>Ga0187819_10001934_pt1 | contig 10820 bp, 5 predicted proteins | sample NC_wetland_sal_i_15_FD_132411 | JGI IMG/M metagenome (GOLD analysis project Ga0187819, IMG submission 132411) | Wetland sediment microbial communities from Neuse River Estuary, North Carolina, USA - SO4_4 | ecosystem: Environmental > Aquatic > Freshwater > Wetlands > Sediment | place: USA: North... | reverse complement strand
GGTCCCAACCGATTGATCGCGGTTATCGACTTCGGCGGCACTCTGAGGGTTGCCCAGAACTTCACCGCCGACGCCGACCGTTTGAAAAAAGTCGTGGCTGATCTCAGATCCTCGGCAGTTTCGCCCAACGCTCCGCCTCCCGTGGAACTGGCATCGTTGGGTACCCCGCCCGGCTTGCCAACCTTCTCAAATTCGGAAGCTGACTTCGGCGTACGCAGTGTATTGATGGCTCTGCGCGACTTGGCAAAGAATCTCGGGCCGGTGCCGGGGCGCAAGAGCCTGGTGATGCTGACCGCCGGTTTCCCGATCACGCCAGAACACCAGTCCGAGCTAACAGCGGTGATTGATGCATGTAACAAGAACAACGTTGCGGTCTATCCCATCGACGTCCGCGGTTTGGAGTCGGGCATGTCCGTGGTGCCTCAGGGTGCGAAGTTGAGAGTTCCGGCGACTCCGCGATCCACCCATGTCACCTCCGCCACATTCTCTTACACAGGAAGCGCCGTTCCCCGGCCTCACCTCGTGTTCGTTCAGCATGGGGGTGGAGGAGGTGGCGGTGGTGGAGGTGGTCACGGAGGCACTGGTGGTGGCGGAGGTTCCGGCGGCGGTCACGGCGGCGGTACAGGCGGGGGCAGTCGTGGCGGCACTGGCACTGGAGGTGCCGGAGGCAATCGAGGAGTCGGCGGGGGAATGCCTGCCTCCAGCTACTACAACCCGAATTACCAGCCTCGGCAGATCGTCCCCGTGTTCCCCGAGAGCGCTTCTACGAACCAGCAGTTGCTCTATGCCCTGGCGGAAGGCACCGGCGGTTTCGTAATTGTCAATACCAACGATTTGCTGGGTGGCCTGGAAAAGATTGCCAAGGAGCAAAGCGAGTACTACGTGCTAAGTTACACGCCGGTCGAGACTGCGGAAGGCAGTTGCCACACGCTGCACGTCAAGGTAGACCGCGGTGGCACCATTGTCCGCTCACGCAGTGGTTACTGTAACGTGAAGCCAGCCGATCTGCTGGCGGGGAAGCCGGTTGAAAAAGACCTGGAGAATCAGGCTATCGGCACGCAAGCAGGGAGTATTTCGGCTTCCATGGAAGCTCCGTTCTTTTACACCTCGGCCAACATAGCCCGGGTGAACCTGGCGATGGATATTCCGTCCGACTCCCTCAAGTTCGAGAAGGAGAAAGGCAAGCAACATTCCACCATCAATGTGCTCGGCATCGCTTACAAGCCGGACGGATCAGTGGCCGCCCGCTTCAGCGATAACGTAAACCTCGACTTTGAGAACAAGAAAGAGCTCGAAGAGTTCAAGCAAAAGCCCTATCAATATGAAAACCAATTCGATGTGGCGCCGGGTCAGTACACTCTGAAGGTTGTGTTCAGCTCGGGCGGCGAAAGTTTCGGGAAGATTGAGACGCCGCTGACTATCGACCCATACGATGGAAAGCAGTTCAGCCTGAGTTCCATGGCGCTCAGCAAAGAACTCCATCGAGTTTCTGATCTGGCAACAGGGCTGGATGCGGCCCTGCTGGAGGACCGCACGCCTTTGGTGAGCCAAGGCATGCAGATCGTCCCGGCAGCGACCTACACCTTCAAGAAGAGCGAGCCGGCAGCCATTTACGTGGAAATCTACGAGCCGCTTCTTCTGGGCACCACTCTTCCCAAGGTTGGGCTTGAGGTCAAAATACTCGACCGCAAGAGCGGTCAGAAGAAAATAGACATTGGCTTCACCAACACGGCACCGTCTATGCACGCGGGCAATCCCGTGATTCCGCTGGGACTTAAACTCCCGGTAGACAGTCTCGGCCCCGGCACGTACCGGGTTGAACTGAGGGCGATGGACTCTGCTGGAAATTTATCCAAGCCTCGTACGGCTGACTTTGAAGTGGAGTAAGGGTGAGGGAGCTTCTTTGGCGAAAAGTCACAATTTCAAATATAAGGAGGCGTGATGCAGCTGCGCCTGGAGAGCCGCCCGGTCGGCGATGTCCTCGTCATTCAGTGTGAGGGACGGATCGTTGGGGGAAAAGAAGTCTTTACCTTGCACTCTTACGTTGGAGACTCCTTCGTCAAGTACGGCGACGTCGTGCTACAACTCGACCAAGTAGAGTTTGTCGACAGCAGTGGGTTGGGAGCGATGGTGCGCCTGATGCAAGCCGCACGATCCAAGGGAGGAGACCTCAAACTCAGCGGAGTGCCACCCCGGATCCGCAAGACGCTGGAAATGACCAGCCTGCTCTCGCAATTTGAAACCTACGATTCGGTCGAAGAAGCGATCACGGCCGCCTATTTAGGCTCGCGATACTCGCGAGGAAAAACCGGGGACGCAAGGCCACGCATGCTTTGCGTTTACGACTCGACGGATGTGCGCACGTTCCTGCGGGAGGTGCTGTGCAGTGCCGGATACAACGCCTTGACCACTGCGACCATCGACGACGCCGGAATCCTGCTCAAGGCAACGAAGGCGAAACTGGTGGTAATTCCTGCGCGCATGCAATCCGTGCACGGCAAACCGACACGCAAGCTGTTGGAGGAAATTGATCCGGCCGTCTCTCTCCTTATTTTGGACGAGAACTTTGCCGCCCAGGATCCCGGAGAGGCGGCCGAGAAACTCCTGAGTGGCGTTAGCAGCCGGTTGGCAGCTCCGGACTAACGACCGGAGCGCATGGCTTGCCGCTCTGCGATGCTGGCGCACGACGGGGTAGGGAATCACCGAATCGGCAGTTCGCACTCGCGGATGACTCTGAAACCCTGGAAGAGATGCCGTCACTCCACGTTGACTGCAGTCTGGTATGTCATGCTCGGTTGGACATCTACACTTTCGGCGTGATCGAGGCGCGTTTTGAAAACCACAGGATTGGCCCACTCTAGATCCCAGCCATCCTCGATCGCCACGATCCGGTATCGACCGGGCAGCACATCGCGCAGTGTGAAGGTACCGTCGCTGTCGCTTTGATCGCGCCTGAAAAGTGGCAGATTAGTTTCTGGATTCGCGGGGACCAGCACAATCATCGCTCCTGGGAACGGTTTCCCGTTGCGGCGCGCCGTGCCGTTGATTGTAGATAGAGTTCGCGACAATCCGATACTCAGCCGGATCGGCGTTGGACGAGTAACTTGAATGCTCTGCCCCATAACTTTCGCACCGGTTGCCGACAGGCTGCTAATAATCGAATTCTCGCCATTCATCACGAAAACAGAATAGCTTCCAGGCACCAGGAAGCCGGAATCAAAACTGAACTCCCCTTTGTCCGCAATTTGCGCGTCCAGCATCTCGCCTGCGTGACTGTTCCAAAGCCGGACAAACGCTTGCGGCGGCAGGCTCAGTCCCCCATCCATTTGAATGACTCCGCGGATCGTGGACGGTGCGCTGGCGCCATTCGCATCAACCTCCCTATCCGCCGTGAGATCGATCACCGTCGACCGCGTTGAGGGCGCGGGTCCGTACGACTGCACATCCAGCTCATATTTGCCCGGAGGAACACCTCGGATCTCCACGGAATCTTCAACCGTCGATTCTCCTTGTGAGGGCGCACTGATCGGGATGCCGAATACTCTCTGTTGCAGAGTTGCACTCCTTGTCTGTGCGGGATCGGAATAGATGTGACGAACACGGACCCGAACTGCCGGCACTGCGGTCAGAGTCAGATCTGCGGTGAAGCCTTCGCCTTCGTTGACCGCAATCGGTGAAGCCGATGCGGAATCAGTGACTCCGGGATAAAAGGTGGTTGGATAAACTACATCGAAGAGGGCTTTCTCCGCCGCAGACCAATCGGCACCCGTTTCCCGCTGTGCCCAGGCGAGTGAGCCGAACCAGGGCTGGGCGGAGACAACCACGAAGTACCACCCCGATTCGAGATGAGCAAAGCGATAGTAGCCGCGATCGTCCGAGTTGGTCTCAGCCACGCGAAAGTTCTGCCGAAATCCTGCGCTCACGTCATTGCGAAACAGCAGAATTGTGGCATTCGGCACCGGTTCGTTTTCTTCGTCGATAATCGTGCCCGCTATCCAGGCATCGGGACGAAGGCGGAAAACCAGGTTCTCAGAAATGAGCCCTTGGCCCACCACCACTGCACTGACGTAGCCGCCATGCTGTTCGTAGCCCTGTTTCCTGAAACCATTTCTTTGCGCTGCCAGCAAGTACTTTCCGGCTGTCAGCCCGGTGAATGTGAACCCGCCGTCATCTCCTGTAAGCACCTTCTGTACAGTTGCGTCAAATTGGTCGGTCTTTCCGATCGCGACCTCGGTACGCGCCAGGGGCTGGCCGGTTACCGCGTTGACAGTTTTCCCGCTGATGCGAAAGTTAGCTGGCGGCATCTGGGCAGACGGTCGGCCCACAACCGCAAGAACAAGAAGCATCGGCAACACAATTCGTCGTAGCATGCTCTATCTGCTTATTGGGGACCGGTTGAGATTGACGCTGGCTGTCCCATGCGGCTGCAAGCTGATGCGCACGGCGCTGGAAAGGTACGGGCTCAGTACTTCTGGATTCTGATATTCCAGTTGATCGACACCGTCGAAGGCCAGCATCACATAATCGCCGGGAGCCACTCCCTGAAATTGAAACCTACCGTCCGGGCCTGTGACGGCTGCCTTTAACACGTTCCGAGCACCACGCGGCTGCACCAACAACACGGTTGCCTGCTCCTCCTGTTCGGCCGGCCCCACGGTTCCGCTCACGGTGGCCGCGTCATCGCGCAGAGTGACTTCAATCGGTGGCATCTGGGCGCCAGCCGTGACCGTGAGATCGTCGCTTAGCAGATCGACGTTTCTACACTGAACGGATTTTGCCCACCACGGGCCCACGGTATTTATCTCGACCTCGTACACCCCCGGCTCGACGTTCGAAATCGCGCCGGATTGAGCGTTCCACCAATTGCCCGATCGGGTGAGAGATGGGGTATTCGGTACCAACTGAAGACTCATTCCAGGTATGCCGTTCCCTTGCGAAGCGTCGACCTGTTCTATCGTTCCGCCGCCCGATTCCTTTCGAAGCACTACCTGAATTGACTCTGCGGGAGCCAACACAATATGAACATCTGGGCGATCGGAGTTGATCACAACGGATGAGCCGGCGGTCGACAGCAGCATCCCAGTGGCTGTAAATCCGCGAACGCTGTAGGAGCCGGCAGGGAGCTTAGTCTGGAATTGTCCATCTTGCGTGGAAACTTGCTGAGTGAAGTCGGAACTTTCTCCGGCCTGTCGCGCGAAGACCAGCGCGGAAGCAGGATTTTCCTGTCCGCTCACGACACCGGATACCTGATAAATTGGCTCTGCGGCCAAAACAAAATTCGTTTCCACCTCCTGGCCGGCGTGCAATTCGACAGGTACGGCTGCGCTAAGCTCAGAAGCACCGAGGTAGAAGACTTGGGCGTAACCCTGCTCTCTGGCATTCGGAATTCCCGGCTGGCTTAAGCTGGTTTCCCGGCTCTGGTCGACCGCAACGTAGTAAGTGGCTGGAGGCAGGTTAGCAATGCGGAAATCTCCATTTTCGTCCGTCATTGCCTGGGACCGGCGGTCGAGCCACATCTGCCGCCCACCCGCGTTCTGCTTGGCGATCACACGCACCATAAAACCCTCAAGCGGCTCTTCATCCCGGGCCGTGACCCGTCCAACAATGGCGCCTGCCGGAACCATTCTCAAAACCACTGGGGACGCGTCGCGACCAACCTGTACAGTAATTCGCTGATAAGGCATGGCCTGATCGTTGAAGAAACCAGGTTTATTCACCGTAAGGGAGACGCGGCCTTCAGCCAGCCCGCCGAATTCAAAATGGCCGCTGTTATCAGTGAGGGTCGCGTGCTCGGTCTGGCCGGAAATCGCCACGGCGGCCCGACGAATCGGTTCCCCGGTCACGGAGTTAACAACGGTGCCGGCTACGCCGTACTCGTGAACGTCCGGCTTGGAACTTACAGTCGGGTCTGGTGGGTCGGGCTCTTGGGCATATCCACGCTGCGCCAAGCCGAAGGGAATCAGCATCAGAACCAGCCCAACCGAGCAGGTGCGAAGCCGCCGGAAATGAAGCTTGACAGAATTCATGAGTCCCGAGCGTCCACGGTCGCTCTGTGAGCGCAAAGGCTCGCAAAGCTTAATAGTGACAGACCCCGGCGTGGCCTACCAGGTTCCCAAGGTCATGCCTACGGGAGCTGCAGACCCAAGCCCCAGGATGTCGCTGACCATTGGCTGACGGAAGATCTCCTTAAAGACGCGAAGGCCCAGAGTAGTCCTTCTTCTTGCGGATGAATTCATTCAGAGAACTTGCGACAGTCGTCGTCGGAAAGGTGATACCGAAGAGTCTCGCAACCCTCAAAAGTATCCAGCGATAGCCAGCGATAGAGATCGTCAGTGACACGTTGGTCAAGCGGAATGATTTCTATGAGGCCAACGGCTGCGGCGCTTGATAAGAGTCCAAGTGCAGGCGCCTGTCGCGGCGCCCCCGCTATCAGCTACAGACGGTTCTCTCAATCGACGACCGCCGAATTTGGATTGGACAAACTTGTCTATCGGAAGTATTTGTCAGTCTCACCATTGACGTATATCCTTCTTTTCGATTCCCCAGGCGCTATGGCGGTTAAACTTACTTCCGCGCATTACAGGGTCATCGGAGTCGCCCTTGCCGTCGCGGTCGTGTCGCTCGGCATCAGTCTGAAGTACTTTCGAAAGACTTTCCCGGAGGCCAGCCTTGACCTGCGCGTCAATCGCGGGGACTCCGAGTCCATTGCGCTAAAGTTTCTATCTAGCCGCGGATTGCCGCTTGACCGCTATCGTCACACCGTCATCTTCAGCTACGACGATTACGCCAAGCTCTACATGGAACGGACGTTAGGGCTGGAGCGTTTAGATCAATTGACGGCAGGCCCGGTTCACCTCTGGCGTTGGTCGCATCGCTGGTTCAGGCCGCAACAGCAGGAGGAGTTTGGCGTCGACGTGGCTCCGACTGGCCAAGTGGTTCGCTTCAGCCACGTGATGCCGGAAGACCAAGCCGGGGAAAATCTCGACGCCGCTAGCGCTCGTGATGTTGCGGAAACCTTCTTGACTCAGACAATGAGACGGGATCTGAGCGACCTGGAGCTTCTGGAATCACAAAGCAACAAGCGGCCTGCCCGGACAGATCATGTGTTCACCTGGAAACAAAAGAGCGTTGACTTACGCGAAGGGAGCCTGCGCATCTCAGTCTGGATCAGCGGAGGTGATGTCTCCGGGTATTCGGAGTTCGTCCAGATTCCCGAAGAGTGGAGTCGCGCCTACGAAAAACTCCGATCTCGCAACGCGTCAGCGCAGACCGTCGATGAGGTATTCTTCTACCTCCTCAGCATTGCCATGGTCGTCATGTTGATCCTGCGCTTGCGGGACCATGACGTACCGGTGCGGACCGCCCTCGGTTTTGCGCTCGTGGCTGCGATCCTGTATTTTCTCAGCCGATTAAACGATTTCCCGCTTGCTGAATCTTCGTATCTCACCACAGAGTCTTATTCGAGCTTCGTAGCCAATTATTTTGCCGGCAGCGCTTTGGCAGCCTTGGGCGTAGCGATATTTATCTTTTTCCTGGTAGCCGCCGCCGAGCCGGAATATCGCCACTCATTTCCCCACATGATTTCGCTGCGCCGGTATCTTAGCTGGAAGGGGCTTCGTACAAGGTCATTTTTTGTGGCCAACGCGGTCGGCCTCGCGCTGGCCTTCTTCTTCTTCGCGTATCAAACGTTGTTCTACTTTTGCGCAAATAAGCTTGGCGCGTGGGCTCCCTCTGACATTCCTTTCACCAACGAACTCAATACGCGAGTTCCATGGATGGCGGTGCTTTTCATGGGATTTCTTCCTGCAGTCTCAGAGGAGATGCAGTTCCGGGCATTTGCCGTGCCCTTTCTCGCTAAGTACGTACGCTCGATGCCGGTCGCGATCATCCTGGCGGCCTTCAATTGGGGATTTCTTCATTCCGCGTATCCGAATGAGCCGTTCTTCATTCGCGGCGTCGAAGTCGGGCTAGGCGGCATCGTGATTGGCTTCGTAATGTTGCGGTTTGGAATCGTGGCGACGTTGATCTGGCACTATTCCGTGGACGCGCTCTATTCGGCGTTTCTATTGCTTCGCTCGCCGAACCACTATCTCATGACCTCGGGAGCGCTTACCGCCGGCATCATGCTCATACCGTTGCTCGCGGCGCTGTTCTGCTATCTCCGGGCCGGCACATTCGAGGATGAGGCGGCACTCACCAATGCTGCGCAGAGCAGCCCACGACCCGCCCGCCAGGCAGAGGCGGAAGCCCCGCCTGCGGCTGTCGCCTACCGATCGCTCAGTCGAGGACACCTGGCACTGGCTGGCGTTCTGACCGTCGTCTTCATCGCGGTGGCGTTTATTCCTGTCTATCGTTTTGGCGAGGGAGTCAGGGTAAGAATGACGGCTCAAGACGCACTCCGAGCCGCAGACGCATACCTGCGGAGACAAGGGATCGACCCCGCGAAATATCACCATGTCGCCCGGCTCTTCGACAATGTGCAGCCGCTTGCCGTTCGCTACCTGGCCGAGCACATCTCTGTCAAGAAAGCTGATCAGGTCTATCGGGGTGCCACGCAGATGCTCGCCTGGGAAGTTCGTTACTTCCGCCCTCTGGAGATCGAGGAACACCGGGTCTTGTGGGATGCAACCAATGCTGAGTTCATCGACCATCGCCGCTCGCTCGACGAAAACGCTCCCGGTGCATCGCTTGAGGCGAGTGATGCTCGTTCGCTTGCGGAAAAAGCGCTAGTGGAACACGCCTACCGAGTCTCCGACTTCGAGTTGAAGGACTGGCAAGGAGAGAAGCGCAAGGCCCGCAAAGACTACCGCTTTGTGTGGCAAGCGAAGCAGGGCGATTCACGAAACGTTGCCGACGCGCACTACCTCGCGCAGGTGGACATTGCGGGCGGTGGTGTCGTAAGCGTGTCGGATCAATTCAAGTTGCCGGAGGAATGGGAACGGCGGCAACGAAAAACTGGCCTGATCAACTCTGTCCTCAGCGTTGCCGGGGCCTTGCTGGGCGTGATTATTGCAATCAGAGTAATTATTCTTTTTGTGTCGCAAGTGCGTCACGGCCGGCTTCCATGGCGCACCGCTGCCGGAGTGGGAGCGGCCATGGCCGCCATTGTTCTTCTTTCCGAACTAAATGCTTTTCAGACGATCGAACAGTCTTACTCCACATCTATTACACTCGGCACGTTCTGGCTTCAAACCGGTATTGGTCTCATGCTTGTGCCGATTTTGAGCGGTCTGGGGATTTGGATCCTGGTAGCGCTTGCGCTCAGCCTTTTTCCGGAAGCGCAAGACCTTCTCCGGCGTTCGGCCGCACGCAAGTGGCGCAGAGATGCGGCGGTGGCTGTCATTCTAAGCCTGGCCATGGCCATAGCATTCAACCAGCTCAGAGCCATTCTGACCTCGCTTCTCCCCGTCTACTTTCCCCCTCAAATCGATCTGGGTGCCAGCTATCTCAACACTTGGTCGCCAGCACTGGACGCTCTGTTCTCGGCTGTCCTTGGCTCCGTTGTAGCTACTGCCATGGTGGGGCTGGCCATAGCAATATTCCAGTCAGGCTGGTCTCGTCGGGCTTGGTGGTTCTGGGTAGCATTGTTGCTCTTGGTGATCGCGCTGGGCCCTGCACAAGCCCATTCCGTTCGCGAGTTTCTTACAGTGTGGATATGCAGCGTTGTCTCATTTGCCGTCACAATCTTGATCGTGACTGTGTTCTTTCGAGACAATGCCCTTGCTTATCTCGCCACCATCTTCTGTCTGCTTGTTGCAAAGCCAATTGAGAATTTACTGTCTCAAGCGGCGAGGCTCTATGAGTGGAATGGCCTGTTGCTCAGTGGCCTGTCGTTAATGATTCTTGGATGGCTGCTGCTAGACAGGACTGTAGCTGATCTCCGAGAGGACGCCTCGGTTCAATCAATAAATTCGGCGCGGTAACCGGTATGAAACGTTTCATCGCACTTTCGTGCCCTTCCGGGCTCACGAGGCGAGTTCAATCGGGCTGATCGGCTCCGGAATATGCATTTCCGGCCCACCGTCGATGCGCATGTTCCAGCGATGATCTTCCTTCTCCAGAACGACAATGGATCCGGTTGGCGGACCGCCGGACACTGGCACCTGGGTGCGATCGCTGTTCTCCAGGATCGTCGGTGTGGCCAGGATATTGCGCACGTGCGTCACTGCGACAATACATTGAGACGATCTTTCCGCCATCGCCAGCAATCTTGCGAGGTACGCCGCGGAGCGGCCATAAAACTGAGAGAAAGACTCCCCTGCTTAGTTCGACACCGAAGCGATCTTTTCATCCTTCACTCTTCGGGTATTAGATCACACTAGTTGCAAGTCCTTGCTTCTTAAATGGATAGAGGATAGCGGCGGGAACGGCGGAAAAGAAAATCAAAAAACACTTGCATTTCTATTAGTGTTATAGTTAACTATAGCACTATATGGCTGGCGTGCGCCTTTGAAGTTGGTGTGGCAAGCGAACCTTGCCAGCTTGAAACCGAGTACGCCAAGAAGATTTCCGCAACTGCATCGCAAAAGAGAGAAGGAGAACACTGAACATGAAATCACGGATCGCACTTTCCGTTCTATTCGTTCTGATCACCACCGTGGCTTTTGCCCAGTCCGACGCGCAAAAGTCCTTCGACAAACTGAAAACTCTGGCGGGCTCCTGGGAAGGCCACGTGACAACCCTCCCGCAGCAAGCCGACATAGAAGGCAAACCCATGGAAGTCACGCTTCGCGTGACTTCCATGGGTAACGCGCTCATGCATGAGGCGACGGGAGCTGGAAGACCCGACGATCCAATCACCATGCTGTATCTGGACGGGG
>Ga0187819_10001933_pt1 | contig 10826 bp, 10 predicted proteins | sample NC_wetland_sal_i_15_FD_132411 | JGI IMG/M metagenome (GOLD analysis project Ga0187819, IMG submission 132411) | Wetland sediment microbial communities from Neuse River Estuary, North Carolina, USA - SO4_4 | ecosystem: Environmental > Aquatic > Freshwater > Wetlands > Sediment | place: USA... | reverse complement strand
TCATGAAGCACCTGCACAAGGGGCCAGCGAGCTGAAATCCGGCTATACACTTCCGCCGCGGGAACCATCGCTTCGCGCGTCCAAGCGCGGTCCGCATCGAGGGGCATGAATTCGATAAATCGCATGATCACGTCCCGCTGGCGCGCAAATTCCGCGAAGGCTTCGACTTCATCGTCATTCACGCCGCGCACCAGCACTGCGTTCACCTTCACCGGCCGCAGCACCGAATTCTGCGCCGCATCGATTCCAGCCATGACCTGATCGAATGCTTTCGTGCGCGTGATACGTTCGAATTTCTCGCGATTGAGCGAATCAAGACTGATGTTGATGCGATTGAGTCCCGCGGCAATCAATGTGTTGCAGCGTTCCGCCAGCAAATGGCCGTTTGTGGTCATCGAGAGGTCGTGAACGCCGAGCGCCTTGAGCCTGCCGATAAAGCTCTCGATGCCTTCGCGAACGAGAGGCTCGCCTCCCGTGACGCGTACTTTGCGAATCCCCATGTGCACCAAAATGCGGACGAGCCGCTCGTACTCGTCCCATTCGAGCAGTTCGTGGTGCGCGACGTGATTTTCGGGATTGGCGGAACGGCAGTACACGCAGCGGAAGTTGCAGCGATCGGTGACCGACACGCGCAGGTCCGTAATCTGTCTTCCCAATTTGTCGATGAGTCGCGCGCTCATTGTTTGACGCCGGCGCCGGTCGAGCGCCTCTGCGCTCTTGCAGCTAATCCCCCACTTCAAATGAAAACGCCCAATTCCGTTTGGGGATCGGGCGAGAGTTCGACCACAAAATTCGTTGCCGAACTTTCTCCTTTCCAACCAGCCAAATTTAGCGGGAGGCTGGGGCGTTTCCGCCCGAACCCTCAGCTCGCCGTAGCGAGCATCGCCCTCGCTCCATTGGTTGTCTCTCCATTAGGAGGCGAGGATCGGAGAAATCATTTTTATTTTACGCCGTGGTCGTGGCTCACGCAAAGGGCAAATCGGGATGCAAATCGGGATGGGCTAAGTACGACCGAGGTGGTCTCACCTCAACCGGCGGCACGACGGCACTCTAATACACTGGGTATGGTAGAGTTGCGGGCCGATGCGGATCTTCGTTCTGGGCGCGGGCGGCACCGGTTCGCTACTCGCGCAACTCTTGGTGCGACAGGGCCACACCGTGTGGTGCGGCGACCGGGATGTCGAGCGCGCCCGTCGGTTCCTGGGCAAGAAAAGCGCGGTCGAAGTGGTCGAGGCGAACGCGCGCAATCTGTGGTCGATCGTGCGCGCCGGACGCGGTTCGAACCTGATCGTCAACGCGGCGCCTGCCGTCTTCAATCAGATCGTTCTTCGCGCCGCGCTGCGTCTTCACGCACATTATTTAGACCTGAACGCGCACCTCACACGCCACCTGTTCAAGCCTGAACAGTTCCGCTTCCATAAGCGTTTCGTCGTGAAAAACCGCGCTGCGCTGATATGCACGGGCGTCGCACCCGGGCTGACGAATCTTCTCGCCAAGCGCGGCGCGGAATTGCTCGATCAGGTCGATTCGATTCAGATTCGCCTCTTCGAGAGCACAGAGAGCAAGGACCCGGTTTCGACCTGGTCGGCGGACGGTGCATACGACGAGGCGATCTCGCGCCCGCGCGTTTATCGTCAGGGGCATTTCCTGCTGGCGAAACGCTTTGCCGAACGCGAGAAATTTCGTTTTCCTCCGCCCATCGGCGAAACGCCGGTTTATCTCGCAGCGCAGGACGAAGTCTGCATGCTGCCGTACGTCGTGTCGGTGCGCGATGTCGACGCCAAAATCGGCGGCAATGATTTCGAGCGTCTGTATCGCTGGTATCGCCAGGGCCGGCTGAACCGTTCGCAAGGGTTGGTGCGGAAGCGATTCCCCAGCACGCCCACGCCACGGCAGGTGGCGAAGCTGATACAACGGGGAATATTGGAAAACGCGCGATTTGCGGCAGCCGTTCTCGTGCGCGGCTCGAAGGATGAGCAACCGCTCCTCGCCCGTTGGGACGCCAGCTTTCCCACCCTATACCAGATACGCCTGCGCGGCCTGACTTCAACTCCCATCTCCTATGCCACGGCACACATCGCCGCGATATTCGTGAAGCATTTTCCGCGCGATACAGCCGGCGTGATCGGCCCGTCCGACTTGTCGCCGGAGACTCGACGCGCCATCCTGAATGACGTTCGCTCGCGCGACTTCCGAATTAACCTTAAGATCTCCCGCCTGAAAAAGGCTGACGAAGACGAATTCTAGCGACGCTCGCGCTGGCTGTACGGTGCGCATTACGCAGCATCCCTCATTAAGACCATTGCAAAGGCCGTGGGCGTGCGTATACTTTCGCCTCTCTCTACATTAATCGGCAGCGGAGGACGCATGCGACGCCAATTGGTGTTAGCGGCGCTCTCGCTTAGCACTATTCTCCTAGCTGCAACGGCAAAGGCCCAGGATGCACGACCGAACATTGCGGCTTCCGCTTCGCAGCCATTGCCTCAACCTAGACAGGTTGCCGGCGAAAAAAACGCCGGTTCAGACTTGGCTCAACCAAACATCGATCCGGCACTGAGAGCTGACATCCTGCATTTGCTCGAAGTGACGCATTCAGTCGAAAGAACGCAACTGGGCGTTCGCGTCGCTTTCCAATCCATGCGCCCTCACCTGCTAAACGCCGTGCCGGCGACCCCGAATCGCGACAAAATTGTCCCCGAGTCAATTGTCCAGACTTGATGCGAATTGGTTTCACGCACACAAGTTCATATATGGGACAGCGGCACGTGCGGCACTCTGCTGGTGAGGAGATGGCTGCCTTGCCCTTAAGCCAGGAGTTCACAGACGGATTAGTCGCTGTGTACGCCAGATATTTCTCGGACGATGACCTCAAGGCCTTGGCCCAATTTTACGAAACGCCCGCGGGCCAGCATTTCAATGAACGTGCGGCGGAGGTGGCAGCGGATTCGATGAGGTTTGGGCAGCAGATTGCCTCTCAAAATATGAACAGGATCTTGCGGAAGTCTGCCGCGACTATCCCGAACTCGAGGGACAAGCCAAATTTTGCGTAAGCGCACATTCTGGAGCGGCCCAACTTGTGCCCAGCCCCAAATCGGTCGATGTTCGACCACAGAAGTAAGGATTGGGCGCTCGTCTAGATCGCTCTCGTTGATTAGAACTGCAATCCTGCTCTGCGCCGGCAACCTGAGTCTCACCGCGTTTCAGTCGTCACCCGCAAAGTTGCTATCATTGCCGGCATGTTCAGGCGCAAGAACATCGATGAAACTCGCGAGATTACGGACAAGTGGTTTCGCAACAGCATTTTCTTCGACCCGTACAAGCGGATGGCGCTGCGCGGCGAGTATATTTGGTGGCGCATGCGCGGGTCGCCGGGACCGAAAGTGCCGCACGTCGTCAAACAGCGCGCGCTGGCCGACTTTGCAGAGCGGTTCCATCTGCGCGTGATGGTTGAAACAGGGACGAACCTGGGCAACATGATCAACGCCCAGAAGAATCACTTCCGCGAAATCTATTCCATCGAGCTTGATAAATGGCTGGCCGCGCGCGCCAAACAAAAATTCGCTCATCAACCGAATATTCATTTGTACCAGGGCGACAGCGGCGAACTCCTGCCAAGCATCATTCCGCAGATCAAGGAGCCGGCTCTATTCTGGATTGACGCTCACTGGGGCGACATCGACGCACCGGTCAAGAAGGAACTCGAATGCATCTACCGGCATCCCGTGCGCGATCACGTGCTGCTCATTGATGATGCGCGTTATTTCGACGGCCATGGCGACTACTACTCGATCGACGAGCTGCGCGAGCATGCCGCGCACGAGTATCCGGGCAGCTTGGTCGAAGTGAAGGACGACATCATTCGGATTTACAAGCCGAGGTAGCGCGCTGTTATTTTACAGAAGCTGAAGAGCGTTCTATCTCGCGGCGGAGGCGCGTAACCTCGACGCGATGCTTGGCAAAGAATTGCGAACCCACGAAGATGACGGGAACGTCATCGGTGTAGCGGTCGCGCAGAACCGGATCCTGGTCGATGTCGACTTCGCGAAGCGTTGCCCCGAACTGCGAAAGCAGTGGCGTTATAGCGGCTTTGGCTTCGTCGCATAGATGGCATCCCGCGCGCGTGTACAACGTAATCGTGCGCGGCGATGCCACCGCAAGCCGCCCATCTTCGGTGCGACTGTAAAAATCGGCGCCGTCATCGCGAAGAAGCCCTGATTTCACCAATTCGACAACACTGTCGAGAACCGCTGTGCGCTGCTCGGGCGGATTGCCGCCAACAAATTCAAAGAGCGTGTGCAGGTCCAGTGATACGCGGTCGAGCTGGTCGAAGGTAGCAAGAATGCGTCGCGCGATGACATCCATCATGTGTCCCGAAATCCTTAGGCGACTCAACTAACCGGCAGCACGCCGGGTACCCCGTAAATAAAGCCAGCGTTCAGAATCCATCACTGACCTAAGGCTTGATCGTATAGAACTGCTGGAATGGCCCGCTATGCGGATAAAACGCGCGCGATCGATACAGTTCCGCGATCTGCCGAATGTGGCCGAGGTCGTGGAAAGCCCATTCGTTCATGACATGCGCCGCAGTAATCGGACCGATCTTCGAGTGCTGGCCCTTGCGCGCGAGAATCGATGGCGAAAGGTAACGCAAGAACGAAAGGCTGCGATCGCGTTCGTGACAGAATTTCTTCAGGTTCTCGCGGCCTTTGCCCGAATAATTTCCAGCAGCATAAGCGGCGTTCTGATCGTACCCTTCGATCAGCGGATTGTTGTTTTCGACCATTGCGCGGATGCGCTCGCGGAAACAAACCACTTCAGTTTCCGCAAGGTGCCCAAGAACTTCGCTGATCGACCAGCGATCCATCGCGGGTTTCCATCCCATCTGCTCGTCGGTCGCGGCCCAAACGATCTTCTCGATTATGATGGGGGTCTGTTCGAGAACCGCGATGCCGGGCAGAGCGTCGGGACTTGGAGTCGCAGCCATTAGGCCTCCTCAAGAGCTGTGATGATGGTTATAAACATTCTTCGGCTCGCCCGCAACCGGAAGCCAAAGGTTAGAACCTAAAACTAGAAATTAAGGAAGGGCAATTTTACAGGGCTACCTTGTGCAAGCGGCCCCTGGCATGCTAAATCCAAATATGGGGAGAGGACAGGATGGCGAAGGTGTTGGTGTTGGTCGACGACCTGTTTTTTCAGGCCAAGATCATGGAATCGGCCAAGCACGCCGGAGTCGAAGTGCGTGTGTTCACTACGCCCGACGCACTGCTCACCGAAATTGCCCAGCACGATCCGAAGTTGATTGTGGTGGATTTGAACGCACGCAGCCGGCCTGTCGCGGCACTCCAAAAAATCCAATCGAGCGCCCCGAATGCTTCTGTCGTAGCTTTCCTCTCGCACGTGCAAACGGAACTTGCGGCCGAAGCTCGAGCAGCCGGCTGCCGCGCGGTAATGCCCCGTTCGCAATTCGCGCGCGACTTGGCAACCATCCTGGCGCAGGGAAAATCCGAATCTTCATGAGACGCTTGTTTTGCCGAGCGTGCTTCCCGACAATTGTACTGGTGCTTTGCGCGTTAAACGGTCCCGGTGCGGGCGCGCAAAATAGTCAGAATAGCCAAACCGCGACCGGTCCCGCGGACGCGCTGGCGGACGCGCTGGCCGCCGCTTGCCGAGCCAACCAGGCCCAGTTCGCAAGTCACTTGACCTCCGACAATGCTTCCGCTTTCCAATCCCTCACCGCCGGCCAAAAGTCGGAGTTCATCAAACGATTCTCTCTGAGCGACGCGCCCGGCAAGCCGTTGCTCTCCTCTGACCCGCAAAACCACACCGAATTGGCTTGCGAAGCGCCCAGCCAAACCATCGAATTTCGTTTCGGCGATACACGCGTTCGCGACAATCTTGCATTCATCCCGGTGACCGTCACAGGCGGGCAAAAAACAGAATTCGGAATGGTGCGCGAAAACGGCCAGTGGCGAATCCTCTCGCTCGGGCTGCTCTTGGTTGATGTTACGCAGCTGGTCCACAGGTGGGCAGACGAAGAATTAGCCGGACGCGAGCAGTCCATTGTGACAGCCCTCCAGGGACTCAAAGAAGCGATCGAGAGGTACAAGAGCGCGTTCGGCAAATTGCCGGACTCACTCGCGCAGCTCGGTCCCGCGGAGCCCGGTCAAATTTCTCCGGATCAAGCTTCCCTGGTCAGCAAAGAACTCGCGGCGGGAACGGCAGGCGGCTACCATTTCCGCTATCGCACCGTTGCGACCGCAGATCCGAAGAATCAGACCTTCGAACTGGTTGCCACGCCCGATGATTACGGGAAGACCGGGCGCCGGTCATTCTTTGTTGATGGCGCGGGAAGAATTCACGCCGCCGATAAACACGGTGCGGCCGCCACAAGCGACGACCCGGAATTGGAAGCCGCAAATACGCAATAATTCCGAACTGATTCGACCGCCCGGCGGGTATATGATTCTGCGACGGCCTGGCCTGTGGGCGGACAGGCGAAGCTGAATTAAATCTTTCCTAACGCTATGTCTGCACAGAATGCTCCGCAACAACAAGGTTCCGAGCGCGCCCTGCTGGCTGCCAACCAGCGTTTCTATCTTGCTTTCGAGTCGCTCGACATCGAAGGGATGGCCGGCGTGTGGGCGCACGATGACAATGTCCAGTGCGTCCATCCAGGTTGGGAATTGCTGATCGGCTGGGAGGAAGTTCGCGACCGCTGGGCCAGGATTTTTGCCAACGCGAAGCGCGTGCGCATTGCGCTGAGTTCCGTGTGGGTGCGCCTTGAAGGCACGACCGGATGGGTCGCCTGCACCGAGCATGTGACCACCGCGTTTGCGGACGGTTTCGATGAAGCTGTGGCTCAAGCCACCAACATCTTCGTGCTACGCGAGGGGAGATGGCTCCTCGTTGCGCACCATGCCTCGCCATTGCCACTCCCTTCGTCGCCCACCGTTCAGTGACTCGAACGCAATAACCTGCGTCCACATCTGAGCCAAACTGTACCCCTTGCGAGCCCGTATGGTATCCTGTCCGCGCTTTAATTAGGCGCTCACGCCGGAAGACGCGAACAATCCGCTCGTCCTATGATTCCCTGCCGGAAGTGTCTGTTGAATTTTTATCGGCAGCGAACTGAGCGCCGGAACGGGACAGACAACGATGTCGACACCTGTCGCTAGCCCAAAGATAGCCGAACTGCGTCTCGCTCATTCGCCCGACAGCGATGACGCTTTCATGTTCTACGCGCTCGCGACGGGAAAAGTGCGCCTGCCGGGAGTGAAATTCAGCCATGTGCTGTCGGACATCGAGAGCCTTAATCACGCAGCGCGCGACGAGAGGTACGACATCACGGCGATCAGCTTTTATGGGTACGCGTTCGTCGCGGACAAATATATCCTCCTGGATTGCGGTGCGAGTTTCGGCGAAGGCTACGGCCCGATTGTCGTCTCTTCGCGCCCCATCAAGAAGAACGACCTTGCTGGCCGCAAAATCGCGATCCCTGGGACGCTGACAACGTCATATCTCGTGCTCAAGCTCTTTGAGCCCAATGTCGAGACGGTAACCATGCCCTTCGACAAGATTCTCGATGCCGTGCAGGCCAAGGAAGTCGAGGCGGGATTGCTGATTCATGAAGGCCAGCTCCTTTTCTCGCAAATCGGGCTCCATCGCGTGGTGGATCTTGGCCAATGGTGGCAAGAGACTACGAAGCTGCCGCTCCCGCTGGGAGCGAATGCCATGAGGCGCAGCCTAGGCACAGAAATGGGACGACAGATCGCGCGCGTGATTCGCGACAGTGTGAGCTACGCTCTCGAGCACCGCGACGCCGCGCTGAACTACGCGATGCAGTTTGCTCGCGACATGGACCCCGCGCTGGCCGACAAGTTCATCGGCATGTATGTGAATCGCTGGACGCTTGATTACGGCGAGCAGGGCCGGCGCGCGGTACGGGAATTGCTCGAACGAGGCGCGGATGCCGGGCTGGTTCCTTCTTCCGTTGCCGTTGAGTTTCTGTCCGACGCAGCCTAGAATTGAGTTGCAGCAAGGATGAGTGAAGGACCTTCACACCTTATCTGAATTCATCGTCTTTTCTGGCCTCGACTGAGGCGTTCCGTTCGGCTCGTGCGCCCAGGACTGCTTGTGGGCGTTCCCATTGCAAATCTCCTGAGAGGTTATACTTGACGCCATGAGGAATCTCATCCAACAAGGTGTCGCTCTTCGCGAATTGTTGCGCGAGCGCATCCTTGTGCTCGATGGAGCCATGGGCACGATGCTGCAACAGCAGAAGCTGACCGCCCAGGATTTCGGCGGCCCGCGCCTCGAAGGATGCAATGAGAATCTCGTCCTGACGCGGCCCGATGTAGTGCTCGATATTCATCGCAAGTATCTCGAAGCGGGCTCGGACATCATCGAGACGAATTCGTTTCAGAGCAGCCCTATCGTTCTCGCCGAATATGGATTGGAATCGCAATCGCGCGAAATCAGCCGACGCGCCGCTGAACTTGCCCGCCAGGCCGCCGATGAATTCTCAACGCCGGCGAAACCGCGCTTCGTCGCCGGCTCTATGGGTCCAACCACAAAAGCTATCAGCGTTTCCGGCGGCATCACGTTCAACGAGCTTCGCCAAAGCTTCCACGAGCAGGCGCTGGGCCTCGTCGAAGGCGGCGTGGACGCCCTGCTTCTCGAAACGTGCTTTGATACGCGAAATATCAAGGCCGGAGTGCTCGGCGTCTTGGACCTGAGCCGCGAACTGGGCCAGCCTATCCCTCTCATGATCTCTGTCACGATCGAGCCGATGGGAACCATGCTCGCCGGTCAAAGTATCGAGGCGTTGTGGGCATCGCTCGAGCATCTCGACCTGATTTCGATCGGCCTGAATTGCGCAACCGGCCCCGAATTCATGACGGATCACATTCGCACGCTGCAATCGCTGACCACGCGTTTCGTCTCGTGCTACCCCAACGCGGGATTACCGAACGAAGAGGGCCGGTATGGCGAAACTCCCACTTCGCTATCGGAGCAGCTCGGGAGGTTCGTCGACCGAGGCTGGGTGAACATTGTGGGTGGTTGCTGCGGCACTACTGAAAAGCACATATGTGCGATCGCGCAAATGGCTGAAGGCAAACCGCCGCGACGTCCGCCGGAGAACAATCACCGCTCCGTTTATTCCGGTATCGACATGATTGAAGCCGAAGAGAGCACGCGCCCATTAATTGTCGGCGAGCGCACGAACGTGATCGGTTCGCGACAATTCAAAAATTTGGTCGCTGCGGAACAATGGGAAGAGGCTACCGAAATCGCGCGGCGCCAGGTGAAAAGCGGCGCGCATATCGTCGACGTTTGCCTGCAAAGCACGGATCGCGAAGAGTTGAAGGATATTCCCCCCTTTTACAACCAACTGGTTCGCAAGATCAAAGTCCCCATCATGATCGACACAACCGATGCGCGCGGCGTAGAACTCGCCCTCACTTACTGCCAGGGCAAGAGCATCATCAACTCCATCAACCTCGAGGATGGCGAGGAGAAATTCGAACGCGTGTGCCCGCTCGCGCGCTCGTTCGGCGCAGCACTCATCGTTGGCTGCATCGACGAGGATCCCGTGCAGGCGCAAGCCTTCCGCCGCGAGCGCAAACTGGAAATCGCGCTGCGCTCTTACAAGCTGCTCACCGAAAAATACGGCATTCGCCCGGAAAATATCATTTTCGATCCGCTCGTCTTCCCCTGCGCCACCGGAGACGAGAACTACATCGGCGGCGCCGTGGAAACAATCGAGGGGATCCGCCTTATCAAGCAGCAGATCCCCTATGTGCGAACCGTGCTGGGGATTTCGAATGTATCCTTCGGACTTCCTGCGGGCGCGCGTGAGGTGGTGAATTCTGTCTTCTTGTATTACTGCACGAAGGCGGGTCTGGACCTCGCGATCGTGAACGCGGAAAAAATCGAACGCTTCCCCTCAATTCCGGAGCACGAGCGAACCCTCGCGGAAAATCTGCTGTTCAACCGCGTACCGCAGCAAATCCCGGAGAATCATCCGCAAGCTTCGATTCTGCATGGCGCGCCGGCGGATTGGCGCGAACAATCGCGCGAGCAGAAGATCGCCGTCAATCAATTCCACATCGCAGCAATTTCGGATCATTTTCGCGCAGCGGGAGCGCGCAAGAAAGCCCGCGCCGAGGATCTGCCGCTCGACCAGCGCCTCGCCAATTACATCATCGAAGGTTCCAAGGACGGCTTGATCCAGGACTTGGATCGCAAACTCGCCGAGCCCGCCGCGCCGCTCGACATCATCAATGGTCCGCTGATGGCCGGCATGGCCGAAGTCGGCCGCCTCTTTAATGCCAATGAACTGATCGTCGCTGAAGTACTTCAATCGGCCGAGGCGATGAAGGCGGGCGTGAGCCATCTCGAAAACTTTATGGAGAAGGCCGACGTCGAAAAGCGCGCGAAAGTGATTCTCGCGACCGTGAAGGGCGACGTCCACGATATCGGCAAGAATCTCGTCGAAATCATTCTGAAGAACAACGGCTACGATGTCATCAATCTCGGAATCAAAGTGCCGCCGGAGGAACTGATTCGCGCGCATCGTGAGCACAAGCCCGATGCGATCGGCCTTTCAGGGCTGCTGGTCAAGAGCGCGCAACAAATGGTTACAACCGCGGCTGACCTCCGCGAGGCGGGGATCGACGTGCCCCTGCTTGTAGGAGGCGCCGCGCTTTCGGAAAAATTCACCAAAGCGAAGATCGCACCGCAATATGGCACGGCGGTGTGTTACGCGAAGGATGCGATGACTGGCCTGCGGCTGATGAACGAGTTGAGTGATCCGGCGCGACGCG
>Ga0187819_10001932_pt1 | contig 10828 bp, 12 predicted proteins | sample NC_wetland_sal_i_15_FD_132411 | JGI IMG/M metagenome (GOLD analysis project Ga0187819, IMG submission 132411) | Wetland sediment microbial communities from Neuse River Estuary, North Carolina, USA - SO4_4 | ecosystem: Environmental > Aquatic > Freshwater > Wetlands > Sediment | place: USA... | reverse complement strand
TCAACAAATGGGATCTCGTCGAGGACAAGCAGAAGACGCTGAAGGAGCTGCGCGAGAGCCTGACGGATCGGCTGTCGCAGGTGCCGGGCGTCGCGCTCGTTCCCATCTCGGCGCTCGGCAGCCGCGGGCTCGACAAGCTCTCCTCCGCCGTGCTCGCCGCCTACGACACCTGGAACCGGCGCGTGCCGACCGCCGACCTCAACCGCTGGCTCGAGGAGGCGCTCGCGCGGCACGCGCCTCCGGCTGCGCGCGGCCGGCGCATCAAGATCCGGTTCATGACGCAGCCCTCCGCGCGCCCGCCGACGTTCGTCGCCTTCTGCTCGCTGCCCGAAGAGTTGCCCAAGTCCTATCTTCGCTACCTGACGAACAGCCTGCGCGAAGCCTTCGACCTGCCGGGCGTGCCGCTGCGCCTCAACCTGCGCAAGGGCGACAACCCCTACGCCAAGCGCAAGTGAGCAGCGCGATTTTTCCGCGGCGAGGCCGTGGGGATACGGACGGCCCGCGCGCGCCGCGTTAGGATCGCCGGGGGGCTTCGGGCACCCGGCCGTGACGGTGGGGACCTCGCATCAAGAGGGACATGAGTCATGCTCGCGTTGTTGAGTGACCGTGGGCTCAAGGCCGCGGTGGTAACGTCCTGTGCAGCAGCAAACCTCCTGCTCGCCGCGTCCGCGCCCGCCGCGCAGGCCTACTCGGCGCGCGTCAACGCCGCCTGCGAGAATGACTACTATCGCTTGTGCTCCGCGTACGCGGTGGGCTCGACGTCCTTGAACGCCTGCATGGAAGCTTCGCGCAACGTGCTGACAAAGCGCTGCGTCGATGCGCTCGTCGCCGAGGGCCTGGTGCCGCGCAAATATCTCACGAGGCGTTGAACCCGCGAGGTTTTCGAGTTGCAGCTTGGCTGAAAACGCAGCGGGCGGGAGCGGCGGCGAACCCTAAGATGCCGCCAGGCTCACCACCCGCACGGACGACAGCCGCACGTCTGGCGCCGTTCCGGACCGCTACAGTTATGTCTTAGGGGTGCGGGACGCAAGGCCCTTTTGGCATTTCGCGCCGGGCGGACTAAGCTCGCGGCAGTGCAGCGAGATGCATTTTCCGACGGGAGCACAACGTTCTGAGCAGCACCGAGGTTCTCTTCTATCACCTCGAGCATCAAGGTCTCGAGAAGGTTCTGCCGAGCCTCGTCGAGAAGACGCTCGAGCGCGGCTGGCGCGCGGTGGTGCAGGCCAGCTCTGCTGAGCGCCTCGCCGCGATCGACCTTGCGCTGTGGACCTACAAGGAGGAGAGCTTCCTCGCGCACGGCACCGCGAAGGACGGGCACGCGGAGGAGCAGCCCGTTTATTTGACGACCGGCCCCGAGACGCCCAACGGCGCAGGCGTCCGCTTTCTCGTCGACGGCGCCGAGATGGACGCGTTCTCGGGCTTCGTGCGCATCGTCTACATGTTCGACGGCAACGACGCCGACGCGGTCGCGAAAGCGCGCGCACAATGGACGGCGGCGAAGGGAGCGGGCTGCCCCGTCACCTACTGGCAGCAGAGCGCGGCGGGGAAGTGGGAGAAGAAGGCCTGAGCGGTGCCGCGCGCGGGTTAGGTATGCCGCCGTGGGGCGCCTTGCGGAGGATTTGGGCAGCACCTATGATCCCGCGAAATTTGGCCGCCCTCTCAAACCTTCCTGCAAAATATGCGCATTTTAGGCATCTACATCCAGCACGATGCATGCGCGGCGATTTTCGATGACTACAGACTGATTGCGGCGGTCGCGCAGGAGCGGCCGACCCGGCGCAAGGGCGATGGCGGGCGGTTTCCGACGGAAGCCGCGCGCGAATGCCTCGAACAGGCGGGGCTCAAGCTTGCCGACGTCGACGTGGTCTGCCTGCCGCGCACGCGCTACCCCAAGGAGTATTTCACGCTGCGCGCGCACTTGCCGTTTCCGCAACAGTCGAAGGACGACTCGCTCGAATTGATCCGGGTGATGGTGCGCAATTTCATCGAGGACCCGCTGAAGGCGCTCGATGCGCGCGCCTATCTCGACCAGTACGAGCTCAATCCGAAAGAGATCTATTTCTACAACCACCACTTGTCGCACGCGCTGGGTGTGCTGTTTCACACGCGCTGGGACGATGCGCTCATCTATACTTCCGACGGCGGCGGCGACCGCACGTTCTACAGCGCGCGGCTTTTGCAGGATGGCAAGCTCACGGAGCTGTTCGGTGGCGAAGCGGATTCGCGCGCCTATTCGCGCCCGCAGAACCGCGGCGACAGCATGGGCCACCTCTACTACCACGTGACGGAGGCGCTGGGCTTCCGTCCGCTGCGCCACGAGGGCAAGGTCTTGGGCCTCGCCGCTTTCGGCAAGCCCGTCTACGCGCCGCGCCTGCGCCAGTTCTTCGAGCTCGTGGACGACGGCCAGATCCGCGCGACGGTGCACGCACGCGAGATCGTCCGCACGGTCGAAGAGATCGCGAAAAGCGGCAAGCGCGAGGACGTGGCGGCGTCCGTGCAGGACGTGCTCGAGGAGCTGACGCTCGCCTCGCTCGACCGCATCATGGAGCGCAACCCGGCGCGGAATCTCGCGCTGTGCGGCGGCGTGTTCGCCAACGTCAAGCTGACGCAGCGCATCGCCGAGCGCTTCCCGTTCGAGGAGATCTTCGTCTATCCCGCCATGTCGGACCAGGGCGAGGCGGCGGGCGGCGCGCTCGAGTACCTTTTCGAGCGCGACGGTCTCAAAACCTGGCTCGCCAACCGCTCGACCCTGCCCGACGTCTACCTCGGCCGCGACTACACGGCCGGCGCCGACGACGTGTTTCGCGCGGGCGGAGCCGAAGCGGTGCTGACCACGCCCGGCGGCGACGCGGAGCTTGCACAACGCTGCGCGCAGCTCATTGTCGAGGGCAAGGTCGTCGGCACCTACCTGGGGCGCGGCGAATACGGGCCGCGTGCGCTCGGGGCGCGCAGCATCATGGCCGCCGCCGTCGACCGCAGGATCAACGACTGGCTCAACCAGCGGCTCGAGCGCACGGAGTTCATGCCGTTCGCTCCCGTCGTGCGCAAGGAGCGCTGCGCCGATCTCTTCGACCTGCCGCAAAGCCTCATGTACACGGCGCAGTTCATGACCGTGACCTGCAACGTGAAGCCGGAGTGGAAGGACAAGATCCCCGCGGTCGTGCACGTCGATGGCACCGCGCGCCCGCAGGTCGTTTCGCGCGAGACGAACCCGCTCTACTACGACATCATCAAAGAGTACGAGCGCATGACCGGCATCCCCGCGCTGATCAACACCTCCTTCAACGTGCACGAGGAGCCGATCATCAACCGGCCGCAGGACGCGTTTAAGGCGCTGCAGCAGGGACGCGTCGACTACGTCGTCACCCAGCGGACGCTATGGAAGCATCGCTAGCGCCGCCGGCTCCAGGATGCGGCCCGAGGCTCTGATGCGCGTGCCATGAACTACCGCCACGCCTATCACGCCGGGAATTTCGCGGACGTGCTGAAACACGCGGTGCTCGCGCTCGTCATCGAGCACCTCAAATTGAAGCCGGCGCCGTTCCGCGTCATCGACACCCACGCCGGTATCGGCCTCTACGATCTCAGCTCGGAAGCGGCGCTCAAGACGGGCGAGTGGCGGGCCGGGATCGGCCGCGTCATCGACGCCGATCTCCCCGCCGACGCGGCCGCCGTCCTCGCGCCCTATCTGGCGGTGGTGCGCGCGGTAAACGGCGCGGGCGCGCTCAACCGCTATCCCGGCAGCCCGCTCATCGCCCGCCGCTTGATGCGCGCTTGCGATCGCCTCGTCGTCAACGAGCTCCACCCCGAGGATCACGCCGAGCTCGCCGCGCTCTTTGCGCGCGACGCGGAGACGAAGGTGCTTTCGCTCGACGGCTGGACCGCGCTCAAGTCGCTGCTGCCGCCGAGAGAGCGCCGCGGCGTGGTGCTCGTCGACCCGGCCTTCGAGGAGGAAGGCGAGCTCGATCGACTGGTCGAAGGATTGCAGGAGGCGGTGCGCCGCTTTTCGACCGGCACGTTCCTGCTCTGGTATCCGATCAAGGACGTGAAGGCGGTCGCTGCCTTCCGCCGCAAGATCGCCGCGCTCGAGCTTCCCAAGGTGCTGGCAGTCGAGCTGATGATCCGCGGGGCCGAGGATGCGCAGCGTCTCAACGGCGCCGGCTTGATCGTGGTTAACGCTCCCCACACGCTTCAAGCCAATCTCAAGGTGGCTCTGCCGCCGCTCGTGCCTCTGCTCGCACAGGGCGACGGGGCCAGGTTCCTGCTGCATGAGCTTGCCCCGCGGGCCGCGCCGTTGCGCAAGCATCCCGCGTGACTACTTGCGCCAGTTATGGCTTTGCCGGATAATTGAAGGTTCGGGCAGTCGATCAACCCCCGGCGGAGACTTTGCGTTGAGTTGAGATTTTGCGCGCATGCCGTTCTCACGCGCCTTAGCCCCCTCCCGAATTGCGAAGACTCCCGAGTCTGCAGCGCCGGCTCTCGCGAGCCCGTGCCTCCCCCCAGCCGACCGATGTTAGGAGACTTCCGCGATGCGCCAGAGCGGCACCGTCAAGTTTTACAATGCGCAAAAGGGATTCGGTTTCATCAAGCCTGACGATGGCGGCAAGGACATTTTCGTTCACGTGACTGCCGTCGAGCGGGCCGGCATCGGCAATCTCGACGAGGGGATGCGCATCTCTTTCGAGACCGAGCCCGACAAGCGCGGCAAAGGCCCAAAGGCCATCAATCTGCAGGGCTCCGCCTGAGCTGGCTCGTCGCTAGCCAGTCTCGGCTTTTGCAGCTCGCGCGTGGCGTCACTCGACGGCCACGATCCCCCGCATTTTTTCGCATTTTGCCCGCTGCCCGATGGGCAACGGCTTCTACCTGCGGCAAGCTCGGCTGCTCTGAAAGCGTCTTGGTACGGAGGATGCCGACATGACCAAGCTTCATCACGCGGCGATTGCGGTCGCGGCACTCGCCGCCTTCTCACTCGGCGCCGGTGCGCCCGCGCAGGCCGGGTCCTGCTTCAAGAAATCGGCCTCGGGGACGAACACCACCATCGCGGGCGCCAAGTCTCAGGTCTACGAGGCGCTGCTGCAGTCCTTTGATTGGGGCGTGTGGGCGAGCTGGATGGCAACCGGCTCGACGCCGGGCTACCGCGTCGGCGCGCCGGCCTACTCGTGCAAGCCGGGCGGCCTCGGCTACAACTGCGTCGGCACGTCGACGATCTGCAAGAGCTGACACTGGCCCGGCCGGTCGCAGCCGGTTAATGTGTCACTAAGCAGTGTATGAGAATGATATTGCCGACTGTTCGGTCGCCCAAATTGGCGAGACCGAGCAGCGGCCAAGCGTGTTCGGCGGGTGACAGATGGCGGCAAAACGCATTGCCGGTCACTGTTTTGCCGGTCGAAGGGGCGAATTTCGATATTCTCCGCCCCAAATTCTGGGGGGTGGTTCCCGCAAGGGACCAGGGAAGAAAGGCTGTTGGATCATGCGCCGGTCGTGGATTTGGGCAGGCATCGTGAGCGCGGCGGCACTCCTCGTGCTCGTCACGGCGGACGTGGCCGGGATGAGCACGATTGCAGGCGCGCGGGCCGACGACACCTATGATCAATCGAAGCCGCCCCGCCGGGCAAAGCGCCATGCTCGCACGCACGCGCGCGGCTACACTTTGAGCCCGAGCGCCTCGCCCGCGGAAATTGCTCGTTATTTTCAGCTATATGGCGGCTACATCGATCCTTACATCAACAAGCAGTCGCCGGGCGGTCCGTTCGACAGCGGGTTCTTCTTCGATTCGGGGATCGGGCCCAACGGGGGCGATTCACCCTACATGAACTGACGGGCGCAACTGCCCCGGTTTCGCTGCTTTTTGCTGCACACAAATGGTGGGACCGGACCTAGGCATGGCCCGGACTCATCGCTATAGCTTCAGCGATCACGGGTGTTTGGACCGTGCCGACAGGGGGCTCTTGATGCGCGCACCGCTCACTTTTGCCGCTGCAGTGCTTTTCGGCGCCACGATGGTCGCCGCGCCTGCGGACGCCACGTGCAAGCGATTCGGCTTCACGGTGAACGACTACGGCAAGGACGGCCCCACCAAGGACGCCAAGGAGCTGCTCGACAAGCACATCGCCGAGTGGGCGGCGCAGAACAAGATCAAGGATTACAAGACCGGCACCAAGTCGGTGAACTGCGAGCTGTTCCTGAATTTCGTGGTCTTCGACGAGCACACCTGCACCGCTTCCGCCAACGTCTGCTGGAACGACGGCAAGGGCAATTCGACGCCGGAAACGGCGGCGGCAACGCCCGAGGACGGCGAGGCGGTCCCGCCGACGCCCATCCGCAAGGCGGCGCTCCTGGGTCACGACAAGAAGGCGACGCCCCCGGCGGCAACGGACGCTCAAGCGGCGTCTCCTGCGGCTGACACCGCCGCAACCCCACCCGCCACACCGGCCTCGGATACGACAGAAATCACGGCACCCGCGGCCACCCCGCCGGCACCTGCTGCCGAGCAGCCAAAGGCTGCCGATGTGACAGCACCAAACCCGCCGCCAGCGGTTGTCGAGACGGGCACGCTCCCGAAGGATCCCCTCTCGGCGCTCAAGCAGCACGCCGCCGCAACGCCGGATGCGCCACCCGTTCCGCCAAAGAGCGCGGACGTGGTTCCTGAAGTGCCGCCTGCGGTGAAGCCCGCGGAAAAGAAGGACCCCGCCGCCGCAACCGCGGCCGCCGCCGCAGCAGCCGCTGCCGCCGAGCGCGCCGCCGTCGCCGCCGAGACGGCTGCCGCCGCGGCCAAAGAAGCGGCCGCCGCCGCCGTTGCCGCGAGTGCGGCGAGCAAGGGCGCGGTCGTGCCGCCGCTCGACGCGGGCCCTTAGTCCCGTAAGGCCATCGATCGGAGTTGACGCTGCGCCGGAGGCTCGCTTCCGGCGCAATTGTTTCTGCGAGCAGTCAAGCCGCCGCGGCGAGGCGTTCGAGCCGTAGCCGGTGGCGCTTGTCGGTCAATAACAGCATCGCCCCGAGGCCGCCGAAGAACGCGGCGAGCGCGGTGGCGGCGGCGATGAGGAACATGATCAGGATCTGGTATTTCACGGCCTCGAGCGGATCGGCGCCGGCGAGGATCTGGCCCGTCATCATGCCGGGCAGCGCCACGATGCCGGTCGTCGCCATGGAGTTGAGGATCGGCGTCATGCCGGTGCGCAGCGAGGTGCGCAGCGCGCCGCTCACGGCCTCCCGCCGCTCAGCCCCGAGCGCGAGCCGCGCCTCGATCGCCGCGCGCTCGCGCACGAGGGTCTCGCAGAAGGTGTTGAGCACGAGGGTCATGGCGGTCATGGCGTTGCCGAGCACCATGCCGAGGATTGGCAGCACGTAGCGCGGGGCGTACCAGGGCTCCGGCCCGATGATGACGCCGACGCCGAGCGACGTGATGGCGACACCGATGAACAAGAGCGTCGCCGAGGAGAGCCCCAACGCCTGCCAGCCTTTGAGGCGGCGGTGCTGGCGCGTCACCACCTCGACGCCGGCCGCGGCCGCCATGACGAGCACGAGCGCAAGCGTCCACACCGGCGACGTCTGCGCGAAGATGAATTTCAAAACGAGGCCGATGAGCGCGAGCTGCACCACCATGCGCGCGGCCGCGAGGGCAATGCTGCGCTCCAGCCGCAGGCCGAAGCCCCAGGAGATTGCCGCGTTGATCGCGAGCAGGTTCGCGGCGAGCGCCAGATCGAGGGGCGTGAGTGCGATCGTGCTCATGGCGCAGCCGCCGCGGCTACGCTCGCGGTCTCGGGCTTCGACAGCAGCAGCCGCGCGTGCGCCAGCCGTTCGATCTGGCCGCGGTCGTGGCTTACGAGGATGGCGCTGCGGCCCGCCAGCGTCTGATACTTGATGAGCTCCTCGACGAGCGCGGCCGCTTGGGGGTCGAGCGCGGCGGTAGGCTCATCCAGCAGCAGCACCAGCGGCTCGTCGAGGAGCGCGCGGGCGAGTGCCAAGCGTTGGCGTTCCCCGGTCGAGAGCGCGGCGACGGCGCGGTCGAGCACAGCCGCGTCGAGCCCGAGCGCATGCAGGAGCCGCTCGGCGCGGCCCGACGCGGCGCCTTTGAAGGCTTCGCGCGGCGCATCGGTCCACCAGGCCGGCTCGGCCGCGCAGTAGCGCACGTATCGGCGCCACAGTGGCGCCGGCATCTCGTTGCGCTCCGCGCCGTTGAGGAAGACCTGGCCGGGCGCGGGATCGAGGTCGGCAATGGCGCGCAAGAGCAGCGTCTTGCCGGCGCCTGAAGGGCCCTCGATGGCGAGGCACTCGCCGGCGGCCACCTCGAAGGTGAGGGGCGGCAGCGTGCCCGCCTGCAGATGCTCGACACGCAGCACGTCTCTGGGCTCTCTGGTTCGAGTTTACGCCGCGACGGGGCTTAGCAAGCAAGGCGCCGCGAGCGCCAGCCCGGCCACGCCTCTTGCAATGCGGAAATAGCGAACTGCGGCGGCGGCTACCTCGCGGCCTGCGGCTTTGCCGACAGCAGCACGTCGGCGCCGTCGGGGAGCACCTCGAGCCGCATGCCCGCGTTGCCGGCGAGCCGCCAAGTGTAATAGGCCTGGATAGTCATGGCATCGAGGGCCGGTAGCCGGTCGCCGGTGATGAACTCGCCCAGGTATTGCGGCGCGCGGGCGTTGGGGCCGCGACAGCGGATCAGAAAGCTCGGGTCCTCGAGCGAGCCGCCCATCTGCACCTCGATGTCGCCGCCGCGCGGCAGTGCGGTGACGGCGCTGGCAACGAGGTTCAGAAGCAGCTTCACCTTGTCCTTGCCCATGTGGCCGGGGATCGTGCGCCACACGAGGTTGTGCTTTCCCTTGCCGATGAAGCCGCGCGAAATCTGCTCGGCGGTGCCGAGGTCGATCATGGCGCCGGCCGACCCCGCCGCGCCGAAAGCGAAGCGCGCAAACTGCAGCCGCGCGGAGGCCTGCTCGGTCACGTTGCGGATGACGTCGAGGGCGTAGTTCTTGGCCTCCTCGTCGTCGTCCTCGTCGAGGATCTCGAGGCCGTTGTAAATGGCACCGACCGGGCCAATCACGTCGTGACAGATTTTGCTGGAGATGAGTGCCGCTAGTTCGAGATCGGTCGGAGTGGCGCGTTGGCCCATCGATGTCCCCTCTTCTATCGCAGCCGAACGACGGCGGCAGCTCCGGCACCCCCATCCGGTCGGGAGTTGCCCTACCCGCGCGTACTACCCAAGCGCGCGGGGCCGCTTGCGAAGAGCTCTCGCCATCTGATACACGCGCCGCACACGGATGCAAAGGCTTGGCGCGCCGCGCGCGGCAAGAGCCTTGTTTTATTTGGGCCCGCGCTTTTGGCAGACCCTCTGCGGCAACGGTAGCGGTCTTCGTTGGCGCGCTTGTCGCGAATCAGGAGATTTCTTCGCCGCATGAGGCAAGACGACTACCGGCTTCTCCTCGACGCGCTGCTTCCCTCGGTGCTGGCCGCCGGCCGTATCGAGATGGCGCATTTTAAGGCGGGCGTCACGGTGGCGACCAAGGCCGACACGACGCCGGTCACCGTCGCCGATCACGAGGCCGAGGAGGTGCTGCTCGCAGGGCTCCATGCGGCCGCGCCCGGCGTGCCCGTGATCGCCGAGGAGGAGGTCGCGGCGGGGCGCACGCCCGCGATCGGCGACCGCTTCTTTCTTGTCGACCCGCTCGACGGCACCCGCGCCTTTATCCGCAACAGCCCGGAGTTCACCATCAATATCGGGCTGATCGAAGCCGGCGCCCCCACGTTCGGGATCATCTACGCACCGGCACTTGCGCTGCTCTGTGCGACGCTCAATCCGAAGCATGCGGTGGAGGTCAAGATCGCGCCCGAGGACGCGCCGACGCTCGGTGGCCGCGAAATGAAACCGCTGCACGGGCGCGACCCGGACTTGAAGGCGCTCGTCGCCTTCGCAAGCCGTTCGCATGCCGCCGAGAGCACGGATGCGTACCTGAAGCGCCTCGCGATCGCGGAAAAGCGCAAGGCGAGTTCGTCCTTGAAATTCTGCCTGATCGCCCGCGGCGAGGCCGACCTCTATGCGCGGCTGGGCGAGACGAGCGAATGGGACACCGCGGCCGGGCACGCGATCCTGAAGGCCGCGGGCGGCAGCGTGACGACGCTTGCGGGCGAGCCCCTGAGCTACGGGAAATCGGAAGCGCGATTTGCCAATCCGAAATTCGTCGCCTGGGGCCGCGCGCCCTTGCCGTTGAGCCCGTAAGTCACTGCAAGACCGCCGTATTCGGGCCACGCGAGATCGCGGATCGGCCACACTTTCGTAATACTTTGCGCCGAAGGATCATAAAATTGGATGCATCTCGCGGGTTCCCCGCGGAGGCTTCTGCAACACAATGGATCGTGCCATGCCGCAACCCGTCCGGGTACGCCGGTTTGTCATCGTCTGCTCGGCTTTGAGCGCGCTTGCCGTCGCCGGCCTCCCCTTCCCCAGCGGCGTGCACGCGGCCGACGATGCGTACCATCCGCCGCAGAACGGCTACGACCCTGACGCACCTCCTCGCGATGGTGCCTACGATCAGGCTCCGCCCGATGCGCAGCCGCCCTACCGCCCGGGCGGCGTCTATCGCGAGGACGACAACTACCGGCGCTACGACGGACCCGACACGGCGGCCCGCCGGCCCGACGAGGGGGGAGCGGGCTATGGCGAGCCTTATCATCCGCCGGGCGACTACGACCGGGGTCCGCCGCCCGGGCCAGATGGTCCGCCGCCATATAAGTCCTATTCGCAGAACGAGATCATCGCCGCCGGCCACCGCTTCTTCGGCGCGGTCAGCGAGGGATTAGCGAGCGTCGTCGAGTACGCCTTCCAGAAGCAAGGGCG
>Ga0187819_10001931_pt1 | contig 10831 bp, 3 predicted proteins | sample NC_wetland_sal_i_15_FD_132411 | JGI IMG/M metagenome (GOLD analysis project Ga0187819, IMG submission 132411) | Wetland sediment microbial communities from Neuse River Estuary, North Carolina, USA - SO4_4 | ecosystem: Environmental > Aquatic > Freshwater > Wetlands > Sediment | place: USA: North... | reverse complement strand
CATCCCACGGCAGCGGAAATCTTCGAGGCCGTGAATCGCGTGGATCCGCGCTCTTCGAGGGCCACGACTTATAACAATCTGCGGGACCTGGTGCAGGCGGGCTTGGTGCGTGAAGTGGCCGTCGAGGGCCGCGCCGCGCGATTCGATGCGAAAGGCATGCGGCATCACCACTTCATCTGCGACCGCTGCGGCAATGTTGAGGACGTGGAGTGGTACGATGTCCCCAGGCCTGCCTCGGGCTCCCTCGGTAAGCGGATTCTTCGCGAATGCGAACTCATTTTCCGGGGGCTCTGCACGAAGTGCGCTCCGCGGCGCGCTTCCCGTTAAGTGTTGCAGGCGTCTGGATACCAGATGAATGGCCGCGTCAGCAGGCGCGGCCGGCGGCGATTGCGCGAATGGGAAAGCCAGAATCAACTTCTAGTTCGTCGCAGTCTTTTTGGGACTAATTCGAAGGAAGGATGAACTGAAACATGTCAACCGAAATTAAATGCCCGGTATCGGGCGGCGCTCACATACACACGGCTGCTGCAGCCCTGACCAATGCGGACTGGTGGCCGAATCAGTTGAACCTGAAGATCCTGCACCAACACTCCCCGCTGTCCAATCCTATGGGCAAGGAGTTCAATTATGCCAGAGAATTCAAGAGCCTTGACCTGGATGCCGTGGTCAAGGATCTCCACGCATTGATGACGACGTCGCAAGACTGGTGGCCGGCCGACTTTGGCCACTATGGGCCGCTTTTCATTCGCATGGCGTGGCACAGCGCCGGTACGTACCGCATCGGCGACGGCCGGGGCGGGGCAGGCTCCGGCGAACAACGCTTTGCGCCCCTCAATAGCTGGCCGGACAATGTGAACCTCGATAAGGCTCGGCGGTTGCTCTGGCCGATCAAGCAGAAGTATGGCCGGAAAATCTCCTGGGCCGACCTCATGGTTCTCGCCGGCAACGTTGCGTTGGAATCGATGGGTTTCAAGACCTTCGGTTTCGGCGGCGGGCGCGAGGACGTCTGGGAGTCCTCAGAGGACGTTTTCTGGGGGCCTGAGGGCAAGTGGCTGGCGGACGAGCGATACCGCGGCGAACGTCAGCTCGACAATCCTCTTGCCGCTGTCCAAATGGGCCTGATTTACGTGAATCCGGAAGGGCCCAATGGAAACCCCGATCCCATCGCTGCGGCACGGGATATCCGCGAAACGTTCGCCCGCATGGCCATGAACGACGAGGAGACCGTTGCGCTCATTGCGGGCGGGCACACGTTCGGCAAAACCCACGGCGCTGCCGAACCAAACAAATATGTCGGCCCCGAACCCGAGGCCGCCCCGATCGAGGAGCAAGGCCTGGGCTGGAAGAACACCTTTGGCAGCGGCAACGGCGACCAGACGATCGGCAGCGGATTGGAGGTCACATGGACCACCACCCCGGTGAAGTGGAGCAACAATTACCTGGAAAACCTGTTCGGCTATGAGTGGGAGCTGACGAAGAGCCCGGCCGGCGCGAACCAGTGGGCTCCCAAGAACGGCGCTGGGGCGGGCACCGTTCCCGATGCCCACGATCCGTCGAAGCGGCACGCTCCCACGATGCTCACGACGGACCTCTCCCTGAGGATGGACCCGATCTATGCGCCGATCGCGAAGCGCTTCCTCGACCATCCGGATGTGTTCGCAGACGCGTTCGCCAAAGCATGGTACAAACTTACGCACCGCGACATGGGGCCTCTCTCGCGGTACCTTGGTCCGCTCGTCCCTAAGGAGCCCCAGCTTTGGCAAGACCCTGTTCCCGCAGTGGATCATGAATTAATCGGGGAGCGCGACATTGCCGCTCTGAAGGCAAAGATCCTTGCATCCGGATTGTCGATCTCCCAACTGGTCACGACTGCCTGGGCGTCGGCAGCGACCTTCCGCGGTTCCGACAAGCGCGGTGGGGCGAACGGGGCGCGCATTCGCCTCGCTCCCCAAAAGGATTGGGAAGTGAACCAACCGGCCGCACTGGCGAAGGCCCTACAGACGCTAGAGGCGATCCAAAAGGATTTCAACAGCGCGCAATCTAACGGTAAGAAGGCTAAGAAGGTCTCGCTGGCTGACGTGATTGTTCTGGGCGGCTGCGCAGCCGTGGAGGAAGCTGCGAAAAGGGCCGGGCACGACGTGAAGGTTCCCTTCTCGCCGGGGCGCACGGATGCTTCGCAGGAGCTGACCGATGTCCACTCATTCGCCGTACTGGAGCCGGCTGCAGACGGGTTCCGCAACTACCTCCGGAAGGGACAACAAATACCGGCGGAGGAGCTGCTGGTGGATCGGGCGCAGTTGCTGACGCTGACCGCTCCCGAGATGACGGTACTCGTCGGCGGCATGCGCTCCCTGGGTTCCAACTTCGGGCAGTCCAAGCACGGCGTCTTTACCAAGCGAGCCGAGACGCTGACGAATGATTTCTTCGTCAACCTGCTCGACATGAATACGAAGTGGCAGCCCTCCTCTACATCCGAAGGCGTGTATGAGGGGCGCGATCGCGCGACCGGCGAACTCAAGTGGACCGGCACGCGTGTCGACCTTATCTTCGGTTCGAATTCGCAGTTCCGGGCCATCGCCGAAGTCTATGCATGTGACGACTCGAAGGAGGTGTTTGTGAAGGACTTCGTGGCTGCGTGGAGCAAGGTGATGAACCTGGATCGCTACGATCTTGTCTGAGCTCGGCGGAAAACAGAGCGGTCAACTTGGTACTTAACCTCCGTTCCTGTTGTTTGGATCGGCAAAACCGAAGTTGGCCGCTTTTCCTGGCTCGCGCGGGCCGGATCGGGCGCTCTCTGATTCTGCCAGGGTCTTGATCGCTGAAATCACCGAGTGGCTTGGAAGCTTTCGGTCGAGTACTGGAATCGATAAGACCATCAGGGTGATCGCGCACGCGAAGTCCCTTACCGCAGGGCGGTCAGTGACCTGCATCCAACAGTCCCGAGCCATCGGACACCGCAGCCCGCAAGGTTGAGTCCTGACGACCTTTTGACTTAGAAGCCATCTCCAACTAAGGTTGCGATCCTTCCTTCAATTCGGCATCATTCAAAACGGTGGCGCTGCCTTCGATGCCTTTGCGAAACGCATTCCTAACTCTCCTCTTCGCCGCTTCGCTCTCTCCCTTGCAGGCGGCCACCATCTTCCCCCAACCCAGAGAGTTCCAGCCGCGCGACGCAAATTTCCTGCTGGATGACTCCGTCGCCATCGCCGTTCCACTGGAGCCGTCGAATGAAGATCTGTTTCTGGCGCGGCTTGCCGCCTCGGAATTAAGCGACCGCCACCATGTGGCCGTGACTACCCGGCGACTCTCTTCCATTCCGGACGCCGGACGTTTCCTGGTGATCGGCTCCATGCAAAACCCGCTCGTGCGCCAGTATTGCGCACGGCTCGGAATCCCCAGCGGCGTTCCGGAAGGATATGTCATCGACGTCGGCGATCGCATCGCGCTCGTCGCTGGGGCGGACGACGCGGGCGCTCTGTACGGTTTCGAATCGCTGCGCCAGTTAATCGAGCATCGCCGGATCCCCGGCTCGCGCATCCGCGATTGGCCCTACAAACCGTTCCGCGGGATCAAAATGTACCTCCCGGGCCACCAAAATATTCCGTACTTCAAGCGATTCGTCCGCGATTTCATGGCGCTCTATAAGTACAACAAGCTGATTCTGGAGGTGAACGCTGCAATGCGCCTGGATCGCCACCCCGAGTTGAACGAGGGCTGGATGGCGCTCGGAAGAAATCTCAACGATACGCGGCGCGACCGTGCCTGGGGTCCCGGCCGGCAGCTTCAGGATTCCGCCAATGCCGATACTAGCGACAGCGGCGTATTGGAAAAGGACGAAGTGGCCGATCTGGTTCGCTACGCCAACCAATACCACATTGAAGTCATCCCGGAGATTCCAACCCTCACGCACAGCTATTACCTTCTGACGCGTCACCGCGAACTGGCCGAGATCCCCAACGCCGAGTGGCCGGATACCTACTGTCCATCCGAGTCCAAGGTCTATGACCTGGTGTTCGACGTCCTCGACGAATACATCGACGTGATGAAGCCGCTCATGGTGCACATCGGCCATGATGAATGGCGCATGCCGGTCGGCGCGTGCCCGCGCTGTAAAGGAAAGAGCTACACCGAACTGTACGCGCAGGATGTGAACCGGATTTATTCTCACCTAAAGGCGCGTGGCGTGCGAGTGGCTCTCTGGGGCGACCACCTTGTGGAGCCGGTGCGCGGCAAGCAAATCCGTCACGTTCCGAATCCCGGCGGCGTCCCTTACGATGTGCCGGGAGCGCTCTCACCGGAACAAGTGAGCAAGCTCATTCCCAAAGACATCCTGGTCTTCAACTGGTTTTGGGATGAAAGCGAAAAAGGGCTCGGTGAGCCGAACGAAATTTCCCTTCGCGAATGGGGATTCGACCAGGTCTACGGCAATTTCCAGCCGAACATCCGCGACTACGACCGGCGAAGCGCGCCCGGCGCCATGCTTGGCGGTGCGCCATCATCCTGGGCAGCCACCACCGAATTCAATTTCGGCAAAGATCTGATGTTCGATTTTCTGGGTTGCGCGGAACTGCTGTGGTCCACTCACCGGACCGGCTTGCTGGAACTCTCGAAGAACGTTCAAAGGATGATGCCGGAGGTGCGCCGTCGTTTAAGCGCAGCGCCTCTGCCCAGCGACTCCAGTCCGGTGACGCCGGTCTTCACGCCTGAGCAGCCGATTTTGTCACCGTCCCAGGCGATACCCATCGGCCAGGACGTCAGCAGCATCATCTTCGTCCACGCCTCGGCCAAGCCCGCGCGCAACCGTCCGGCTTTTGAGGCCACCTGGAATTACGCCGATACCGCCGACTTACTCGGATGGTACGAGGTGACTTACCAGGACGGCTTTGTCGAGACGGTTCCGGTGCGCTACGCAGTCAACATTCTCGAACAAGACTGGGAACAAAGCCACGATCCGCGGAATGTGGCTTATGAAGCCGAGCTTGTAGAAAGCGGCAACAGCGGTCGAACGTTTTTCGCGTATGAGTGGGTGAACCCGCGATTCGGCAAGCCCATCAAAGAAGTCCGCCTTCGAGGAGCTCGCGGGCCCGCGGCGGACAACGCCGTCCTGCTTCAATCCATCCGCGTCGTTAGTGCACTTCGGCCATCCAAATACTCGACTGCGAATCCTGAAACCACACCGCCAGACGACCGCCCGTAATCGAGATGCCGCTGTCCGGGCGCGGAATCGGCTGATAACGATGAAAGTGTTGAACTGCGAACGGCTCCCCATCCGGGTGGTAATCGGGCAACGAAACGTGCTGCGCCCAGATGCAGCGGGTGCCATCCCGAGACGAGAAGAAGTAAAGCACATCTCCTTTTTGAGACCAGCGCAGTCCCCAGATTGAGCCCGTCGCCGGCAAGGCGATCCAGTCTTTGCAGCTTTGCCCGGACGCGCTCCCAAGCGGGGCGATGAACGTCGCCGGACAGCCGTCGGGCGCCCCTGGGGCCCCGACGGCCAGCCACCGGCCATCCGGTGACACTGCGGCGTCCATGACGGGTCTCTTTAGCGCCGGAAGCAGAGTCTGACTCTCCCCAGTGAGGGCGTTCCAGAGTTGTAGGCGGGCCGGAGCCTCCGCGGCGATCAACAACCGCTCGCTGTCCGGCAGCCATTCGATCGGCCTCCCGCAGTCGTCGCAGAGTTTACGCGTCGTGCCTCCAGCAGCGTCCCAGAGCTGGATCGCAGCACCGCGGCCCGTCTGGCGGCTGACATAGGCGACCCGTGATCCGTTCGGCGAGATCAGCGGTTGCTCCTCCGGCCATGGATTCGCCGCCACCGCTGTTTCGGCGCCGGTTCTCAAGTCCTTGAGCCAGATGTCGCGGTTCCCCAGCCGGGTGGAACAGAAAGCCAGTTTTGAACCGTCTGCCGAAAGCTGAGGGGATGCCCCGGGCACCAGTGAACTGTCCTGCGTGAGCCGGTCCAGAATCGCCGTATCCTGATCCGCGTTCGGAACGAAGGTCGAGATCTGCGTAACAATGTTCTCGTTGACAAAAACGATACGGGCGCGGCCGGCCCCCAGCGAAGCCAGGCGAGGATACGTGTGAGCCCCCGGCCCGGAAGTCAGCCGTTGCGCTGAGCCGGAGACGCGAAAGGTCTTTGGAGACAGTGGAAGCTCCCAGAGGCTGGCCGATTCTCTCTGGCCGGCCGAAAAGACCACGCGGTCGCCCAGCCAGTCGCCGGGAACCGGGAGATAAGTCGGAGTGCCGAGCTGTTGCCGCCGGAACACCTCCTTCGCTCCCGTGGAAAATGCGTGGCCGCCTTCGAGGGGAAATACCAGCCAGTCGAATTCGGCTTCGCCATTCCTCACCAGGGCCAGCAGGTGCTTGCCGTCGGGCGTCCACAAGGGGTAGGTGGCGGAGGAAGTCGCTGACTCCACGGCCTGCGGCGGACCGCCCATGGCCCCCACGGTGTAAAGCCTCCCGTGCTGCTCCTCATAGGCGATCCTTGAGCCGTCCGGCGAAAACCGAGGGTTGAAACCCAGGCCGGCTATCTTGGTCTCGACGCGGCTAAGCAGCGACAGCACATAAATCCCGCCTCCGTCGCGGTCCGATTCGAACACCACCCGGGTTCCGTCGGGCGAAATGTCGGTCTGGCGGTTCTTGGTGGCGGAGTGCGTAAGCTGAACCGGACCTTCTCCTCCAATCACTTGCGCAAATAATTCCAGACTGCCTCGCCCGCCGCGATCCGAGGCAAAAACCACCAGTTTGCCTTCGCGCGAGATGGAGGGAAACGCAGACGTCGCGTCGGTTGCGAAGGTGAGGCGGGTGAAAGCCGGCGGAGCCGGAGATGGAGACAACTTCTGCCAAATCAAAAGGGTGCAGACCGCGAGAACAACCAAAGCCGCAAGCAGCCACGCAAGCGTCTTTCGCTGGGAAACGGCCGGGGCCCCATCCTTACGGACATGAAAAACCGGAACATATCCACCCTTGGGAAATTCGATAATCAGGGTGTCGGAGCGTCCGTCATTTTCATAGTAGTGTTGCAGCCGAGTGCGCAGTTTTCCCGCCTGCACTCGAACGATGGGGTCGAGGCGTGGATCGAAGGCGTCCCCGCGGCCGAAGAGCGTCGTGCCCAGCAGCGACTCCTTCAAGCTGCCCGGGTCGCCAACGATTGTCTTTTCAACGGTGTAGGAAAGGAACCGGCGGAGGCTGTCGGAATGAACAAACTCTTTGCTGGAAAGGATCTTCTCCAGATAGGTGTGGACCGCACTCGAAGCAACCCCCGGTCGCACCGGCGGACTTTCGCCGTTACCGCCGAACTCTTTCAAGAGTCCTCCTCATGCACCACCCGTGCGTGACAAGCACGGCCGGCAAGACTGGAGCAGGATGCCTTCATTCTATATCAACGCAAAGCGCACGTCGAACTGAAAGAAAATGAACACCATTTACGGTAAACGAACCGTAACTCTACCCCGGATTACTTTAATCGGGTAGGTGGTTAGGTCTATACAACAGATAGAAAATCTTAGCGGATAAGGGGCAACCTGCGCGCTGCGGCAAGTGAGAATGTCACGGGCCTAAAGTGCACACTAAGGAAAGCTGTGAAAGGACCGCATCATGCAAAAGTTCAGACTAGGGTTCATGATTTTGGGTTTGGCGGCGGCAATGGCTTGGGGCCAGTCATTCCTCGGGTCGATCACCGGTTCAGTGCTGGATGCGACCGGCGCCTCCATACCTAACGCAAAGGTTGTAGCCACCGAAACCCGGACGAACGTGGCTCGTGAAACCGTAACGACTGCGGCCGGCGATTATGTGGTGGCGGATCTGAAGCCCGGGCGGTACACCATCACCATTACCGCGGCAGGGTTCAAGGAACTCAAGAGCGAAGAGATCATCCTTGAGGGAAACCGGATCCAGCGCTTCGACGGCCGGCTGGAGGTGGGTGCAACCTCGGAGTCGGTGGAAGTCAGTGGCGTGGCGCCGACGATCAATACGCAGGACGCTCAGGTCGCGGGGCTGGAAACGCGGGATGAGTTAACGCTGCTGCCGACCAACCAGCGCAGCACCATTACCCTGTTCATGCTGAGCTCGTTCAACTACCACGCGGTGGGCTCCAGCTACTCGCTGGGCGGGCTGCGCGGGAACGACACGAACTTCACCATCGACGGCACGACCTCGAACTCCAATACGTTCGGTGCGCAATCCGGTCCGCAGACGGAGGTGTCGTTCGAATCCCTGCGCGACGTTCAATTCCGGGTGAGCAACAACTCGGCGGAGTTCGGGCAGGTAGGCACGGTAATTATGGAGACGCGCTCCGGCGAGAACCAGGTGCACGGCAGTGCGTTCTACAGCCAGGCCAACGGGTATTTGGATGCGAGGAGCTTCTTCGCGTCCTCGGCACCGGCGCCGACTCCGGCGCAACATCAGATGGCAACCAGTTTCGGCGGTCCTGTGTGGATTCCGAAAATCTACAACGGCAAGAACAAGACGTTCTTTTATTTCACCTGGGAGGAGAACCGCTTCCCCGGGCTTACGTTTGTGAACGCCAACGTGCCCACGGCGGCGTTTCAAACCGGGAATTTCTCCTCGCTGCTGCCGACGACGGCCATCATGGATCCGACCACGGGCCAGCCGTTTCCGGGAAACGTAATTCCCACAAGCCGCCTCAGCCCGGTATCGCTGAAAATCCAGAGTTTTCTGTTTCCCCAGCCCAACGTGGGTCCGGCCAACAATTACATCAACAACTGGGCAAAGTACGTGGATGAGTCCGACAAAACGGACCGATATAGCGCACGCATCGACCATGTAATCTCTCCGAATGATAATTTTTCCGCACGGTTCACCATTCGGAACGATCCCGAACCACTGCTGCCGGACAACGACACGGATACCTATCAGCACACCCAGTACCGGCGGAACATCAATACCTATATGGGCGAGACGCACGTGTTCAGTCCCACACTGGTAAACGAGTTTCGGGTGGGCTTCTCACGGGACCACTCGAGTCTATTCGGCGCACAAGACGGAAACCAGCTTTTGCAGCAATTCGGTATTCAGGGCGCCACTCCGAACGCGCGAACCGGGGCTCCGGAATTCGATTTCGTCAATTTCATGCAGAATGCCGGCGACGCGGAGTTCTCGGATTACTTCTGGACGTCGCAGGCGCTGGAGTTCCTGGACAACGTGACGCTGGTGAGGGGCCGGCACAATCTCAAGATGGGCGCGAATGTACGGCGCAACGATCCCAACATCAGCAACAATCCGGGCTGCGACTTCGGCTGCTATAGTTTCGACGGTTCCATCAGCGGGTTCGATTACTCGGACTTCCTGCTGGGTATTCCGGCGAACACCACGCGAAATTTCCGCGCGCCGGTCGGCTATGCCCGCTGGACCAACATGGGTTTGTACGTCCAGGACGACTTCAAAGTAAATACTCAGCTAACCGTAAGCCTGGGCCTGCGCTGGGAGTTGACGCAAGCGGCGTCTGACAAGAACGGGCTCATTTACACCTTCAATCCGACGACGGACGGCGTGGTGGTTCCAGACCAAAAATCGCTGCAGTTCGTCTCCCCGCTCTACCCCACCAGCATTCCGATCCAGACCGCGCAGCAGGCAGGATACCCTAGTACGTTGGTGCAGACGGACTACAAGAATTTCGGCCCGCGTGTGGGCTTCGCCTATCTGCCGGTGAAGGGCAGCACGTTCGTGATCCGCGGCGGATACGGCATTTACTACTCGCAGCTCATCGGAACCAACATCGGAGACGGAATCTTCCAGGGCGGACCTTACGGATCGAGCGAGCAGTTCTTCAACACGGTTACCAACGGCGTGCCCTGTCTCCAGTTCCCCAATCCGTTTACTGGCTGCTCCGCCAGCATTGCGGGGCAGACGGCCGACTCGCTTTCCAAGAATCTGCGCACGCCGTACATTCAGCAATGGAACATTACGGCGGAACGGCAGATGATGGGCCATATCGTGGTGCGCGGGTCCTACCGAGGGTTCCGGGCGGATCAACTGGCCTGGTCCTATAACCTGAACACACCGCCGGCGAGCACCAATCCAAACAACGAGAATACCTACTTCCCATATCCCAACTTCTACAAAGCGTATTTGACTTACAATGGCGGCATTACGAAGTTCAACGGAATGGACCTGAGCGCCGAACGGAGGTTCAGCTCCGGGCTCACTTTCCAGTCCGGCTACACGCTGGCCAAGAACCAGAGTGATGTGGGAGACGACGGGGAGCGCAACACGCCCGAGGATCCCTACAACCGCGCGCGGGATTTCGGGAACGTCATGTTCATGCCGCGTCATCGCTGGGTGAGTCAAGCCATTTATGACCTGCCGTTCGGAAAAGGCAAGAAGTACCTTTCGGGGGTGAATCGGTTTACCGACATGGCGGTGGGCGGCTGGACACTCTCCGGCATCCTGGTGGAGCAGTCGGGCCAGTTCCTGGACTTGCAATACAGCGGAGTGGACATCTTAAACAACCGAAACAAGAGCGGCCGGCCCAACTGCATAGCCGGCGTGAGTTACTATCCCTCGGACCAGTCGATTGGCAACTTTCTTAACCCCGCGGCGTTTGCGCTTCCGGCGCTCGGCAACTTCGGCGATTGCCCGCGAAACGCAGTTAACGGCCCTGGGATTAACGCTCTGAATCTGAGCTTGCAGAAGAGCTTCCACCTTACAGAGCGGGCAACGTTCCGGCTCTTGGGGGTGGCCACCAACGCCCTGAACCATCCGATATTCCGCAACGAGAACACGAACATCAGCAGTGGGGGCTTCGGCCAAATCACCAGTGTATTTGGTTCGGGAACCACCAACCGCGACTCGTTGGGAGCGGCCGGCTCGCGGT
>Ga0187819_10001930_pt1 | contig 10833 bp, 16 predicted proteins | sample NC_wetland_sal_i_15_FD_132411 | JGI IMG/M metagenome (GOLD analysis project Ga0187819, IMG submission 132411) | Wetland sediment microbial communities from Neuse River Estuary, North Carolina, USA - SO4_4 | ecosystem: Environmental > Aquatic > Freshwater > Wetlands > Sediment | place: USA... | reverse complement strand
CGATAGTGTCCCGTAGGCAATGCTGGGAATTCGAATTTGCCCGATTCGTCCGTCCAGCTCACCCAGATTTTTTTTGTATCAAGATTTGTGATTCGGACCGTGGCGCCGGGAACACCGCCTGCGGTGGTTCGCAAGGTGCCGCTAATTATTTGTCATTAGGGTTTCGGGGCGGAGGCGTCTTGGTTCGATTCCTGGCGCGCTCGCGCGACGCCGGGGATTGATAAGCGTCCTGCGAAGACGGTGGCGGCACCTAAATGCGCAGCGCATAGCAATAAAAACGAAAGTGCCAGCACGAAAATCCGGGAGGCGCGTTTTGAATGCGCAAGTGGCAACGCCGATTTTCCCCGAGCTGAAATCATCGCTCGACCGGTTGAACCTTTGACGCCGCGGGAGCAGCCGACGTTGCCACCGATTTTTTCGAGGCCCAAAAGGCCGATGGAGATGCGATGTGAACGGAAGTGGGAAAGGGACGGAAGCTGGCGGTCGCGGCCCGCTCCTGAAGGATCAGTTTCGGAGGCTGCCTCCTTCTTATGAATACGTGAAGCGGGCCGGACCACATTGGGTTGACCATCGCGAATTATTGCGACTGGCCTCACTCAGCGTTCGTGGGGTCATAGACTAGACGGAAAGTAACGGGCTGATTCAGCCGACCGCCTTCCATTCGAGTGGTCATGTAGAGCTGACTGCCGTCAGAGGACGATTCGAACGTTCGGCTTATTTTTCCTCCGTTCCGCCCCGGGGAGACGATTACGAGTGCATCCCCCTGCCACTCGGCAGAATCAGTCTTGGATGATTGCGAGTCGTTTGATTTGGAGCTTCCCTGATCGGGCAGCGGATATTGCGCCAGAAGGTGGCCGCTATCGGAAACTACTTTTACAGATTTTTCCGTTTGGCTGACGGTCAGGTACGACAGGTCGCTCAGCATGGCATTGCTGTCGTCTTGCCCATTACTGCCTTGCCCCCGGCCTCCACGACCTCCACCCATCGGCCCTCCTTGCCCACCGCCGGGGCCACCCGGGCCGCCGGATCCACCAGGCCCACCCCAGCCGCCGCGGTTGCGGGAATTGCTGCTGGCCTGCTGGAGCTTTTGCCGGGGATCATCACTGTCACTACGATTGAGCTTCCATTCGCCCGCCAATCTCGGTTTCCCGCCAATTCGTGGTGCCACTCTCCCTGGCGCGTTGGGGGGAGGCGCCTCTGGCGCGGCGCCGGGGGGAGGGGTGATGGGGCCGGGGGCCGCTTGCGCGTGCGCGCTGCCGGCCAGCGCACACATCAAGAGCGCCCCGAAAATAGGAGTGGACCATCGAGCCAAAATGAATTTTTGCAGCCTTGCTGTAATTCCCATGAACCCTACGAACCTCCTACGATATGAAAGCATACTTTAGGGCTCTCGCTCACCTCAGTTATTGCCTTCGCCGCGCCGCGAAGTTCCAGAAAATCAAGCGCGGGAAACGCAATGCCCCAGCCCTTCTTGAAGCCAGTGATCCGGCGTCTGACAAATCACAGCTGCCAAACATTGCATGCCGTTCTGTTGCGCGTGCGGACTCTAGTGCCCTGAAGGCTCCGCCGCGAGCTGGCCTGTTAAATGGATATCGATATCAACGGTATCGTCCACCTTGAGAAAGAAGTTGCTGGGATTCTTGAGGCCCCATTTCGCGTACGGAATTGAAAATTTCGTGCTGGCTTGGATTTGACTGCCGGCAGGCTCGACGGAAACTGTGACAGTCAGATCATGGTCCTGGCCATGAAGGTGAAAGACCCCAGAGACATCCATTTTGTAAGCGCTTTGTAGAGCAATCGTCCCTTTCACGAGAGTGGGCGTGAAAGTGATTTCTGGAAATTTGCGGCTCTCGAGGACCACGAGGTGCATTTTTTTGTCTCGGCCATCGTTTTCACTCGAGCCGCTTGTGGCATCGACGACGATTTCGCCGCTGGCTTTGCCGGTCGCAGGATCGAAACGAATTTGGCCGCTCTTCAATTTGAAGGAGCCGTGAACGGTGTGCAGGGTTGAACCGACGATGAAATCCACTTTCGTTTGCGCTGGATCGAGCGTGACGACAATTTGCTGCGCGCGCAGGCCAGGGGCAAGGCAGGCGGTGAACGCGAGGGCAAAGAGAAAAGACCTGAGCCGTGCGGCTTGGATTCGGAATACCGGCGGGTTTTCTTTGCGGCTCACGCGCGCAAGACTCGCCAGCCGAGATCAAATAATTCGCGCGCGCGGATGGTGTCCGGCTTTCGTTCGCCTGTATGTACGCCGATCATTCCCGAAAATAGCGCGGGCCTGGCGGCGAAAAGGCGCAGAGCTTTTTTGCGCAGCCACGCGCTCCGGTCCAACAGGAGCAGCAGACGCGTCATTCGCGCGGGCATCTTCACAATACGTCGGTGCGCCGATTCGTAGCGGGCCAAATCATTGCGCGCAAGGGCTTCAGCCAAATGCCCGGCCTGCTGAAATGCGAGGCTCATTCCCTGCCCCGCAATTCCATCTACGGTACAGGAGGCATCGCCGACCAAAGCTACGCGGCCGCGAACCACCGCGTGCGCCTGTTCAAGCGCGGTGATCGCTCCGTGCTCCGGGGTTCCGCCGCGGGCCTCGCGAAGGCGTTTGGCTGCGCCGGGGAACTGCTCGAGGGCCTGGTCAATCCTGACGTTTGGATCGTTCGAGAACACACTGACGCAAATTTCCTCCGCGCTGGTGGGAGTGATCACCATCTGGCAGCGGTTGCCCCAGTGCACTTCCACGAGGTCGGTCCACGGCGAAAGAAAAAAATGGCGGCGGAAACCGAATCGCGAGCGGATGGCACGGCGCGACATTAGCCGGGCCCACTTCCGCACGGCTGAATTCTGGCCGTCCGCACCAACGAGCCATTTGCAGGGTACGAAGGTTCCGTCCACACGCGCGCCGCCAGGTTGAAATTCCGATACGCGCGCGCCCCACGAGAAAGATACGCCCAGTTCAACGGCGCGCTCGACCAGGAGCTCATGAAGCGCGGTCCGCCGCATGCCAAACGCAATTCCACTCGGAATCGCGGCGGTAGCAGTGGAATTGGCGTCGGCGAAGCGAAAGCCGGCCAGAGGAAATGCGCACTTCAAATTCAAGCGGATACCGAATCGCCGCAGGGCGGCAACTGCTTCCGGAAGAAGTCCCTCGCCGCAAGGCTTGTCGATCGGCGGCCGCCGCGCATCGGCGACCGTCACGCGCAATCCTTTCAGACTCGCTGCAATCGCGGTGGCGATTCCTGCCGGCCCTCCGCCCACCACCAAGACATCCGCGCCCATCGCTCCCCGCTTCCCGTCACCGTTACCATCGCAGCAGCACCAGTTCCGAACAGAAGCCCGGACCCATGGCCGCTAAAATACTCAATGAGCCGGGCGCGGGGCGCCGGTGCGAGTAAACGTCCTCGAGCACGAGCAGGACCGACGTCGAGGAGATGTTCCCGACCTTGCGCAAGCAGTTCCAAGACGGGGCCAGATCCTTTTCTGTTAGCCCCAATGCGATTCCGGTGGCCTCCAAAACTTTGGGGCCGCCGGTGTGCATCACCCAGGTCTTGATGTCGCTGCGCACCAAGCCCTGTTCGCCGAGGAACGCATCCACGTCGCCGCCAAGATGCTTCACGACGGTGTCCGGAACTTCCGGAGATAATACGATGCGGAAACCCTTCTCGGAGATATCCCAACCCATGACGCGCTCGGTATTGGGATAAAAGATGGATTTAGTGGCGAGAATTTCGGGACCATCCGAGTCACGGTCCTCGCCCACTACAATCGCCGCAGCGGCTCCATCGCCAAATAGGAGCGCCGAGATTAAATGGGCCATCGAAAGGTCTTCACGCTGCAAAGTGAGCGAGCATAGCTCGACCGACAAAAGAGCAGCAGCCTGATCGGGGTATCCACGGACGTAATCCGCCGCGCGGGAAATTCCTGCTGCCCCGGCGACACAGCCAAGACCGAAGATGGGTATGCGCTTGATATTGGGGGAGAGCCCCATGCGGTTCACCAAGCGGGCGTCAATCGAAGGCGCCGCAATTCCCGTGACGGACGTCACGAAGATGGCGCTCAGGTCGCGCGGTTCGAGGTCGGCCTTTTGAAGCGCACGACACAAAGCCTTTTCGCCGAGATCGAGCGCATGATGGATCCAAGCGGTGTTCGCCTGCCCCCACGTGTGCATGTTCTCATAGAATTCGATGGGCTCCACCGCATAGCGCCCATCGACCTGCATACTTTCGTCCAGCCGGTCGAGGATGTCGGCGTTTGGCAGACGCTTGCGCCATTCCTTCTTCAAAGCTTCGACGATTACCTCTTGCTTGAAATAGTGTTTCGGAAATGCGCTTGCGACACTCGCAATCCTCATCGCCTGGGCTCCTGGGTTTTTGGGGTAACCGCTGGTGGAGGATGTTACCGCGAGTCAGGCTCTTATCCCATGCGTTTTTCTGATTTTTCTCTTCCAGGCTCGCACTGGCGGGTCGGCACTTTCGCCTGCGTAGGTGGCCAGCCGGGGCTCAGACTGGCAATTGATGTTGATTCAGGGGTGTTCCGATGCGAGCCCAGAAAAATCCCCGGGCCTGTGGGGGACAGACCCGGGGCAGGGGGGCTGAGGGGGCTTGGGCCGGTAAACTTGTCTGGGCCGGTAAGCGGCTAGTAGTTCCAGCGCCGCAAAACCATTGTGGCCCGAAAAACGAGCTGAATTCCGAGGACCAGGATCGTGTCGCGCACGATGCGAATCCGGTTACTCAATGCCGATTCCTCCGTTGCATCGGGGATCGGCATTGTCGCGACGGACGCGTTGTTTCTCGATACCCAGCCGTTGCTGGCCAGCGCGCTCATGCTCGCCCCCTAGTGAATGACGTACACGGGATTGTCATGCTCGACCGCGAGAACCATGGATTTGAAAATGTCCACATCCCAGCTATCCGCGATGCGCAGCCGCAGAACTTCATTTGTTTCCGACAGCAGGCGTCCGCGCAGCGGCACACGCATGTTTCCGGCAATGACGCGAAGAACCACTGGTTGCCCCATCCAAACTGTGTAGTTCGCTTCCATGATGGCCCCCTCCCTCAGAGGTGATTGCTTCGTGCACCTACATCTTCGGGCGGGGGATGGAACTGGCCAATGGTACAGGGGGCTAGTTTTTCTGGTAGGAAGGTACTAGGCGACGTTTAAGTCATGCAATTTGAGCAAGATAACGAATTCGGGGCGCCTGCCACGTAGGGTGGATTCGCAGACAGCAAGAACATTTCGGAATAAGCTACAGGAGGAAGCGAATCCTTACGTCCGCAATGAACCTGAAGGAACTAGTTCAGGAGTCCGATTCTGCTATGCTGCTTGGGCGGCCTGAGAGTTGTCTCCTGGCTTGGCGAGGCGAGGCATTTTTGCCAAGGCCGCGCGCCAGACGGTCTAAACCGGCTGTCGATTGCGGCGCGCATTTATGTGAAATTCAGAACATGATCGAATTCCTAAAGCATCTGATTGCGCAGCTCTACGACCCCAAAGGGTTGCAAGCCTTAATCGAGTGGGGTGGAACGGGGCTTGTGTGCGCGATCGTTTTTGTGGAGACGGGGATGTTCGTAGGTTTTTTTCTGCCGGGTGACTCGCTGCTGGTGACTGCTGGCGTTTTCGCTGGGGCGGGGGATTTGAAAATAGGGCTGCTGCTCTCCTTGGTCACTCTTTGTGCGATCGCAGGGGACCAGTTAGGTTATTTCATCGGCAGGAAGGCGGGCCAGAATCTCTACCGGCGCGAGGATTCGCGATTTTTCAAGAAACGCCACCTCGAGAGCGCACACGAATTCTATGAGCGCTACGGCGGCAAGACAATTATTTTGGCGCGATTCGTACCCATCATTCGCACATTCTGCCCTCCGGTGGCCGGGGCCGCGAGGATGAGCTACGGCCGCTATCTGCTCTACGACATTGTGGGCGGATTTGCTTGGGTCTGGGGTATGACGCTGCTCGGGTATTCACTCGGGCGCACAGTGCCGAATATTGACAAGCGCATACACTACGTAATCGCGATTGTAATCGTGCTGTCGCTTATGCCTGCCGCCTACCACGCCTGGAAAGCGCGCGCCTATAAGCGCACACCCCCCGTCAAAGACGTTGAACCCGAGCGTGATTGAGTTCGACCAGCCTAAATGCAAGAACGGGGAGCCTGGCAGCTCCCCATTCTTGCTCTTTCCATTTGCCCCGGTAGCGCCGAAAAGCGCTGCCGGCAGCGCGCACCGCATGAGCGGTGTGTAAATGGTGTCAAAATTCTAGGCCCGGTGGAGTCATGCCTCCCTCCGTGCACTAGCAACTACAATTCGGCTTTTACGCCTGTGCGGAATCGAATGCAAGAGATTATTTTCAGCGATGTGGGAATCGGCGAGTTGCAAATTCCAAGTCGCGCGACACAGGATCACTTGAGGAAGAGTCCTTCGCGAAGCTGGTCACGCCCGACGAATGTCTTCGACGAACGGAACTTGCCGAACAGGTCCAATATCTCCCGGTTCTGGAAAACGCGGGAATGGACAGCCAGCGTGGGGGCAGGAAGCAATTCGATGGTTTGCGGGTCCACGATGCGATAGCGGTGAAAGCGTTCGGGCGGACGACTGTGAAAGAGCGCCAGGATGGAGCCGCCCGGATGGAGCAGCGAGTAGAGGCGCTCCATCATGCGCGAGGTCAGCTCCGCGTCGAAATAGTCGAAGAGATCCCACGCGAGGACGCCATGAAAGCTTTCCTCGGGATATTGCATGGCACTTTCGAGAAACTTTTCGGCCAGAATGGCCTGGGAAATTTTCCGATTGTCTTCACCGACGGGCGCGATTCGGAGCCGCTCTTCCTCGGCGGTGAGGAATTCCTTCCAGGAACGCAGAAAATCCTCTGTCGAAACCCGGTAGCCCTTCTCGATGAAGAAAGTGAGTGTGGCCTGAGACACCTGGCCGAGGTCCAGGATGCGTCCGCCGCGCACATCGCTGATCAGCCACAAAAATTCTTTCAGCCCGTTTGACGCGCGGAATGCCGAACCGGGTGCTGCGGAGGTCGCCGGACCAGGCTTCGCCGCGGGCCCCGCGGGAGCGGCCGCCATGCCACCGGCCAAACGAGGTTTTGCTGCCCAGTTCATTCTTTGGTCTACTCTTTTGCGACCGGCGCTGGCGTTGCAGGCACCACTTCCGAACTTTTCCCCTGGCCGGCAGCCGCGACACGGCGCGCATCGCCTGGCTTCGTCATTTCCACCTTGCCCCGCAAGCGTGCGCCATCCTCAATCGCCACGCGCGGCGTGAGCATGCTTCCCTGCACGTGACTCCCGGGACCCAGACGGATGCTCTCGCTGGCCTTGAGATTTCCCTGAACCCTGCCTTCGACCACAATTTCACGCGCGTCGATATCCGCCTGTACCCGTCCGTGAGGCCCCACGGTGACTTTGGACTGTCCGAGGCGGATACTTCCTTGCGCTTCGCCGTCGATATACAAATCCGTATTGCCGGAAAATTCGCCGTGAATGCGCAGTCCAGCCGCGATGGTCGATGGACTTCCAGTGGCAACCGTCGATGCGGCGGGCGGCGAAAATACCGGCGCGGAAGGCGCTGCTGGCGCGGTTGACGCGACCGGTGGATTTAGTTTGGGCGTCATCGGACCTCGGGCAGGCGTATTTGAAGATTGCGGAGACACATTCCCCTCTGCAGGCTTATTCCACATCGAAATCCTCCCCCGGCAACATGCCGGGACCCCTGCGCCGGGCGGCAGGTTTCCAGTTACGGTAGAAAAACTATAGTACAGTCAAACTCGCCTGTAAACCCGCAGGATGCAAGCAGTTGACAACTTGACAAGGGATGGAGCGGAGGCCTCGGTGAGGCAAGCAGCCTTACCTCAAGAGACTTTCACATCACTCTTCCGCATCTCCCAGAGCGCCACAAGGAAGGCGAATGTTTCGCGAAAAAATATCTTCACGCCGGAGCGCGTCCGCCACCAACTATCCGGGTCATACGCAGGGTCGTGCGCCGCGATTACGCGGAGTTCAGATCCCGGGGGTAGGGTCCGCTGAAAGATGTAGCGCGCGCGGCGCGTGTGATAATTCGAAGTCACGATCAAAACTCTTTTCCACGAGTGGGAAGAAAGAGCGGCGCTGATCTCGATGGCCTCCTCGCGTGTGTCACGCGCGCGATGCGGCAGTTGGGTGATTGCGTTCACCGGAACTCCGCGCGCGGTGAGGTCGTGCTGCTCCAACTCCGCGGCGCTTGCGTAGGGGCGGAAGTACTGCCCGCTCGCGATAATGTGCGGCGCCCAGCCGGCTTTGAAGAGTTCGGCGGCACGCGCGGCGCGATCGCCATCGAAGTCGTCGTTACCGAGAATCACGATCGCGTCGGAAGCTTCCGGGGATTCCTCGATCACCCAAAAACCGCCAGCGAGCCGAAGAATCGGGTAGCGGACCAGATAGAGAATAAAGAGGAGCGCCAGAAAAAATATCAGGAACAACATTCGGAATATAATCCCGCCACGTTCCGGACTGCCTGGGAGAAAGCTTCGATCGCCTCCCAATTTCATTTACCGGGATCGATCTGGCGCAAGCGCTCCGCCGCTTCTTCCGGAAGGGTTCCATTGAAATAAATTTCCTTAATGCTGTAGGACTTGCTGCGAACCTCGACGATGGGGAGAATTTCGATGTGCCAGTGATAGTCGCCCGCGATTGTGCGCCAGTATTCACTCAACTCCCCCTTTGTTTGCAGCGTGTTGGGGGCGGTATGGACCACCAAGTGGTATGCGCTGGAAACGGGCAGGAGGCGGCGCAGGGTGCGGCCGAGCAGGCTGGCCAGATGACGGCGGTTCTCGCCCGGAGAGAGAGCTTCGAACTGATGATTGTGCGTCCGGGGAAGGAGCCACATCTCGAAAGGGACACGGGAGGCGTAGGGGCAGAAGGCATAATAATCGCCGACGTTATCAACGATTCGTTTTTTCTGGCGGATCTCCTGGCGGAGAATGTCGCAGAAAACGCAGCGCTCCCGATCGCGGTACCATTCTCGCGCGGAACGCAGCTCGTAAAGAATGCGCCGGGGCACGAAAGTTGTGGCCGTCACCTGGGCATGCGCGTGCGGCCATTCCTCTCCCGAATGCGGCCCCTGATTCTTGAATACGGTGACATACTTGAAGCGTGGATCGCGCTTCAAGTCCGAAATCCGGTGAGCATAGGCATCCAGAACGCGCTCGATTTCCTCATCGGACATCTCAGCGAGCGTCTTCGAATGGACAGGCGATTCGACGATGATTTCATGCGCGCCGACGGACATCATGCGGTCGTAGATTCCCTCCGCGCTTCGTCCCGGATCGCCCTCAATGCGGTATAGCGGACGGAAATGCGGATAGACGCGCACCTGCCAGGGCCCATGCGAAGGCAGATCGAGGAGCACACACGTCTCGATCCGATTTTCCGGGCAAAGCGGGCAAGGGTCTGCCCGCACTTTTTCGCGCTCCGGATGTCCTGCAACTACCCAGCTTCGAGTGATAGGGTCTTTACGAAGTTCCATCATTCCCGTCCAATATATGCCGGTAAAATTTCAAGGCGATCATCTTATACCGCGGACTCTGGAAGGGCAAAACACAAGTAAGGACAGTTGCAAGCAGGACAAGTGCGCGCGGCAGTCCCGCTAGCGAGTGTAATGGGTAGGAGTGGGTCCGACCTCGAGACGGTGGCGGTCCCAGATCGCTCCTTCGCGGCTGTAGTTGGCCAACTCGAAATCCTGGGTCAGCTCCAGGCAGTCGGTCGGGCAGGCGTCTTCGCACAGTCCGCAGAACATGCAGCGCGAGGTGTCGTAGGTAAAGTTGGTCAGCACCTTCCGGCGCGTGGCATCGTCGCGCAGCCATCCCACGACGATTAGATTCTCCGGACACGCCAAGGCGCACAAATTGCACGCGATACACAGAGATTCGCCTGTTTCAGGATTGATGTTGAGCCGAGGGGCGCCGCGATAGCGTTCGGCCACCATGGGGCGTTCCTGGGGGTACTGCTCGGTGTAGATATTCTTGGGGGCCTGGTAGCTGAACGTGAGCCACATGCCCTTCAGAAGATCCACGAGAAAAACGCGCTTCAATAATTCGTTCATCGAAGGTCAGTTTGACTTCCCTCCGGCAGGTTGTCAAGGGACCGCCACAGGCTCATGTTATTCTGAGGCCAGATGCCAGATATTACGAATCCTGATGCCGTCTTCATGCAAGCCGCTCTTGCGGAGGCGCGCGAGGCTGCCCGGCGCGGAGAAGTCCCCGTGGGGGCCGTCGTGGTTCACGAAGGGCGCATCGTCGCGCGTGCCGGCAATCGAACCATCACAGATTGCGACCCTACCGCCCATGCGGAAATCGTCGCGCTGCGCGCCGCAGCGCGTGAAATCAAGAATTACCGCCTGCTGGAGGCCGCTTTCTACGTGACCATCGAGCCGTGCTCCATGTGCGCCGGAGCCATGATTCAGGCGCGCATTGCTCGGCTCGTTTATGGAGCGGACGATGCCAAGGGCGGCGCGGTGCGATCTTGCTTTTCCATCCTCGATCATCCGCAACTGAATCATCGCGTGGATGTGACTTCCGGCGTCCTTGCCGAAGAGGCCGCGGGATTGTTGAGGGAATTTTTTGCCGCGAAGCGCTAGTACGAAGCTTCGCCAGGATCAGCGATCCAGAATTCGCTCGGTCCCAAGAAATGCCAAAGCGGGATTTTAATTCCGGTGCCCAAGCCAGCGGGCCTTAGACGTGTTGCCGCACCTTTTCAAGCAAGTCATTCGCCGAGGGCAAATCGGCCGGGTTCGCTCCCCGATGAAGCCACAGAATCTTGCCGCCGCGCGCCACGATCGCTGCTCCCGGAAGGAGCAAAATGTCGCACGT
>Ga0187819_10001929_pt1 | contig 10836 bp, 5 predicted proteins | sample NC_wetland_sal_i_15_FD_132411 | JGI IMG/M metagenome (GOLD analysis project Ga0187819, IMG submission 132411) | Wetland sediment microbial communities from Neuse River Estuary, North Carolina, USA - SO4_4 | ecosystem: Environmental > Aquatic > Freshwater > Wetlands > Sediment | place: USA: North... | reverse complement strand
TCCCAGCCGCTCGCAGGCGAACATCGCCCCGGTGCGCGCGAATCCGGTCTGCACTTCGTCAGCGATCAGCAGAATCCCGTGTTGGCGGCAGATCGCGCCGAGCGTTGGATAGAACTCCGCCGGCGGCGGGACGAATCCACCTTCCCCCAGAATCGGCTCGACGATCACCGCCGCCACCGATTCCGCCGCCACCACCCGCTTGAACGTATCTTCAATGTGCCGCGCGCAGTACACGTCGCAAGACGGATACTTCATCGAGTAAGAACAGCGGAAGCAATAAGCATAAGGAACGCGATAAACCTCGCTCGGAAACGGCTCGAATCCCGCCTTATAAGGATGCGTCTTACTGGTCGCAGCCATGGCCATATAAGTCCGGCCGTGAAACGCGTCCTCGAAGCAAATGATTGCCTGCCGCTTCGTGTAACAACGTGCAATCTTGATGGCATTCTCCACCGCCTCCGCGCCCGTGTTCACGAGTATGGTTTTCTTCGGTCCTTTGCCCGGCGCGAGCGCGTTCAGCCTCTCGCAAACGGCGATATAGCTTTCGTAAGGCAGTACGTTGAAGCTGGTGTGCAGGAAGCGATCAAGTTGGCGGCGCACGGCCTCGACCACAGCCGGCGCGCGATGTCCGGTGTTAAGGCAGCCGATGCCGCCGGCAAAATCAATCAGCCGGTTGCCGTCAACATCTTCAATGACCGCTCCTTCCGCCTTGGCCACAAAGACCGGAGTGGCGTGAAAAGCCGCCTGCACTACGGCAGCATTGCGTCGTTTCATCAGCGCCTGCGAGCAAGGTCCGGGAATGGCTGTGCGCAGTTGAATGGTGGACATAAGTCAGTTCTCAATTCTCAGCTGTCAGTACTCAGCCAGGCCTGCATGAGCCAGGATCGATTCTAACTGGCAACTGACCACTGGCCACTGGCCACTGGCAACTGCCTCTCAGTACCAGCCGATCGGAGCTTCGTTCAGGTTGATGTACACCTGCTTGGTCTCAAGATATTCCTCGATGCCCCACGGCCCCAGTTCACGGCCAAAGCCCGACTGCTTGTAGCCGCCCCAGGGCGCTTCAACATAAGTCGGCTGCATGTGGTTCACCCACACGATGCCCGCGCGCAAACCCTTCACCGCGCGCATGGCTTTGAAAATATCGCGCGTCCACACGGCAGCGGCCAGCCCGTACGGCGTATCGTTCGCGATCTTCAGCGCGTCTTTCTCGTCGTCGAATGGAATCAAGGCCGCGACCGGACCGAAGATTTCTTCGCGAGCGATGCGAGCGTTGTTATCTACGTCATAGAAGATAGTAGGCTGCACATAGTAACCCTTGGCGAACTTATCGACCCGCCCGCCGCCCGCGGCAAGTGTGGCTTCTTTCTTGCCAATCTCGAGATACGAACAGACGCGGTCGTATTGCTCTTTCGAGACCAGTGATCCCATCTTAGTCTCGCGCTCCAGTGGCGGGCCGATCTTGATCTTCTTCGCCTTCTCGGCCATGGCTTCGACAAACTTGTTGTAAATTGATTTCTGTACCAGGATACGGCTGCCGGCCGAACAGACTTCTCCCTGATTGATGAAGACACCGAACAGCGCGCCATCGATGGCGGCCTCGAAGTCGGCGTCGGCAAAAAAGATGTTCGGCGACTTGCCGCCCAGTTCCAGCGTAACGCGCTTCACCGTATCGGCAGCTTCCTTCACAATGATCTTGCCGACAGCGGCTGAGCCCGTAAAAGCGATTTTGTTTACGTCCGGGTGCTTGACCAGAGGCGATCCGCAGGTTTCTCCGAAACCGGTAATCACATTCACCACGCCCTTCGGCAGACCAACCTCCTCGAACCACTTCGCCAGTTCGAGCGCGGTGAGCGGCGTCTGCTCGGCGGGTTTGAGCACACACGTGCAACCCGCAGCCAGTGCCGGAGCCAGTTTCCACGCCGCCATCAGCAACGGATAATTCCAGGGAATGATCTGCCCGGCGACGCCCATCGGTTCTTTCAGCGAGAGGCTCATCGCATTGTCGGGAACGGGATTCACGTAGCCGACGACTTTAGTGGCCAGTCCGCCGTAGTATTCGAAACACGTAGCCACGTCGTTGATGTCGAACTCCGCTTCAACAATCGGCTTGCCCGAGTTACGGCATTCGAGTTCGGCGAGCAGGGGGAGGTTCTGGCGCACCTTCTCGGCCAGGCGGAAGAGAACGCGCCCGCGCTCCTGCGCAGTGGTGGTCGCCCACGGACCTTCGTCAAACGCCGCCCTGGCAACTGCGACCGCGCGGTCAACGTCGTCCGCGTTCGCGTCGGGCACCTGTGCAATGACCTCTTCGGTTGAGGGATCGTACACAGGGAAGGTCTTAGTCGACTTACTCGCCACCCACTCGCCATTAATCAGCATCGAATAACTCTTGACATCAGTTGTAACTCCACCAGGCATAAGTCCTCCCACCAATCAGCTGCTTCTATTCAACCACGGCGGCCTGCGGAGTTTTCAGCCGCCCGTACACAAAAAAGAAAAACGCGGCCAACGCCAGAAAAAACAACGTAAAGCCGAACATCTTCGCTTCATATCTCCAGACTGAAGTAATCTGCTTGGCCGGAAAGAATGCCAATGCAATTCCAAGCGCCGTCGTCACGAAGCCGCAGAATCCAGAAAAAATCAGCGTGCCGCGGCCGTAGCGCGCTCCCGCTGGGTCGCTGCCGAAAGCAAACTTCAGCAGCGCCGCAAACACATACAGAAACGGCACCAGTTGCAGAACTACCGCCAGCGAGAGCATGGTCTGGAAAGTTTCCTGTACGCCGCCCGAGGCATAAAAATTGATGACGATCAATACCAGCGATACGACCGCTTGCACGATCAGCGCCGCGTAAGGAGTAGCGTACCTCGGATGCACTCTCCCCAGCCACGCGGGCATGTAGGAATCCAATCCGGCGACGAACGGAATGCGCGCCGACCCGCCCATCCATGCCGAGCCAATCCCCGCAATCGAAAGACTTAGCATGACCGCAAACGGAGTGATAATCCACGCCACGCCAACTCTGCCGGCCATATGGCTGACCGCCTGCACAATTCCCTGCAGCACGCTGATGTCGTTCTTGCCGATCGCGACCAGCAGCGTCAGCGTCGCCCCGATGTAAAGCAGCCCGGAAACCATGCCGCCCCATGCCACCGCGCCCGGCAATGTTTTCTGCGGATCACGGATTTCGTCGCCCATCACCGAAGCCAGTTCAAGCCCGACCAAGCCGAAGCAAATCACGCCGAACGAATTCAGAACGAACCTGGGGTCCGGCGGAATCCGAAAAGCGGCGGCGGTTACGGTCGTGCCAAAACGCGAACAGACTGTAACTCCCAGACCAATCAGAACCGCCGCCGCGATGAAAGTTCCGATAGCACCCAGATTGTTGAGCCACTTGCCTACTCCGAGTCCAACAATGTTGACGACCGTAAGTAGTGCCAGTAGCGCCAGAGAAGCGGTCATCGCAAAATTCTTGTTGTCGGCAAGCGCTGCGTGGCCCGGCCCCATCGCAAACACCGTTACGCCGACGAAGTACAGCATCACCGTTGGCACATACAGCATGTTATTCGTCCAGTAACACCAGCCGGAAAGAAAGCCGTGAAAGTCGCCGAACACTTCTTTCGCCCACAAGTACACGCCGCCTTCGCCTGGGTAACGATGCGCGAGTTCGATCACCGCGATCCCTTGCGGCCAGAAGAACAGAAGCAGCGAGATGATCCAAAGCCAGACCGTCACGCCCCCGTTGGCTGCGATGCTCGGGACGACGTTGAGATTGAAAACGGCGACGACAAACAGCAACACCAAGTCAAAGCGTCCGAGGACGCGTTTCAGGTGCGGCTGGTTGGGATCAGAAGTCATGATCGGGTCATCGGGTGATCGGGTGATCGGGCCATCTACCCCGTCCGGATCTCGGATTTTCAATCGCCCGATGACCCGATGGCCAGATTCCCGATCCCATTAGTGTGTTGCTACGGCTCCCAACCGCTCATGCTGCGCGGCGGCGAGAGACTCGGCGACGTCGGCAAATGCCGCCAGGTGTTTGTCGATGTCGGCCTCGGTGTGCTGCACCGAAATCGTCCACTGCTCGTCCCACCAGTAAGGCTGGGTCATCACGCCGCGATTCACCATGCCGAACCAGTAATGCCGCCACAGGTCGCGGTCAATCGCCAGCCAGTCACGGTAGTTGAGGACCTCCTTGGGATACAACATCAGCACTCCGTTCGCCCCCGCGCTCGCGACGTAGCCTTGCAAGCCAACTTTCGCGATAACATTCTTATATCCCTCCACCAGCTTGTTACTAAGCTTTTCGACATAAGTATAGTTTGTCCGAGTAAGCACCTCGCGAAACATCGCCAGGCCAGCCGCCATCGAAATCGGATTCGTGTTGTAAGTGCCGCCGTGAAAAACTTTGTGGTCCGAAATCAAACTCATAACTCGTTTGTGCGTGCCGAAAGCCGCCAGCGGTAATCCCCCGCCAATCGACTTCGCCAGGCATATCATATCCGGCCTCACGCCGAAGTATTCCGAAGCTCCTCCCCAGCACAGCTTCGCGCCCGTCTTGACTTCGTCGAAGATCAACAGCGCGCCATGCTTGTCGCAGAGCGTTCGCAGGCCTTCCAGAAATCCCTTCCGCGGCATGCAGATGCCGACGTTCATCATGATCGGCTCCAGGATGATGGCTGCAACCTCATTCGGATTCTCCTTGAACCGGCGCTCCACCGTTTCCAGGTCATTGAAGGTCGCAACCAACACGTTCGCGATACTCGCCTTCGGCACGCCTCCCCCAGCCGAGACAGGTTTCGGATTCTTGATATCGCCAAGATCGTCGCCAGGCGGGTGCGGCTTCACGCTCACCAGCGCCGCATCATGCAAGCCGTGGTAACCGCCTTCGAACTTGATGATCTTGTCGCGTCCAGTAGCGGCGCGCGCCAATCGAATCGAATGCATGGTGGATTCGGTGCCGCTGTTGCCGAAGCGGCACATCTCCACCGGAAAGCGCGTGCAGATTTCTTCCGCCAACTCCCACTCCATATTGTGCGGCATGCCGTAAAGAGTGCCTTTATGCAGACGTCCCTCGACGGCCTTGATCACCGCCGGATGCGAGTGGCCCGCCATGAGCGCGCCGAAACACAGATTGTGGTCGGTATATTCGTTGCCGTCGAGATCGCGAAACTTGCTGCCCGAGGCTTCCGCCACGAAGATCGGATACGGTTCGTAGGCGCGATAATTGCTGGCTACGCCCAAGGGCAGGCGCTTCAGGTTCTTCTTATGCGCTTCGGCGGACTTCGGAGTGCGGCGCTCGAAGGTCTCGAGCTCTTTTTGCAATGCGGGGTACATCGTGATCTCCAATAGACTCAGGCCGGGTAGGCCATTAGATTAGACCCGGGCGGGTTGAGCCGACCGGGGATATAGATATTCTAAAACGCGACCTTCAGGGCAAACTGAATTTGGCGGGGGTCGCGCGTATGCGTCACGCGGCCGAAATCCGGCCCGTCGCTGAAATTGCCATCCGGGTTCAGGAATTGCGTGTGGTTGAAAATGTTGAAAAATTCAGCCCGGAACTCGGCGTGTACAGTCTCCCTAATCGGGATACCCTTCTGCAGCGACATATCAAAGTTGTTGATGCCCGGTCCGCAGCAGATCGTCCGCGGCCCACCCAACGATCCCAGGGGCGCGTCCTGGACGTTGCACCCCGCGGCACCAGCGCCCCCATTGCAAAAGTAGTAGTCGCTGTTTTTTCTGGGATTCAGGAAAACGACAGGACCCGTCTCGATCGGCCGTCCCGGCGCCTCGAAGCCGCTCACGTCATTTTCGAGTTCCTGATCGTCCAGGGTCTGCATGCGAATCGGGAAGCCTGACTGGAAGCTGGTGATACCCGAAACTGCCCACCCGTCCAGGAGTCGCCCCTTTGCACCGTTGTATTTTGGGACGGGAATCTGCCACAAATAGCTGATCACCAATCGCTGTCGGGCATCGAACAACGACAACGACCGGTTGCAACCGAAGCTGTTCAACACCCCGTTGCAAATCGGCTTCAGTGAGTTCTCAAAACTGGAGGCATCGTCAATCGACTTGCTGAAAGTATAGGCAATCTCGAACTGCAATCCATTCGAGAACCGATGCTCCAGCGAAGCCTGCAAAGAATTGTAACCAGAATTCGCAATCGTATCCTGCGCGTAAATGCTGCTGAAAACCGGGATTCCATCCGCCGGACAGCCGTTCCCCGTAGTCGGATTACAAAGAGGCGAAGAGTACGGCCGCAATCCCACCAAGTTAATCGGAGCCGGATTGGGCCCGGTCACCACGGGTGTCGGACCATAGGGCAAATGCAAGGTTACGCCCGCGGGGATCTCGTTGGCCGCAACGGTAAAAGAGCTGTCGGCAAAAAACGGCCCGCAGGCGAGGCTCGTGTCTCCAGTCAGGGTGGAAATATTTTGCAGGTCGATACAGGTCTGCGCGTTCCCCGGGCTCAGATCATGCGTGGCCAGCAAGCGATGTCCCTGCGAGCCCACATAGCCGATAGTAAGGACCGTGTTCTTGAATACTTCGCGCTCAATGCCCAGGTTGTACTGCTCGGTGTACTGCGACCGGAGTTGCGGCTGCAGTTCCCCGAAGAGTGTGATGGGCCGAAAAATCGACCAGTCAAGCGGCGTGCCATGCGGAGGATTGAGGATGGTACCGAAGGGATTCGGAAGCACACCAGCTCCTCCGCTAGCTCCGTTACCCTGGCAAGGTACAGTGCAGCTCTGCAGAACGAACGGGGTGCTGAAGAATCCTTCCGAAATGGTCGTACTGCCACCGAACGGCGGTTCCGCCTGGAACTGTTCCAGCACCAACTGCTCGATTGGGTTATAGAAAATTCCAAATCCGGCGCGGACGGTCATCTTTCCGTTCTTCGCGGGGTCCCAGGCAATACCAATGCGCGGGGCAAATGAGTTGTAATAAGGCTTAGTCAAACCTTTGGGAACTCCGGGATCTCCCGGGAACACCAGGCCCGCTGGGCAATCCGCAGCCGAAGACGTATTGACATTGGGGCAGGGGTAGACAGTGCTGTTCTGCCCCGGACGGAACGTCTGATAGCGCCCGCCGGCGTCAAAGAACGGTTGGTTGTATTCCCAGCGCAGGCCGTAGTTGAGAGTTACATTGGGCTTGAGTTTCCAGCTGTCCTGCGCAAATAGATAGAGGGCGTTCCCGCGGACATCCTCTGAGTTTGTGGAACCAATCAGGTCCGAATCGGGGAGCCCCAGGAGGTAGTTGCCAAATAGGTCGCCGTCGGCAGTTATGAGGTCGTTCGGCCCACCGCCAGAATACGAGTAATCCCCCTGCGGTGCGAAGTACAACGTCTGGAAGAAGCGCTGAATTCGGAAGTCAACACCAAACTTCATCGTGTGGTTGCCCTTCACTTTGGTCACGTTGTCAGAAAACTGATAGGTGTTGCCGATTTGCGGTAACTCACCTTCGTAGTCATTGCCGATGCTGAAACCGCCGGAGATGTTGATGAAGGGCACGCCTTCGTGCTGCGGCCCGATTCCCGGCGTAATGCCAATCTTGGGATTGGGGATGATGACGCCCGGCGTGTCTGTGGTACCGGTAAAGCAGTACGGCACCGCCGGGCCATTGCAAGAATCAACGACCAGATGGTGGTTCTGCGGAGCCAAGAACGTGCCTTGGCCTTCCCGGAAGTACGTAATCCGGGCTTCATTCACCACCGTGGGGCTGAGGGTCCAGGTATGGCTTATATTCACCTGCTGCGATCGCGTCTTGTTGAGGTCGCCGAAGCCAGGCAAAAGGTTAGTGGACTCCGCCTGGAACTTTGTAAAGGGCTCCGCATCGTAAGCGTCGTTGAAATAGTAGTACACGCTCAAGTTCTGGCGTTCGCTGATGTGATGATCCAACTTGACGGTGAACTGATTCGCGTGCTGCTGGGATTTTGGAATGGATTGGAAGATATTGTTGGTATTGGCGAGATTAGAGCAGGTTGGGTCCGCGTTCGGACAGGGCACAAATTGGTTCATCAAGCTGACCGCAACCGGGTCAAAACAGTTTGTGGGAATGTTGCCACTCGGGAACACCGAGTTATAGGCAACTGCTCCTCCCGGGGCCGTCGAAGGCAGGGGGATTCCCGCATTGCATCGCGCATTCAGGATGGAGGCGAGAGCGTCGCTCGTGATACTGCCCGTGGCGCCGAAGAGCCCGGCGCGCTGGGCGGCGGTCGGCACCACGGTTGGATCGCCAACGATACCCTGCACAACCCGGCGTCCTTCATACGAGGCAAAGAAGAACGTGCGGTCCTTTCTTATGGGACCGCCCAAAGTTCCACCGAACTGGTTTTGCTTATTGTCGGGCGTGGCCGGGTCCAGGAATCCTTTGGAATCGAGCACATCGTTGCGGAAAAACTCGTAGAAGCTCCCGTGCAATTGATTAGTGCCGGACTTGGTCACCACGTTGATGACGGCTCCGGAGTTGCGGCCATATTCGGCATCGAAGGTATTGGAGATCACACGGAATTCCTCGATGCTGTCGGGCGACGGCTGAATCGCGGGCCCATTGACGAACAGATCATTGCCATCGCCGCCGTTGACGCTGAAGTTGTTGGAGCGCCCGCGGCCGCCGTTCACGGAGACCGCTCCCGCCGTGTTACTGCCATAAAACAGATCGGCGCCGCCGACTCCCTGCACCCCCGGCTGCAACTGCAGTAGTTGATAGGTATCGCGCGAATTGAGAGGCAGCTGCGAAACCTGCCGGGAATCCATCACCGCGCCCAGCTGCGTACTCGTCGTATCCACCATCGGCGCTTCGGAAGTAACTTCCACCGTTTCTTTGGTCTCCCCGACCTGGAGGACGCTGTTCAGCGTGATCACCTGGTTCAGGTCCACAAGAATCCCCTTGCGGACATTGGTCTTGAATCCCTTCAAATCAAAGGAGAGCGTGTAGGTGCCGACCGGAACTTGTGGGAAGCCGTAGTCGCCGCTGTCGTTTGTCTGCGCCTCGCGACTTACCCCGGTCGCTTCATTCGTAGCGGTGACTTTCACCCCCGCCAGCACGGCGCCGCTGGGATCAGCTACGCGCCCCAGGATGCGTCCGCCGGTGCTCTGGGCACACATGAGCGTGGAGCAGATCAGGCACAGGCTCAGGGCCGCAATCGAGAAGATGAGCCCGCAAGACATCCGGGAAGGTTTTGACCACGGCATGGAACAATCCTCCAGCTCTCGGGGGGCCAATTTGTCAGATCCGATTCAGCTTGCGCGCAATGCAAACCTTGCTATAATCGCGCAACGTTAGAGATTCTGCGGCCCTCTGTCAAGCGGAAAAGTGCATCTTCGCGGCGCGACCAGCAGGCATATTCGGAAATCGTCTCGAGCGACGCCACGTGTCGTTACCGATGGCATCCCTGTCCTCCGTCACGAGGGAGAATAAGTCATGAGGGAGAATAAGTAATGTTGCGGAAGTCAATCCTCGCGCTGTTGGCCGCGTCGCTGGCCGTATTCTCCCCATCATGCGCTAAGAAAACTCCCACGCTGAACCTGCTGGTCTGGGAAGGCTACGCCGATCCCTCTTACCTCAAGGCTTTCGAAGAGCAGAACCACTGCAAAGTATCCGCTTCCTACATGGGATCGAGCGATGAACTCGTAGCCAAATTGCGCGGTGGCAGCTCGGGCAATTACGACGTGATCTCTCCTTCGAGCGATGTAGCCACCATGATTGCGACCTCCGGTCTGGCGGCGCCCCTCGATCTCGGCAAACTGCCCAGCTACAGCCAGCTTTCGCCGCAGCTCACCCTGCTGTCGCTCGTGCGCGTGAAGGGCGAAGTCTACGGCGTGCCGTTCATGTGGGGGCCAGACCCAATGATCTACGACACCACCGCATTCCCGCAGCCTCCCGAGAGCTGGAACGTGATGTGGGACCCGAAGCTGAAAGGAAAAGTTTCCGTGTGGGACGATCTTTCCACCGTCTACATGGCGGCCCAGGTGCTCGGCTACGACAAGCCCGATCCCGCTCATCTCTATAACATGACCGACGAAGAACTCAACGCCGTCAAAAAGAAGCTGCTGGAGTTGAAGCCAAACATTCGCAAGATGTGGTCCACGGGCGGCGAGCTCACTAACCTTTTCCAGAACCACGAAGTGGTGATCGCCATGGGTTGGCCGCTCATGACCAACCAGTTGCGCAAAAGCAATTTTCCGGTGGGCGAGACCATTCCCAAAGAAAACACCACCGGCTGGATCGATCACCTCATGATCACCGCCGGCAGCGAAAACAAGGATCTTGCCTACCAGTTGCTCGAGTTCATGATCCAGGCGCAGACGCAGAAAAAAGTCACCGACGTGACCGGCTACACGCCAGCGAATCCCCACGCCGCGCAGTACATGACGCCGGAAGAAGTCAAGAACCTGCACCTTGACGACGTAGACAATTATCAGAAGCGTCTCTACTTCTGGCAAAATGTTCCCCGCCGAGCCAAGTACAACGAAATCTGGAACGAAGTAAAAGCAACGCAGTAGTGTGTAGCGCGGGCGCCCTCGCCCGCGTGCAAGCAGCTCCGAACTGCAGCCATGGCAACGACGTCAGAACCCGCGGTAGCAACCGGCAGTCAGCCAGGCTCCGCATCGCTACTCTCCATCCGCTCCGTCGCCAAGCACTTCGGCAAGAACGTCGTGCTGCGAGATATCTCGCTAGAAATCGCCGAAGGCGAATTCCTGACCATCCTCGGCGAAAGCGGCTCGGGAAAAACCACGCTCCTGCGAATCCTAGCCGGCTTCGAGCAGTCCACCTCCGGAGAAGTCTGGATGTCAGGCGAGCGCCTGGACACCGAGCCTCCCTATCGCCGCCGCGTGAAC
>Ga0187819_10001927_pt1 | contig 10838 bp, 8 predicted proteins | sample NC_wetland_sal_i_15_FD_132411 | JGI IMG/M metagenome (GOLD analysis project Ga0187819, IMG submission 132411) | Wetland sediment microbial communities from Neuse River Estuary, North Carolina, USA - SO4_4 | ecosystem: Environmental > Aquatic > Freshwater > Wetlands > Sediment | place: USA: North... | reverse complement strand
GAACCGTTGACGGGCACCGGCACGACTCCAGCACAGCATAGCGTCGATCTTTCCTGGACCGCGAGCACGTCACAAAACGTGATCGGATACAACATCTATCGCGGGGTGACGTCGGGCGGACCGTATACGAAAATCAACTCGGTGCTGAACGCAAGCACACTGTACTCGGACACAACGGTTGCGGACGGACAGACCTATTACTACGTGACTACTGCGGCCAATTCGAGTAACGAGGAGAGCGCTTACTCGAACCAGACCACCGCGGTGATTCCGCCGCCGTAATCTGCGCTGGGCAAGAAATCTAGCTCTTTGTGGAAAGCGTCTCGAAGCTTATGCCTGTCATTGAATCCGCTAGCACCTGCGGTAGGGTCAGCTTGAAATAGTGCGCGCGAGATTCCCCTCGGCTTCGCTCGGGGCAGGCTCTCGCCCCGCTGGTGAAAACGCGGGGCTTCGGAATGACGCCCCTAAAAAGAAGAGCCAAACTAGTCCATTACGCGCCTATATCCAATTTGCATAAATTGATCTGTTTCTTTAAGCTTGCCGGTCTTCTTCTGATAGGAAATTGAAACTTTTACAAAGAGAAGGCCTCCCCGTTATGGATTTGCATGTACTAGTGAGACCTTCTCGATTGGTCGATTAGCCTCCAGAATCTCCAGATGCCACTCCCCCGGACAAGGTCCCAATGGCTAACCCTTGCAGCCTTAAGCACAACCCTACTCGCAGCAGCGCAGCTGGCGCGGGCGGCTGACGTTGTTAGCAACAAGCACGGCACGGCCCAGACAAACCCAAAGCGCTTAATCTTCAGGCCCGCGAATCTTGACTTCGGCAAAGTCGCTGTGGGCGAGCGAAATGTTCAGACGGTTACCATCACCAACTGGGGCGATTCCGCCATCACGTTGTTGCAAGTCGCCGCGCAAGCCACGGACTTCGCGCTGAGCGGATTGAATTTGCCCTTGACGCTGGCACGCGGAGAGAGCTTTACTTTCCGCGTCGTCTTTGCACCGCGGTCCCCCGGTGACAGCAAGGGTACTATTTTGTTTCGTACAGACGTTTCGGACGTCTCGATTCCGATTGCGGGATCGCAGATGACGGGAACGGGGATAGGTGCTGACGGGTTGGCTGCCCGGACGAGGCGTCCGGAGCTAGGTGCGCATGGGGTTCCTGCGGCGGAATCTCTCAACGGCGTCAGCGCCGTTTCGCAGCAGCACAGTGTCAATCTTTCGTGGAAGGCCAGCACGTCCGACGATGTGATTGGCTACAACGTGTATCGCGGGGACCATGCAGGCGGGCCCTATTGGAAGATTAATGCTGTGCTTGACCCGAGCACCCTCTATGTCGATACTACTGCGCCGGGTGGGCATACTTATTACTACGTGACCACCGCCGTCAGCTCGAACCACAAAGAGAGCGTTTACTCCAACCAAGCGAAGGCGACAATTCCTTAGCTGTGCCGGTCTGGGGGTGGCCCTCCCCGCCGCCACTCGGATACGGCCGTAGGCAAAACCAATTTCCGCAGTGCAAGAGTTTGCACCAATGGTTTGACAGACAATTCTTTTGTCCGTGTAAATTGCTCAAACTGCGTCAGGAAGGCCAGGGAGGTGCCGCGTCTCCTAGGCTGCAGAATTGCCGTGCGTAAGTTGGAAGAGCCAGAGGCCACAACTTATGCGCGTAACTTTCCTATCCGCGAGACTTTGGCAAGCGAGCAAAGGCCTGATGGTGCTGGCGCTGTTTGGGGGGACGGGCCTTGGCCAAGCACACTCCAGCGTTAGCGATGGCAGGCTTGACTTGGCTTCGGCGGGCTCCGTTTCAGTGAATCTTGTTCCCAATACGCCTCTTTCTCCGACCGGTCCTGGCACAGCGGCAGCATCGCCGGTTGTGGGCAGTTCCCTGCCGGAGGCGCCCGAAAACCACAGGTTTTGGGATAACCAGAATCGGGCTCTTTTCGCGATGGTGGCTGCCCTGTGCGCGGCTGACTTCGTGGTCACTTGGGCCAATCTGCAAAGCGGCGGGAAAGAGTTGAACCCTGTGACCCGTGTCTTTAGCGGCAGCACGGCGGGGCTAGCGGCCAATTTCGCGGGTGAGACTGCCGGAATCGTTGGGCTGAGCTACTACTTGCACAGGACCGGGCACCACCGGCTGGAACGGATTACGCCCATGCTGAATATTGGGGCGTCAACTTTCGCCGTCGTTTACGATCTGAGCCACCGTTGAGATCTGGTCAATGCCGGGCGGGAAGTTTGAAATAGTGCACGCGAGATTCCTCGCCCCGCTGGTGAAAGCGCGGGGCTTCGGAATGACGCCTCCCAAAAGAAGAGCCAAGCTGGCCCACTGCCCGCCTCCTATTAATTCTTGGCGTTAGAACTATTCCGTGATAAGATTGCCGCGTTTTTGTTGCTGTCGCGGTTTTGGGGCGCGCTCCTTGACGAAGACTCATGAGGAGAAGCCCGCATGCCCCGAAAATATTTCCTTTTAACCATCGTTTTCTGTGTTTCGGCCAACATTCTAGCTCGAGCTAGCAATGAGATCGTTCCCGCCGGAACCCTTCTGCAGTGCACCGTGTCTGAACCCAACTTCTCTTCCAAGACCGCGCAGGTTGGCGATCCTGTACTGTGCTATCTGGGTCATGTGGCGGCCTTTGGACACCCACTGTTTCCGCGGGGAGCGGAACTCAGCGGCCACCTCGAAGACTTCAAAAACCCAGGGCACTTTGTGGGCAAGGGATGGATGCAGGTGAGTTTCGATCGCATTATCCTGCCCGGCGCTCAAGTCCTCCCGCTATCCGCAAAGATCATTTCTGCGCCTCACATGAAAGTGGATAACGAGGGCAAGGTCCATGGAAAGGGCCACCCGAAGCGGGATGCGATTCTTTGGACGATTCCTGTTTTCTGGCCAGTCAAGATCCTCACCCTGCCAGCCCGCGGGCCGTTCCCAGCGTTCAAGGGAGAGACGCGGCTCAGCCTGCGGCTGATGGAAGACATGGAGTTTTCCGTACCGACGCTTAGGTCCTCGATCCCCATGCCGCCGTGGGTTACGCCCAGCGCTTACGACTCACCCTCATCGGCACGCTACCGGCCTGCGTCCACAGTGACCGGACAGCAGCCTGCAACGCTGCAGCCTGCGACCCTGCAGCCTGCCTTCGAACGGCAGCCGACGGAGCAGCCCAAGGAGCCGATCTCCACAGTAGTTGTGCTCAAGGGCGGAGCCGCGTGGCTGGCCCGCAATTATTGGGTGGAAGGCGGACAGCTGCACTGTGTGAGCCCCGACGGAGAGCAGAAGCTCATCGCGCTGGAGACCCTGGATCTTTACCAGACCGTGCGTGTGAATCGAGAGCGGCAGGTTGACTTCGTGCTGCGCTCGAAAGATCTCGTGGAGCAGTAGCGACGAGACACTTTGCTTCTCACGCTCATGAGGATCGGTTGACTGTAGAGATGTAGCTAGCTACGTCTCTACAGTAAAGTCTGGGTCGGCTGGCGGAAAAAGCCATAACCGGCAACCAACCCGCCTGCGACAGCCCCTATCTAAAGTTACGGGGTTGTGTCGGGCCAGTCTGCCTTCGTCAATTCTCGCCATCGCTGAACCTCGTCACTCCCACAACGGCGGCAGAGGAGTATCTTTGAATTGTGAAATACTTCCTTTCAGCCTTAGTCTCGGGAGGTTTCCATGCGTAAGATCGCAATTGTCGTTGGAATTGTAGTGGCGGTTATCGTGATCGCCGTGGGTATTTTGTTCGCAACCTTCAACCCGAACGACTACCGCGGAACGATTCAGACGAAGCTCGAAGAGCAGTTGAATCGAAAAGTTTCACTGGGCAACATGAGTTTGGGGTTGTTCCCGCTGCGTTTCAAAGTGGCCGATCTGTCTATCGCGGAGGATCCCAGGTTCAACAGCAAAAGCCCGTTTATCCAAACCCAGGAGTTGAGCGTTTCCGTCAAACTGCTCCCCCTGCTGAGCAAATCGGTGGAGGTTGATTCGCTGAGCCTAGAGCGTCCGCGGGTCGAATTAATCAAAAATGCGCAAGGGGTTTGGAATTTTGCCTCGCTCGGCGAAAAAGCGCCCGCCGCCGCTGCCCCTGCGCCTTCCGCAGCGCCAAAGGCTTCCGCGGCGCCAGCTACCCCCGCAGCGCCACCTTCTTCCTCGAATGAACAAGCGTTCTCGCTGGGCGAACTCGCAATCAACGACGGACAGGTCGCGATCACTGATCTGAAGGACCGAAGACCGCGAACCGTATACGATCACATCGACGTGAAGCTTACAGATTTTGCGCCAACTACGCCGTTCACGGTGGAGGCTTCGGTGCACCTGCCAGGCCCGGGGAACCAGGAAGTCGGTTTGAAAGGAAAGGGTGGCCCACTCTCCCACGAGAATCCCGCTGCTACGCCATTCAAGGGCACTCTAGATTTGAAGAACGTCGACATCGCGGGATTGCAGAAGTTCCTGCAGAGTCCGGCCCTGGTCAACACCGAGGGCGTGCTGTCCGGACATACGGACATTGCCAGTGAGAATGGAAAACTCTCGGCTAACGGACAAATGAATCTGGAAAAGCCGAAGCTGCACGGGATCGAAGTGGGATACCCGATTAACGCGGACTACAACGTCAGCGACGATGTGTCGAGCGACCTGCTTCGCATCGACAAGGGTGCGATCAAGTTGGGGCAGACTCCTTTTTTCGTAACCGGCACCGTGAATCACAAACCCACGCCGGTGCAGCTCGACGTGAACCTTAAAGCCAGCGATGTTTCCATCGCGGAACTCGCGCGTCTGGCGGCGGCTGCCGGCATAGCCTTCGCTCCCGGCGTCACGGTGAACGGAAAAATCAGCGCGGACATCAAGGCGCAGGGCTCTGCAGATAAGCCGGCACTGAACGGCACGCTGACGGGCCGCGACATCCAGATGTCAGGAAAAGAAATCGCCAAGCCCGTTGAAGTTAAAACCTTGAACGTCACACTAACTCCGACGGAGATTCACTCGGACACCTTCAATGTCACCTCGGGAGGAACCACGGCGGCAGTGCAATTCTTGGTAAAGCAATACACCTCGAACTCGCCCGTAGTGGACGCCACGGTGCGCGCTCCGCAAGCGGCATTGCCTGATCTGCTCGCGATGGCTAAAGCTTACGGTGTAACTTCGCTCGATAAGGTCAACGGTCAGGGCACTCTTAGCGTTGATCTGCATGCAGCCGGTCCGGTCCGATCCCTTAGTTCGAACGAGATGATGAGAGCGCTCAATGGCACCATCAATGTCAATTTCAATAACGTGCGCTACTCCGGAGTCGATATCCCGCACCAACTTCTTTCCATAATCGGCAGCGGCAAAGCGTCACAACAAAAAGACCAGGGCTACACGAACATTCAGAAAATGACGGGCGCGATCGTGATCAAGAACGGGATCGCCCAGACCAACAATCTGCAAGCCACCCTCGACATCGGCAATGTGGGCGCGACTGGCACCGCCGACCTGGCCAGCCAGACGCTTAACCTGCAGTTGAATGCCGTGCTTTCCAAGGCCTTCACTCAAGAGGTGGGCGGCACGGGCGTCGGCGGCTATATGAGTACTGCGTTGGCCAATAACCAGGGGGAACTCGTAGTGCCGGCAACGGTCACTGGGACATTCCAGAATCCGAAGGTTATGCCCGATGTGCAGAAAATGGCCCAGATGAAACTGAAGGGCTTGATACCGACTGGGGATAATCCGCTGGGCGCGGCTTCTTCCATACTTGGAGGGTTGACGGGAAAGAAAGGGCAACCGGGGCAACAACAGCAGCCGAATCCCGTGAATCAAGTCTTGGGCCTTTTCGGCACCAAGAAAAAGCAATAGTGTAGACGTTGCTGTGGGCTGGGTTTGAGTCAGAAAAGCTAGGGGTAGTTTTTCAGGAATCGACGTCAACATCGGCGGACAGGAGTGTCCGCCCTACAGTTGTCAGGGCAGAATTCCTAACAATCGCAGGGTGCTGACTCCGGTCATCGCCGCGACGAACAGCATCACCGCATATTCAGCGACGCTCGCGATCACATCCGTTGCTTGTGCTTTGCGCAGAAACTCAGCCATTTTCTTTCTCCTTCCGGCAAATCTCTTAAAGTTGTTCTGGGCTACCCTCAGATTGCGCTACCAGCCGCATTTCATCAATGGCTCCTTGGTGGGGCTCGTCAAACCCCGGTAATCGGCGGAAGATGACCCTAGTCACAAAGTTGGTAAGCTTATTCGGTATAACCTGAAGATCGGGAGGCAGCGCGGGATTCCGCGTGGACGGGCGAGACGCCCATGCTCCACAAATTTTGCTAGCGTACGACTAGAACTTCGCGGATGTTGTCGCGGGTGAGGAAAAACTTGATGGAGCCAAAGTCGCGGAACAGATTCTCCACGTTGCGGTTATTAAAAACCCGCTGCAGGCGGAAACTCTTTTCTATGGAACTATGAAGCACCCCGGTGGGACCTTTGCGTAAATCTCTTCGGGCCTGAACATTCTGCATTTCCAGAATGTCGGTGTCCACAATGTGGTAGCGATAACAAGGGGCGTCCGGTCCGGCTTCGTGGGTGTGAAAGAAGGCGAGCAACATTCCGCCAGGTTTAATGGTCGACCAGAGGCGGGCAACCACGGGCTTGACCAGACTTTCATGCATGTAATCGGCTAAATTCCAGCAGAGAACCAGATCGAATTGGGCCGCCGGGTAGGCCAGATTTTCAGCAAGAAAGCGGCGGCTGTCGAGAATCGTCTGCCCTTGTTCATCCTTCGTGATCAACGCCGGATCGGTCGACGCCTCGAGCAAATCTTCGCTATAGATTTTGTGTCCGCGTTCAGTTAAATAGCGGATATTGGCCGCTGAAGTGGAGCCAATGTCCAGAACACAGATTGGTTCCTCGGATTGCAGCGTACGCGAAACCGCGCCGAGTCCGCTGGAGCGGCGGGTGAGGCGCTGCGTTATGGCCACCGGTCTGGCCCCCTGGCCGGCGACGGTGGATGAACCACGAAAGAGTTTCATGAAGCTGTGCGTAACGGATGCCATGTCAAATTCCGGCGTCCGGTTCAACCGAGATCTGCAATTTAAATATATCGCGGGCTTACGCGGTTGAATCGGCGAAAAGTTCTAATGCTTGGTTACTGGAGTACCCCCCGCAGCCGCGGTCTTCGCTTCTGCACCCCTGGCCTCCGCACCCCTGGCCTCCGCAGCCTTGGCCTCGACCTGCGGTTCGGGCTTGCCTGCATTTGGGGAGTTCGGTTTGGCGCCTTCCCGGTGGATCTCCACCTTGCCCTTCAGGTAAGCACCGTCCTCGATCGCAATCCGCTGGGTAACAATATCCCCCAGGACGACGGCGGATTTCCGCAATTCAGCCCGGTCACTGGCACGAATGTTGCCTTCCAACTTGCCTTGGATGGTCACGCCCTTGGCGTTGACATCGGCATGCACGTGGCCGTTCGGTCCGATCACCAGATCATTGCCCTGCAGCTGGATCGCACCCTCGACCGCGCCGTCGACGTACAGGTCTTCGCTGCCGGAAAGCTCTCCCTTGATCACCACCGATTTGCCTATGTGTGCAAACTCTCCGGTCTTTGGTGTGTCCATACCTGCAGTCTCCTTCCGAGGCACCAATACAATTGGGGATATTGGATTCTAAACTATTTGAAGGATTCCGGGGAATCGAGAAGCCAATCCGGGAAAATAATTTGGCCCTGGGTCGAACGTCTTTTTTCTTACAGGTCGCGAAATCGCCTTATGCTGGCGGGCAGAGCCGGTGTACAATGCCGTGCGGTCTGGAATTCAAAACCTAGCGGTTTAAAGAAAGTGTGAGCAGATGAAACGATTTCTCGTGGTCTTTATGATTGCCGGCGTCGCGTTGGCGCTGGGCGCGTATCTCTTGCCGGGTTCGGTTCGAGCTGCTGACGAAGCAAAAATCAACGGATTTTCGATTGTCTTTCCGGAGTCCAGCATTCCCCACCCTGGCCGCATCCATACCAACTATTTTTGGGCGATTCCAGAGGTTCCTAATCTTACGGGTGGTCCTCCTCCCGGCGCCGAGACCCCGGGTTCCGTGGCCTGCGTGTACAAACTAGTCGAGCAAACCAAAGGCTGCCCGATTGCCACCAGCACCAAGGTCCCGAGCGGTGGAGTGGGAGCGATCGCGATTATCGATGCTGGCTACTATCCGACGGCGAAGTCAGATCTGCACGCTTTTTCGAAGCAGTTTGGCATTCCCGATGCCGACTTCCAGGTTGTGTATGCGAATGGCCACCGGCCCCCGATCTATAGTGAATGGCTGGTCGAGGAGGCGCTGGATATTGAGTGGGCCCATGCCATGGCGCCCAAAGCCAAGCTCTTCCTAGTGGAGTCGAAGCTGTGCTTGTCGGGCACTTGCAACACGGATCCCTTTTGGTATGCGGTGACGGTGGCCAGTAAGTTGGTGGCCCAGAATGGTGGTGGCGTGATCAGCATGAGTTGGGGTGATGCGGAATTCGCTTACGATTTAAAGTATGACAAACTTTTCACGGAGCCGGGAGTTGTCTACTTTGCTTCGAGCGGCGATTCGGGGATAGGAAACACTTTGTATCCCACAGCCTCTCCGAATGTGGTGTCGGTTGGGGGTACGGTATTCAACCGCGGTTCCAACGGAGACTTCATCAGCGAGACCTATGCTACGGGAGGCGGTGGCGGCGACATAAGCCCATACGAGCCCAGACCGAGCTATCAGAACATCATCAAAAATATCGTGGGAAGCAAGCGCGGGTATCCAGACGTCGCTTCGAACTTCTGCTGCGCCGCCATCTATTTACAAGGCCAATGGGGCTCGGTGGGAGGCACCAGTTGGTCTTCGCCGACTTTTGCGGGAATCGTGAATGCCGCAGGTGAAAAGAAGATGTCTACCCATGACGAACTCACGGCGGTCTACCAGGAATATGCGAACAAGAAGGTATATCACGCGGATTTCGACGACATCACGCAGGGTGATTCGCGCTGCAAGGTAGGCTGGGATCTGTGTGCCGGAGTCGGCTCCCCGCGGACTTACAAGGGGAAGTAGTCCGTCGTGATACTCGGTTGTTGTGCTTTGAGGCCGAGTGCTGACGATGGACTGGGAGAACAAATTGCTGTAACCTTTTTTATACGGTAGAAAAAAAAGCGCCCGTAGCTCAGCTGGATAGAGCATCTGGCTACGAACCAGAGGGTCGGGAGTTCGAATCTCTCCGGGCGCACCATGTTATTGGCCGGTGTTCCTAACGTTCTTATCTCAACGCCCCGCCCGGGAATCTCTTTCCCTGCCCGCTCACAAATCGCGCTAGAAACTATAACGCAGTGCGAACTCCATCACCCGCGGATTCGACAGCGTGGAGCTGAAGTTGCCGAAGCTGGAAACACTGGAAAGCGAATTGTTCCCGTTCAGCGACATGGTTCCCACGTCGAAGCGTGGGCTGTTGGTGAGGTTGAACACCTCCCAGGTAAACTTCAAGGTTTGGCTTTCGGTGGTATGCCACAGCTTGCTCAATCCGGTATCGATATTGAATGTGCCTGGACCCCGGAAGATATTGCGATCTCCTCTTTCCCCAGGGAATTCTGGACGGATCACGTTAATGGCAGCGTTGGGGTTGGTCGATGCGTCGGTAATCCCGGGATCTCTAAATACGTTCGGGCCCGTACCACCGCTTACCTGGGACACAATGAAGCTGCCGGTTGGGGGCTTAGGCCCGGTTAGCACGGCCGCGGATTGCAGTTCGAAATTCGTTGCCCACGCCGGACTGAAAACCGAGAAAGGATATCCCGTGGACCAGCGCCACAATCCGGAGATGCTCCAACCGCCAAAGACGGCGTTAGCGAACCTGCCCATGCTGCTGCCGAACTGTTTGCCATGGCCGACCGGCAACTCATAAACCCAGTTCGCATTAATAGCGTGGGTTGTATCAAAGTCGGAGACGGCGCGGTTCTGGCTGGGAATCCAGGCATTGATGATCTGGCTGCCCAGACCGATGCCTTCAAATTCGTTGATGCGTTCAGCGTTGGAGCCCTGGTCGATCGATTTGGAATAGGTGTAGTTGATATCGAACTCCAACCCGCCCGAATGGCGGCGGAGGCTGAATTGTCCGGCATTGTAGGCGCTGTTGCCATTGCTCCTCCACGCGAACAGTGAGGAAAACTGCGGAGAATAGAAAACATAGGGAGTGACCTTGCCGTTGATCGTGGCACAAGAAGGAAAGCAGCCAGAATTAATCAGGCCGGGTACGTCCGCGTACTCGAGGGCCGTGGTTTCATTTCCCTGGTTGTAGCAGAACAGGTCGTACATTGCTTGAGTGGCAGTCACGGTTGCGGGTGCGGTGCCAAGGCAAGGAACTCCGAGGTTATAGACACCCAGTTGAGTTGCTGCCGGGCCGGCGGCTCCGGGGAACATGTCCTGCCAATATTGATAGGCCTTGGCTCCAAGCGTGGCGGGCGTAATGTTCTGAATGGGTGTGCCTGCATAATATTGGGTGGCCAAAGCTTGAGCGGCATGGAAGTAATCCATGCCTGTCTTTGGATCAACCAGGTCGGCGGGCTCTGCCAGGTCCGATTCTTGGAGCAGACGATGCGCGAAGCGTCCCACGTAGGACGCCTCAAACACAAACTGCTTGGGAAGTTGTCGAGTGACCGAGAAATCCACTACGTGGGAATACGGGGTCTTTAATTTGTCATCCAGGCCCCACGTAATCGCATAGCCGCCATTGTTTGGACCGAGCGGAGGCGTCACCGGAAATGGACCCGACGGAGGAGGTTCGACGATTGGGCAATTCGCCGAGCAGGCGTTGGTGGTTGACTGGCTTGTGGTCGGAATCGTATTGAGCGCGGAGAAGCGGGCCGATCCGTCCACCGTTTGAATGCCAG
>Ga0187819_10001926_pt1 | contig 10840 bp, 5 predicted proteins | sample NC_wetland_sal_i_15_FD_132411 | JGI IMG/M metagenome (GOLD analysis project Ga0187819, IMG submission 132411) | Wetland sediment microbial communities from Neuse River Estuary, North Carolina, USA - SO4_4 | ecosystem: Environmental > Aquatic > Freshwater > Wetlands > Sediment | place: USA: North... | reverse complement strand
GTTCGTATACAGGCTGGTTCCCGCCGGCACCAGGCCCTGGAATGGATTCGGGAGCTGGGCGGTGAGATAGTTGATCGTGGTCGTGTCCCGGGTGGGCAAGGTGCTCAGGTATTGGTTCGGGAGGGCATCCAGGTTCCGGCTCGTTGTCAGATGTACGCCGCGATCTGCCGTGTAGGCGAGCGACACCACGATGCCGACGGGGATTTGGCGCTGCACGCCCAACGTCCAGCGTTCGACGTACAGGTCTTTGGGATGGGGCAGGACCACTGTAATGCTGCCTCCCACACTGGTGTCGGCTCCCAACCCGGCGCCGACCGCCGGCAGCGGCGGAGCCGGGAACGGATTGGCGAGGTTGTAGGGGTAGCCGTCCAGGCCATTGTTGAGCGTGGCGTTGTAGGTGGTGGTGCGGCTGAAGCCGGTCTGGTTCACCGCCTGGAACAGGTCGCCCATGGCCCCGAAGAAGATGCCGTAGCCGCCGTGCACAACGGTCTTGTCGTCCGGCGCGTAGGACAAGCCGAAGCGGGGCATGAAATCGTGGTCATTGGCTTGCCAGAGGCCATGCGAGCCGCCGTTGGCGGCGCCCGCGAAGGTGAGCCCTCCGAGCAGGTTCAGCGCGCTCACGCCCGGGGTGGGGTTCTGCAGATAGGCCGCCTCGACCGCCGCGGCGTAGGAGTGGGCCGCCGTCGGGTTCCAGCCCTCGGTGCTGCGGTTGTAGCGCTCCGTGGTCGGACCCCAATACTCCCAGCGCAGGCCGAGGTTCAGAGTCAGCTTCCGGCTCACGCGCCAGTCATCCTGGAAATAGAGAGCGTGGGAAATGGACTGGGCGGCCGAGCTCGGCACCACGTTGATCGACGTGCTGTAGGGGAGCCCGTATTCCATCTGCGCCAGCCCCTGCCCCTCCGACGCCACCGCCGCGGTATTCAGCGGCCCGACCATGTAAGAGCCGTTGAAATTGAAAGACCCGGTCGCGCCTAACCCGGGGAGGTAGGCGTTGTCCCGCCGCGTCAGCATGTCCCAGCCGAAGTTCATCGTGTGCGGCCCCTGCGTCTTGGTGAAGTGGACGGAGGGCTCGTAGGTGTAGCTTTGGTTCCACGTGAGGTTCGCTCCGGGAGGAGCGCCCGTGATGCCGGCGGGACTGATGGACGGCATGCGCTCGATGGACGGATTGATATAATTGTCCAACTGGGCGAACCCGGCGACGCCTTGCGCGTAGGTCGCGTATTTCCAGGTGAGCGCGGTCTGGCCGAGGCTGGTCACGAGCTTGTCGAAGTCATCAAACCCTATGCGGGCATCCATGACGAGGGTTGGGCTGATCACCTCGACATCGTCGATGACGCCGCCGCGCGGGTGGATCTTCCACGAATCGCCGCTGACGGGGTTTTCGAAAATGTTGTAGTCCTGGTTGGTGCGGTCGTAGCGGTGCATCGACGCGTAGAAGCGGTTGCGGTTGCCGAAGTTGTGATCGAGGCGGAGGTCCATCCCCCAATATTCGTTGCTCTGGCCGCTCTGGTCGCAGTAGAAGTCGTTGGTGCCGTTGGGACTGTAGCTGGGGCCGCCGACGTTGTTCGGCAGCGGCCAGAATTGGAGGAAGCCCGTCCCGATTTTGGACGCCGGTGTGGCAAGGATCGAGGCCGGAATGATGTTGTTAGGAAGGGGCGTGGAAGTGTAGGTGCCGTTGCCGTTGGACTTCCAGGAATACGGATCGTAGATCTGGTAGCTGGCGCCCAACGGCAGTAGCCCGGAGAAATCGCCTTGCCGCTCCGGAAGGGTGGGAACGGTCAGGTATTGGGTCAAGACCTGGGTCCGGTCGAGGTTCGTGAAGCCGAAATACCAGAAGGTCTTGTTGCGGCCGTCGTAGACCTTGGGGATATACACGGGGCCGCCGACGCCGACCTCCTTGCGCTTATACGGCCCGGAAGGCGATTTGGGCTTGCCGGCGACTTCGTTCAGGTACTGGTTGGCGATCAGGCTTCCATTTCCTCCACCGTAGTAGGCTAAGCCGCCGTGGATTGTGTTGGTGCCGGACTTGAGGCTGACGCTGACGTTCGCGCCTTGGGTGAATCCCTGCTCGGCGCTGAAGCTGGAGGTCAGCACGCGAAATTCGCCCACCGAATACTCCGGGGGGCTGAAGGAAGGCCCATTGCCGCCGGAGACCTGCCCGGTGGTCGCGCCGTCGACGGTGATGAGGTTGGCGCTGGCGCTTTCGCCGCCGATCGAATACGAGATGATCGTGCCGTCATACGGGTTCTCATCCAGCATGTTGGTTCCCGTCTTGACCACGCCTGGAGTCAGGGAGATCAGGTGGTAGGGAACCCCCTGCTGAATCGGCAGTTCCACAACCCTCCTGGAATCGACCGTCTCGCCCAGAGAGGCGCTGGCCGTGTCCAGCAGGGGCGTCTCCGCCCGGACATTGACGGTTTCCGTGCCGCTGCCGAGTTCCAGGGAAGCATCCACTGTCACGGCCTCATCGATGCGGATTTCGATCGGGCTCCGCTCGAAAGCTTTGAAGCCCGGGTGTTCAATCCGCAACGAATAAGTCGCCGGTTGCAGATAGGGGAGGGTGTAGTTGCCCTCGGCGTTGGTGTCCGTCGTGAGGCGAACGTTGGTGGCGGTGTTGGCCAAAGTCAAGTGCGCACCCGGAACGGCAGCCCCGCTCGGGTCCAGCACACGGCCTGACAGCGAACCTCGATATTCCTGCCCGAACAACCCTTCCGTGAGAAGGAGAAGGGCAAAAATCAGGCACGACGAAATGTGTAGTCTCATTGGCGCTCTCCATTCGGCAGCCGGAAGTCCGGCTCCCAAACCCTGTCATTACTCCGGCTGACCGGCAAGGGCGCGAGGAACGGGAATGGCGCCATGCGAGTTTCGGACGCAACCGCCTGTCTCCTCGATCCCGTGCGTGTCCACGCCGATGAACCTCAGTCGACCTTTGTCGACAGTTGTGGAGACACCTCACCGGTACCACTCGCCACGGCGGCGAAGGTGTACACGACATGGCGTCCCCGTTCAGCCCTCCTATTCACAGAGGGAATTCAGACCCCACTTACTGATATAACAAGTTGGAGAATACGGCAAATCTTTTGGGAAGTCAATCCCAAAAAATGTGGCAAGCTGGTACATCCCGCCGATAGGCCCAAATACAAGGAGCGAAAGGCATGCGCCGCAGGCTGCCACTGGTCCAGGAAATTCTTGATTTCGACCCGCAGCGGCAGTATAGTAGCAATGATATTGCAGTAAAAACAGGTTGAATTCGGGCGGATAGGCCCTTTACGCTGGAGGTATCCGATGGAGAAACGTGTTGACAAGAGCCGCCGAGACTTCTTTCGCCAGGGCGCTGGAGCTCTGACGGGGTTGCTGGCGGCGCCAGTCATTGTGCCGCCTTCGGCGCTGGGCCGGGGCGCCACGCCGCCGAGCGACCGTGTCACGGTGGGGATCATCGGGAGCGGCCAACGAGCCGTTTTTGAAACTCTCCAGTATGCCTGTTTCGACAACGTCGTGATTGTCGCGGTGGCGGACGTGGTGCGGGACCATCGCGAGAGTGCCAAAGAGAAGCTCGAGAAGCAGTACGAGCTGCTGCAGCCCGGACGTCCCAACCGCGGAATCCGCATGTACGAGGACTTCCAGGAGTTGCTGGCGCAGAAAGACATCGATGGCGTCTATAATGTCGCGCCGGACCACTGGCACGTTTCCATGCTGCTGCGGAGCCTCAAGGCAGGCAAGCACGTGCATGTTGAAAAGCCGCTGGGCGTCAGCGTCGAGCAGGACCTGGCGGCGGTGAAAGCGGTGCGGAAGTTCCCGCAACAGGTTTGTCTTTACGGCGCCGAGCTGCGCGCGCTGCCTGAGGCGAAGAAAGGCATCGAGCTGGTGCTGAACGGCCGTATCGGCAAGGTACAGAAGATTTACGTGGTCGCTCCGGCGAACCAGGCGGGCGGCTCGGCGACGCCGGAGCTGCCGGTTCCGGACGGATGGAATTATGATGCCTGGCTGGGGCCGGCGCCGATGAAACCGTTCTGCTATGACCGCTGCCTGCGGCCCGACCGCGCCGGCATCTTCAATATTTCCGATTATTGCCTGGGCATGATCAACAACTGGGGCGCGCACCTGCTGGACCAAGTCCAGCGGTGGGCGGACGCCTCGGGGCGCAAGGACCCTCCGATCCATTACGAAGGCTCGGGACGTTTTCCGAAAGAGGGGCTTTTTGACTGCGCGCTCGAGTGGAGGGTGCAGTGCACGTGGGCGGACGGGCTTGTGCTGGACTTCATGGACAGCCGCACCTATCGCGGCCTGCCGGACGTTCCGCAGCCGATGATCAACCCGCCGCGCCCGGGCGTGCCGAATGGCGCGGTCTTCATCGGCACGGAAGGATGGGTGGTGATCAGCTACGGGAACGACGGGAAGGTCGTCACGCAGCCGGCATCGCTGATGGATTCGGAAATCGGGCCGAACGAGATTCACGTTGCCGACAGCGCGCTCGAGACGATTCCGGCGAATCTGCCCAAAGGCTTCCAGCAGAAGCTGACGGCGGGCCACCACCAGAACTGGATCCGGGCGATCCGCACGGGCAGCCCGGTGGTGGATCCCATCGAGAGCGCCTTCCGATCGGACATGATCAGCCAGCTTTCGCAGCTCTGCATCCTCACTGGGCAGCCGGTGCGGTGGGATCCGAAGCAGGAAACGATCATGGGCAACGACGCGGCAAAGAAGCTGATGAAAAAACCGATGCGGACGCCGTGGGGAGTGGAGGGCGTGGTTTGATGATGATGGCTGTCTGCGCGTCCGGCTGCGCCGGTGTGGTCGGAGCCTGGTCGGCTGTTATATCAAAGCGAGCGAGAACTGGCGGGGAAGCGCGGACCGGGATGGGGCGCGCGAACCGCGGGACGCTTTATTTCGCGCCGACAACTTGGCGCGATCTTCCATTGAGGGCGTCGCGGATGGCCGATTTGCGCAGCAGCCTCCAACCATTCTCGGAGCGCGAGGTCTGCATGGCATCGAGAATCCGGTCCATACCATATCGAATGTGGGCGCGCATGGCAGCGTCCGCCGCATCGACCGTGGATCCGGTGAGCGCCACCACCAGTTCGGAGTGGAAATGCGGAGGAAGGGTGGGTTGTTGGGCCGCCGTATCGAAAAGCCAGTTGAACACCAGGACCTGTTCGCGCTCGATGGCCCCACGGAGCAGCGAATTGCCGCCGATTTCCGCGACGCGCAAGTGAAACCTCATATGGTAAGTGTGGACCGAATACAGGAAGTCTTCGTCGCTGGCGGCGCCGAAAGCGTAGAGCTGATCCAGATGATTGCCCATCTTCACAAGCTCCTGCCTGCTGGTATGATCCGCATGCTCGGCGCACAGGCGGGCCGCCTGGGTTTCGAGGGCCTCGCGCAAGCCATAGCGCTCCAGGACGTCCTTGCGTGTCGGCACGCGCACCCGGGTGCCCACACGAGGCTTGCTCTCCACCAGGCCGTCCATCTCGAGGTGTTGAAGAGCCTGCGAGATCGGCAGAAAGCTCATGCGAAGTTCTTTGGCGAGCTGACGGCGGGAGAGGGCGGCGCCCAGCGGATAATAACCGCGGAGGATTCGTTCCCGGATCGATTGGTATGCGCGCTCGGCCAAGCTCTCAGCAGAGTGGAAATCGCCCGCTGCAGTGGGTTTTTGGGACATGGTTGTGCACGATGAGGAGCTCCCCGGAGCGGCTGGGATCCGAGGCAGATCTAACAATCTGCGAGATCAGTGTAGATGACTGCGCCGAAATCGTCAAGCTGCAACTCGTGGTACTGCTGGTAGTGCCTGAAAATTGCGTTGAAGCAACTTTCAGGCACTACCCAATTCGTTTCCGGCAATCCCTTCCCTGCGCCCGTGGCCGGCGCACATCCCCCGAGTTTTTTGACGATTCGGGGTATTATTGCTTGGGAATTCCAACTAAGCTGGAGGCACTGTGAAAGCTGTAGTGCTGAGGAGTCCGAGAGTCCTGGAGTACATGGAGGTACCCACGCCGAAGCTGAAGCAGGCGGAAGACGTACTGATCCGCGTGCAGGCTTGCGGGATCTGCGGCAGCGATCTCCGCTACTGGGAAGGCGAGAACCCGTGGGCGCTGCACACGCTCGGGCATCACGTGGATAATCCACCGAACATCATCATGGGCCATGAATACGCGGGAACCGTGGTGCAGGTGAACTCCTCAATTTACGAGCATCTACTAGGCACCCGCGTCGGCGTCCAGCCGTACCGTGCTTGCGGCCAATGCGCGTATTGCCGTTCCGGCCGTCATAACCTATGCAAGGCGACGATTCATACCGGCCACGCACAGGGCTGGGGCGAAATGGAGTTCTATCCGGGTGCTTACGCGGAATATTGCCTCGCATGGGGGGATTTGGTGTACCCGATTCCCGATGGCATTTCGTTCCAGGAAGCCGCTATGGCAGATATTTTCGGAGTGGCCGTCCATGCCGCCGGGCGCACGAAGATTCCGAAGGACGCCGCTGTGTTGTGCATTGGAGGCGGCCCGGTAGGACTGAGCATTGGGCAAGTAGCGATGGCGCGGGGTGCCCGAAAGGTGTTCGTCGCAGAAACCTCACCTGTCGCGCGACGTATGCTGGCGCAATTCGATCTTACCGTGATCGATCCAGGGTCGATTCGCGAAGAGCTGGCAGCCCACCTCGGTCTTCCGGAAGTTGGGGTTATCTACGATTCGGTCGGGATTACGCAGACCTTCACAGAAGCGATTCCCCTTCTCGGGCCCTCGGGAGTCTACGTGAACCTCGCGGTACACTCTGCCTCCCTTTCGTTCAACGCCACCCTGTTGGGATCCGAAAAAACGATCACGACCTCTTCGAACGCATACTATGACGACGTGCGTGAAGCGTACGACCTGATCTTTTCCCGGCAGGTGCACGCCGGCCCTATGATTTCGCATTGTCTGCCGCTGACCGAGTACAGGAAGGCGTTCGATCTGCTGCTCAGCAGTCCCAAGCAGGCTTATAAGGTGGTTTTCACGCCGGGTTCGTGATTGCAGGCGAGCACAGGAAGGTGTATCGACTCAGGATTTGTGAGTTTACTTGAAGTAGATGCGGCGATCGGCGTGGTGGACCGCGCGCGAGGAGATCCGTAATAAACGCGGGCCGCCCGATATGGAAGCGCATTACCACCAGCGGTTCACTTGCTACCTTACTGCGATGCGAAACGAGATCGCGCAACGGAGGACTGTATGAGAATTCGAGCAATCGCGTTATTTCTTTTGGGCATCCCTCTGCTTGCCCAGGAAAACCTGCCGCGCACGGCGCCGCTGACGATGACGGGCGACCTGGCAGCCGCTATGGTAAACGGCATTCACCATTTTCTGGACCGCGAAACGGCTGCCGCGCCACAGAATCGCGCGCGCTTCTGGCACCGCGATTACACGTCGCCGGAAGCGTACGCGAAATCGGTCGACGCCAATCGCGAACGGTTGCGAATCATCATTGGCGCGGTGGATGCGCGTGCCCCCTTCGACGCCGTCAGCCTGCTCACCGACACCAATGCCGACTCGGTGATTGCCAAAGGTCCGGGCTATCGTGTCCGTGCCGTTCGCTGGCCGGTCTTTGGCGGCGTGACCATGGAGGGCCTCATGCTCGAACCGCAAGGCGCTCCCGTAGCTCGCGTGGTGGCCATCCCGGACGCCGACTGGTCGCCCGAAATGCTTGCCGGTCTCGCACCCGGCATCCCGCCCGGCGCACAGTTCGCGCGGAGGCTGGCCGAAAACGGCTGCCTGGTCCTGGTCCCCACCATCATCAATCGCGAGGACACCTGGTCAGGAATTCCCGGGATTCGGATGACCAACCAGCCGCACCGCGAGTGGATCTACCGCATGGCCTTCGAGACCGGCCGCCAGATCGTCGGATACGAGGTGCAGGCGATCTTGGCCGCGGTGGACTGGTTCGACCGGGAGAATGCCAAGACACGCGCCCCCATCGCCGTTGCCGGATATGGCGAAGGCGGCCTCAGCGCCTTCTACAGCGCCGCTCTCGACCCCCGCATCGATGCCGCGCTGGTGAGCGGCTACTTCCAGCCTAGCGATGAGCTCTGGAAAGAACCGATTTACCGCGAGGTCTGGTCCCAGGTGCGCGAGTTCGGCGAGGCGGATATCGCCAGCCTGATCGCGCCGCGCGCCCTGGTGGTGGAACATTGCCGCTTTCCCGTTGTGACCGGCCCGCCGCCGCCTAGCAACGGGCGCCGGGGTGCAACACCGAACGGAACCCTCACGACGCCGCGCGCTGACGCCGTGAGGGGAGAGGTCGAGAAGGCGCGTCTTCATTTCGAGCGGCTCGGCGCAGCGGACCGCCTGACGCTGGTGGAAGGCGGTGACGAAGCGCAGCCCGGCTCGGACAAGGCCTTGGCCGCCCTCCTGCGCGCCGTGGGTGCAACGCGGCCCCTGCGAACGGCCGGCGCCCTCCCGGAGCGCGAGCATTCCGGCCCGAGTACCGAAGACCGCATGCACCGGCAGGTCGACGCGTGGGTGAACTATACACAGCGGCTGATTCGGGAGTCCCCGAAGCGCCGCCAGGAGTTCTGGGCGAAGTTCGACACCTCGACTCCCGAGCGCTGGCAGCAGACTTCGGACTTTTACCGCGATTACATATGGGACGAAATCATCGGGCGACTGCCCGGGCCCACTCCACCAATGAATCCGCGGACGCGCCTCATCTACGACACTCCGAAGTTCCGCGGCTACGAGGTGGTACTGGATGTCTGGCCCGACGTGTTCGCGTATGGCATTCTGCTGCTGCCAAAGGATCTTAAACCCGGCGAGCGCCGCCCCGTCGTTGTCTGCCAACACGGCCTCGAAGGGCGCCCGCAGGACGTCGCGGATCCCAACATCGACAGCCCGTATTACCACCACTTCGCGGCGCGCCTGGCGGACGATGGATTCGTGGTGTACGCGCCGCAGAACCCGTACATCGGCCAGGACCGCTTTAGGCTGCTGCAGCGCAAGGGCCATCCCCTCAAGTTGTCGCTATTCTCCTTTATCCTGGGCCAGCACCAACGCACCTTGGAATGGCTCAAGTCTCAGCCGTTCGTCGACCCGCAACGTATCGGGTTCTATGGCCTTTCCTACGGCGGGAAAACCGCGGTGCGGGTCCCGCCCCTGCTCGGCGATTATGCGCTCTCCATCTGCGCGGGCGACTACAACGAATGGGTTTGGAAGACCACCAGCATCGAGTCGTCGTATTCGTACATGCTGCTGCAGGAGTACGACATGCTGGAGTTCGACTTTGCGAACAAGGTAAACTACTCGGACCTCTCGAACCTGATGGCTCCTCGTCCCTTCATGGTGGAAAGGGGGCATCGCGACACCGTGGCGCCGGACGAGTGGGTGGCCTACGAGTTTGCCAAGACCCGCCTCTTCTACTCGCAGATGAAGATTGAAGATCGTGTCGCGATCGAGTTCTTCGACGGGCCGCACACGATCAACGGCAAGGGTACTTTCGAGTTTCTGAAACGATATCTGGACTGGCCGCACTGACCGCCCAGCCGGCGTCAACTCTGGCCCGCCTACCACAGCCATATGTACACTCCAATAGTCACCACACTCAGCAAAGCCAGTTGGACACGCCAGTCAGTAAGTCCCGTGAAACGCCCGATGGGCGTCCGCCAGTTGATCGTCAATCGCTCCAGGCGGTCGGCCGGCGCTCTCTCAGTTAAGAATGACGCCGCGAAGAGGACGATGCTGACAAGGGCCGCTCCCCATAAGCCGCGATAGGTATAAGGTGGGTATGCCCTTGACTCAGGTTGCCGCAATATGTAGTATGCGGGGATGGTGGAAGAATATCCTCGAAACCTGACGGAGTTGGAGGCGAACTTCGACACAGAGGAGGCGTGTCGGGCTTACCTGGCGCGGCTGCGATGGCCGGATGGTTTCCGGTGTCCGCGCTGCGGTGGTGGCCGGTCGTGGCCAGTGCGTCAAATGCTGCGGGAGTGCGTGGGTTGTGGCTGCCAAACTTCCGTGATAGCGGGAACGATTTTCCAAGACTCCCGGACTCCGTTGCCGATCTGGTTCCGCGCCATGTGGTGGGTGACTACCCAGAAGAATGGTGCCAGTGCGTTGGGACTACAACGAGTGCTGGGGTTGAAGAAGTATAAGACGGCCTGGACGATGCTGCATAAATTGCGCCGTGCCATGGTAAGGCCCGGACGCGATTTGCTCACCGGAAGGATTGAAGTGGACGAAAGTTACGTGGGCGGTGAGGAGGAGGGACTACCCGGTCGGCTCAACTTGAAGAAAGCACTGATCGTAGTCGCCGCTCAAGAAGATGGACCGGGGATCGGTCGCATTCGTATGCGCCAGATTATCGATGCTTCGGCCGAAAGCCTGGTACCCTTCGTACGGGCATCGGTAGAACCCGGCAGCGTTGTTCACACGGATGGCTGGGCGGGGTACTTGCCTTTGAAGAGCAACGGCTACCAGCACGAGGTCACAATTCTCAAACGCAAGAAGAAGACCCCCTCGGAACTCATGCCGCGGGCCCACCGCGTCATTTCCCTCCTCAAACGGTGGCTACTGGGCACCCACCAGGGAGCCGTCAGCCAGAAGCACCTCGACTATTACCTCGATGAGTTCACTTTTCGCTTCAACCGGCGGCGGTCCAAAAGTCGAGGCAAGCTCTTCTTCCGTCTCGCCCAACAAGCCGTGGCGATTGATCCCGTTCCTTATGACCGGATCGTCCACCCAACATCCAGAAAGGCCAGACCACAATCTGTAGGGGCTAACTGAGTCCAACCTGAGTCAAGGGAATACCCACTTCGCCTAAATTAGGTTCGCTCCGTCCTCAGTCGCCAGACGGCATGACGGGGAGATACGATATCGAG
>Ga0187819_10001924_pt1 | contig 10846 bp, 3 predicted proteins | sample NC_wetland_sal_i_15_FD_132411 | JGI IMG/M metagenome (GOLD analysis project Ga0187819, IMG submission 132411) | Wetland sediment microbial communities from Neuse River Estuary, North Carolina, USA - SO4_4 | ecosystem: Environmental > Aquatic > Freshwater > Wetlands > Sediment | place: USA: North... | reverse complement strand
TTCAGATGTTCGGCATCTCCGCCTACGCCGGACATCTTTTCACCGCCGACGATGACCATCCGGCTGGGTCTCCCGTCGCCGTCATGAGTTACCACACGTGGCAAGAGAAATATGGTTCCGATCTGTCCATGATTGGATCCGCTGTGGCTATCAACGGCCAGCCATTCACACTGATAGGAGTTGCGCCTCCTGGATTCTTTGGGGATGGCCTGCGTAGTAATCCGCCGGAAATTTGGATTCCACTGTCCTTCGAGCCCCTGGTCCGCGGACCGAACACGATCCTTGACGGAGAGGATGAGTGGCTCAACATAACGGGCCGTCTCTCTTCCTCGGCCAATCCGAAAAAAGCAGAAGCCCAACTTACCACCGAATTGCGGCAATGGCTTCTGCAGCCCCAACGCGGCTGGAGTGACGAAGAGCGCACGCAGGTCCCGCAGCAGTTCATTCGGCTCACACCAGGCGGGGCCGGTGTACGGGCGATGCAAGACAATTATGGCGATGGACTCAAGCTGCTCCTGTGGGTTACAGGATTTGTGTTGCTGATCGCATGTGCAAATCTCGCGAATTTGCTGCTGGCTCGCGCGTCCGCTCGACGGCAAGAAATCTCCATTCGCGCTGCCATCGGTGCCTCGCGCGCTTGTCTCGTCCGTCAGATCCTGACCGAAACTTTGCTGCTTGCCATCCTCGGTGGTACCGCTGGACTTCTCGTAGCAATCGGCGGAACGCGATTTATTCTGCACCTCGCCTTCCCTGACCGATATGTACCCATCGCTCCCACTCCGTCGTGGCCGGTACTCGGATTCGCCTTTGCCGTTTCAGTAATTACTGGCCTTTTCTTTGCTCTGGCGCCTGTTTGGCTCACGTCTCAAGCTAGCCCGGTTGACGCTCTGCGTACCGCCAACCGTGCCACCGCCGCACACGGCCACTTGATCCAGCGTTCTCTGGTGATCCTGCAGGCTGCGCTCTCGCTGGTCCTGATCTGCGCTGCTGGATTGGTGACCAACAGCCTGATTCAATTGCGCCATCAGCATTTCGGTTTTGAAACCCAAGGGCGTTACATCGTACAGTTCGACCCACAGATGGCTAGCTACAAAGTCGCGCAACTCGGCAGCCTGTATCACCAGATTCGTGATGGCCTGGAACAGATTCCCGGAGTGCAAGCTGTGAGCTACGCGCAATACACCCCGATGAGCGGCAACAACTGGGAAGGGCAGGTGAATATCGAAGGTCGAGACACCGATCGCGATAGCTCCGTATTTGTTCGTGTCGGTCCGGACTATTTCAGCATCATCGGCACTCGAATTCTCCAGGGACGCGCGATCACCGAGCAGGACACCCCGACTACCCGACCGGTTGCGTTGGTGAACGAAGAATTCGTGAAGCGCTATTACGGAGGTATGAATCCTCTCGGCCGCCACATCGGCCAAGGAGGAACCAAACATGCCAGCGATCTGGAGATTGTTGGTGTCACCGAAAACACAAACTACTGGTCGCCGGGAGAAACGATCCGGCCCATGTTTTTTGTTGCTGCCTCACAAGAGACGCTCGCCGAAACCCTCAGCGGCGAACGCGACATGTACTTAGGGAACATTATTCTGCGGACGTCAGTGCAGATTCCAACCCTGGAAAAGCAGGTCAGGCGCGTTTTGGGGCAGATCAATCCGGACCTGCCGGTCATCGATTTCTTTCCTTTCGCGCAGCAGGTGCAGGGTCCCCTTGATCAGCAGCAGATGATCGCTCAGTTGATGACGATCTTCGGTCTGCTTGCATTGATGCTGGCGGCTGTGGGACTGTATGGCGTGACTTCCTACGGAGTTGAACGCCGCACCAATGAGATAGGAGTTCGCATCGCTTTGGGCGCCGACCGTCATTCGGTCATGAGGATGGTGCTGCGCGCGGTCGGCTTGCAAGTGGCCGCCGGCTTCGCAATTGGAATACCCTTAACGCTCGCAGTGGGACGTGTGTTGGCAGCACAATTCATAGGCGTCCATATGTTTGACTTGAAGGTATTCGTGGTTGGAACGTTCGCGCTGGTTGGGTCCGCGTTAGTTGCAGGGATGATTCCCGCGCGCCGGGCTGCGAGCATCGACCCGATGCAGGCACTTCGCGCCGAGTAATTGCGCTGCATTCCGGCAAATAGCAGTCGTTACCTTGCACTTTACTCCATGTGCCTCCAGCACGAATCACCGGACGAGTGTGTTGGCCACCGTTTTGCTTTTCGTGCTGACTTTTATACAACCTCTGGTCTCTGAGTAATGAGCATGCCCAGCGTAATGACTGACATGACTTGTTGGGATTCAAATCCAACATCTCAGAAAGTCATGTCTATGCCGAGGATTACGCGGTTTTAAGATGTAAGCCACTCTGGATCTCGGATGTATGCCGCTCCATTTCCTCCGTCGTTATGTTGTGTTCTCGGTCGCACCGCGCCTGAGGAATGGCACCTGCGAAACTGCGAACTAACATAATGCTGAGCTGAACATAATACGGTTTATGTTCTTAGAAACATAAACCGTAATCTTAGTCTCTCGGTAATCCAGTTCCGCGAGTAGTGACCTCGGAGCGCAGCGCCACCATTGGATCGACCTTGGTCGCTCGCAAAAAGGGTGTCATTCATTGCGTAGCGCACGAACCGGGTCTATGCTCATCGCTCTGCGTGCGGGGAAGTAGCATGCCGCCAGCGATACCAGAGCAAGGAATAGAGATACGATCAAGAACGTCGGTAAATCAGTGGGCGAGACGTCATAGAGCAACTGTCGAACTGCTCGGGTTACGACATACGCACCTGCCAGCCCAACCATGATCCCCGGCACCACCATTTTTAACCCTTGTTTCAACACCATTCGAATCACGTTCTGATAACGAGCGCCGAGCGCGATGCGCACGCCAATTTCATGTGTTCTGCGACTGACCATAAACGACACCACGCCATAAATTCCACCCGCCGCAAGGACAATCGCAACGACTGCAAGGAAACTGAATATCTGCATTAGGATTCGCCACTGCGCGATCCCCGCTTCCGATTCCTGCTCCATGGTCACGACGCTTGCAACTACTTGTGTGTGATCGATCCTGGCAATCGCCTTACGCATCGTTTCCTTAAGCCCCAATGGATCGCCACTCGTGCGTACTAACAACGTCCCAATCAAATGCGTGCTGCTGGCCCCTCCTGGGTAATCACGAATGTGCTGCCGGACAGGAACGTAAATCATAGTCGGAGCCGGTTGCGCCGGACCGAATTCTTTGATGTCTCCCACGATTCCGACAATCTCGCGTGGCCGATCCTCGGCGACCTTGCGACCGCCAGTATCCGTGAAGCTGACATAAATCTGTTGGCCAATCGGATTCACGTCCGCAAAGTAGCGCTTCCTCATGCTGGCGTTGATCACAGTCACCCACGGCGAGTGCGAGTCGTCCATTGGTCCCAAGGAGCGCCCCGCAAGTATCGGAATCTGCATCGTTGCAAAATAGTTGTCACCCACCTCGACGAATACAGCGGACGTCGGTTCCGGCCCTCCTTCAGAGCGTCCGCTGATTCGGATCGGACACGGGCGAGTGCCCCCCTCGAAGCTGGCGGAGACAACACCGGGAATCTCCTCCAGGTCCTCCACCGCCTGTTGCCAGTAAGCATCGGCCGCAGGTTTCAAGCGCTGCATGTCATCCGGCATCAGCTCACGGTAGGTATTTCCATCAAGTTCTACGTACGCCATAAGCAGATGCGAGGGGTCGAATTCGAGGCTGACTCGGCTCACACGAATGAAACTGTTGATCATTAGCCCCGCGCCGGTCAGCAAAACTAAGGTGAAAGCCAGTTCCCCTACCACCAGCAGATTTCCACCGAGTTGCCGCGAGCCTCCCGAGCGGTCACCGCCTTCCTTGAGCGCCCGGTTCCCGTCTATTCCGGAAACGCGTGTGGCGGGAGCGAGCCCGAACATGATTCCTGTCAACGTCGACAGAACAAGCGTGAATCCGAGCACCGTCTTATCGATGGACACATCGAGAACTGACAGGACCCATTTTGGTATGAGGGAGATCAGTAGCGGCACACCTACATACGACAATCCCAGCCCGAGAGTGCCGCCGATCAATGCCAGAAAAACACTCTCAGTGAGAAGTTGTCGAACGAGTCGCCCGCGCGAGCCGCCCATGGAAGCACGAATCGCCATCTCTGTGGTGCGTGCACCAGATCGAGCCAGTAGCAGGTTGGCAACGTTCGCACATGCGATCAGCAACACAAAGCCCACTGCGCCCATGAGCATGACTAACAGGCGCCTGCTGTCGCCATACCAATACTCGCGAATTCCGACGACTCTCGGTTCCCAGTCCTTATTTGTCTCGGGATGAGCCTGAGCTAGCCGCTTGCCGAAAACCCTCATCTCGGCCTGGGCTTGCTCGACAGTGATACCCGGTTTCAATCGGGCAACACAGCCCCACCAGCGAGTATCCGGGCGCTGATCCGGACCCGTGGGATCGAGGGGAATCCACATGGCGGGATCTTGTGCCCAGGGGACGAATCGAGTGTTCGGTGGCATAACGCCAATAACGGTATACGTGCCGAGCGAAGTTTCGAGACGCTTGCCCAAGACTTTCGGATCACCGCCCCACAATTGCTGCCAGAGCGAATGACTGATGATAGTGTTCGACCCCAAACCCTCGGCATCTTGCGCGCTGAAACCCCGCCCTATTAGTGGTTTCAGGCCCATCATGCCTAATAGGCCCGGGCTCACGAACTGCGTATCGATTCGCTGCGCCTCGCTGCCACCGATCAGATTTGCACTCTCGTTGTAGGTCACGCCGAATTCGATTTGTGCGAACGACTGTGCGTGTTTTCTCCAATCGAGCGAAGTGCCGAGTGCCGGGTTCCGGTCTCCATCATCCTTTAAATTCTTTTCCGTGAGCATCACTAACCGGCCTGGCTCCTGGAATCGAAGTGGACGGAGCAGCACCGCATTGATAAGGCTAAAGATTGTGGTGTTGACGCTTATTCCGAGAGCCAGTGTGAGGATGGCTACCGCCGATATGGACGGCGTCCTGGCCAGCATCCGAGCCCCGTAACGAAAGTCTTGAAACAGGCCTTTCATTCGAGTTGAGCCTCCTCACTCGTAGCGCAAAGCCACCATGGGGTCGACCTTGGCCGCGCGACGCGCGGGTAAGTAACTGGCGACAATCGCCACGAGGATGACGACCACCAAACTGCCGAAGAACGTGAGCCCGTCTGTTGGCTTCACCCCATAGAGCATGCTCGACAACAGCCGCGTCGATCCCAGAGAAGCCACAAGCCCTAGGCCAGCGCCGATGGCGGCAATCTTCAGCGCCTCACCAAGCACCATGAGCAGCACATTTCGACGCTCGGCACCCAGCGCCATCCGGACCCCAATTTCGTGCCGTCGCATGCTCACCACATAGGCAATGACGCCATATAGCCCAATCGCAGCGAGGAACATCCCCAGCACGCCCAGTCCTGCCACAAAGCTTGCCGCTATCTGGTCCTGCCAAAACGCCTGCTGCATCAGATAGTGCATCGTGCGGATTCTGACTAATACCTGTTGATCGAGGCTAAGGATGTCACTGCGTATCCCGGTCGCGGCCATGCGCGGATTCCGTGCCGTCTCGACGATCATTGTCGCTTCTGCGTCTGGCCGTTGCGAGAACGGGAAGTACATGTAGGGTTCGACACCCTCGTGTATGTTGTTAATCTTGACGTCTTCGGCTACGCCTATGACGTGGCAGTCTTGGCCCTCGACGATTATGCGCTCACCGATGGCATCTTTAGTGGGCCAAAAGTGGCGAGCCATTGTCTGGCTGATGACAGCCACCTTTGGACTCGAAGAGCTATCTGCCGTTGTGAAGTCACGCCCTTCGATAAGGAGTGTGCCCATTGTTCGGAAGTAACCTAGGCTGACAGCATTAAACTTGATCGGTATATTCGGCTGGCCTTGCGGTAGCTCGACGCCTGGGATCGAAACAGGCAACGCGGCACCCCCGCCCGAATCTGAGAGCAACACACGGCGCGCGAAGCTTACCTGCTTGACCCCCGCGAGCCCACCAATCCGCTCCCGCACTCGCTCAAAGTAGGACAGGCTCCGCTGGGCGTTGTAGCCGGCAATCCCTGGGCTGAGGTCGAAGAAAATCAGGTCTTTCTGCCGATTAAACCCCAGGTTGAGGCTGCGGCTGTAAAGCAGGCTTCGCACGAGCAAGCCTGACGCAGTCAGCAGTACCACCGAGATCGCAATCTCGCCCAGCACGAGGGCGTTGCGCGCTGCGACGCGTCTTAAGGATCGCCCGCCCGTCGGCTCGTCGCCCTTGAGCGCAGGCACAAGACTGTACTTGGACGCCTGGATTGCCGGTGCCAAGCCAAACGCGATCAGCGCTAGCACAGAAACGGCCGCCGTAAAAGCGATGGTTGACGCATCCAGGCGCAGGTCCAGGCCAAGTTCATACTCTGCTGGAGGCATCAATGCGGATTGCAGAGTAAAAAGCGCAACAGCCAAGACCAGTCCGACTGCCGCTCCCGTCAGAGCGAGCAATGTACTCTCAGTGAGCAGCTGGCGTATCAGACGAAGGCGCCCGGCGCCGATAGCAAGCCGCACGGCAATCTCTCGCCTTCGCGTCTCGGAACGCGCCAGAACCAAAGCAGCAACGTTGGCACAACAGATGAGCAGTACCAGTCCAACTCCCGCCATAACAAGAATCGTAGGTAACATCACATCTCGCAGGCGCTCGCGCTCGGATACCAGCGTGATGTCTCTCGCCTTGTCCACAGCCGGATAGGTCTCGGCCAGGCGGTGCCCAATGAGGCCGAGCTCGACCTGCGCCTGCTCGGGCATCACGCCTGATCGCACCCGGCTGAGCAACTCGAAATCCCGGTTGTTCCGGTCGTCAAGCTCGTCTCTCTTATACTCAGTCGTGACCGGAAGCCACACGTCTGTAGGCACTCCCGGCTGCAGGCCACGGAAGTGCCGAGGAGCGATGCCAATGACCGTGTAGCTTCTGTTGGTGAGCCAAATCTGCTTTCCAACGAGCGAAGGATCCGCGTTGAAGTCATCGTGCCAAAGCGAATCGCTGATGACCGCGGCGGGTTCGCTGGCCGCCTGGGATCCCAAGGAGAAGGTATGGCCAAGCTGGGCATTGACGCCTAATACGTGGAAATAGTCAGGAGAGACGACATCGTCCAGTACGAGCCGGGAGATGGTCCCTAGACGCAGTATTTTTCCGTGCCGTGAGTAGGCGAGAACGCCTTCCAGCGACCTGTTTTGCTCAGTCAGATCGCGGTAGTCAGCGTAGGAAAAGAAATCGTCTCTGCCCTGGGGAGTCCTGGCGACGATTTTGGCAAGCCTCTTTGGCTCCTTTGCTGGCCAGGGGCGCAGCAAAGCGGCTTCAACCACACTGAAAATCGCTGTGTTCGCTCCGATCCCGAGCGCGAGCGTGACGACAACGACCGTAGTGAAGCCTGGGCTCTTCCGCAGCCGCCGCAGCGCATAACGAAGATCCTGGGGCAGTCCGCCCATCTCAGGTTTGCCCTCCTAGTCGCACCCTAGTGTCACAGTGCGTGGGCCAATACCAAGGCGAAACGATCAACTCGTTGTCGGATAGTTCCTCCAGCAGCAAGACTCTTACCACTCTAGTGCAAAGCGTAATCCCTTGATGTCACAGAGCAAGACAGTACCGTCGCCGAATCAGGGTGTCGCAAAAGTGTCCGCCACTGGCCTTCGATGTCCAGAAACGAACACGCCACTATCGGTCCGGCGGGGCTTATGGAACCGGTTGTTAGTGTGTTTCAAGATCTCAAGCAACAGCCTTTGATGTCAAAGCGCCTCGAGGAACGCAAGGAGCGTATCAGACGGCCGGTATCGGCCGGGGCTCGTATTTACGGGTGTCGTCCTTGCGAGCGCCCTCTCCTTCATTGCGAGGTCGGCATGAAGATAGATCTGCGTGGTCTCCATCTGTTCATGACCGAGCCATAGGGCGATGATCGCCAGGTCGATTCCCGCAGGTAGGAGTCTCATCGCGGCAGTATGACGAAGTACATGAAGTGTGATCCTCTTTCGTTGTAAGGAGAGACACTCATTGCTGGCCTTTGCGACGCAATCTGCGAGCCGATGTTCGAGTGCATCGCGACTAAGCATGCCTCCCGAGCGTGTGGTGAATACCAACTCCCTGCCTTGGTTGCGAGGTTCGGAGAGCCAGCTCCGCAGCAGTGCCACCACTGGCTTGGTCAGCGGCGTGATCCGCTGCTTCCGCCCTTTTCCTAAAGCTATTTGGCCTCGGGATGGGGGTTTGGCCCGTGGTTCAATTCGAGTATCGATTTTTCAAATACTAATAATTTACGGTGGTTATCCCGACGTGATTCCCGGGGTAAATCCCAATCTGCCGCGCAGCAAGCGTTCGTATGATCGCTGGTTTAATACGGCCCAGTTCAGTTGTAATGCGACCGTAACCGCTAACGACCCAACCGGAACGTGTGGGCTCGGCTCCACGATTTCAGGCCCGCCTATTCCGTACACGTACTCGCAATTGGGTGCGTTCATGATTCCGGGGTGCCCGCTCACCGATCCACTGTGCCTCAACACCCAACAACCGGTAGTGGGCCGGTACGGCAACGCTTCGGCGAATAGCCTGCACGGTGACCCGCTCGACGTGCATCACCTCTCCGTATCAAAAGCTTTTCCGCTGACCGAGAGAGTGCGAATGACCTACACCGCTTTGATTTCAAATTTGTTCAACCACCCGCATTACTACAACCCGGATGGCACCATTACCGACTACTCGGTCAACGGCAACATTGGCTGCGTGGGGGTCTTAGGAGGGCTGGGGTGCGGAGGTTCTGAGACTGGCGCCGAGTACAATCACGCCGGTTTTCGTAGCATCGCCATGAAACTGCGGGTCGAGTTCTAAACGATCAAGCCATTGAAGTTAAAGACCGAAGCTGTCAGACCCTCCGGTTTTGAAGCCGCACGAATATAGAGTCCGAGGAAGCCATGCCGAAGTGGACGCGCCGGGGAATTCTTAAAGCAGGGCTCGCCGCCTCGGCTAGTGCGGCCTCACCGCTCAGTGCGTTTCCGTGGACGATTGAGCAGCCTGTAGGTGCGCAAGATTCAACAAACAATTCGCATTCTGCAGATAAGATCGAAGCGAGCCTTCGCCACAATCTGTCGTGTCGTGAACGGATCCTTTTAGATTTCGACTGGAGCTTTCACTTGGGCCATGCGAGTGACCCTGCAAAAGATTTCGGCTACGGGGCTCCTGCTCCGGAAATGACCTTCGCCAAGTGCGGTGATTTTCCGGACGCCTGCCGGCTAGGTTTCAATGACAGTGACTGGCGCAGGGTTGATCTTCCGCACGATTGGGCGGTGGAGCTTCCATTTAAGAATGCTCCCGAATTGCCCGGCCACGGTGGTAAACCGCTAGGCCGCGATTATCCGGAAACAAGCGTTGGATGGTATCGCCGCGTTTTTGATTTGCAAACTGCTGACAATCGGAAGCGCATTTCGGCTGAGTTCGATGGCGTTTTTCGGGACGCAATCGTAATTTTCAATGGCTTTTATCTCGGCCGAAATTTCAGCGGTTATGCGCCCTTCCGCTTCGATCTCAGCGACCTCGCGAATTTTGGCGGCAGGAACGTGCTTGCGGTTCGTGTGGACGCCACACTCGGGGAGGGGTGGTTCTACGAAGGGGCCGGAATCTATCGGCACGTCTGGCTGACCAAGACGGCTCCTGTGCATGTTGCGCAATGGGGCACGTGCGTGAGATCTGAGGTGCGGGGTGGCCGTGCCTTACTGTCGATCAGTTCGGAAGTGCACAACGAAAGCCCCTCGGAAAAACAATGCCGAGTCATTTCCCATGTCCTGAATGCACGGGGAGAGACTGTTGCTTCCGCGCAAAGCGACCCTGGAACGCTTGCGGCAGGAAAGACCTTCAAATTCGAATCGCGACCTTCGCTTGATGCGCCTCAATTGTGGTCACTGGAGGAACCGAATCTCTACCGATTGATTACCGAGGTTTATGCGGAATCCGAGCTTGTTGACCAAACCGAGACTCCATTCGGCATTCGATCCATTCGCTTCGATCCTGACAAGGGATTTTTTCTCAATGAAAAGCCTGTAAAAATCAAAGGCACGTGCAATCATCAGGACCATGCCGGAGTCGGCACGGCACTGCCGGATCGCCTGCATTATCACCGAGTGGAGCGGCTCAAAGAAATGGGCTCGAATGCCTATCGCACATCGCACAATCCTCCTGCACCGGAACTCCTTGATGCTTGCGATCGCCTGGGAATGCTGGTACTGGATGAGACACGCATGATGTGCTCCACTCCGGAAGGACTAAGCCAGCTTGAACGTATGATTCGACGCGACCGCAATCACCCGAGCGTGATCATGTGGTCTCTCGGAAATGAGGAGTGGGCGGTGCAGGGCGAGGAGCGCGGCCGTCGCATTGTCGAATCAATGCGAAGGTTGGCGCATACGCTCGATCCGTCCCGTCCCATCACCGTCGCAATGGACAGCGGATATTCCAATGGAAAAGGCGTGCCCAGGGCCGTGGACGTGCAGGGATTCAACTATCAACGAGAAGACCTGGATGCCTTTCACCGTACCTTCCCGGCTTTGCCTACGGTCGGAACCGAAACCGCTGGCACCTACTGCACCCGAGGCATTTACGCCAGTGACACCAGCAAAGGATACGTCAGCGCGTACGACGTGAATTGTCCAGACTATGGCGCCACTGCCGAGAAGTGGTGGACTTTCTTTGCCGACCGCGACTATCTCGGCGGGGGGTTTGTGTGGACGGGATTTGACTATCGCGGCGAGCCCAGCCCTTATAGCTGGCCATGCATCAGCTCGCATTT
>Ga0187819_10001923_pt1 | contig 10846 bp, 6 predicted proteins | sample NC_wetland_sal_i_15_FD_132411 | JGI IMG/M metagenome (GOLD analysis project Ga0187819, IMG submission 132411) | Wetland sediment microbial communities from Neuse River Estuary, North Carolina, USA - SO4_4 | ecosystem: Environmental > Aquatic > Freshwater > Wetlands > Sediment | place: USA: North... | reverse complement strand
CCCTTACCAGCACCAGCGTTAATTCGCCCAAAGGTAGCTTTGACGGACCCGCACAGAACTTTCAGATCAATGCCAACGATCAGCTTGCTTCCAGCGCGCCTTATCGCGACGTAGTCGTGGCGTACAAAAACGGAGCGCCCGTGATGCTGACCGATGTCGCGAAAGTCACGGAAGGAGTGGAGAACGCGAAGCTCGCCGCATGGATGAATACGACCCCCGCGGTAATTGTGAACGTGCGCAAACAACCAGGGGCAAACACCATCGCCGTCGTCGATAAGATCGAACACCTGCTTCCGCAGCTCCGTAGCTCATTGCCGGTGGCGATCCAACTTCAGACGCTTTCTGACCGGACTACGACCGTTCATGCTTCGGTCAAGGATGTTCAGTTCGAGCTGATGCTCACGATCAGCCTCGTCGTGTTGGTGATATTTCTTTTCCTTCGGACGCTCAGCGCGACCGTCATTCCGAGCGTGGCGGTTCCCCTCTCACTGATCGGGACCTTCGCCGTGATGAGCGCGATGGGCTTCAGCATAAATAACCTGACGATGATGGCCTTCACCATCTCGACCGGTTTCGTGGTCGATGACGCGATCGTGATGATTGAAAACATCTCCCGATACATTGAGAAGGGGATGAGCCCAATCGAGGCCGCGCTAAAGGGGGCCGGCGAAATCGGGTTCACGATCATCTCTCTTACCATCTCGCTTATCGCCGTTTTGATTCCGCTGCTGCTGATGGGGGGTGTGGTAGGGCGGCTGTTTCGGGAGTTCGCCATCACGCTGGGTGTGACGATCCTGATTTCGGCGGCGGTTTCGCTCACCCTGACCCCAATGATGTGCTCGCGAATGTTGCGGCAGACCCCCACGGAAGAGCAGAACTGGTTCTACCGGCTAACGGAGGACTGGTTCAAGCGCACCATCGATGCGTATGGCCGCAGCCTGCGGTGGGTGCTGGCCCATAAGACGCCAACCCTGATCGTAGCGATCGTGGTGATCCTTCTGAGTGTTTTCCAGTATACAGAGATCCCCAAGGGTTTCTTTCCTACGCAGGACACCGGCATTATTCAGGGTATTACTCAGGCTCCGGAATCGATCTCGTTTGTCGCGATGGAGCGGAAGCAAACCCAGCTCGCGAGTGAAATCCTGAAAGATCCGGCGGTCAAAGACCTCTCTTCGTTTATCGGCGCGGACGGAGTCAACACAACTCTGAACAGCGGGCGTATTCAGATCGATCTCAAACCGTTCGAGGAGCGGCGCGAATCTGCATCCCAAGTGATTGCCCGCCTGCGGAAACGCGCGGAACAGGTTCCCGGCATTCATTTATACCTACAGCCTATCCAGGACCTGACAGTAGACGATCGCGTCAGCCGTACCCAGTATCAGTACACGCTGGAAGATCCGGATGTGAATGAGCTCAATGAGTGGACAACAAAGCTTACGGCCGAGCTCCGAAAGTTTCCCGAAATCTCCGGCGTGGTCACCGATCGCCAGCCGAACGGAGTAAGCGCCCGCCTTGACTATGACCGCCCGACGGCATCCCGCTTCAACATTACGGCCGACCAGATTGATTCCACCCTTTACGACGCCTTCGGGCAAAGGCAAGTCAACACGCTTTATACGCAGTCGAACCAGTACCACGTCATTTTGGAAGTTCTGCCGCAGTTCCAGACAGGGCCGGGCCGCCTGAACGATATCTATATCCAAGCGTCCAGCGGGATTTCTACGCAGGCGCAGAGTGTTTCCGGCCGGACGTCGGCGATAACGAGCGGATCACAGTCGACCCTCACACCTTCGTCCAGCTCGCCGCTGTCATCTTCTCCAACCCACGCGCTTTCCAGTACATTGGTCACCAGTAGCTCACTCTCGTCTACCTCCACAACGTCGGCGCTGACGTCCACGGTGCAAACGCTGGCTTCGACGACGCCGACGACCACTCTAGCAAACTCCGCCAGCACAGTGACCACTTCTGGCGGCGGTTCCAGTTCTTCAGCCTCATCCACAAGCCAAGCAACTCCGGTTCCGCTCGCGGCAATTAGCCGTCTGGTCAAAATATCTTCCCCTCTCACAGTCTCGCGTCAGGGCCAGTTTCCGGCCGTCACCGTGTCATTCGATGTAGCTAAGGGATACTCGCTCGGACAGGCTGTGGAAGCAATCAAGAAGGCCCAGCAAAGGCTCAATATACCTGCCAGCGTACAAACCGATTTTCAAGGCACCGCCGCTGCCTATAACTCCATCGGTTCAAATCTGGTGATTCTGATCCTTGCCGCGCTGGTAGCCGTGTATATCGTTCTGGGCATCCTGTACGAGAGTTTCATTCATCCCATCACGATCCTATCGACACTGCCGTCGGCAGGCGTAGGCGCCCTCCTGGCATTGCGCGTGTTCCATTACGACCTCGACATCATCGCTGTGATCGGAATTATTCTCCTGATCGGCATCGTGAAGAAGAACGGGATCATGATCGTCGATTTTGCTCTGGAAGCGCAGCGATCAGCGAACAGATCACCGGAGGAAGCCATTTACGAAGCTTCCAAGCTGCGTTTCCGCCCGATCCTCATGACCACTCTCTGCGCCCTGTTCGCAGGTATTCCGCTGGGCTTTGGTAGCGGCATCGGCGCGGAATTGCGCCACCCGCTGGGCATCGCCATGGTCGGAGGCTTGTTGGTCAGTCAGCTTCTCACCCTTTACACCACACCAGTGATCTACGTGTTCTTTGACCGCTTCGCCACGTGGTTCAGACGAAACGAAGCGGATACGGTTCCCAACGGTCCGTTAGCGGGGGAGTCATGAACATCACCGCTGTATTCATCAAAAGACCGGTCGCCTCGACCCTTTTTGCCACCGCCATCACCCTTGCCGGCCTGGCGGCCTTCCGGGTGCTTCCGATTGCTTCGCTGCCCCAACTCGACTTCGCGACCATCACGGTCACAAGCGCTCTTCCCGGCGCCAGCCCGCAGATCATGGCATCTTCGGTGGCTACGCCGCTGGAGAGACAGTTTGGCCGAATCGCCGGGATTACGCAGATGACCTCGAACAGTTCTCTCGGTTTGACGACCATAACCCTGCAGTTTGATCTCTCGCGCGATATTGATGGAGCAGCGCGCGATGTGGAGGCGGCCATCAACGCCGCGCGTACCTACCTGCCCGTGAATCTGCCCTCAAATCCTGCATACAGAAAGGTGAATTCCGCCGTCGCGCCAATCCTGGTGCTGACTTTGACGTCCGATACCCGAGATCTGGGAACACTGTACGACACGGCCGCGTCGGTGATTCAGCAAAAGATTTCGCAACTCGAAGGGGTTGGCCAGGTCCTTGTGGCAGGCAGTTCGCTTCCTGCCGTTCGTGTGGATGTGAATTCCCAACAACTGAATAGCTACGGATTGGGAATGCAGGACATCGCGAGAGTCATTTCCCTGCAGAATTCGAACCGTCCGAAGGGGCAATTCAGTAACGACCAGTTCACGATGGATATTCTCGCGAACGATCAGATCTCCAAAGCGGCTGACTACGCCCCGCTGGTGATCGGCACCTCCAATAGAGCGGTGGTACGCCTCAAGGACGTGGCACACGTTTATGATTCTGTACAAACGCTCCGCTCGATGGGCCTTGCGAACGGCAGGCCATGTGTCGTGCTTCTTGTGTTCCGTCTTCCGGGCGCCAATGTGATCGAGACGGTGGACCGAATCAAACGCACACTCCCATCCATCCGGGCTACGATCCCTGAAGGCGAGAGGCTGCAAGTCATCAACGACACGACCACAACGATCCGGGCATCGGTCAGCGATGTCGAGCAGACGTTGGTATTCGCGACTCTTCTGGTTATTGCTGTCGTCTTCATCTTCCTGCGGAGTCCACTGGGCACATTAATTCCTGGAGTGGCCGTCGCGCTGTCCCTCATCGGCACCTTTGGCGTCATGTATCTGTGCGGATACAGCCTGAACAACCTTTCCCTAATGGCTCTCACGATCTCCACCGGCTTCGTGGTGGACGATGCCATTGTGGTAATGGAGAACGTAGCTCGTTATATCGAGTCGGGGGTGCAGCCGTTTCAGGCTGCGCTCCAGGGGTCGCGGGAGGTTGCCTTCACCGTCGTATCTATGAGCCTGTCCCTGATCGCGGTGTTTGTTCCGATCTTGTTCATGGGTGGGATTGTCGGCCGGCTTTTTCATGAGTTTGCGGCGACTCTGGTGGTCGCGATTGCCATTTCGATGGTGATCTCGCTGACAGTCACGCCGACCATGTGCGCGTACATTCTGACTCCGACACGCGATCGACAGCATGGCCGGTGGTATCGGATCAGCGAAAAGAGTTTTGATGCTCTGCTCACTGCATACCGCCACACGCTCGAATGGTCGCTTAAACATCCCGCACTGATTTTGATTCTCTTTCTGGGAACGTTTGTTCTCAATGGCGCGCTTTTAGTGCGAGTGCCAAAAGGCTTCTTTCCCCTGCAAGATACCGGCTCGCTTATGGGCGGTTTTCAAGGTCCCCAGGACGCTTCCTTCCAATCCATGCAAGCTTCGTTGCTCGATATCGAAAGGGTCATCCGTGCGGACCCGGCGGTGAATGTGGTCGCCGGCATTACAGGGGGGCAGGGGGGACCTGGCGGGGGAACGATCAACTCGGGATTCCTTTTCGTCATGCTGAAGCCGCTTGCCCAACGAAAGATCAGCGCCGCGGAGGTCTTGGACCGGCTGCGCCCGAAACTCAATGCGCTTCCGGGCGCTTCCACTTATCTGCAACCGGCGCAGGACCTGACCGTCGGAGGCCGTCAGAGCAATGCCGCATATCAATATCAGATTTCGTCCGATACGGTCGAGGATCTAAGCGCCTGGGGACCCAAACTTTACGAACAGATGCGGCGTTTGCCCTCTCTAAAAGACGTGACTACGGACCAGCAAGATCGAGGGCTGCAAATGTTGCTGCAGTACGATCGTTCAACAGCGGCGAGACTGGGTATGACGACGCAGATGATCAATAACTCGCTTTATTACGAGTTTGGCGAGTCTCAGGTGTCAACCATCTACACGCCCGCGAACCAGTATTACGTCATTCTGGAGGCCGCGCCGCAGTTTCTCGACAACCCTGCTGCGCTGAATTCGACGTTTCTTCATTCCTCGGGAAGCGGCTCCGTTCCACTAGCGGCTGTTGCTCGCGCGCAGGCTTCAACGTCACCTCTGGCGGTCAATCACTCGTCCTTTTTCCCGTCGGTTACGATCGCGTTCAATCTCGCCCTTGGAGTCTCGCTCGGTCAGGCCACCAGTGAGATCAATCGATTGCAGCAGCAGATGGGATTGCCATCTTCCATTCGCGGGGAGTTCGCGGGCACCGCCGAAGCCTTTCGGAACTCGCTTTCGAGCGAACCGCTTCTCATCATCGGAGCGTTACTAGCAATCTATATTGTTCTCGGCGTTCTCTACGAGAGCCTGATGCACCCGATCACCATCCTTACCACGCTGCCTTCCGCCAGCGTGGGAGCGTTCCTCTCGCTCATTCTCTTCCATAGCGAACTCGACGTGATTTCGTTTATCGGGATCTTTCTGCTGGTCGGGATCGTAAAAAAGAACGCCATCATGATGATCGATTTCGCTTTGCAAGCTGAACGCGAAGGCAGGAATACACGGGATTCGATCTTTGAAGCCTGTCTACTGCGCTTCCGGCCGATTCTGATGACGACGTGCGCGGCCATTTTGGGAGCGCTTCCGCTGGCCTTCGGCCGCGGGACGGGCTCCGAACTGCGGCACCCCCTTGGAATTGCGGTGGTCGGAGGCTTGATTTTCAGCCAAATGATGACGCTCTACACCACTCCCGTGATCTATGTGTATTTCGATCGCATCGCACGAAAGTTCAAGCGCGCCGTGAACGTTCATCTCACTCAGGAGCTTGGTAATGCGACAGCGTAACGAGCCACCCATAACCTTTTCCCTGCTTCCGTCAAACCGCCGTTCCCTCCGTTTGCTCCTGGTTTGCGGTGTACTGAGCATGACGGGATGCGTGGTGGGGCCCAAGTACCGACAACCCGTAGTAACGACACCCTCGGCGTTCAAAGAAGCTGTGCCGCAGCGAAGCCCCGACGGGACGCTATGGAAACCCGCGGCGCCACAGGATACAGCGCCGCGCGGCAACTGGTGGGAGATTTACAAGCAGCCTGAGCTCAACGATTTGGAAAACAAACTCAACACTTCGAACCAGAACATCGCTCAATCCTACCAGAACTTCATGGCGGCCCGCGCCCTGGTCCGGGAGGCGCGGTCCAATTACTATCCCACGGTCACCACCGATCCCGTCTACACACGCACCCGTAGCTCTGCTGGTTTGGCCGGACCGCATGCGGCGTCCGTAAACTTGACCAGCAGTGAATTCAATTTTCCCTTCACTGCTTCGTGGGAGCCCGATGTTTGGGGCAGAGTGCGCAGCACGGTCCGGCAGTACGCGAGCCAGGCGCAGGCCAGCGCAGCTGAACTCGCGAACATAAGGCTCTCTCAACAGGCCAATCTTGCCATCTATTATTTCGACCTGCGGGGACAGGATTCCCTGATCGCCTTGTACCAGCGAACGGTAGAAGCCTATAAGAAGTCTCTAGATCTTACCAACAAGCTGAATGCCCTGGGAATCGACAGCTCACAGGATGTCGCACAGGCAGACTTGAGCCTGGAGACAGCGCAATCGACGCTCATTAACCTGAGAATCGCTCGCGCGCAGTACGAACACGCCATTGCCGTCCTGATTGGTGAGCCGCCGTCTTCGTTTTCGCTGCCCGTCCTGGAACTCACGGCCGCGGCTCCGCAAGTTCCTCCCGGTGTGCCCTCTGAATTGCTGCAGCGCCGGCCGGACATCGCGCAAGCCGAGCGCGCGATGGCAGCGGCGAACGCTTTGATCGATGTACAGACCACTACGTTCTATCCTTCCTTCAGCATTTCGGCGACGGGCGGTTTCCAGAGTAACCAGGTGGGGAACTGGCTTACGTGGACGAGTCGCTTTTTCTCGGCGGGGCCCTCCGCAGCCTTTACAATTTTCGACGCGGGCGCCCGGCGAGCAGTTCTGGCAAACTACCAGGCACAGTACGAAGCGGATGTCGCCGCGTATCGGCAAACTGTGCTGACGGCATTTCAACAGACGGAGGACTATCTCGCCGCCCAACATTATCTCGCGGACCAACTGACTCAGCAACAAGTCGCAATCAATGCAGCGCAGAAATATCTCGACCTTGCAAATGTGCGTTTCCGGACGGGGATCGATTCCTTTCTTAATGTCTACACGGCGCAGACATCTCTACTTACGCAACAGGAGACTTTCATCGGCCTGAGGGTGTCCCAGATGGCGAGCAATGTCCAACTGATCGAGGCGCTCGGAGGCGGCTGGGATCGGGTTCAACTGCCGTCACCGAAGGAGGTCGCGGCGAGATAGATCGTTTCGACAGCCACGTGTCAAGTGGGTCTATGATTCGGTGCACCGCACAAAACTTTCAAATCGGAGGTGAACAATGGCAACAGGTTCGACAGCAATTTCGTACAGAGTAGAAGGTCGAAGCGTTCCCAAGGGTACGCTCATATTCCTGGGACGGCTGTTTTTTGCACTCACGTTCCTAGTGCTGGGGGCTGGCCATTTTGCGAAACCAACCATCGCTAACGCCGCTGCACAGGGCGTGCCTTTGGCCTCGGTGGCCGTTCCGCTGTCCGGGGTGCTCGCCGTCCTCGGCGGCTTGAGCATCCTGTTGGGGTACTACGCAAGAATTGGCGCCTGGCTGATCGTGCTCTTTCTGGCACCTGTCACGTTCATGATGCACAGGTTCTGGGCAGTTACCGATCCTATGGTGGCGCAAGTGCAGATGGCCATGTTCATGAAGAACATCTCGATGCTTGGCGGCGCCCTGCTGATTTCGCAGTTCGGAGCGGGGCCCCTCAGTCTTGATGCACGGCGAGCGCGTTGATGGCATGTTCGCTGTCAATTTGAATGCAAAACAAAGGAGAAAATGAAATGAACACGGAAATTATCATCCATCCGAAGCTGCAGCATTGCGGGCTGACCACAGGCAACCTGGACGGCATGCTTGAGTGGTATGGCAAGGTGCTCGGCATGACATTGAACAAGCGCGTTGCGACGCCTCCCGGATTTCCCTTCAAGACTGTGGCATTTGCGAGCAACGATGAGGTCAATCATCGCCTTTCGTTCTTTGAGGCGTCCGGCCTGCCGACCGATGCTGACAAAGACCGTCATGCGCGGGTGCAACACATCGCTTTCGAATACGAGACTCTCGACGACCTGCTCGGCACTTACGTTCGGCTGAAGACGCTGGGCATCCCACTACTGTGGGCCGCAGACCAGTTCATACAGACGGCGATTTATTACGAGGATCCCGATGGGAACATCATCGAGCTGAATGTCAACAATTTCACGAATGACTGGACGGTTACCGAGCAGTTGAGGGCTTTGCCTTCTCGCCTGCACGTCAACATCGATCCAGAGAAGATGATCGCGGCGCGCAAAACCGGTGCGTCGCCTTGGGAACTGCACGAGCGAGCCTTGGCCGGGGAGTTCACTCCAGCCAATTCGTATGAGTTGCATACTACCCGTTGGTAATAAGTCCCTCAGGGAAGCAGAGCGAATGAGATCCAGAGCTACCATCGCGGCGCGCGTTCTTCTCGGGCTCGTGTTCTTCGGCATTGGGTTGAACGGGCTGCTCCAATCAATCCCGTTGCCGCCCGCGGAGGGCGCGGCTGCCGTGTTTATGCGTGGGCTGATCGCCAGCCGGTACTTCTTCCCGCTGCTGTTCGTGACGTATTTGCTCACCGGGGCCGCGCTCGTGATCGGCCGCTACGTGCCTCTGGCGCTGACCGTGCTCGCGCCCATCATTGTGAACATCGCCGTGATGCACCTTTTCGTTCCCTCGTCAGGAGCGGAAATCTGTCTCGCAGCACTCGTCGCCGTTCTTGAGATCTTCCTCGCCTGGTCCTACCGCGCCACATTCCGGCCGCTGCTGCGCGCGCGTCACGAAATCGTTTCGGTCGAAACTTGCAGACTGGGAGATGGCCATGATCGGAAGCAAGCCTTACGCGAAGCTCAAGTACCGTGAAGAGGAAGGCAGGCGAATGGCCTACATCGATGAAAGCGAGGGCGACGCGATCGTATTTCAGCACGGTCAACCGACATCCTCATATGTGTGGCGAAACGTCATGCCGCACTTGGAAGGAATGGGACGCCTCATCGCCTGCGACCTCATCGGCATGGGCGGCTCTGACAAACTCGACGCGTCGCTGGGGCTGGACCGCTATAGCCTCGCCAGTCACCGGAACTATCTTTTTAATGTGTGGGATCAGCTCGATCTCGGAAATCGCGTAGTGCTCGTACTGGACGACTGGGGCGCAGTACTCGGATTTGATTGGGCCAGACAAAACAGTCGCCGCGTGCTGGGCATCGTTCACATGGAAGCTATCGCCGCACCTCTGAACTGGTCGGACATCCCCGAACACGCCCGCCCACTGTTCAAAGCGCTCCGCTCACCGGAGGGGGAGAGAATGGTTTTGGAAGAGAACATATTTATTGAGAAGATTCTGCCCCAAGCAGTCATCCGGCAGCTTACAGACGCTGAGCTGAATCACTACCGCTCGCCTTTTCGCAACTCGGGCGAAGACCGCAGGCCGATGCTTTCCTGGCCCCGCAGTCTCCCAATCCATAGCGAGCCCCCCGAGGTCGCCGAAATCGTCAGCCGGAACGCTAAATGGTTGGCCCAAAGCGATGTGCCCAAATTGTTCATCAACGGTGAGCCGGGCACGCTCGTCCGGGGCCGCCTCCGTGAGATTATCCGCCAATGGCCTAACCAGACCGAAGTTTCGGTGAAGGGCCGAAAGTTATTACAGGAGGACAGCCCCGACGCGATCGGGGCGGCGATCGCGGACTTCGCTGAGAGGGTGAAAGGATCGAAAAACCGTAGGTAACGGTCGGAAAATCGCAGAGCGCTTCCGACTCGCGATTCACAACCTGGCGACACTGAACTTGGCGAGAGCGCTTGGCGGTGCGGACGGGCACTTGACTGCGTATCTCGTGACGAAGTAACGCCCGCGATGCCGCGTCAACACACCTTGCGAACATCGTCATTCAGTTCTGGGTTATTTCTCCGAAACGAGTTGCGACTTTCGGAACTTTGGAGCCACCGTGTGGAATAGACGACCGTACTTTTGGGTTGTCACGTGTAAGAACCACCGTTTCCACCAAAAGGAGAATCTCAATTACCGGCACCACATTTTGCTTGGGGAAACAGATTTCTACGCCTCACTTCCAAGGTTGCCGGATCAGGTCAAAGTTCGTTGTGATAGCTGCGGAAAAGAGTATTCGTATAGAAGTAATGAGATGCTCCGCGCGGAGGTCGACATTCCCGACGGCTTCACCCCGCACCCGTTGTTTTCCAGTGCTGACTGACCTGAACCAAGCTGTCGGTTGTAGATTCTCACAGTGTGCGTCCTGTCCGCGAACTCAAAGGACTGTGGCGCCTAATCACGCACACAATTCGCACACGCGTGATTGCGGGTTCCCGGGTCCATACGGTTTTGCAAGGGTGATACTGATCGGGAAGTCAGTGGCATCTCCTCTTGAGTTTCCAAAGACAGTAGACCCATCAAGCTTCGCCCAAGGATTACGGTGACCTGATTCCCAAGGCACGTTCCGCCGTCGAGGAGCTTAAAAGTGGAGGCTGACCGACCGGCGGGATGCTTCTACGCTCCACGCCCAATCTGATCTGACCACACAAAAGGTGCATAACAACAATTTGGCGATGGCGCACATCAGCCCCGGAGTTCAGGTGAGCAAGCCATTGCCGAATCAAAGCAACAACCTATCAAATTGCCAGTGAT
>Ga0187819_10001921_pt1 | contig 10849 bp, 8 predicted proteins | sample NC_wetland_sal_i_15_FD_132411 | JGI IMG/M metagenome (GOLD analysis project Ga0187819, IMG submission 132411) | Wetland sediment microbial communities from Neuse River Estuary, North Carolina, USA - SO4_4 | ecosystem: Environmental > Aquatic > Freshwater > Wetlands > Sediment | place: USA: North... | reverse complement strand
GTTCCTAAGTTCCTGGGCGCGCCGAAGGCGGCGACATTTTGGGGCGCGCTCCGTTCGCCTTCCTTGTGGAATGAGAAGAGCCTCGTGGTCGGAGTCGTCACCGTTGCGGTGATGGTGTTCGCGCCCAAGGTAACCAAGGCAGTGCCCGCCGCCATCCTCGGACTCCTTGCGGGCGCCTTGTCGTATTTCGCGCTCGGCTTGGCGGATCATTCGCTTCTGCCGCTGGCGGGGAATCGGCTGGTGGTGGGCCCTCTCGGTGCCGGTGGCAGCTTCATCGCGACACTGGGCGGGCGTGCGAAGGCCATCGGGGCTCTCCGGCTGTCCGAGCTCAGGATCCTGCTGACGCCCACGCTCACACTTGCCGTCCTGCTTTCCATTGACACGCTGAAAACCTGCGTGGTCCTGGACACGGTTACCCGCACGCGTCACGACTCCGACCGCGAACTGATCGGCCAAGGCCTCGGCAACATCGGTGCCGGGCTGGTCGGCGGGATTCCCGGCTCGGGCCAGATGGGCGCTACGCTCGTGAACCTGTCCAGCGGGGGGCAGAGGCGACTCTCCGCCGTCCTGGAAGGCGTGCTCGCCCTGGTCGCTTTCCTACTTCTGGGCGGGCTGATCGCCTGGGTCCCGATTGCAGCTCTGGCCGGCATCTTGATCGTGGTGGGTTTCCGCATGTTCGACCGGAACAGCCTCCACCTTCTCCAATCACGCGCAACGATCCTGGACTTCGCGGTGATTCTGGTGGTCGTCGTTGTGGCGGAAACGGTCAGCCTGATCGCGGCCTCGGGCGTGGGGGTCGCCCTGGCCATTCTGCTGTTCATTCGCGAACAGATTGGCGGTTCCGTGGTCCGCAGGAAGACCTATGGCAACCAGACGTTCTCCCGCCGCGTGCGCTTGCCGGAGGAAATGGCCACCCTCGAAAAGTACGGCGACCGCACCGTAATTTTCGAGCTCCAGGGCAGCCTTTTCTTCGGAACGGCGGACCAGCTCCTGTCCGCGCTCGAGCCGGAACTCAAGACCCGGACATACGTGGTTCTGGATATGCGCCGCGTTCTCAGTGTGGACGTGACCGCCGCCCACGTCCTCGAACAGGTCGAAGACACGCTGGCCGAACACAAAGCCTTCCTCATTTTCTGCCATTTCGCGCTGAAGGTCCCCAGCGGCCGCGATATCGAGCAGTACTTCAAAACGGTCGGCATCGTGCAGCCGGAGCGCTCCGTGCAGATCTTCGAAACGCGCGACGACGCGCTGCTTTGGATCGAAGAGCGCATTCTCAGCCAGGAGATGCCGGCGCGCGCGGCCGAAACCCCGCTGGAACTGCGCGACATCGGCCTGTTTGCCGGCCGCAAGGAAGAAACGCTTGCTGCTCTCGAATCCTGCATGGAGCGGCGTTCCTACCAGGCGGGAGAAAAGATTTTCTCGCGAGGCGATCGCGGGGACGAACTGCTCCTGATCCGCCGCGGGGTCGTGCGCATTCAATTGGCCGTGGCCGGAAAAATCCACTATCACGTGGCCACGTTTGGCCGCGGCGATTTTCTCGGGGAAATGGCCTTTTTCGACCGCCAGACTCGTTCCACGGACGCCATCGCCGTCACGGAAACCGAACTCTTCGCCCTGCCGCGCGACCGCTTCGATACGCTGGCCGGCGAGCACAAAATGATTGCCATCCAATTGCTCGAGGGCGTCGCCTTGACCCTTGCCTTGCGCATGCGCCGCGCTGACCGGCAGTTGCGCGCGCTCCAGGAAGGCTAGCGGCGGAAGAGCAGCGCCGCGAACCGCGCCACGATCCACACACCCCCGCCGATCGCCACCGCATCTTCCAAGGTGGCGACCACAAAATCCCGAACCTGGAGAGCTTTCACCAGCCGCGCGCGAACTTCGTAACCGGCAAACGCGCCCGCCACACCCCCGGCTGCGCCCAACAAGGCTCCGAACCCGGCGGATTGCGCCCCTGCCGCCGCAATGCACGCGCCGCACAGGCCGCCAAGAACAATGCGGGCGATGAGACCCGCAGGCTTCGTGCGGCTGGGAGTTCCGGGAAGCTGATCGGTGACCAATTCAATGAGGGCCAAAACGACAAAGAGAACCAGCGCGGCAGTCGTCCCCATGAAGTAAAGACGCGAGTGGATTAGGTCCAGCCAGCCCCGGTGAGCGGCCCAGGCCACCACGGCGGGTGCTGTCAGAGCTCGCAAACCGGCCACGACGCCGATCAAGAACGCCAGAACCAGCACTTCGGTCGGATTCATCGGCCATCACCTGTTCGCGCGGATCAATCTTATCGAGATCCCGCCAACGCTATCGCCTCCAGTCCTCGGTGGCAACGCACTGCGGGTTGAGTGCAGCCACTACTGGCCGCACGATCAGAGTATTCCATTGGACACTACTTAGTACTCCCGTCCCATCGTTCATTAAGCCTGTCTTAGGCAGACTGCCTGAAGGGAAGAGAAGAAAGTAGCCAGCGGTTTGAGTGCGGGAGTCATTCCCAGACCGTGAAGATGGGGAAACCGGAGGAATTGTATGAAGCCGTACAAGTTGATCGGGATCGCGGTTGCAGCGTTCGCCCTCGCGAGTATCGCCATGGCCGGCGCACCGCGGCTTGTGGAGCATGGACTCGCAATGGTCCAGAGCCAGCGAACTGCTGTGGCACCGGAAGCCACGGGTGAGCTATTGGCACTCGAAACGGCAGCCGTCGCCACCGCGCAGGAAGCCACCTCCCTGCCGCAGTAGTTTTTTACAAGGGAACGGGAGCGGTATCGAACGGCTGAACTTGCTTGTGCCTGCGGCGCAGGCACAAGCACCATCTCTCATGCCATTTGGCGGGACCGACGCGACTCGAACCCGCGACGCCATGCGTGACAGCCCTCCGCGTTAAGATTGCAGCGTTCAGCAGCCGCCGCGAGACACCTCGCATCTCCGCAATTTGACGCACCAGCGAACGCCATTGCTGGCGAGTTCAACGCTGGTTTCCGGGCAGCCTGTCGCTCGGGCAAGGCTCAGGATTTCAAGTCGCAGAGTCGAAACCTGGAGCTTCCGGCCCGCCTACGGGAAAACTCCTTCTGCGCACACTAAATACTGCGTGTTGTTCGGGGCCGCCGACCTCAGATCTGGCAGGGCGAAGTTGGTGGTGCCGTTTCCGCCGTAGCTCGTACCTATCAGGGAGAACAGCGCGGTATTTGTACTGATAGGCAGCAGGCGGCCATCTGCAGGAAGATAGTTTTGCGGATACTCAGATGAAACATTAAGAAGAATACTGCCTAATGTGCACGTCGCCGTGCCGGCGCTGCCTTGGAAAAAGTTGAGCGAGTTCGAGCCAAAGATGCCCGTGGTGCCGGAAGGGCCAGCAGGACCAGCGGGGCCGGCTGGGCCCGCGGGACCAGTTGGGCCGGTGGGGCCAGCAGGGCCGACAAGGCCCTCGGGGCCACTTGGGCCGGTGGGGCCAGCAGGGCCCGCAGGGCCAGCAGGACCGGCTGGGCCGGTCGCGCCCGTAGCTCCTGTCGCCCCCGCGGGGCCCACGGGTCCAGCAGGACCCGTAGCGCCGGCCGCTCCGGCGGGGCCCACGGGTCCAGCAGGACCCGTCGCGCCCGTGGCTCCCGTCGCTCCCGCGGGGCCAATGGGTCCGGCGGGACCGGCAGGGCCGGTCTTACCCGTTGGACCGGCGGGGCCAGCCGGCCCAACGGGACCCTGGATATTCCAGGAAATGAATACTTCGTCCCTGCGGCAATCGGCACTGGAATGCACGATGCGGGCGAGGCCGCTTTTCATGTGATAGCAGGCATCGATCGTCATGGATGACGGCGCGGCCATGGCCGGCGTTGCGACCAGGAACGACGTCAGAGGTGCAGCCAGGAGAGCTAGACGCCTGAAAGAGAACATTGGATCCTCCTAGGGGAACGGCGAGAATGTGAAGCCGGCGGCTGCTGGGTGCGCGCAGACCGTATACCGGTCGGGATTTCCATTTCGCCTCCCGGAAATTAAGCGAGTATACATCCAACCGCCTTCGTCGCTTCCGGAGTTCTTGAGATTCTTCATACCGGGCGCTTGTGGGAGATACCAGCATGCCTCTGAGTCGTCCGGCCGAAGTAAGTCGGTGGGTTTACCAGGCAAGAATGGCGGGGCCGACGGGACTCGAACCCGCGACCTCATGCGTGACAGGCATGCGTTCTAACCAGCTGAACTACGGCCCCGCGCGTGGTCCCGATGCCGGATCCCAAGGGTTTCGAAGCCGGGATTCTTGATCGGGTGGTGGGCGGTCACCGATTTGAACGGTGGACCTTCCCGGTGTAAGCGGGATGCTCTAACCGCTGAGCTAACCGCCCCACATTTGCATCGTACCGGAAGGTCTGGGGAGCGTCAATGTTCGAGCGGCGCGGCAGGGAACGGGTTGACTCCATCTGCACCCGCCAGTTAAAGTACAAAATGGACGCGCGTTGACCCCGAATCGCGCGCGCGGCAGAGGGGGAATCGTCCGAGCATGCTGCTCTCGCGGGATTTCATCACCTACATTGCCCGGGAAACCGTGCGGCACCTGGTGGACGACGGGTTGATCGAGACCACCAAGCGCGAGGACCTGACCGCCCGCGTGCGCGCCGCCCTGGACGAAGAGTTGTCCATCGAGGAGCGGCTCAACGAAGAGGTGCGGCAGATTTTGACGCAGTACGCCGACCAGATGCGCCGCACCGGCGCGTCCTACCAGGAGATGTACAAGAAGGTGAAAAGCCAGCTCGCCCGCGACCGCAAGCTGATCCTCCGCTGATGCGCCTCAGCCGCGAAAAAATCGTGCAATTGTCCCACGCCGTGGTGGATCACCTGGTGTCCAGCGACGACGTGGACTTTATCGAAGACCGCGAAACCATCCGGCAAAAGATCGTCGCCCTGCTCAACGGATTTCTCCACGAGGAAGAAAAGATGGACGCCGACGTGCGCAAGAAGATCGCCTCGCAGAAAAAGGAAATCCCCGAAGGCAGCCCCGAGTGGGACATCCTGTACCGCAAGTACTACTCGGAAGAGATGAAGCGGCTGGGCGTCGCCGCGGACCGCTGATTCAAACCGAAGCTCGAAATCCGAAAAACGAAAACCGGGCGTTCCCCACCCTTAGTTCCAGCATCCGCCGCATAGGCTCGTCCCGGATGGAATTCGCAGGGGGGCAAGACTCGATATTCGAATGTCGTACTTCGTGAGCGACCGAGCGCCCGGGTGGCACTCTGCGCGGGGTCGTGGCTCTCTCCCGATTTTCGTTTTTCGAATTTCGAGTTTCGGCCTTCAGGCCCCGCCCTGCCCGTTCTAGCACCCCTCCCCCATCCGTGGTTGACTCCTCGGCTCTGAGGTGTTACGAATCTACAATCGGTTTCCGGCTAGGTCTGCCCGCGCCCGGCTGGTAACGGGGTGAGTTGTGCCCACAATCCTGGTCGCCGACGACAACAGCAACATCCAAAAGATGGTCGGGATTGCCCTGAAGGAACACGGCATCACCGTGGTGGCCGTGGGCAATGGCGAGGCGGCGGTCCGGAAAATGGCCGAATCCCTGCCGGACCTGATCCTGGCGGACATCTTCATGCCCGTGCGCAACGGCTATGAAGTGTGCGAATACGTGAAGAAGGACGACCGGTTCGCCCACATCCCCGTGGTGCTGCTGGTGGGCGCCTTCGATCCCCTGGACGAAAAGGAAGTCGAACGCGTGCATGCCGACGGAGTGCTGAAGAAGCCCTTCGTGCCGCCCGATCCGCTCATCGAACTCGTCAAATCCCTTCTCGGGAAGACTGCCGAAGCAGCCGCGGCCGTGGCTGCCGGCGCTGGGCCGGCGGAAACCCAGGAATTGCCACAAGAGGAGGACGTCGAGCGCACGCAGGACCTGGTGCCCGGACTCGCCGCACACTCGCCGACGGGCACTCTGCGCATGCCGGCTCCGGAAGTGCCTCCAGTGGAGAGGACGCAGCGGCTGACCCCGGAGACGGTTGCGCGCAGCAGCTCCGGCACGGTCGAGATACCGCGGCCATCGGAACCTTCCGCGCGCACCAGCAGCGGCACCGTGGAAGTAAGCCGGCCGGAGATACCTCCTCCCGACAAAACCCAGCGCTTGGTTCCCGAAGAGGCGCCCGTCAGCGCAGAAAACTTCCGTCTGGGCCTGGACGAGCCGAAGCCTGCCGAGCCACTGGAAGAGACGCAAAAGCTTACCGTCAGGGACATTTCGGACATTTTGAAGCGGGAAAGCAAGCTGGGGACTCCTGCGGCGCCCGGGACTCAAGAGAAGGCTGAAGAATTCGCCGCGCCACCCGCGGCGGTGGACTTCCACGGCGAAGCAGCTCCGGTGGCCTTCGAAGACATGCTCCGGCCGGCCGAGCAGGGAGAGGAAGCCGCGGAGGAACAGGAAGCAGAGGAAAGCCCGGGGAGCGATCTGGGATTGGCGCCATTTGAGGCCGCCGGGGAGCACGCCCCCGCCGAGGAGGCTGAATCCGCGGAGGTGGAGGAAGAGAGCGACGAGGCGGAAGTGCGCTTCGGGGGCATCCGCGAGGAAGCCAAGACGCCGGACCCGGAGCTGCCGCCGATCCCCGTTGACTTCGGCCACTCCGAGCCCGTGGAAATCATCACGGAGGAGCACGTGGAGTCCTCCGAAGTGGAAGTGGGCCCGGCCGAGAATCTGGTGACCAGTTCTTCCGGATGGGCCGCTTCCACGGGATCGGGCGAGCCGCATGCCGGCAGCGCGGGAGAACCCGGGCTGATGCCCGGCGGCGCCGAGGCCATCCTTACGCCACCGGCCGCGGGAATTGCCCGCGAGGAAGCGGCGCCGGTACGTGAATTTACAATCCCCCCGGAGCCGGCTGCGGAGCCGGCCGCCGAGTCTCCGGCACCGGAAGAGTTCGAGGAAACCAGCGAGCTGCCAAAGCACATCCTGCAGGAAGAAGTGAACCGCGCCCAGGAGATTGCCTCGCGGGTCGCGGCACAGAACCGGGAGTTTATTGCCCGCGAGGAAGCGCAAGGGTTGCCCGCCACCCAGCCGATGAGAGGGCCGGGGATTGCCCAGGTGATTTCCGCGGCGGACACGCTCCTGGCGCGGCACCGCGCCCAGTCCGCTGGTGCAGAGGCGGCAGCGCCGCCGAGCCCGGCGCCGGTTGCCGCGCCTGCGGTGGCGCCTCGCGTGGAAGAAATGGCTCCGACCGTCACCGTGCCGCGCGTCGCGGGTCCGGAGTTGATCGAAGCGATATCGGAGCGCGTGCTCGCGCAGCTCGATCCCTACATCATAGAGAAAATATCGAAGGAAATCGTGCGGCCGATTGTGGAAGCCATGATCCGCCGCGAACTCGAGAAATTCGAGTAAGGCCCTCCTCAGACACAACTGCAAGAAAAACCCACAGTCCGTCCCGCTCCCGGCGCCTCTGGATCCGGGAACCACTGACCAAGGCTACGACTGCCCGAGAACCCCGCTCAATGAACTGAGGGAAGGCTGGTATGGTCGGGGGACGCAGGCGAGCGCCGCCATCGCACCTGTAGGGGCACGGCCTGCCGTGCCCCTGCAAGTCTGCCCGGGAGGCGCGGAGTTCCTCGCTATTGCTTTTCGGTGAAGTGGTCCCGCCGATTCTTGCTCCAGCACTGCTCGTTCTCGGCGTTGCAGAACGGCTTCTCCTTCCCGTAGCTCACCGTCTGGAGCGCTGCCTGCGAGACGCCCAGATCCACGAGCGCCTTCTTGACGGCCGTGGCCCGCTTGTCGCCCAGGGCCAGGTTGTACTCCTCCGAGCCGCGTTCGTCGCAGTGCCCCTCGATCACCACGCGGAAACCCGGATGCTCCTTCAGGAATTCAGCGTCCTTCTGGAGCCTGGGCATATCGTCCGGCCGCAAATCATACCGGTTGTAATCGAAGAACACGTCCTGGACGGTCTGGGCGAAGATCTGCTCGTCCGTCATCCGCGACTCGGAAGACCGCGCGGCATAGGGAGCGTTCACGGTCACGCGCGCCGAAGCGCTGCCCGTGCCCCCCGGGCCTTTCGCCACCAGCTCGTAAGTTGTCGAGTCGGACGGAGCAATCGTCCGCGAGCCCGTGGCCGGCACGGTGCCTAGCCCCTGGATGTTGATGTCCGTAGCATTCGAGGTCTGCCAGGAAAGTGTCGTCGACTGTCCCCGCTCGATATATGCCGGATTCGCCGTCAGCGCCACGGTGGGGGCCGGCGGCGGCGCCGGCGGGACATTCGGCTGATTCTTTGCCACCTCATGGTGACACCCCACAGTCACAACCAACCCGAGAAAACCAATCATGCAGCCTATTTTCTTCGTGGTACCCATTTTCATCCTCTCCTCCAAAATTGAAGTCTTCGATGAGAACCGGACAACAAAATGCGCGGCGCGCCCAGAGAGCGCACCCCGAAATTACGAAGATTGTGAGTCAGGGAACGGCGAACGAGGACGGATCAGCAGCGCAGGCTGCAAGTCACTGCGGAAAACTCAGCCGCTCCCACTCCGGCATCTGCAACCGGACCGAGAGCGCCCACCGAAAAGAAACGAGAGAACATCCAGGCGGCCGCGAGCCACAGCACCGAAGCCACGGCAAAAGCGAGCAGCAGGAACGCGCGCTGGGCGCGCAGTGCGCTCACCGGCCCGTGCACCGCCGTGTATGGCCCGGCGCCCATGGGAACCAGGCCCAGACTCGTGATGCACACACTGGCAATGATGGTCAGGGTGATCAGGCCCCGTTCCCGCATCTATTTAATATCGCTTTCCACCGGATTCGTGTCAAGCATAAGGTAGTGCGTCTGTTTGCCAGGTAGCACAGACAATCCTGTCTGTGCGAATCCTCACCAATCGCTAGGCAATCCGGCAAAGAAAACCCGAGCCATCCCTCCAGTCCCTAAGGGCAAACTGACCCACCACCGCGCGGTGGGGTAGTTTGACGCCGCGCGCCGCCCGCCCGTATAGTCGTACGTTTACGCACATGACGCGGGAAATCCCAAAGGCCTACGAGCCCCAGGAAATCGAGCAGCGCTGGGCGCAGGAGTGGTTCGACCGGAAGCTCTATACCGCCGGGCCGAAGTCTTCTGCGCCCGTCTTTTCCATCGCCATTCCCCCTCCCAACGTCACCGGATCCATCCACATCGGCCACATGCTGGAGCACACGCAAATCGACATCCTGGTGCGCTGGCATCGCATGCGGGGCTTCCGGACGCTCTGGCTGCCGGGGTGCGACCACGCCGGGATTGCCACCCAGGTAGTCGTGGAGCGCGAACTGGCCAAACAGGGTCTCAAGCGCGTCGAGCTCGGGCGCGAGGAATTCGAGCGCCGCGTGTGGGAATGGAAGGTGGCCTCGGGCGGCACCATCAAAAAGCAGATGATCCGCCTGGGGGCCTCCTGCGACTGGTCGCGCGAGCGCTTCACGCTGGATCCCCCGCTCTACCGCGCCGTGCTCGAAGCTTTCCTGCGCCTCTACCACGAGGGCCTGATCTACCGCGGGCGCTACATCGTCAACTGGTGCCCGCGGTGCATGACCGCGCTCAGCGACCTGGAAACAGTGCACGAGGAACGCGGCGGGCACCTGTGGTTTATCCGCTATCCGGTTGTGGGAACGCAGGAATCCATCGTGGTGGCCACCACGCGCCCGGAAACGATGCTGGGCGATACGGGCGTGGCCGTCCACCCGGAGGATGAGCGCTACCGGCATCTGGTGGGCAAACGTGTGCTCCTCCCGCTGATGAACCGGGAAATCCCCGTTGTTGCCGATTCGGCCGTGGACCCCGAGTTCGGCACCGGCGCGGTGAAGGTGACGCCGGCGCACGACCCCAACGATTTCGAAATCGGTCGGCGGCACAGCCTCGCGGAAATCGAAGTGATGACGGAAGACGGCCGGATGAGCGCCGCGGCGGGAAAATATGCGGGGCTCGACCGCTTTGACGCCCGCAAACGCGTGGTGGCGGACCTCCAGACGCAGGGGTTGATCGAGCGCATCGTGGACCACACGCATGCCGTGGGCATCTGCCAGCGCTGCAAGACGGTGGTCGAACCGCGGCTCTCCATCCAGTGGTTCTGCAAGATGAACCCGCTCGCGTATCCCGCGATGCAGGCGGTGCGCGAAGGGCTGATCCCCGTGGTCCCAGACAACCAGCGCCGAATTCTGCTGGGCTGGCTGGAAAACATCCGCGACTGGTGCATCTCCCGCCAGCTCTGGTGGGGGCATCGCATCCCCGTATGGCATTGCGGGGCCTGCGGGGCCATGACGCCCGCGCGCGATTCGCGCGTGGCGGTGGTGAACGGACGGGCGCAGGCGGCCAGCCCGCCGGAGACGTGCGAAAAATGCGGGGCGAAAAACCTGACGCAGGATCCCGACGTGCTCGACACCTGGTTCAGCTCCGCCCTGTGGCCCTTCTCCACGCTCGGCTGGCCGGACGAGACGGAAGATTTGCGCGACTTCTACCCCACCACCCTGCTCATCAGCGGTTACGACATCCTGTTCTTCTGGGATGCGCGCATGATCATGATGGGTCTGAAGCTCATGCCGCACGAGCAGGCGGCCGGGCGAATTCCCTTCCGGCAACTCTCCCTCCACGGGCTGGTGCGCGACCCGCACGGCGTGAAGATGTCCAAGACGCGCGGCAACGTGGTGGATCCCCTCGAAGTGATCGAAAAGCAGGGCACGGATGCGCTGCGCTTTGCGCTGGCGATCATGGCCGCGCCGGGAACGGACATTGCGCTCTCCGAGGATCGCATCCTGAGCTGCCGGGCATTCGCGAACAAAATCTGGAACGCGGTGCGCTTCCTGTTCGTGAACCTGGAGAAGCTGGAGGCGGCCGGCATCACGTTTGAAGAGGTGGCGGGGCGCGCGGCGCGCGCGCGGACGCCGCGGCCCGATGGCGGTCTGGACCTGGCCGAGCGC
>Ga0187819_10001920_pt1 | contig 10851 bp, 6 predicted proteins | sample NC_wetland_sal_i_15_FD_132411 | JGI IMG/M metagenome (GOLD analysis project Ga0187819, IMG submission 132411) | Wetland sediment microbial communities from Neuse River Estuary, North Carolina, USA - SO4_4 | ecosystem: Environmental > Aquatic > Freshwater > Wetlands > Sediment | place: USA: North... | reverse complement strand
TCTACTTCCCTCCGGTGGCAGTCACCGAACTGGAGCTAGTAGATGAGACGCCCCCGATGAAAACCGAAGTCCTCACCGGCACCGCCACAGTGCTGGTGGTCGAGGACGAACCAGCTCTGTGCAGATTGATTTCCGTGTCTCTGGAGAAACGCGGCTACACTATGCTTGCGGCCGAGGACGGCACTGAGGCGATCCGGATTTTGGAGAACAATCCCGGCGAAATTGACCTCGTGGTCAGCGACATCATGATGCCTAAGCTGAACGGACTGGAGTTGAGGGAAAAAGCAATCTTGCTGCGGCCAGATCTGCGGTTCTTGTTCATCTCTGGCTACGCGGAAGACACAATCGGTCAGACATCGCACCTCCCGCAAGACGCTGGCTACTTGGAAAAGCCATTTCTTCCAATTGAATTGGCGCGCAAGGTCCGCGCATTGTTGAACGAGAGTGGCACAGGAAGAGGTAGTACCAAGACCGCATAGAAACTCGGCTCCTGAAAATGAGGATTTCCTGAGCTCTAACCTGTCAAACTGTCAAACTAGAGGTTCGCTCCACCGGACCTTTCAACGAGACCGCATTGTCGTGAAATGGTTGTCGGAAGTTATCGCCGCAGTCGGTACCGATTCCGGGACAATGCAGAACCAATCTGCCTCGGACGAAAGCGAGTTTGAATTTCCTCGAGCACCGTGCCTATTGCCCAGTCTGCACTGCTATCATCTGCCGGAGGTTCCAATGACACACATGTCCGGAGTAGTCCAGCAGTTAAAGAAGGAACGCGAACACGTACAGAAACAGGTCCAACGTATAGACGCTGCGCTTGCAGCCATGGGAGGTGCCAACTCGAACGGAGGGTCATGCACGATGTCTGCCGCCGCTCGTCGGAGAATCAGCCTGGCGCAGAAGGCTCGATGGGCAAAGCAACCGACAGGCAAACCGAGGCGAACGATCTCAGCGGCAGGCCGTAGGAGAATCGCAGCAGCGCAACGGGCGGGGTGGGCGAAGTCTAAGGCAAGGAAGCCAAGTTAGAAACGTCAGCGCGCAATCCAGGGCATGCCGTAAGCGTGCCCTTTGTTGTTTTTTTCTGACCGGCTCACTGTATGCCGGAATCATTTTCCCACTCAATCACACCGGGTATGATCTGGGGCCATGGCCAGACTCGCAGCTCTGCCAAGCACGAGAAGTAAACGCGGAAATCCGAACTGGGGTAAGCCTCTACTGCGGTATCGAGCTCTCCCGACTGAGTTCGAGACGCTGGTCAAAAAGGTTGCGGCTGACCACAGACGAGTACATCGGCTCGGCGGAGCTACACCGCTGGTGTGAACGTAATCGTAAGTGGCTCTACGTCCCTGAATGGTTACTTAAGGAATGGGGATTAGAGGTCAAGGGAATCTTCAGCGGGTCCCGTAACGCCTTTCCAGTACTGCACTTTCTTAAGTTGTCGCTTGGGTTAGCCCTCACCCGCACGCTTGTATCGAGCATTGCCGGAATGGAATTCGACGCGGTTCCTTCCATTCTTCTTAGCCGCATACATGGAGACATCGGCTTCGCGAAGCAGATCCGCCACCGAGTATTTGCGGTCTGAAGTTGCGGTAACTCCCACGCTGACGGTAACGGTGGTCGTACCGAAGGGAGTGAAAATCGGGTCCTTCGCGACGAGGTTGCGAATTTCATCGGCCCGACGAGCGCCTGTGGTCAGTTCGCAGCCAGGTAAAATGATGAGGAACTCCTCGCCACCGTACCGTCCCACAACATCATAAGGACGCAAGTCTGACTTCAACCTGCGGGCCACTTCCTTCAAAACCTCGTCGCCTGCCGCGTGACCGAGGGAATCGTTGATGCGCTTGAAGTGATCGATGTCGGCCATCATCAGCGTGGTGGGCTTTCCCTCACGTCCGCCGCGCACAACCTCTCTTTCGATCGCGGCCAGTATTTCTGAGCGGTTCAATAAGTTGGTCAGCAAATCGTGAGTGGCGGCGAAACGCAGAGATTGCTGCAGTTCCAGAATTCTTTTGCCTGCCATTATTCGCGCGCGCAATTCCGAGGGATCGACTGGCTTGGCCAAATAGTCATCCGCACCTGCAGCCATAGCGAGCAAGAGATCCTGCTTCCGGTTCTTGGCTGTGAGCATCACGATGTAGACGTAAGGTGCTCTCGCTCCGTTTGCTCTGGTGCGGCGGCATACTACAATACCGTCGAGATCGGGAAGCATCCAGTCAAGCAGAATCATACTGGGAGGCTCGGTCCCTTCCAGTAAGTTGAGCGCTTCTGTGCCGCTGCCGACCGCGACAAAATCGAGACGCCAGTCGGTTAGGAAACCGCCAATCCTGTGTCGTTCAACGCGGGAGTCTTCAACAAGCAAGATCTTCATAACATCACGACGTTGGCATCGGTGTGTCGGCGGGATCGAATTCTACTCGGTTTCGCCCCTTGTTTTTGGCTGCGTACAATGCGGCGTCGGCGCGAGTCACCAGAGTATTGAAGGCAGGAGGTCGGGAGCCACGGAAACCTGCAACTCCGAAACTGGCCGTTACGGTAGTCATCTCGTCCCCAAACTTGAACTCCTCGACCTCGAAGCGCTTTCTGATGCGATCAACTGCAATCGTCGCTTGCTCTTTGTCAGCATGAGTGAGGACCAATAAGAACTCCTCTCCTCCTAAGCGTCCGCACATGTTCGATTGGCGAGTGTTGGATTTAAGCAATTCGGACAATCGTTTGAGTACCGTATCGCCCGCGTCGTGCCCGTAGCTATCGTTGATTCTTTTGAAATGATCCAAGTCAACAAGTACTACCCAAAGAGAGAAATCGTGCCTGGCAGCCGCACTGATCTGGTGGTTTGCCCAAATATCGATCGCACGACGGTTTGGCAAACCTGTCAACGGGTCCGTCAGCGCCAATTCCTCCAACTGACGGTTCTTCGCCTGAACCTGGCGATGAAGTTCAATGATCCTGCGACCTACTCCTACGCGGGCGACGAGTTCACCCGAATGAAACGGTTTGGTCAGGTAGTCGTCAGCCCCAGCTGCCAATCCTTCGATGACCTGCTGTTTGTTGGTGTTGCTGGTGATTAGAATTAAGTACACGTACTGCTGCTGAAAGTCACGACGGATGCGCTGACACAGTTCAAGGCCACTAATATCGGGCATTGTCCAGTCGGTAATGACGAGAGCTGGCTGGTGCGCGGCAAAGACCTCAAGCGCTTCGCGACCGTTCTTGGCGAAAAGGATAGAGTGGGGCTCTTTCGCGAGGGACTGCTCTACGAGCTTGCGGTAGATCGGCGAGTCGTCAACCACCAGGATCTTCAAGTCAGGCGTTGGGTCCGGGGAAGCGCGGCTGCTTTGATTAATCGCAGTACGGGTATGCATAATCGGTGGGCATCTCTGCTTTCTCCAATTTAGCCAACTCAATAGCCAGCCAATTCTCAAGGAGCGTGAGATGCTCCTCGGCAACAAACGAGAAGCGCATTCCCGCCTGCCCCGTGCCATTGGCGTTCACAATCCTGCCAGTGACATGAATCAGATCGTTGCTGTCGGGAAGTGAGAAGTGGACCAGCACCTCTTGATTGAGTTGCAGCGGCTGCCCGCACTCCAGCGCCAATCCACTCACGCTAAGGTCGCTAATTCTTGCCTGGATTACTCCGATGTCGGAGACCCTCGCTGTTATCGAAATGTCGACTGGCACACGAGCCGCACGTCGCCGGTTTTGGAGCATTGTTCCGTATGCGGCTCGCATACAACGGCCCGCCTGGTCCATCTTCGCGGGCTTGTGGATCATGAAATTGGCCCCGACCAGAAGCGCGTGCGTTTCTGACCCTGGTTTGACCAGGGCGACTATGGTTGAATTGCAGTTCGGAGATGACTTGCGGGCCGCGCGCACAATGCGGGTGGGATCGTGCTTATCCGCCCAGTCCACAATTACCGCATCAAGCCTTCGGTGGGTTACAGCGCCGAGAGCCGAATCGAGTTCGTGACAAACCTCTGTCTCGATCGCAAAATCGTAGAGAGTCTGGTTCATTACACAAAGAACTTGCGTGTCGTTGCTATACAGAAGGCCGTTAAGCCGAAGCTGTAGTGCCATAGGGTTATCGAAGACGCACGTTTATCACCAAACTAGAGCTGCGGCCTAACTCATTTCTTCCGTGGGTGTTATGAACCTCGATGGCCGCCACTAGCAATGTTCAAGTGCTCTGGCGAGGGATGGGTGTGTCGGTCTAAGACACTTTCTCGGAAACTCGCGAGAAAATGACTGCCCCTGGCGAGGAAAGAAATGCATCTCTTTCGGTTTCCTCTCCTGCATTCGGCTTTCGTAACAAAGCTGTTCGGTTTTCGTAACAGTTTGGGCTTCGCATTGACAACGAGCTCATTTTCTTGAGATAAGTACTAGGTTGGCGCTTCCCGCAGTGAATCGATTCTTTTGGCTGCTTGGGATCAGTTTGCCCGGAGAGTCCAACGGTGCGGGTAATGCGTAGCAGAGATTTTTCCGCCATTCCAGCCGCCGTCTTCTTTGAGATGCTCCACTGTGCTCCTCCCCCCTCCTTACTACACTTAAAGCGCAGGTTTCAAAAGCCAATAGAAGACATCCATACGCCCTACCATGGACAATTAGTATGTTAGAAAGCCAAGAACGACTTCTGGCGATCGATGACGACCCGCAGACGTTGATGCTGATTTCCGTCGCGCTCGGACACCGCGGATTAGAGATCCTGACTGAGGGAGAAGCGGAAGCAGGCTTCCAGACGTTCTTGCGGGTTCGACCTAGGATCGTGCTGCTCGACATGGCGATGGGCTCCAGAAGTGGCGTTGAACTATTGGAGCGTCTGATTCACGCAGATCCAGGAGCGAATGTAATCCTTACTTCGACTCACTATTCTGCAGAGTCGGCAATGACGGCCATCGAAAAGGGAGCTTGTGACTACCTGACTAAACCGCTCGATATTGCAAGACTTCGCGACCGAGTTGCGAGTCTCATAGCGGAAGCGGATACCCGTCGCAAAACATTGAGCCTGGACCAGGAGCTGCTTGGAGCCTGCCAGTTCGAGGGTATCGTGAGCCGAAGCCCGCTCATGTTGGAGGTGTTCGCGAAGATTCGTCGGGTAGCGCCGCACTTCAAGACCGCACTTGTGACCGGTGCCACGGGCACTGGTAAGGAGTTAGTTGCACTGGCCCTTCATCGACTGAGCCCTGCATCCAAAGACCGCTTTGTGGCGTGCAATTGTTCGGCCCTTGTCGAAAGTCTTGCCGAAAGCGAGTTATTCGGTTACGTGAAAGGCGCTTTCACCGGAGCAAACCAGGACCGACCTGGGCTAGTTGAAGCGGCAGATGGTGGCACTCTTTTTCTGGATGAAATCGGCGACCTTTCGGCAGGTATACAGGCGAAGTTGCTCCGTGTCTTGCAGGATCACCAAGTCCGAAGAGTCGGATCGCCATTGGCGCGAAACGTCGATTTCCGGGTTATTGCAGCGACAAATCGTGACCTGCGAACCATGGCCAGCGAGGGTACATTCCGCGAAGATCTGTACTACAGGCTGGCAATGGTCGAGATTGCCCTTCCTCGATTGGAGGATCGTCGGGAAGATCTGCCGCTCCTCGAACGATATTTCGTGGAGCGATTTGCTGCGGAATACAAGCGGCCGATTGGAGGTCTCACCAGACGTGCGCAGAGTCGTATGGCGAGATATTCCTGGCCGGGCAACATCCGGGAGCTTGAGAATGTGATCGGGAATGCCTGCATGATGGCGAATGGAAGATTTATCGACATCAACGACCTTCCCGCAAGGCTGCGGGATTTACAAGGCGCCTGCCCGCCCACCGACGAGGCACTCTTTTCACTGCAGGAAGCGCAGAGGCGTCATATTGTCCGCGTGCTGGAGCGTGTCGGAGGCAACAAGATGAGAGCTGCTAAGATCCTGGGAGTTGGTCGCAACACAATTTATAAGATGCTGTCAAGGCTGAAACTCGAAGAACGGAATCTGAGCGCATAGCGCCCGCTGGGATTTAACCGCGAGTCTGCTGTTTCCCGTAGCCCATCTGAAACCTCATCTTGAGTGTTCCGATACGAGACAGTTTCCTGTTATTAGGACACATGTCACCAAGGGTTGTCGCACAGACCCAATAGAAAAGCAGCGACTTACTAGAGCAAGTGTGGCTGTCCATGTGCACAGCGGTACCTGGGGGAGCCACCTTTGTTCGGTTGGGCACGTGTCGAAAGCCCGGACCGACCTACTTTTTTGATGTGGTGTGATCTGCCTACCCCCCCCAAGTAGCAGCGTGGCGCAATAAGCAAGCGCCTTAAACGTTTCTTCAAAGATCAAATAGGTGGCGATACGTGAACTCCGATACTGAACTTGCAGCCAGTAGCCAACCCGTATTACCCCCGATTCGTCAGGTCGAGGGACGTGAGTGGTGGCTCTGGGGATTCGCCGTAGCCGTCACACTGCTCCTGACGCTCGCCATTATTTCGTTGAGCTTTCCCGATTCTCTTCTGCTTAAGGACAAAGTTTATTCTCTGAACCTTCGCGAATGGGTTCGCGCACTCACCTCGCTAGTCCTGCTGTTCGAAATTTACACTATTTATCAACACTTTCAGCTTCAACGTGTACGACGCCAACTGGCGGAGCGCGATCGCCTCTTCCAGCTCATCAGCGAAAACGCGGCCGACATGATTGCCGTGACCGACGGCCACGGGCGTCGCATATACAACAGTCCTGCTTATCAAAAGATCCTCGGGTATAGCCAGGACGAGCTGAATAGTACCTCGCCGCTGGAGCAGATTCATCCCGACGACCGCCCTCGTGTGCTGGGGGCGGCTGAGAAAGCTCGTCTCACCGGGCAAGGAGAGCGGCTCGAGTATCGTATCCTGCACAAAGATGGTTCGTGGCGTGTTTTGGAGTCCACGGCGAGTGTTATTCGCGGCGCGAGGGGCGAGGCCGAAGGGCTGGTCATCGTGAATCGTGACATAACCGAGCGCAAGTGCGCCGAAGAGGCGCTGGCGCACAACGCATTTCACGATGGCTTGACGAACCTGGCCAATCGCACGCTGCTCCTCGACCGCCTTGGTCGGGCTCTCGTGACCTCACGTCGGCATCTCGATTTCAAATTCGGGCTTCTGTTCATCGACATCGACGGATTCAAGGTGGTCAATGACAGTTTGGGACACGCGGCTGGTGATGTTCTGTTGATCCAAGTGGCTAAACGCTTGACCGCTTGCCTGCGTCGGGTAGACACAATTTCTCGCGCCCAACAGGGCCATGAGGATCAAGTTGCCTTTGGCGACAGTACTCTAGCCCGGCCTGGGGGAGATGAGTTTGTGGTTCTCGCGGAAGAGCTGCGCAACCCCAGCGACGCCGTTCGCATCGCCGACCGCATTCGGGACAAGCTGGCCCCTCCCTTCGAAGTCGATGGTCACGAGATCGTCATTACGGCAAGCATCGGTATCGCGTTCAGCAGCGATACCAGTGCCGAGCCGGAGGGCGTACTCCGCGACGCCGAGATCGCCATGTACCGCGCCAAGGGCGGTGGAAAGGCTCGTAGCGAGGTATTCGATAAGCCGATGCATGATGGCGCTCTCAAGCGTTTGCAACTGGAAACGGACCTGCGTAAGGGAGTTGAACGCGGGGAGTTCCGCGTCTACTACCAGCCGATAGTCTCCTTGCGTCACGGTAGGATTGTTGGCTTCGAAGCGCTAACGCGCTGGCAACGCCCCGGTGGAATGGTAATGCCGAACGATTTCATTCCGGTTGCCGATGAAACCGGAATCATCCTGTCGATTAATCGCCAAATGCTGCCAGAAGCCTGCCAGCAGCTGCGGAGGTGGCAGGAACTTTTCCCCTCCAATCCACCCCTGTCTCTCAGTGTCAACATCAGCCCTAAACAGTTTTCGCAGGCCGACCTCCCTTCTCAGATTGGCCAACTTCTTCAGCAAGGCGGAGTGGACCCCCGCTGCGTAGATCTGGAGATCACCGAAACGATCGCCATGGCCGACGCTGAAAGATCGGCAGCTATGCTTTCGGAGCTAAAGGCGCTGGGCGTTGGTCTGGACATCGACGACTTTGGCACTGGGTATTCCTCGCTGAGCCGCCTTCAGGGTTTCCGTGTCGATAGATTGAAGATCGATCGTACCTTTGTTTCCCGCATGGACAGCGATCCCGAGACTCACGAAATCGTCCGAATCATTGTCATGCTCGCCCACAACCTGGGCCTGAAGGTTGTTGGCGAAGGGGTTGAAACCAATACCCAGCTGGAGATGCTTCAGCAGATCGGTTGCGATCAGGCACAAGGTTACCTTTTCTCCAAACCTGCTGACAGGGAGACCATTGGGAATCTACTGGTCACCAGCCGTGCTGGGATTGTGCCAGGTATTCGAGCGAACGCGGCTGCGTCGACATCGGGATGAAACAGGTGCCGAATCATCGCCGCGCGGCCTCAGCTTGCCGATCAGGTCTACCACCGCCCAGTGCCCCTGGCGCGTCTGGATTTCATCCAATTCCAAACCGACCAGTTCCGATCTGCGAAAACCACAACCAAACAGCATGGCCAGCATCGCGTAATCGCGTTTGGCTCGCATGCTTTCGCCGTGAGAATGTTGTAGCACTGTTGAACTTTGCTCTGCGCTCAACCAATTGCCGGACCGAAACCCGAGTTGCTTGACTCCTTTCACGCAACTGATCCCCGCAGCCAACTCGGGACTCAGTAGGCCTGAGTCGGCGGCTTCGTGTGCGAGCCGACGCACGGCCGCGAGTTGTTGGTTGATGGTGTTCGCGGCCAGACCTCTTGATTCAAGGTACATGCGATACCGGACTACTACGATGCGGTTGAAGGCGAGGCTCGGAGTAGTACAAGGCAACGATTGGTCGCTGGCGTACTCGTACGTACACGCGGCGCGAGGCTGGCGAGCCGAGGTTGTTGAGCACGGCCAATTTGCAATGATCCAGATCCGGCAACCGAAGCACTCGGCGACGGTAATTCGGCTTGATTCTGTGTTTGCCCATGGCAACGGCCTCCCATGCCGCAGGATTGGAACTACGGCACAGACCGTCGGTGCGATGCAGCATTGGCACAGGATACGGGTTAGACGTTTTGAGCGCTATGGTTACGACAGTTGATTACGACAGTTGACTTCGCGGAGCACAAAGTCCTTTTTTGCTGATATTAGTCGAACAAGGCGGAGCCTGAGCGTCGGTCGCGCCATATCCACCTTGGAACGTTGACTCTACTGGCTGTGGTTTTGAGGGTCATCGCCCGAGGTTCGGCAGACGGCGAAGAAGATGAATTTTCACAGCCCCAATCTGGTCCGCGCATTTCGGATTGTACCTTCTAGTCTCGGGAACTTTTTCACCTCGCTCGCGACGCGATACCTCGCAATTACGCCTAGGTGGCGCACCGCGGATGTTGTGATGGTGGCGTGCACGGTCTCGCGACTGCTGTTCGCAAACCACCGTTTATATTCCTCTGATCCTAATCCCAAGTCCACCACCCCCAACGTGTTTGCCTCGCACGCCGCGATGAGAATCTTCCCAAGAAGGCAGTAACCAGGAGAATCCTCTTCACAGCCAATGTCGAACGTTGTCTGATACAAGACCCAACTTCCGTGAAATTGAAAGCCATAGCTCCACGCAACCGGCCGGTCCCCGACCATCAATCGAGTCAAAGTCACGACTCCGGTATCCGCGAATCGCCGGGCAAGTTCCTCTAGAAGGAATCGGCGTTCCGGCGCGCAGAGAAAACTGACGCCGCCTAATACCTGAAAGCGCGCTACGTGGGCAGCGACGAAACCCGGCAACGCGGCACGAATCTGCGGCCAAGTCCGAAGGTAGGTGGCAGTCACCGCACCTCGCTTCTCCAACGCTCGCAAGCACTTGCGGAGTTGTCTCTTGCGCGTGACAGTGGCTTTCACTGCCTGGCGTTGTGCGGCAGAACCCATCTCTACACGCGGGCAAAGGTATGCTGCTCGAACGTACACGTGAAAACCGTACTTCTTTGCTGAATTGCGGAGAGCGTCAGGGGTCCCCGAGTCTGCTGGCAAATTGGCAAGGACCAGATTGCTCACCCCCAACCGGTGAAGCTCCGCGAGAACCGCCTCGACGAACTCCACTCGCCGCTGCGGCCGACTCAGAAAGTCACAGTAATCTGCGGTAGAACCGGCGAGAAAGGTCACATTCTGCTCGCCGAGGTCACAGCTCAGACACGCCACTGCCACCAACTCGTCAGCGTGGTAGCCCAAGAACAGGAGAGGTTTCGGAGGAGGTTTGAACGCAGACTTGAAAGCAGACTGGATGGCGAGAGCCCACTGGGGAGTGTAAAACACTTCGGGGCGCTCGGTCTGCAGGACTAGCTCGTTCCAATAGCGCAGCAGAGAAGGCTCCTCTGGAATTTCCCTCAGCAGTACTATGCGCATGCTCCATGCTCCGCTCCCAGCGGTCCAATGAATCGAAGCTTGTAACTGCGGGATTCCCCTTGAAACGACAGACTCTTATGTCCGATCCAAACATCGGAAAACGTTCTTTACCCAGTCTGTTCGGATTTCGTAACAAGGAATCCAGGTAGCCAACAGAGCTGCGGAAACTCGTGATTGGATGTGTTAGCTGCGGGGGTTGTATGAAGATTCTGCTGCTTGTTGTAGTTTTCGTGTTTGGATCCGCGTTGGGGGCAGTGGCCGGACGAATTGCCCGCAGATCAGGTGTGGACTTTCGGAAGAACTGGCGCAAGCCCTCGTAGCTTCCCTATCTGGGAGAAGACAGCCAGTCGATCATGATGGTGGCTGTGGGCTGAACAAAAGTGCTCCTCACGCTTTTCGCGTAACAGCACGAAGTCGAATCACTGTTTGAAAAATCGCCATTGCGCTCAAACCCCTCAACTCCTA
>Ga0187819_10001919_pt1 | contig 10852 bp, 12 predicted proteins | sample NC_wetland_sal_i_15_FD_132411 | JGI IMG/M metagenome (GOLD analysis project Ga0187819, IMG submission 132411) | Wetland sediment microbial communities from Neuse River Estuary, North Carolina, USA - SO4_4 | ecosystem: Environmental > Aquatic > Freshwater > Wetlands > Sediment | place: USA... | reverse complement strand
GGGAAAAGCCGAGTGGCTCACGGAAGAAACTTTCACCTTGTATTTTCGCGGTGCGGATTCCGTGGCCTTGCGCAACCGCTCCCGCGTCCCGGTAGCTCTGCTGCGTTTTGCCTCAGACCTCGCTAAGACTCATTGCCGTCAGCGCTGGGGAGCGGCCTCATGCGGACTTGCCCAGAGCCTGCTGGAGCTGCCGTTTAAGGACCGTGCCACCTTCATACTGGTCAGCATACTGAGAGTTCAACCCTCGGCCGCTGCGGTGGCACTGCGGCTGCGCAGCAGCCAGCTCGCGGCCTACTGGATAAGATCGGCGTTACGGCTGCGCTGGTTCTGGCTCAGGACCGGCGAGCCGCGGGAAGCAGCGCAATCGGCCGCTTGACGGCCCGGTTTAGTCCGTTCACCCGATGTCCACTTCCAGACCGCCCACCCAGTCGGCGGTGAGGTTGTAGATGCCCGCCGCGATCACCGCGCCGATGCCGCCAATGATCCCGTAGAAAATCGGACAGAGGATGACTGCGAAGACGCCAACTCTGCTCACGATCGGCATGTGCGCGTGAGCCGCAAAACGCGCCCCGGTCACCGCGATGAGGCTGCAGAACACACCCAGGATCAGACCGACGATCCCGTAGGCCACCAAACCCACCTTGAATGCAGAAGCTGGAGAAACACGCTTGAGGACGGCCACATGACACCTCCGGAACGAGGACGGCTACGCCGCTTCTTCTAATAGAAACTACGCAGAGGGTGAAGGAAAGTTCCTGGTTATTGTCAGTGGGCAACCCCCAGCAGGGTTCGCATGCCCCATGCCGCAGCCAGGGCCATTACAATGATGAAGCTAACTCCGATTACGCGGCCCGACATCGTGCTCTTGCTCCAACCCTGGAGCACAGCTACCACTCAAACCACAAACAGTAGAACTGCACCTGCGCCAAGAATCTTGAGTCACATGGGATGCTCTCCTTCAGGGAGAGCTTGCCGCGGAGACCTGCCGCCCCGGAAGTGCATGCGTCACAGCCGGGTGAGACGGTACACCGGCGGGCCCAGAACCCACGTTACCTTGTGACGCGCCCGCCGATGCCGCAAAGTCTCCCTAATTGCAAGGAGACCAACGGCATGTGGATGTTCCTCACCCTGGTGGCGTTGCTCGTGATCTGGAGGCTTTTCGGCAAGCGACTGCTGGCGTCGTTCCTGCTGAGCGGTGCCGGCCGGGGCGCGCTCCAAGACATTGGCAGGAAAGCGGTGGAGGCTCAGCCCGACCGGATCACGCTGGGCCGCATATCCGACCCGACCTGGCAGGATTCGAGCATTGGCCAGATTATTTCGTCGCTGCGCGCAGCCGGATTCCAGGATGCCGGAGCCTACTCGGTGGACAACATGCCCGGGGTCAAGGTGGCCATCCTGGCCAAGTCCGAGGATTGCGTGACCGCGCACGTTTACGAGCATGCCAAGGCTGGCATTTGGATCGAGCTGGCCACCCGATACGAGGACGGCACCAGCACCACCCTCACCACCCTGCCTTCCACCGGACAGAACCAGCCGGCTTGGCTGACGACCATCCGCGCCGGCAAGGCGCCCGCCGGGGACCTAGTCCGACAGTTCATCGAGGAGCGCCGCTGGCGCTCCGGCGTGATGAAGCCGGTCTCCGTCGAGCGAGCACCTCTGGAGTTCGAGGAAGGCTTTGCCCGGTATATGTCATGGCGGAAAGCCACTCCCATGACGGTCGACGAAGTCGCACCCACGGTTCGGAATTGGGCGCAGAGACCCGACAAGCAGCAGACCATCCAAGTGGGAAACTCCTAACTTGAGGCGTTCTCCGTGGGGTCTGAGCCGCGTCCCCTTAGCCTGGGATTGCTGACCAAGAAGCCCGGTCCGGCTACTTCCCGTCCTTCAATTGCTCGGAGAGGTAGTTCGCGATCCCCAGCTCCTTGATGGAATGAAGCTGGGCTTCGAGGAAGTCGACGTGGTGTTCCTCGTCCTGAATCATCTTCTCGAACAGCGTCCGCGAGCCGTCGTCGGCCGCGGCGACGCAGACCTTGACCGCGTTGTTGTATTGCTCGGAGGCCTCGATCTCGTCTTTCAGGTCGATTTCCAGGTGCTCCTTGACGTTGGCGCCGATCTGGGGACGCAGCGCGACTTTCACCTCGGGGGTGCCATCCAGGAACACGATTCGCTCGATGAGGCCTTCGGCGTGGTGCATCTCCTCGATGGCGCGTTTCTTGGTCAGCGCGCCCAGGCGCTTGTAGCCCCAGTTGTCGCACAGCTCGGCCTGCACCATGTACTGCACGATGGCCGTCAGCTCGGCGCTCAGCGCCGCATTCAACTGCTCGATCACCTTCTCGTTGCCGCGCATTCTTTCCTCCCTCGATTGACGCCACAAACATCTAGCTCTTGGCCATTGGCTGTTGGCTTTTGGCCTCAGGGGCGATGGCGCACGCTGCAACCCCGCTCCAAATCTACAGAACCAAGAGCTAAGAGCCAAGAGCTAAGAGCGCGGGTGCTCCAACGGACCTCCGCTGGCAGCAGCCCATTACCGAGGGCCGCACCCGCCCCAGTGTCCCATCGCGCGGTCAAAACGGCACTTCCGGGAGGCCCCGATCTGGCCGCCCTGGGTTAACGTATGGAGCACAGGCTCCGGAACGTTCGTCGGCCTGGCGGGCACGTACTCGTCACCACGAGGTTACCGATGCGCAGTTCAAACCTACCTGGCAACTTGCGGCGCAGTTCGCGGGTGCCCATGACCATGCCCATCACCATCACCAGCCTGGAGCCGGCGGCCCAGTTCTTTGAAGTCTGCGAGACCCTGGTGGTCAGCGCCCACGGTTGCGCCATGCGTTCGCCCATCAAGCTGGAAACCGGGGTCCTGCTGCAATTTAAGGTCACGGACGGCCGGCAGACCACGGCCCGCGTGGTGGACTGCCAGCCCATCGGCTCCAACCAGCCGGGCTGGAGGCTGGCCGCTGGGCTCGATCTCCCGGGAAACTTCTGGGGACTGAGTTCCTGTCCTGAGGATTGGATGCGATTGACGGACATGCCTTCCGCCGAGCCGCACATGACGTTCCCCGGCAACAACGGCGGAGCCATGCCCAAGATGCCCATGCTGAGGGCCCTCGTCGCGGAGATGGTTGAGCCCTTACAAGCGGAAATGGCCGACCTGGCAGAAAGACTGACCCTGCAGAGAGAACGCAATCGGTTCGAGGTGTCGCTGACGCACATCCCCCCCGAGGTCGAAGAGAAGTTGTGGATGCGCGTGCGGGAGGACCTGAGTGCGCAGTCCCTGCGGCAAACCCGCGAGCACGCGGAAAAGCTGCTGGGAGCGGCGCAGTCCGCCATCGAGCTGAAGATCACCGAATCCCAGGAGGAGTTCCGGCAGTGGGTCAGGGAACAACTGCAGGCCGTCGGGCAGCAGGCGCAAACTTTGTCGGAGCAGACCGCGAATGAGATGCAGCAGCGGCTCCGCAGCGCCACCGAGCAGTTCGAGCAGCAAGCGTCGACCGCAGGCGGCCGTCTGGAGCAGCGGGGAGGGGAGTTCCTCGATGCTCTGTTGCAGCGTCTGGGAGAAGAACGCGAAGCGCACCGCCGCGAGCTGGAAGCGGTGCAGGCCGAGGCTGGCGTGGAATCCTCCCGCCTGCAAGAGCAACTCACCGAGCTGGGCCGCCGCATGGCGGAGTTGGACGAGACGGCCCATCGCCTGGAGTCCGGCCTGAACACCCGCTTGATGAAGATGGCCACCGAGACCGTGTCTGCGGCCCGCGCCCAACTCCAGAGCGCCGCCGATTCGATATTCGAGAACCTGGCCGCGCGCAACGCCAAGGACGTGGGACACCAACTCGATGAGGCGATGGCGCGGCTGAAGAGCCTCCAGAACGAGATCGAAGTCTCGGTTTCCGAATCGGTGACAAGCAATGTCTCGAAGGCTCTGCAGAGCTTCGAGAAGACGATGGACGACTCGGCGCAGCGCTCCGTCGCCGCGGTTCGCAGCCAGTTCCAGAGCGCCGCGCAGGCCATCTTCGACGAGTCGGTCGCGCGCAGTTCCAAGGACGTGAAGCACCAGCTCGACGAAGCCACGGCGCGGCTGAAGAGCATCCAGGCAGAGATCGAAGCCGCGGTTGCGGAATCGCTCAAAGCCAGAGTCGGAGCGAACCTACAGAGCTTCGAGAAGACCATGGACGAGTCGGCGCAGCACTCGGTGGGACGCTGGCGCGTGGCTCTGGCACGGGACTTGAGCTCCGTCGCCAGCATTCTGGGCGAACACTTCCGCTCGGACGCCGGAACCGACGGCAGCGAAAAACAGTAAGTCGAGGCACCTCGGGGGCCCTGCTCCACCCAAATCATCACGAATAATGCGGGACCCCGAGGCGTGATTCAAGCAGGAGCCCCAGCACGCGGCGCACACTATTCCAACTGAGACAATCGCGCTCTCCGCTGGGCCGTGACCGAAGAGTAGACGGCAGCCGCGGCGACGATCACATTCGCTACCACCACCGGCATGGCGCCGATCAGGAAGCCGTAAACTACCCAGAGAAGAGCCGCTCCGGCTTGAATCTTCCGCAGGGTCGCTGCCCCCCGGAAAAAATAGGAGCTGGCAAACACAGCGGTTGCCACCCATCCAATCGAGTTAAGCATGCTCATGGGTGCTCAGGCCGTCGCGCTTTCCGCCAGTCCGGCGTCGGCTTCGGCGGGCCGCAGGGTTAGCCAGTCGGTGCGGACTTTCGCCCACTCCTGGACGAGAAATCCGTGCGACTCGAAGAAATCACGAATCTGCGGCTGCTGCCAGCCCACCACCTTCTCCAGGATCGGAACCAGCATCGCCAGCGCGTTCGAGCTCAGCACGGTGCGCTTAGCGACCTGCGTAACGTTCCGGCTCTCCGAGACCGCGATGGTCAGCCCGTCCAGTCCGTTCACGTGGAGCATGGCATGGAGATCGGAACTCCCATCGCCAGCATAAATCAGGTGGTCGGGGCCGATCTGCAGATCGGCCTGCAGTTGGTCGAGACGTGCGACCTTGCCGTACCCCGCCGTGGCGCGGGCGATGGCCTCGATCTCGCCGGCAGAGTTGTACTTGAATTCGGTTCCGAAGATGTGATCCGGAGGAAGAATGCCTTCGAGCGCGGACTGCACCAGTTCCACCGGCGCCGCCGAGAGCACGTAGAAATCGAAGTGGTATCCGTCGATGCCGCTGCCGAGGATCTTGTAGAGCAGATCAATATTCTGCTTCAGGGGAATCTTCTTTCCGGCTGCCAGCAGATGCTCGCGGCGAACGCTGCGGAATTCCGGATCGTGCAGCAGCAGATACGCCAGCTCAGCGCCTTGCTGAACCAGGTTGAGCTGGGCCATGCCGGTAGCCTTGCGCTTGAATTCCTCCACCGGGATCCCCAGCAGTTCACTGAGCACAAAACCAGAGTCGTTGAAGCTGAGGGTCTGGTCGAAGTCACTGGCAAAAAGATAGCGTTTAAGAAATTTGTCGCTCATCTCCACATTAGATTCCAAAGCGGTGTGGAAAGACTGTTAAAAGTGCCGCCGAAATAACGATTCGGCTCAGTCGTTTTCCTGATTCCTCCGCTCACTGCAACTTGCTGAAAACATTGTGGTTCGCCGTTTGATCCCAACCGACATTCTTCCCCAGAAAAGCGGCGACTAAAGTCAGTAACGGGTGCTGCCGATAGAGGACGATATGGACCTCTCAGCGATAGCCCTTCAAGGGTTGGACCAGGCGCAAGTTCAACTGCAGAACGCCGCAACCAGGCTGGCCGGTGCGGGGGCGGATTCTCCCGACGGAGTCGGCTTGGACACCGTGGACCTCAGCACGGAGATCGTAGCGCTGATGTCGGCCAAGAACCAATTCTCGGCCAACCTCAGTACCCTTAGAACCGCCGATCAGCTACAGAAAAGTTTGATCGACGTGACCGCCTAAATTGCTCCGGCTGATGTGTGACTCGCCCTCCGTCAGCCCGTAGTACCCATCGCGTTCGCCCATTACCTGGGTCACGGCCGCGAAGCCTTGGTTGGCCCATCTCGCTAAAGATAAGCATCCATCCGCCCGATAAACCAGGAGTTTGCTAGCCGCTGTCAATTCAGTGAGTTTGCATTCCAACTATCAAGGGAAGAAATCTGCATGAAGAAATTCGCGTTTATCGTCGCGCTCAGTTTGTTGCTAATCCCTGATGCCTACGCCAAAGAGGGAGGCGACCAGTACCCCAACGGGGCGGAGAGCTGGTTCGCAGGAGCGGCTCCGCCGCCCGGCCTCTATTACATCAACTACTTCGGTTACTACACCGGAGAACTGAAAGACGGTTCCGGGCAAAAGGCAGTCGTGAATGGAACTATCCCTTCCGTGGACGCGACCTTCGATGCGTTTCGCTTCGTGGAGATGACCCCCTTCAAGATCCTGGGGGCTGACTACGGGATGCACGTGATCGTGCCGGTGGTGTATCAGTCGATGAACCTGAACGGTAGGAATGACAATTCCAGCATCGGCGACATCACCATCGATCCCTTCATCCTGGCTTGGCACCGGCCGGCGTGGCACGCGGTGGCGGGGATGGACATCAACTTGCCCACCGGACACTATGACAAGACTGATCCCCGGGTCAGCATTGGCGCGCACTACTACAGCTTTGAGCCGGTGTTCGCTTTCAGCTACATGCCCAAATCGGGCTGGGAAGCGTCCACAAAATTCATGTACAACCTGAAGACCACCAACCAGGCGACTGACTATCATTCGGGTCAGGAGTTCCACATGGATTACCTGGCCGGTAAGCACATCGGCGGCTGGATGGTCGGGGGCTCGGGTTACCTGCTCAAGCAACTGACCGACGATACGGTCGGCGGCCAGGTGGTCGCGGCGGCTCCAAATTTGTGGGATGAAGGCCGCCGGGGACAGGTGGTCGCGGTCGGTCCGAGCGCCGGCTACACCAACAAGCGCCATATGACTTTCATAGCGCAGTGGCAGCACGAAACCCTGGTCCGCAATCGTTTCGGGGGCGACAAGGTCTGGTTCAAGATGATAATCCCCACCTCCAGCGTGTTTCACGCTCCTCCCAAGGCGTGATGGGGACAGCACCACATCCAGGCATGCCGTGACCGTCACGCCGTCTCTCCGTTACATGAACCCTCCAATTTTTCGCCAGATCAAGCGCCTCCCATTAAGATGGTTGTGACTTCGCATGCTCTCACCCATGTCATCGCCGTGGAGATTGTTGGCGTTGGGAGTTCTGCTGGGAGTTCTTCCCAGCCTGCATGGGAGTGCCACGCCACCCCAGCCGGCGCCGAAGCTTCTCGCCGGCCAGGTGATCGAGTCGGTGCGCAGTCTGGAGAATCCCTCCCAGAGCTACGCTCTTTATCTCCCCTCCGCCTACTCGCCCGACCGTGCCTGGCCTTTGCTGATGGCTTTCGACCCCTCCGCCGAAGGGGCCACCCCGGTCAAGCTCTTCCGGGGCGCCGCCGAGAAATACGGGTACATCGTGGTGGGATCCAATAACTCCAAGAACGGCCCCACGCGGCTTTTCGCCGAAGCCTTTGACGCCCTGTGGCGAGACGTGCACACGCGCTTCCGGGTGGATGACCGCCGGATTTATGCCGCCGGCTTCTCCGGGGCGGCTCGGTTTTCCAGTTGGGCAGCCAGCAGTTGCCAGGGATGCCTGGCGGGCGTGATTCTGAGCGGCGCCGGGTTCATGCCGGACCGTCCCCCTTCCCCCGCACTTAGGTCTGTGGTTTATACTGCCATCGGGCAATACGACTTCAATTTCCCGGAGATGGTGCAGCTCCGCCAGGCGCTCGAGCGGGACAAGATCGCGCATCACGTCGATGTTTTCGACGGCAGCCACCAATGGATGCCACCGGCCCTGGCCCAGGCGGCGCTCGAGTGGCTCAACCTGCAGGCGATGGCGAGCGGCGCCCTGCCGCGCGATGAGGCCTTCGTGGCGGCGCAGTGGTCGCAGCGCCTCCAACAGGCGCAGGCCGAAGAGCACAACCACGACATCTACGAAGCCTTCCATAGTTATTCATCTCTGGCCGCCGACTTCGGCGCGCTGCGCGACGTGGGCGAAGCCCGAGCCGCCCTCGAGCGGCTGCGCAGCTCTCCCGAGTTTCGCCGGGCGCAAGCCAGCCTCGACGATCAGCTGCGCAAGCAAGACAGCATCACGGCCCCTATCATTGCCAGGATGATTTCCCTTACTAGCAATCCCAGCGGCGAACTCGTGAGCCTTCCCCAGGTTCAGCAACCGCCGGCGCCGATGCAGCCGAATCCTCCCGGCAGGCCTTCGGCCGGCGGCGCTCTGGCGCCGGATTCCAGCGGCGGGCCGCAGACCGTCCGCCAGTGGTTGGAAGACGAGCTGACCAACCTCCGCAAGCAGCGCGAGCGCGAAACCAATCCGGAGAAGCTCACGGTACTGCGCCGGGCTGTGGGAGCTGTGTTTGCCGAGGCTTATGATTCCGGATTTACCATGCTCGACAGCAAGAACTACCGCGCCGCCGCCACCTATTTCGAGCTGGCCACATTCGCGGCGCCCAAGGCATCAGCTCAGATGCATTACCACGCCGCGGCCGCCTATTGCCTTGGCGGCGACAGGAAACAATCGATGCGCGTCCTGCGCCAGGCGGTGGCCGAGGGCTTCAACGATCGCGCACGCCTCGAAGCAGACCGAGACTTCGACCGCCTGCGCAGCTCGCCAGAGTTCCAGGCCGTGTTGGCAAACTTAGTGCCGAAATAGTTGAGCCCAATGGGTGGTTCTGGCTAAAGAAATTCAGGATTCTGCCGAAGAGTTAGGGTGTGGCCAATTCAGGAATCGATTGTGAACGTCCTGTTGACTTACTCCGCCCCCGCGGAGCGAGCCAGCGCGGCTGAGGTCGCGGCCGATCATCAGAAGCTGCTCCAGGGGCCGCTGGTGCAGCATCTCCTCGACACCTTGCCCGAGCCGGCGATGATCCTGAACCCGCAGCGGCAGGTCGTCCTCGCCAACGACAAGCTGACGGCTCTGCTGAACGCCAAGCCGGAACAGTTGCTCGGGTGCAGGCCGGGAGAGATCTTGAACTGCATTCACTCCCAGGATTGCGCCGGGGGATGCGGGACATCAAAATTCTGTGGCCAGTGCGGTGCGGGCCGAGCGATCTGGGAGTCGCAGGCGACCAACACCGCTCAGGTAGGGGAGTGCAGAATGACGTGCGCCACGGGAGAGGGTTCCCTGTCCCTGGACCTGAAGGTGTGGGCAACTCCTCTGGCGGTCAGTGGGCGGTTCACGGTCTTCGCCATCCGGGGACAAATCTTCCAGCGTTCGTCCTGCTGCTAACTAGTGACTCGGTTTGCAGTTCTCAGGCTTCGCCAGTTCTTGGCCTTCGAAGATGATCTTTGCTTTGGTGGCTGGGATGCTGTTTGCCGTCCATTCAATGATCTCAACGATCTTGTTTATATCCATTCCATCTGCGGCTAGGTATTCATCATGATGCCGTGGGTCGTGCAAGAGGTACACATGCACATGTTCCGGGGTATAGCTTATCCAACGGTTGCGGAAGCCAAATATGATTTCATTGTCTACGCCGGCTGCTGCACACGCAGACAGGTTCTTCGTCTTGCAAGAAGTAAACAAGGCGGTGGGGCTTGCTGAAACCAGAACATACGGAGGTTCAGTTTCCAAAGTTGCGTCCTCCGCCGGGTTGGTGGCCAAACTTGAATCCGGGGTCACATCGTCAGCCGTTGGGTTCGAGTAGAGCAAAGAATGAAACACGCAGAAGCCTCTGGTTCGCAGTACGTATTCCAAGTCCTCCACAAACTGGACGGCTAGCGTGGCGTAAACAAACTTATCTGTTTTGCGGCCGCCGGCATCTATCGCCCACGTGGGCGTGTTGTCATACCGCACGAACACATTGATGTGCTTGCTCGCCGTGCATTCTGGGACAGGCGCCCTGCGGACTGTCCCGTAAGGGGTATGGATAAGATCCGGCGTTTGTGCGGTTGCACACAGAGACGTGAGCAGCAAAGCGGTTGCTGAGAGGAGGAGTTTCATGACACCTGACCTATGCAGAGATTTTTAATCGGCTGAGAGCTGCGCAGTTCCCCACTCGGGATCGCAATAAGGGAGCTGTAGTTCCCGTATCGACTCGGCCACGTTCACTTTTTACACTTGGGTTCGTTCGGCCCGGACACTACCGACGCTTCGGGGGAGTCGCCTCGCAGAAGCAGGCTGCAAAAATCGTCGCTGCGGGGCTTGGGACCGACATTCTGCCTGCGAGGTTGATGGCGAGTCAAGAGGGAACTGGCCCTTGTTCTGAAGATAGACTCAACGCCGGTTGACTGGCGCTCTCTGATGAACTCCTCAAATCCTGAATTCATTGGCTCCTGCAGGCGAGTATGCATTCGGAGGAAGCAACCGGGACGTTAAGCAGCCGTCCAGGCTCTGCCTGACAAGCGAGGCGCATGGTAGCGCAGAACTTGCGTATGAAGACTGGTCGGGACGGGCAGATTTGAACTGCCGACCCCTCGCACCCCAAGCGAGTGCTCTACCAGGCTGAGCCACGTCCCGACATACATCACCGCCGAGCCCGGGGCCCCGGCAAACCCGGTCTTGGTTTGCTGGGGTGGTAGGGCGGTGTGGGGTAAACGTGATTTTACACTATCGCGCGGCGTACGCCGTGCTCTTGGCTCACCCCGCCCTGGTGGCCGAGCCCTTGCCGACAGCCATCTCCGCCAGCGTCTTCAAATCGGGGACTTCGAGATCGGGCTTGGCGGAGACGCGCTTCACGGCGCCCGGGCCGCGGCGCGTCACCAGCACGGTGGACATCCCCATCTGCTTGGCTGGGATCACGTCGTGAAAAACGCTTTGCCCGGCGTGCAGCACTCGCCGGGGCGGCAGGCCGATCTTCT
>Ga0187819_10001918_pt1 | contig 10852 bp, 12 predicted proteins | sample NC_wetland_sal_i_15_FD_132411 | JGI IMG/M metagenome (GOLD analysis project Ga0187819, IMG submission 132411) | Wetland sediment microbial communities from Neuse River Estuary, North Carolina, USA - SO4_4 | ecosystem: Environmental > Aquatic > Freshwater > Wetlands > Sediment | place: USA... | reverse complement strand
CAGGCAGGGCCTGCGCGCCATCGCCTTTTCTGCACGCTCGATTAGCGCTCGGACCTCGGGACGGTACGCCACCCCGGCCACCGCATCCAGGGCCGGCCGGATCAGGTCCAGAGCATCCGTTATGACCTCGCCAACTCTCCGGCCGACCTCAGCCAGGGTGTCCGCGAGAACTGTGCCCTTGCCATCGCCCACCCCAGCATCGTCTCATCAGCAGAAACCCATGGCCAGGCACGGTTAATGCAAATTGGTCTCCTGGTGAATGTGTTGCTCGGCAGCGGGCACCCTGCACAGCGCCACGACAAATGCTTCCGCAGCCACAGACGTATGAGTGAGGCTGAGGCCGATCGACGTAATGCCGAGGTTGCGGGCGCGATCTCCGGCTCGGCCATGGAGCACGAGGCGCGGTTCGCCATCGGGGGAAGTCAGTACTTCGATATCCCGCCAGCCGAGACCGCGAAATCCGGTACCCAGCACCTTGGCTGCGGCCTCCTTCGCCGCAAAGCGCGTTGCAAGACAGTGCACGCGGCCGGCGCAGAAGGCGATCTCCTGCTGCGTGAACGTGCGCGCGAAGAGCGCCTGGCCCGCCACGTCGACACTGTGCTGGAACTTGGCTAGTTCCACCCGGTCGACCCCAGCGCGGATGATCTGCGCCACGTTCCGGTCACGAGGTACGACGTCGTTCCAGGAAAAGCTATGCGTGCTCACGCCGTCGCCTCCGGTGCAGTTCGGTGCAGTTCAGTGCAGTTCGGTACACAACCCTGCTCGAGCCGCCGAGAAGGTTCAGGCACCGACCGGTTTTAGCCGCCGAAAGTGATGCTCCGCGTGGCCAGGGTTCCGCCGTTGGCGCCGATGATGAGCGATGTGCCACCGCCCGAGCCAAGCGTGGCAACCGGGAAGGTGTAGCCGGGGCTTGCGAATCTGGCGCTCAGCGAACCGGTCCACCGAGGTGCACCGGTCTGGCTGGGCGTGAAGGTACCCGTGATCGATTTGAGCAGCGAGGAGACCTTGTAGGACGTGTTGCCCAGGGTGAGCGTCGCCGTGGCGCACTTATTCAGGCTGCCGCGGAACACGTAGTCGCCACTCGCGGGCTGCGAGATGAAGCACTTGCCCTTGATGGCGACGACCAGCGCCAGCTTCTCGGAGCTGAAGGGCAGCTGCGCGGGGCCCACGAACTGGGCCCTGGCCTTGGCGGCTGGCACCGGATAGCTCACGTGCTCTTCGATAGTGATGTTGTCCAGTGTCCTTGCGGACGTGTTCACTATGCCAGGGCTGTTGGCGGGCAGCGCGAAGGAGGTTGTGAAGCTCAGCGAGAACGTCGAGGGTCTCGCGGGCGCCGACGTCGAGACTCCGCCGGTGAACGAGAACGATGTGAAGTGATACTTCACCTTGATGCTGGACAAGCCGGAACTGGTGGTGGCAGAGGACACCGCGGCGGTTGACACCGCGAAGGCAACCACGCCCGCGGCAGCCAGGATGGCGATGGCCCGCGTCGACGATCCCAGATTTCTCACGGGTCCTCCCCACTGACCTATGGCGCGCACTTAGAAAGCGGGCATGGCCACAAGGCGAGCAGATGTTATCATCGGGGCTCCATGTGGTCAAAGGACCGGGCATCTGCCGGAGATCCATCCGCTCGGGAGCCAGGATCAGGCCGACCCCTCGTCGGGACCGAGCGAGCCCTATTTGCGTTCAGTCGGCTCAGCCCGCTCAACCTCGTGGTCATGGTCCGCCTTAACGGGCCCGCTCTCGACGACCTGCTCCCGCATGCGCTCGGCGCCGCGCAGCAGCGCCATCCGCTGTTGCGCGCCCGGATCGCGGGAGAGCCCTCGCGACCGCGCTTCGACGTCAGCCCCCCGGGCTCGGCGTCCGCTGAGGTGGGCCCTATACCGCTGAGGCATCTGCACGGCACCGACGCCAGCGCTCTTGGCGTTGTCGAAGAGGAGATGAACAAACCCTTCGAACCGAACCGCGGTCCGCTGGCCCGGCTGACCTACATCTCTGGCGTCGGACCAGAAACCGATCTCGTGCTCAGCCTGCACCACGCCATCGCCGACGGCACCTCGACCGCGAATCTGGTCCACGAGCTGCTCGATTGGTGCCGGGCTCGGTTGGAAGGCGACGACACTCCACCGCTCGCACCGCTCACGGTGCCGCCGCCGTTGACCGACGTGTTGCCCGCGGACCTACGAGGCATGCGCAGATACTCGCAGGCCCTGCGGCTGGTCGTCCGGCAAGGCAGCGACGAGCTTGCCTATCGGCTTGGCAGCCGACAGCAACGACGCCCGATCCTGCCGCCTGGACGGGCGGTCACGCGGATGCTCAGCCTGGATCGCGACACGACCACTTCCCTGGTGGATCAGGCTCGGCGGCACCGGCTGCCGCTCACGAGCCTCCTTAGCGCTGCGTTGCTTTGGCAGGTGAGCGCTTTGCTTTACGGGGCGCGCCCATGCACGATGCGGGCCATCGTCTGGGTCGATTTGCGCTCCCACCTGGACCCTCCAGTGGGCGCCGAGACGCTCGGCTGCTACGTCTCCATGCTGAGGTTTGCCGTAAAGGTCGACCCGCGGAACGGATTCTCGACACTGGCCGCGGAGGTGCAGGACCGGATCGAGCAGTCCGTCCGCCGAGGTGACCGGGTGCCAGCCGCTCTCGTCAGTGCCCCGCTAGCGCGCATCGCGGTTCGGTGGCCGGTCGGCCGGCTCGGGACGACCGCGCTCAGCTACGCCCCGGCACCGACCATTCACCAGTCCTACGGGCCGATCGAGGTGCGAGAGTTGCGGGCGTTCGTATCCAACGCTCGGCTCGGTGCAGAGCTGGCTGCGGCGTCGGGAGTCAGCGAAGGGGCGCTGTGGTGCAACCTGCTCTACCTGGACTCCGAAATCGGGGCGGAGATCGCTGCTGCCGTCGGCGAAGGCCTGCTGTCCACTCTCGTTGACTTCGCTAAGGGATGAACGCTTACGCGGACGAGCTCCGGGAACTCGTCGCCCGGCAGCTAGGACGGCACGACGTTGGCTTGGATGATCGTCTGATCGAAGATCTGGGCGCCGAGTCGATCGACCTCGTGACCATCGTGGCGGTCCTGGAGGAGTCTTATAACGTCCGCGTCGAGGAGGAGCGGCTGCCCCTGCTTCGCACGGTCCGGGACCTGGCCGAGGAGGCCGCCCGGCTACAAGGCGGAGGCTGACTGGATTGTCGGCCGAGAATGCGGTCACGTCCGTGGTCGAGCTGCTCGCGCGCAGCGCTCGTCTCCAGCCAGACCAGGCGGCTGTAGTCGCCGACGGCCGTGCCTGGTCCTATGCTCAGGTATGGGACGGAGCTTGTGCCGCGGCCTTTGGCTTGCAGCAAGCTGGCATCGCGCGTGGCGACGCAGTCGTGCTGGCGCTTCCCAATGGAGCCGAGTTCTTTCTGGCTTTCTTTGGCATCCTGATCGCCGGCGGGATCGCGGTACCTGTTTTCCCGCGAGCGACGCCGGAACGGCTCGACGCACTGGCCTCGCTCGCCGAGGCGAGTGCCTTGGTCGTGTCGCGCGCGCTGTCGGCCGACGCGTTGAGCGCGCTGGCGAAGCTGTCGGCTCGGGCTGGCCGGGCGTTCCTGACGCCGGCCGATCTCGGGCGCGTCGGCGCGCCTGTCCTTGCACCGGATGATCCGGAGCGACCGTGCTACATCCAGTACACCTCAGGCAGCACGGCTGACCCGAGGGGCGTAGTCATAACCCACGGCAACCTGCTTGCCAACATCGCTCAGATGATCGAGGCGATGGAAATCACGCCTGATGACGTCTTCGTGAGCTGGCTGCCTACCTATCACGACATGGGTCTGACGCTGATGGCTCTCACGCCGTTCAGCCTTGGCTCTCGTCTGGTGCTGCTGCCCACCGACCTGCGGGACGTGGAGGGCTGGTTGCGGGCGATTGAAACCCATCGCGGGACCTTCACCGCAGGCCCTGACTTCGCCTATCGGCTATGCCTGCGCAATGTCCGTCAGCCGGGGCGCTTCAACGTGTCGAGCCTGAAAGTCTGCATGGACGCTTCAGAGCCCGTGAGACCCGGAACCCTAGCCGGTTTCGAGGCCGCGTTCGGTCTGCGCCACGTCATGATGGCGGGCTATGGGCTCGCCGAAGCCACCCTTTCAGTCACCTGCACACGGCGGGGGAAGCCGATCGACGTCGACGACCGCGGCCTAGCCTGCCTTGGTCGGCCGATGCCCGGTACCGCCGTCAAGATCGTCGGATCTGACGAGCCACCGCCCGGCCAGGCGGGCGAGAAGCCTCCCGGCCAGGTCGGCGAGATCGTGGTTGCTGGTCCTTCCGCCTGCGCCGGCTACTACCGGAATCCGGGCGCCACCTCGGCGCTGGCCTGGCGCGACGGGTTCATCCGCACTGGCGATCTTGGCTATCTGGACAGTGCTGGCCGTCTCTATTTCGTCGCCCGGCAGAAGGACGTGATCAAACTGGCTGGCCGGTCGCTCTACCCGCAAGAAGTGGAGTCTGTCGTCGACGGGATGAGCGGGGTACGCTTCTCCGCTGCGGCCGGGATCGACCGCGGCGGCCTGGAAGGCGAGCAGCTGTATGTGTTCGCAGAGGTACGGGAGGCCGCGACCGCGGCACCCTCCGAGCTTCGGGCTATGGCCATCGAGATCGTGCGGGCGGTTCACGACGCGCTCGGCGTGCGGCCGCGCAGCACCGTCCTGCTGCGCCCTGGGCGCATACCGCTGACAAGCAACGGGAAGCTGCAGCGAGTCCGGCTGCGCGACGCCTTCACCGACGGAAGCCTCGTTCCCGGCGCCGATATCGTCTTCCCGCTGCCCTTCAGGTCCTCCGCGGGCTCGTGATCGCCAGGACCCGCCTGCTCGCCACAGCGATGGCAAACAGCACTGACACTCCGAGCACTGTCGTGAAGACTGCCTCAAGGGACGCTGAACCAGCGCCGATGCTAGCCGCGGTCGCGACGAGTCCGAGCACGAGGCCACCCGCAGCCAGGGCGTCGGTGATCGAGTGGCTGGATTCCTGGCCGGCGAGCGCCGCGATGGCCCCGAACAGGGCGGTCGTGCCAACGGCGACGAACGTCATGTGATCGATGGTGAACACCAACCACCGCGGCACCATGTCGATAGAGACGTATCTGCGCCTGCCGATCTCGAACACCACATGGGCGAACAGGCCGATGTCGACTGCCAGGGCGACGGTACTGATCACCAACCAGATCCGGCTGTTCCTGGCCCAGCCCGCGGCGAGCAGGAGTGGTCCCACCCGGACGAGGAAGATGGCAAGGCCGCCGAACTCAAGCGGGATGTTGGTCTCCACCAGGGCCAGGTTGTGTGCCAGCACGCCGGTGATCACCGCGACCGCCGCGAGCACCAATGCCCCCACCTGGACCAGGCCTGCGGTCGTGAGCGGCGGTGGAACTGAGGATGGCGAGACTGACCACTCCAGGACGGACGTGGTGGCAAGGACTACGAACGGGACGACGAGGGCAGCCGAGTGCGCCGAGGCCAGGCTAGCGGCAGCCGTCGCGTTCCCGCTGGCCCCGACCCCCGCCGAGGTCGCCCCGATAATCGAGCCAGCCATTAGAACGGCGAGCGCCCCCGCCATTGCGAGCCGAGCCACCGTCCATGCAGCGCCGGCTCGCCGGCCGATGACCGCCAGCTATGCGAGGAAGGCCAGAATCGCCGCGACGGCGGCCGTGCCCGTCCATGCCTCCGCCGACGCGGAGCCTGCGGCATCGGCGATCACGAACGCGGTCACCGCGGCGACCGTGAGCCAACTGATCCGGTTTCCCAGCCGACGTGACCTAGGCGGGCAGCGATCATCGTCTGCCACCATGCCCAGGGCCACCGCCAGGACGGCGAGAGTCAGCCAGCCGAGCGACCCGGCATGCACGTGAGTGCGCTGCGCCGGTCCGCTGCTGGCTCCGAGCCCCAAACTGCCGCCCACGGCTGCGCTGACCACCAGCATGCCAAGAGCGCCGAAGAGCAGGATCCGCTCAGCCCGCGCAAGGGAGTCAGATCCCCCCAGGATGACGGATGACCTTGACTGCATTGATCCACCAGGCCTTGGTCGGAGATACTCTCGGTCACCCAATAACGGGCAACAAACCTACATCGGAGGCTCGCTCCTGTGCAGTCTCGAGGAAACGGGCCCGGCGGGGTCGCGCTGCTAGGTCGCGGCGATCTCGGTCAGCGGGCGGGGTTCGAGCAGCACCTTGACCGCGCCGGTGCGCCGCGAGTCCTTCACCGCCAGCACCGCTTCGTCCCAGCGCTCGAGCGGGAAGCGGTGCGTGATGACAGGCGTCAGATCGAGGCCGTTGGAGACGAATTCGAAGTAGTGCTCCATGGCGTGCTTGGCGACGCCGCCGACCTCCTCGATGCCAAAGCCATTCGAGCCGATGACGCGTAGCTCCTTGAAGTACAAGGGAGTCCACTCGAAGCGCTTCGGCGGCTCGACGCCTGAGACCACGAGCGTGCCGCCAGTTGCGAGCAGCCGGAGCGAGGTCTCGACGGTCTCGGTTGAACCGATCGTGTCGTAGACGACGACCGGGCCATCTTGCAGCCAGTCTCGCTTGCTCCACGGCCTGAGCGGCATCGTGCCGACCAGGCGCGCGACCTGCGCGACGAGTTCGTCGGGCGAGGAGGACAACACCGCATGAGCGCCTAGCCGTGTCGCAAGCGCTGAACGGGCGCCGGGTCGCGTCGCCGCCCACACCTCGGCGCCGGGATACAGGTGGCGGAGCAGCGCCACCGCAGCGAACGCGAGGGTGCCCGAGCCATAGACCAGGACAGCCTGGCCGTCAGGAGGCGGCGGCGCGAGCAGGATCGAGCGCAGCGAAACGCTGACAGGGTCAGCGAGTACGGCCGCCTCGTCGGAGACGCTGTCCGGAATGGCGAACAGCTGCGAGACGTGCGCGCCGAACCGCTCGGCGTGCGCCCCGGCGGCTGCCGCGCAATTCCCGAGGTGAATCGAGACGGGCAGGGCACCCGACCGGAAGTTACGGCACCACGGGTAGCGGCCGGTCCCGCAGGCATCGCAAGGCGGGTCGATGCCGCGGGGGGCGCACGATAGCCACGGATTGAGCACGACGCGCTCACCGGTGTCCGCACGGCGCCCGACTACCTCATGGCCGAGTACATGCGGGAAGGACACCAGCGCGGTGAGCGGGTTGTCGCGGGCGCCGTTCAGCAGTATTTGCTTCACGTCGGAACCGCAAAGGCCGGAGAACGTCGTCTCGACGCGCACCCAGTCCTTGCCCGGAAGTGGCAACTCCTCGACATCCTCAATGCGGACAGGCGCGAAGCGGGATACAAAGGCCCGCCGGCCGACGCGCCCGCCGATGGTCGAGGCGGCCTCACGGGCAAGGTTGTGCCGGAACACAAGCGCCTTCACGTCGAGCCTCCTTCGCCGGGCCAGCCCAACCTACCAAGGCGAAAGGCCTGCAAGCCCGGCCTGCCCGTGCCCAGACCATCGGTACTTGGGCCGCCAGCCGAGCGCGGTCTTCGCCACTGAGCAGTCGACAAGTGCGCGCCAGGGATCTGCCCGGTACGCTGTCGAGTCTTTGACAGGCACGTCAGGCGCGAGCCGGGCGGCGAGGTCGAGGCTGGGCGCCGTGGCCGCGATGTCATCGGCGCACAACAATGCCCCGTGATGCCCGGCCAGCGGAACGGCGAGCGCCAGCTCGACCGCCACGGCGACGTCGCGCACGTCCACGAACGCGCCATACTCCCAGAACGGCTCCCACTGCGACCTAGGCTCGCGGCGCCACTGCATCTCGATCCGCTGATACTGGCCGGGGTCCCAGACCGCCACCGGACGCAGCGACAGGCTGGGGATCCCGGTGCGGGCAGTGAAACCCGCGCACAGATCCTCCGTCAGGCATTTCGACAGGCCGTACGGGCGCATTGCCCGGCGAGGATGCGCGTCATCAATCGGGAAGTAATCAGGAAGCCGCTCCGCTTCGGCAATCCCGAAGACCTGGGCGCTGGAGAAGTGGATCACCCGGCTCACGCCTGCATCTTCGGCGGCCAGCAGTACATGCCAGGTGCCGAGAACATTGACCGCCATGATCTGCTCAGGGCTGCCCGCCGTATCATGCGCTAGCGCCCCGAGGTGCACAACCGCGGCGCAGCCCACCGCCGCACGCCGGACCTCGGCGAGATCCAGAAGATCCATTCCGTTAAGGCGGTCAAAGCCGACTACGTCATGGCCAAGGCGCTTCAGATGGCCAGCGACCGGGGCACCGACGTTGCCGCGGTGCCCGGTAACCAGAACTCGCATGCCATCATGATCGCCCAGCGATCCAACAGGCGCGTGCGCCGACCCGACCACACCGATCGGGCCCGTGCCGGGCAAAGATCAAGGCGGTGCCCTTCGCCGACGTTCACAGGGCTGCCGTAAGGGCGATAATGCCGGCGTTCGCGGGCGTGAATCCGCAGCTGTCGAAGCCCACTCCCAGCGAGGTAGCGGAAAGGCTGGCTCTCAGTACGAGCCTGATCGCGATGAATTGAATCCGACCACGGCGCGCCCTACCGCCGGTACATGCGTGTCAGATAGCTCAGCGGCATTATCCAAACACATGTGCTGTTTCACTCACATGGGGCTCAACAACCTCTGTCGTTATAACCCGGACACCTTCTGACCTGGTCAGTGGTCATCCATGCGGTGGGAATCGGCGGGTAAACAGCTGCGCTCGCTTCAGCTCAGTAAATGCCCATTAATGCATATAGATACCTGCAAGAAATAGCCCAACTGTGGTCGGCGTGTCGGCCCTTTTCCCAGTTCCGGGATGGGTGACCTGCTAACCTCCCAAAGGTCAGGCGCCCGTGTAGCGTCCGGGCGCAACTGCGTCAGAAAGGCGCGTGTGAACGAACGCATCACTCGCTGCGCTCCAGCTGGATTCTCCGCTCATCTGCGCAGCGTGGTGCAGGCCGCATTCGCGGTCATCATCCTTCTAATCGCATCTACCGGACTCACTCCCTCGTTGGCCCGGGCCGACACCGCGTCCTCTGCTGCCGCCACGGCGGCTGCCAGGGCGACCAGGCTGCGGCTAGCCATCTGGCACTGGGCACTGCGACAGCGCGGGAAGCCCTACATCTGGGGTGGCACCGGCCCCAACGGCTTCGACTGCTCCGGGCTGGTCTACGCGGCCTATCGGTCTCACGGCATTCGCTTGCCGAGGACCACGTACGAAATGCTCGGCAGCTGGCGCTTGGTCCGGATCAGTAAGGCGCAAGCCCGACGGGGCGACCTTGCCTTCTTCGGCACGGGCCACGTCGAGCTCTTCGCCCACGGGAACTGGACCTTCGGCGCGGAGGAGCCGGGCACGAGGATCGGCTTCCACCTGATGAACGCGTTCTGGCACCCGACGATGTACTTCCGGATCCGGATGTAGGCGGCAGCGGAGCGGCCTCCAGGGCAGATCTGGAGTCCGTCGCCTCGTCAGGCTGGCGCTAGCTGTCGCGTCGTAGCGGCGATCCGAACCGGATCTTGTTTCCGTCGGGATCGGCGTGCCAGCCCTCGCGTTTGCCATCGTCGGAATCCTGCGGCCCGGCGACGTGCACGCCTGCCTTGCGCCAGTCGTCGGCAAGCTGGTCGGCATCGTCGACGTGCAGGTAGAGCGCGCCACCACCGGCCGACTGCGATCCATCCGCGAGCGCTAGGTGGATCGTCAGGTCATCGCGATGTGCGAAGGCGTAGGTCTCATCGTGATGTGAGGTCTTGAAGCCGAGCCGCTGATAGTGATCGACGGCGCGAGTCACATCCGTCACGGCGAAGACGGGCTCGACACTGACCACCCTAACCGCCCCGCCGTTCGCCGCGATCTTTCTGTCGCGCTTGGCGACCAGCCAGTCCAGGCACTTGTAGCAGATCACGACGTCGCGCTGGGAGAGCAGCTGGACGAATTGTTCAGGCGTCTGACCGCAGCAGGAGCACCTCGCGGACGTCATGCGCTGATCCCGTCGCTCGCCATTTATCCAGCCTACGTCGGACTTGCTGAGCTATTTCGGCGCCTTCCCAGACCAGTGCGTCGGCAACGACTATCGCGAATACGAAGGCGACTGGCCGCCAGTACGCCGCGCAGTCAATAATCGCCGGCGGCAACTCGGCGTGGAACAGCACGTTGCCGGATAGATCGCCGTTCGGGCTGGTCCACTCGTCCAGGAAGCCAGGCCTGGCAATGCCGCACAGGGCGGCGTGCAGCCTTTCGCCGGCCGGCGACGCCGAAGGCGGCAAGCACGGCATGTGGCGGGGGCTGCGATGCCATGCTTGGCTCCGTGGCCTGCGACTCAGTCGTGGCCGGGCAGCGTCATCAGCGGGCGAAGCTCGATCGCTCCGTAACGCGCCGCCGGGATCGTGGCCGCACAGCGCGCTGCCTCGTCGAAGTCGGCGCAGTCCAGGACGTAGTAGCCGCCGATGACCTCCTTGGTCTCGACGAACGGTCCGTCGGTCAGCATGGCCCTGCCATCCCGCACCCGCAGCGTCCGGGCCGAAGACGGCATCTCCAGCGGACCGCTGTCGACCAGGACGCCACTTTCCGCCATCGCGGCCGTCGCCTTCTGGTAGTCGGCCAGCATCTGCATGAATTCCGCCGAGCCAGGCTCCGGAGTCGGCACATCTGGCTCGCCGACCAGCAGGCACAAAAAACGCATGTCATAACCCCTAACGCGAGGCGACGGCGCGGCCGGCCAGGCCGTCAAGCACACAAAGGCGGGCCGGCGGCACCGTCACGTCAAGGCATGGTCTTGATTGCTGAATCCCACAGCCCGACCGTAAACCCGCGCGGGCGCTGGCACATAACGTAGCCCTGTGACCGGACCGGCCCCGGAGGACCCGATGGCGGCGGATGCAGGTTCAGCGAACGCT
>Ga0187819_10001917_pt1 | contig 10857 bp, 8 predicted proteins | sample NC_wetland_sal_i_15_FD_132411 | JGI IMG/M metagenome (GOLD analysis project Ga0187819, IMG submission 132411) | Wetland sediment microbial communities from Neuse River Estuary, North Carolina, USA - SO4_4 | ecosystem: Environmental > Aquatic > Freshwater > Wetlands > Sediment | place: USA: North... | reverse complement strand
CACATTCAAGGATTCAACTCTGCCGTTTTCAGAAAGTCGTAGTTGCCCGGGGGATTTAGCGTCAGGTTTCGGACCCGCTTGGTATGCACCATTACGTTCTCGAAGTACCACAGGTTGATGTAGGGCAAATCTTCAGTGAGGATTTGTTGAATCTCCGCATAGATCTGCTTGCGCGCATTTTGGTCGAGTTCTCCGCGCGCCTTATCGATCAGCGCGTCCACGCGCGGGTTGGCATAATAGGTTCGGTTGGCACCGTGGGGCGAAAATTTCGCTGAGTGAAATACGTACTCGAAGATGTCCGGATCCTCGTTCCCCCCGACCCAACGGAGAGAATGAACCTGATAGGCGCCGCGCATGACGTCGGAAAAGAAAGTCGCGAACTCGAACGTACGAATGTCCAGGGCAATGCCAACGTCGCGCAACTGCTGCTGCAACACGGCGGCGACCAGACGCGGGTTTTCGTCGGTTGAGGTTTTCAGAGTGAGACGAAAGCGCACACCGCTCACCGCCGGATATCCGGCTTGCTCCAGCAATTGTCGCGCCCGATCAGGATTGTAGTCGTAGCGCGGCACATCGCCGTTGTACGCCCAACTCTCCGGTGGCAGAAGGCTGTACGCAGGCCGGGCAAAATCACGCAGGAGATAGTGAATCATCGGCGCCCGGTCGATGGCATACGCTAAAGCCTGCCGCACCCGCAAATCTTTGAGGATCGGATCTCGAGTGTTGAATGCCAGATACTGCAGCACCGTGCCGGGAGCGCGCAGGACCTGCAGATTGGCCTCGCGTTCCAGCGCCAGGACCATGTCTCCGGTTAGCGAAGTAACCGCAATGTCGGCGCTGCCCTTGCGCAACTCGAGGGCGCGGGTGGTGGCATCGGGAATCACGGCGAAGCGCACTCGCTGCAGACGCGCCTTCTCGCCCCAGTAGCGGTCATTCCGTTCGATGACGACTTCTTTGTCCGGTTCGGCGCTGACGAAACGGAACGGGCCTGATCCTATGGGATGGCGGCTGATCTCATCTACACTGCCGAAGGGAACAATTCCCATGGCGCCATCGGAAACATTCCACAACAACGTGGCGAATGGTTCTTTGAGATGAAACACCACCGTGAAATCATCCGGCGCATCGATGTGATCCACGGGATGATAGGCGGCCGCTTTGGTGCTGCGAATCTTTCCCTGCAAAAGCGAATCGAAAGTCCACTTCACGTCGCGCGAGGTCAGCGGGCGTCCATCGTAAAATGTTGCTCCCCGGTGCAGGTGGAATATATAAGTGAGAGGATCGGGAATGTCCCAACGTTCTGCCAGTCCAGGTTGAACGTTCAAATGCTCGTCGCGCGTACACAAGTCGTCGAAGAGCAGTTCGTCGATACGCTCGGATTGCGCGTCTAGACCAACCCGCGGATCGAGGTTGGTGGGGCTGTTTTCGATGATCATTACCAGGGTGTTGGGGTCGGGTTGGCTAGAGCAGGAAAACAGGGGAACAAGAACCGCAAACACCAGCAACAACGTGGGCGCAATTGCCCGCGGCTGCGCATGGGCCGCGGCGCGGCGAAAAGATTTCCTCTCAAGCATAGGAAATCTTTCCCAAAATCGCAGGCTTCTTAGCCCCGGTGGCTGATGGGAGATTTGATGGTCTGCGATTCCACGTTTGAAAAGCCAGTAACGCGAACGCCGCCGCCTCCTTGGCCTCCGAGGGCAAACCGAATTCGTCGGTGGAGCGAATCTGCAGGCCAAGGGGGCGCAATTCGTTTGCCAGCATTGCCATGAGAGTCGGATTATTTGTGCCACCGCCGGAAACGATGAAGTCCCGATACCCGCCCGTTCGTCGCACCACGAATCGTCGCAGCGCATCCGCAATGGACCTGGCTGTCAATGCCGTGGCCGTAGCAACGATATCGCGCTTATTCGCGCGCCCGCAGCGGCGGATGAACTGCTGGGCAAACTCGCGTCCGAATTCTTCGCGTCCCGCTGTCTTCGGGGGCTTGCGACGAAAGAATGGCCCACCCAAAACATCGTGGATCACGCGGTCGAGCACTGCGCCGGAACTGGCGATTCTCCCGTCGCGATCGTAGGGCTTGCGAAATAACTGCTGGGTGACAGCGTCAATGACCATGTTTCCCGGGCCAGTGTCGAAGGCCAATACCCGATTGGAAGCAGCGCCGGGCGGAATGGCAGTGCAGTTTGCAATCCCGCCAATGTTCTGCACAATTCGGCCCACACGGCGATCGCGATACAAAAGAAAGTCGAAAAATGGAACCAGCGGTGCTCCTTTCCCTCCAACGGCCATATCTGCCGGCCGGAAATCAGAAACCACGGGAACACCGACGCGTGCCGCCACGACCGCACCCTCGCCAGTTTGCCAGGTGACAGCAAGTTTGCGTCCGAGAAACCGAGCCGCCTCGCCCTGGTGATAGAGCGTCTGCCCGTGACATCCCACGAGCTCGATTTTGAGATGAAAGCGACGTTGTGTCGCAAGCAGCGCATCCGCGTAAAGTTCAGCGAGGAGAAAGTTCAATCTGGCCAAGTCAGCCACGCTGGCCTTAGTCGAGTTCATGGCTGCCAACACGGCGCGGCGAACGGGTTTTGGGTAAGGGTACTCGGCATGCGCAAGGAGGTGGAGGCCGGGCGTCTCCGCCCGGACCCGCGATGCAGCCGTCACCCGCACCAACGCCACGTTGATTCCATCAGCGGAGGTCCCGCTCATCACCCCGGCCACGATCATGCCAGGTCCCGTTGTCTTATCGTTGCCAGTCGCACTTGTTCGCTGAACTCCCACAACTGGCGTGAAAGTTTCTCAAGCTTTGCCGCAGTCGGGGCAGGCGTCCTCCGCTTCAGCTCTTTGGTTTTCTTTTTGAACGCGAGCACGCGCCTGACCGATTCCTGGATACGGCGAGCGAATTTCGCGTCACGCTCCGCGGCTTTCACCAGTGCTTCGTAGGAGCGAATAATATTTTCCTCAATATGACAGATCAGGCAGAGATCGCCGCCAGCTCGGATGTGCTCCACGGCGGCTTGCTCAATAGGAGCTGCTTTCAGCACGCCACCCATCTCGAGGTCATCAGATACCACAAGCCCGCGGTAGCCGATTTTCTTACGCAAAATGTCCGTAATCCATTTTCTGGACAAAGACGCCGGCGTGCGATCGCGAGTCACCGCGGGATAGGCAGCATGGCCGACCAGAATCAAGGGGGATTCGCGGCGCAGTGCACGGTATGGAATTATGTCAGCCTCCCACAGTTTTTTCCACGCCTTCTCTACGTTGGGGAGTTCATGGTGGGTATCGAGATTCGCCTCACCGAGGCCGGGAAAATGTTTGATCGCTCCTAGCGCGCCGGCGGAGCGCAGCCCCGCAAGGAATTCACGGGCGTAGGCGGTAACTTCGGCGGGATCGGCTGACACCGAACGCGAGCTCATAACGTTGCGCGAGGCTGCAAGCGCCAAGTCCACAACCGGCGCAAAGTCGGTGTTGAAACCCAGCGCCCGGCAGCATTCGCCAATGGTCTGGCCGTGCTTGCGATAGAGTCTGCGATTGCCGGTGGCGAAGACATCTGCGGCCGAAGGCGCGGGACCGGTGACGTTGCGGAAGCGATCCACTCGGCCGCCTTCCATGTCCACGCAGGTGAACAAACGCTTGGAGACGCATGATTGGCATTCATCGAGAAGGCTGTGCGTCTGGTCTCCGCTAATGATATTGCGCGCGAAGAGAATCACGCCCGCAGGCTGTATTCGCGTCAGCAAGGAACGGAGCCGCGGCGACATTTCAGTGCCGTCGAAGCCAAGGATGAGCAGTTGGCCAATCTGTTCGGAAATTGATGTCTTCCTCTTCAATCCACCTGCTTCTTTAGTTCCGCTAACAGATTCAATGCTTCGAGCGGCGTCAAGCGATTCAAATCCACGTCGCGCAGCTTTTCCAGAACTGGCTGCGACAGCGGTGTGAAAATTGTGAGTTGAGCCGGCGGGGGCGGACGCAACTCATCGCTGGCCAGTTGCTCGGTCACGCGTTGTTCCGCGCTCTCGTGTTCTGCCAGCACTTCCCGTGCCCGCTCAATGACTTCGTTTGGCAATCCGGCAAGCTTCGCCACTTCGATTCCGTAGCTGCGGTCGGCTGCGCCGGGTTCTACTTTCCTCAAGAACACAATTCCGCCTGCGGTCTCTTTCACCGACACGTGATAATTCTTTACTCCCGAAAGCCGTTCCGCCAACTCGGTGAGCTCGAAATAATGCGTGGCAAAAAGAGTCTTGGCCCGCATGCGGGCATGAATGTATTCGACCGCGGCCCAGGCAATGGCCAACCCGTCGTAAGTGGCCGTGCCACGTCCCACTTCGTCGAGCAGGATGAGCGATCGCGGTGTAGCCGTGTGCAGAATCGCGGCCGTCTCCGTCATTTCCACCATGAAGGTCGAACGTCCGCGAGCCAGATTGTCGCTCGCTCCGATGCGCGTGAACACGCGATCTACCACACCGAGTCGCGCCGACGCTGCGGGCACGAATGATCCCATTTGCGCCAGAATCACAACCAACGCCGCCTGGCGGAGATAGGTTGATTTGCCACCCATGTTCGGACCGGTGAGAACCAGCACGGTATGCGTCGTCGAGTTGAGATAAAGGTCGTTAGGAACGAAGCGTTCGCTGCCGCCCGCCATTTCCTGCTGCTCGATTACGGGATGCCTTCCGCCAACGATCTCGATATCCGCCGAGTCATCAAACTTGGGCCGGCAATAGTTGCGCAAAGCCGCGACATGCGCCAATGCCGAGAGCACATCGACTTCGGCCAGTGCCAGCGCGGTTTGGCGGATGCGTCGGGATTCGCCGGAGATCGCTGAGTGCAACTCCGCGAACAGCCTCCGTTCGATCTCGACGATCTTCTCCTGGGCATCGAGAATCTTCGACTCATATTCTTTGAGCTCAGGAGTGGTGAAGCGCTCGGCGTTGACCAGGGTCTGCTTCCGCTCGTAATCGGGCGGGACCAGATGCAAGTTGGGCTTGGAGACCTCGAGATAGTATCCAAAAATAGAATTAAACTTCACCTTCAGCGAATTGATTCCGGTGCGCTGCCGCTCCCGCTGCTCGATCTGCGCGAGGAATTGTTTGCTGTTTCGGCTCAGATCGCGTAGTTCATCAAGTTTTTTGTCAACGCCGGTCTGAATGGCACCACCATCGACCAGGGAAATCGGCGCCTCCGGCACGATTGTTTTGTCGATTCGCCCCCGCAGATCCCCCAATTCATCGAGTGACCCATGCAGTGTCTTCAACCGCTCGGTTGCGAATCTTGCCAGCGCGACTCGTAGGGCCGGAATCTTTCTCAGCGACGCCGCCAAGGCAAGCACATCCCGCGGATTAGCCGTCTCGAGCGTTACTCGGCTTAGCAAGCGCTCGAGATCGAGAATCCCGTCCAGCGCGCGGCGCAATTCCTCACGCGCCACTGTTTCGTTGACCTGCGCCTCGATGGCGTCCAGCCGGGCATTAATCTCAGTTATTTCGATTGACGGCCGCAGTAGCCACGAACGCAGCAGACGCTTGCCCATGGGCGTGACCGTGGCATCGATTGAACGGAACAGAGTCACGCCGGCGTCGGTCCCGGCAAACAACGGCTCGATCAATTCCAGATTTCGCACGGTTACCGCGTCAAGCACCAGATAATTCTGCCGTTCGTAAAAACCGACCCGGTCGACATGATCCAAAGTTCCGCGCTGGGTGGAGCGAACGTAATAGAGAATCGCCCCCGCCGCGGAAGCCGCGGCCGGTTTTCCCGCAAGTCCAAAGCCCTCGAGCGACAATACGCCGAAGTGATTTTCAAGCAGGGGGATGGCATGATCCGGGGCGAAAACCCAGTCATCAAGGGGAGTATCGGCGAAGCCGGCACTGCCGCCCTCTGGACGACCGGTCGGGCGAGGGCGCCCGTCCCCACACGATCTTTGCTCGTCGAAAAGTGGAGCTGCGGAGCCGTACAAAAGTTCCTTTGGTCTCAACTGCTGCAGCTCTTCCTGGATACGCTTGCCAGCATCTGCGCCGCTGAACTCGGTAGCGCGAAACTCGCCCGTGGAGAGGTCCAGAGCCGCGAATCCCACTCGCTCTTGGATCTGCGCCACAGCCGCCAAAAAGTTGTTCTCCTCTGAACTTAGCGACGAATCTGCCGCCGTGCCGGGCGTGACCACACGCGTGACCTCACGTCGTACTAACTTCTTGGCTGGGGCGGGATTCTCCATCTGTTCGCAGATGGCGACCTTAAATCCCTTGCGGATAAGCTTGGAAATGTAGCCCTCGGCGGCGTGATAAGGCACGCCACACATGGGAATGGCGATGCCTTTTTCTTTATTGCGGGAGGTCAGCGTGATCTGCAGCTCGCGCGATGCTAGAACCGCATCATCGAAGAAAAGTTCGTAGAAATCACCCAGCCGAAAGAACAGCAACGCGCTAGGATGTTCCTTCTTGATGGCGGCGTACTGCCGCATCAGCGGGGTGGACGGCTCGGTCATCTCGGGCGGCTTCGTGCGCGGATTATAACAAACCGCGGTCTCTCGCGGCCCGGTGCAAAACCCTTGCCTGCAGAAGCTAGTTGACGCCATTAGCAATGAGATGGTTTCCTTGAGCATGGAATTACGCAAGGATCCGATTACTCGCTCCTGGGTCATTACTGGCGACGATGATCCCGACAACCCGCCGCGCTCCGAATCGTTTTGCCGGTTGTGTCCCGATTCGCGCGATGCGCCGCAACTTGTCGCCAGCATGTCTGGAATACCTGGAGCGCCCTGGTCCGCGCGCGCCGTCGTCCATCCCACTGCCCTGTATCACATCGAAGGCGAGGCAACCCGCCGCGGAGATGGCATCTACGATCGCATGCGCCCCATCGGCGCCCATGAAGTCCTGGTGGAAAACCCGTCGCACGACCGGCATCTATGGAACGCGAGCGACTCTGAGATCGAACAATTCCTGCTGCTGGCGGCACAGCGCATCCATGATCTCAAACGGGACGGACGCTTCAAGTATGTGAGTATCTACAAGGACTACGGAAACAGCGCGGGGCAGGAGTTCGCGCATCCCAGTTCGCAGCTTACCGCGACCACATTTGTGCCCCGCCGCGTGTTGTATGAACTGCGCGCCGCTCGCGAATATTTTGACAGCAAGGAACGGTGCGTCTTCTGTGACATCATTTCCCAGGAAGAGAAACAAGATCTTCGCGTGATCGAGATACGCGGTGATTTCATTGCACTCTGTCCTTACGCGCCGCGTGTGCCTTACGAGAGTTGGATCATGCCGCGCACCCACGAGGCGGCTTTCGAACGCTTCGGGCTGAATCGCCCTGGGACGATGGGCGATTTAGGCGCCCTGCTGCGACGCACCTTACAGCGTATACGCACCATCACCGAAGATTTTCATCTGGTACTGCATACTTCGCCCAACAGCCTGCACCGATCGGGGAATCTCGGCTACTGGAAGACGATCGACGAGGATTATCACTGGCATATCGAAATCATGCCGGTCCTGGCTGCCAAGGCAAAATCCTATACTTTCAAAGAGGTGTATTATTCGCCTCTGTCTTCCGAGACTGCGGTCAAGCGGCTGCGGGATGCCAAGATCGACTCTTAGCAACAGTCGTTGGTCCCTCGTCGTAGGCCGCTCGCAACCGCCAACGACCAACAACCAAGGACCAACGACGGACTTATGACGACCCGCCGCATGAAAACGTATACCGGTGGGCAGGGATATGTTTACCAGTATTACTTTGTGGGAAAGCGCGCAGCAATAAGTAATCGGTCAGAGGATGCCGCTACTGAATATGTCTTCGATGTTACTTCTGATCGCAAAACCACTTTCGCGGTCAGTGTTTTCTTGATGGAGGACGCCGCGAGAAACTGGGCAGCGAGCCACAACCGCACTCTCACTGAGGCCGAACAATACGGCGCGGTGAAGATGCGGTTATTCCGGGCGTTTGATGAAATCGAGAACATGATGGCCGACGGCCGGCAGCTGTTCGTGAACGCGCAGACGCTGGAGCAGGTTCTTGCGACCCTGGGAGTTGAATGACACAGGAACCGACAACCTGAACCCGAACTGCTCCTAAAATATCTCCCGTGACCAGAGCTATAGTCGTAGTGGGGCTGAGCGCTATTGTTGGAATCGCAATTTTGCTGGGATTGCTGTGGCTCGACCACAACCCGGAGACGACGCTACCCACACCCACGGGGCCGTTTACAGTCGGGCGCACAACGTACATTTGGAGTGATGCCGCACGTACGGACTCACTGGCGCCGCGGTCTGACACCAAGCGGGAGCTTTTTGCCTGGATCTGGTATCCTGCAGCGCCTCCACAATCCTCCCAGACGGTCGACGATTATTTACCGGCTCCATGGCGGACAGCCTTGGAACGGCAGAGTGGCGTGCTGCTCACGCAGTTTTTGACGCGAGATCTGTCGCGGGTCCGCACGCATAGTATTCGCGATGCCGACGTATCAACTCAGCATCGTTCCTACCCCGTGGTACTCATGCGTGCGGGCCTTGCGAAACTGACGTGCGACTATACGAGCCTTGCCGAAGACCTTGCTAGTCACGGGTATGTGGTGGTGGGTTTCGACGCACCTTATCGAAGTTTCGTAGTGGTGTTCCCAGATGGAAGGTTGATTGCCAGGTCGCCACAAAACAATGCCGACTTGGTCCGCGGGTCTGAGCAGGAGCATCTCGCCATTAAGCTGGTCCAGGCATGGAGCGCCGACATGGGCTTTGCACTCGATCAGCTCGAACGACTGAACAGCTCGGACCCTTCCGGCAGATTCCTGGGACGGCTCGACATGGTGCGGGTGGGCGTGTTCGGCCACTCGCTCGGCGGTGCCGAAGCCTTGCAGTTCTGCCATGACGATTCTCGGTGTAAGGCTGGCATCGACGTAGACGGGGCTCCGCTCGGCAGTGTCGTTGCAGAAGGCGTCACTCAGCCGTTCATGTTTCTCTTGGGCGAGCACGAAGACGGGCCCGATGAGGAAACCCGCCGGGTCGCAGCCAACATTCACTCCATTTACGATCGACTGCCCACTGACCGCAGGGCGCTGATCGTGATCCGAGGTGCGAGTCACTACCTGTTTAGTGACGACGCAATGTTGAAGAGTCCACTTGCGATGCGCGTGATGCGGACCTTAGGAATTGTACGTCTCGATGGTCGCCGCCAAGTCGCTGTGACCGCGCACTACATCAGCACTTTCTTTGACGTATACCTGCGAGGAGCGCCCGCTTCGCAGCTCCAGAGCCAAACGGCATATCCGGAGATCGAATATGTGCATTAAGGATATTGTGCCGGTGGTTCAAGTAAAAGGGGAGAGCGAGTCCTAGCCGGCTGAGTTCCCGGGTGGGTTTGTGATCTACATCACAATGACGTGTGACGCTGCCGACTGCCGCCTCGTCCATAGGGCAGACTATAATCACTCCAGCGGATTGGGAGAGGATGCCCAAACCTGCATGGGGACTGAAACCTAACTTATGCCGATATTGTGGCTGCGAGTTGCGCTGGGTTTTTATGCGGTCGGTCTGCTGTACGCATTGGTCGCGCTGACCCGCACCAGCGATCTCCTGACCAAGGTCGCTTTGCATGCCGCCTACTTGGGCATGGTATTCCACTTCGTCTCACTCACCGATTCCATTCTGCTTACCGGACAGATCACCCTGGCTTCGGTGCACAATGCGGAATCAGTTTTGGGCTTCCTGATCATGGTCGTATTCATGCTCGTGTACCTGGTGTACCAAACCACCTCCCCCGGCATTGTGGTTTTTCCTCTTGTCTTTCTGCTTACTTTCGTTGCCGCAACCGGTGAGCAGCCCTTTCTATTCACTTCTCCAGGTCTGCGGACAGGCTGGCTATTTGCGCACATCGCTCTGATCTTCACCGGCTATGCCGCGCTCGTTTTGAGCTTTGGCGCCAGCCTGCTGTACCTCATCCAGGAGCGCTCCTTAAAGTCGAAGAAGGCAGGTGGACTTTTTTCGCGTTTGCCGGCGCTCGAAGTAATCGACGAAATCGGATTCCGATCGCTGCTGCTCGGTTTCCCCTTCATGACGCTGGGTCTGATAGCAGGGACGGTGGTTGCCCAATCGACCTATGGACGCGTGGATCTTGTCGACCCTAAAATTCTGCTCTCCATCCTGATGTGGGTGGTCTACCTGATCCTGCTCTACACTCGTTGGACGGCGGGATGGCGAGGCCGCCGCGCCGCTTATCTCGCCGCCGGAGCCTTCGTTTTTGCCATCATTGCCTGGGCAGCCAACTACTTCAGCACGATTCACAGGTTCGCACAGTCATGAACTTCCAGCTCATCGGCGTGAATCACAACAGCGCTCCGGTCGAGGTGCGGGAGCGTCTGGCGATACCGGAGTCACGACTGCCTGAGGCCTTGAAGTGTTTTACCCAGCACCCCGGTGTAGACGAAGGACTGATTTTGAGCACCTGCAATCGCGTGGAACTGCTGGCCCAAACTAAAAACGGCAGCGCTGACCTGCGCGCTTTCCTCGGCAAGTATTTCCAGATCGAGCACGCCGAGCTTGCGCCGCATCTCTACGAATATCGTGAACAAGATGCCATCCGCCATTTGTTCTTCGTAACCTCGAGCTTGGACTCGATGGTTATCGGCGAAGCGCAAATCCTGGGGCAGGTAAAAGAAGCGTACGCCACCGCGCGGGCAGTGGGCGCAATTCACTCTCAATTGGATTTGCTGCTCACTCGAGCCTTTGCCGTGGCTAAACGGGTGCGTACGGAGACTGCAGTAGGCTCATCTGCGGTCTCGGTGGCCTCTGTTGCCGTTGAGCTGGCCAAGAAAATTTTCGGATCGCTCAATGGCAAGCACGTGTACTTAGTTGGAGCAGGGAAGATGAGCGAGTT
>Ga0187819_10001916_pt1 | contig 10860 bp, 6 predicted proteins | sample NC_wetland_sal_i_15_FD_132411 | JGI IMG/M metagenome (GOLD analysis project Ga0187819, IMG submission 132411) | Wetland sediment microbial communities from Neuse River Estuary, North Carolina, USA - SO4_4 | ecosystem: Environmental > Aquatic > Freshwater > Wetlands > Sediment | place: USA: North... | reverse complement strand
TGCCCCTTATGAGGATTCGCTCACGGCCGTCGGGGTAGTGCCCGGGACCGCAGTTTACATGGCGCCGGAGCAGGCACGCGCTGAAGAGCTTGACCCTCGAACCGATCTTTTCTCGTTTGGCGTGGTGCTCTATGAAATGGCTACCGGCAAGAAACCGTTCCAGGGCACAAACGTGATCACCACGCTCGACGCCGTGCTGCATCAGAAGCCTTCCGCGCCCCGAGCCTTGACTCCTGCGCTGCCCGCCGAGATTGAAGGAATCATCGGCAAGGCGATGGAAAAGGATCGCGACCAGCGCTACCAGAGCGCGACCCAGATGAAAGCCGACCTGCAGCACTTGAAGCGGCAAACTGAGTCCGCAGCGCTCAAGACCCCTTCGCGTGAAATGCCGTTGCGCCTTACCTCAAAAACCTTCCAAACTTCCAGCCCAGTACAGAAGTACCTGCTGCTGGGCATGGCGGGGCTTTTGATCGCGGTGCTGGCTGCGGTTGGGGCATGGTGGTTCAAGCATCGTGCTACAGAGAATGCGGCAGCGGCCGGGAACGCTATCGCGGTGCTCCCGCTGCAGAACATGAACGGTGATTTCAGCGTGGATTACCTGCGCTTTGCCCTAGCCGACGAAATTGCCAATGTGCTGACCCACAGTCCGACGCTGGACGTGCGTCCGTCCGCGGTGACCCGCAAGTACGTCAGTTCGGATCTGGATCCGCAGCAGGTGGGCCGGCAACTGCGCGTGGCCAATGTCCTGACCGGACATTTCCTGCGCCAGGGCGATCACCTGCTGGTAACTCTGGAAGCCACCCAGGTGAAGGGCGACCGGCTGCTGTGGGAGACCAACTTCAGCGGATCGAGCCAGGATCTGATTGCTTTACAAGGCCAGCTTGCTACCCAGATCCGGCAGGGACTGTTGCCGGCTCTGGGCGCGGGCAGCGGATTCCGCGATGTCAGCAGCCGTCCCAAAGACCCGGAGGCCTACGATCTTTATCTGCGCAGCATGGCCGTGCCGTATGACCCCGGCCCCAATAAGGACGCAATTCCGACGCTGGAGCGTGTGGTGGGAATCGATTCGAGCTTCGCCCCCGCGTGGGAGGAACTTTGCCTGCGTTACTACTATGACGCTACCTATTCCGATGGTGGGGAACCGATGTTCCAGAGTTCCAATTTCGCATGCGAGCGCGCCCTGGCCCTGGATCCCAACCGCATCGTTGCCGCCGGCCAGCTGATCACCAACCGTGTGGAACGGGGCGAACTGGCCAAGGCATACGCGTCGGCCACGGCCTTGGTAAAGGGTCGTCCGGAAAGTGGGGAGGCTCACTTCATTCTATCCGTCGTTTTCCGTTATGCCGGAATGCAAGAGCAAGCCGCGGGTGAGTGCGATACGGCGCTGCGGCTGGCCCCGGGCAATTCCCGTTTCCGGTCGTGCGCTTGGGCGTTTATGGAATTGGGCCAGACTGAGCGGGCTATGGATTTTGCCCGCCTGGATGCCAGCTCGGAGTATGCCGCCTACATTACGCCGTCGATCCTGCTGCGCGAAGGAAAACTGGCCGAGGCGAGAGAGAGCGTCAAGCAGATGCCGACCAATCCTCGCTACCACCGCGACCTGCTCGAGGCCTGCCTCGGACTGCGGCCAGCCGCTGAACTCGACCGGATGGCGCATGAGGCCGAGACCACACTCCCGGCTGGAACCGATGCTGAACCCTGGTACTACCAGGGAAGCATTTTCGCGTTCTGCGGCAAGAAGGAGGCCGCGCTACATCTGCTCAAGACGGCCGTGGAACAGAACTATTGCGCTTATTCTGCCTTGTTGTCCGACCCATTGTTGGCCAAGCTGCGCAGCAGCAAGGAGTTTGACCAGGTGCTCACCGCCGCCCATGAGTGCCAGGAGAGCGTGCGCAACCCGCAAGGACCGTGAGTGGGATAGGATAGTAGTGAATTGCGGCTACCTTTTTCTTTCCCAGGCAGTCGATTCATAGAAACTCGATACCAGGAAAAATCTTGTCTCCTTTCCCCGCGAACAACAATCCCTTAGCTATGAAAAATGATGGCCGTGGAAATTGGCGAGAGCGGCTCTCACAGCTTTTTCCCTTTACCTACATATTGCATGTAATCCTGATCCTGCCGGCAATCCTGCTGCTGTCCTGTGCTTCGCTGGGGCAAGCGGCACCGAAAGCGGCCTCGCCGACGGATCCTCTGCCGCAAGACAGCGGCACAACCGGGCTGAAACAGATGCTCCGACGCCTGGGCACGACGGCTCGCCTCATGCAGACCGTGGCTCACCCTGACGACGAAGATGGCGGCATGCTCACGCTCGAATCGCGCAGCAAAGGCGACACGGTGTTACTGCTGACCCTGAACCGCGGCGAAGGCGGGCAAAATAAAGTGGGCAGCAATTTGTTCGATGTGCTGGGCGTGCTGCGTACTCTGGAACTCACGGCTGCTGACCGGTATTACGGAGTCGAGCAGCGCTTCACGCGCGTGGCGGATTTCGGCTTCTCCAAAACTGCCGATGAAACTTTCCAAAAGTGGCAAGGCCACGACATCCCGCTGTCCGACATGGTGCGGGTGATTCGCACGTTTCGTCCGGATGTGCTGGTGGCACGTTTTTCGGGCACAGACCGGGACGGCCATGGCCATCACCAGGCGTCGGCAATTGTTACCCGCGAGGCATTCCGCGCGGCCGCAGATCCCAACCGATTCCCGGAGCAGATCAAAGAAGGTCTACTGCCTTGGCAGCCGAAAAAGCTTTACATCGGCAACGTATGTGGGTTCGGGGCGAAGACGTGCCCGGACGCGGATTACACAGTCAAGTTAAACACTGGCGTTGTGGATCCGGTGCTGGGAATGTCGTACGTGCAGTTTGCCATGGAAGGCCTGCGCCATCAGCTTTCTCAGGGAGCCGGTGGCTGGTCGGTAGATCCGGGCGATCGCTTTACGTTTTATAAGCTGGTGGATTCGGTTTTGCCACCGACCACCGATAAGAACGGTCACGAGCAGGATTTTTTCGATGGCATCGATACCAGTCTGCCGGGACTCGCGGCGCGACTGGGAGCAGAAGAAGACACAGTACCGTGGCTGCGGCCGGAACTGGTGGAGATTGCCGGCGACATTAAAGACGCAAATCAGCAAAGCGAAAAAGATTCGAGCAACGCGGCAGGTCCGCTTTTCGTGGCCTTGAAAAGATTGGATGCGCTCACCAATCGAGTAGAACAAGGCAGTCTCAACGCAGCGCTCAGGGAAGATCTGCTACAGAAACTCAAGGAGAAACAGCAGCAGGCGGAGACGGCACTCAACCAGGCCATGAATGTGTCGTTGGAAGCGACGGTGGTTCCGCCGAAGGGCATGGGAGCGGGTTTGCCGAAAGAGCAGGATGCTTTGACAGTGGTGTCTCCCGGCCAGAGCTTCACCGTGAACGTAAATTTCCACAACGGCTCAAAGAACAAGTTGATCGTGGACCGTTTCTGGCTTGATGGTCCTGAGGGATGGGTCCAGCAGATTGACGGGGAATCAAACCTCGCAGTCCCTGCCGGCGAGGATCGATATGGCAATTTTGTGGTGCGCATCCCTGCCGCGGCGATGCACTCCGGTGTTTATACCCGTCCTTACTGGCATCGGACAAATCCAGAGACAGAGGCTATCAACACCATCGACGATGAGAGATATGTGACGCTTCCCTTCCCGCCGTCTCTGTTCCAAGCAGGTGCCAGTTACCACGCCCATCGCGACAGCACCACTCTATCCTTATTTGGCCGCGATCGCGCGTTGAGAAAGGCAGCCGACGGGCCGAGGGTAGAGATCTCGTCTCCGGTGGTGGTGCCGTTTGCGGATGACAAAGGTGCAGAGCAGAAGCGGCCGGTTGCGGTCGTGCCCGCGTTCTCGGTCGAGCTGGAGCCGGGAGAGCGAGTTATTCCGGTGGAGAATGGAGCAGCGACGACCGTCGAAGTGGGCGTGAGCAGTAATCTCTCAGGCGCACCGGGAGGAGCGCTGCGTCTGGAAGCGCCTTCTGGATGGCGCGTGGAGCCCGCGACAGCGCCGGTAGAGCTTCACCAGCGCGGTGAAAAGCATACTTTTGAGTTCAAAGTGTTCCCTGCCAGCTTGAAGGAAGGACGGGCGGAGATTCGCGCCGTTCTCGACGCGGGCGGGGAGAAATACAGCGAGGGCTACAGCGTGGTGACTCGAGAGGACCTCGACACGTTTTACTATTACCAGCCGGCCCTGCAGCGCGTGAGCATTGTGGATGTGAAAATTCCCACGGGCTTGAAAGTTGGATACGTAATGGGAGCGGGCGACGATATTCCGACCGTCCTGAAACAGATCGGCATGGATGTGACGCTTGTCCCGGCAGAAAAACTGACGAGGGAAAACTTGGGTCAGTACGGAACCATTGTTCTGGGCATCCGCGCCAACGATACACAGAAAGAAATTGCCGAGAATCACCAGAAGCTGCTTGACTATGTTTCTGCCGGCGGCACACTGATCGTGCAATACAACACCGGCGTCGGTGACTTCAACAAAGATGATCTGACACCGTTTCACGCGCAACTGAGCCGGGTTCGTGTTTCCGTCGAAGAATCGCCGGTTGAGATTCTGTCGCCGGATGACAGCGTGTTCCACTATCCCAATCAGATCACCGAACGCGATTTCGATGGATGGGTACAGGAGCGCGGGCTGTATTTCATGGATCAGTGGGACAGTCAGTTCAAGCCGCTACTGGCTTGCCATGATCCCGGGGAGCCGGAACAGAAGGGCGGGCTGTTGCGCGCTCAGTACGGCAAGGGCACATACATCTACACGGGATATGCATTTTTCCGGCAATTGCCCGCGGGAGTTCCGGGAGCGATTCGCTTGTATGTGAATTTGCTGAGTGCGGGACACCAGTAGTCAGTAGTCAGTTCTCGGTTGTTGCCCCGAAACTCGCAGTGCATGACACCTCCTTCCCAAACCGGTGAGCCGTCCTTAATCCGCGGGCTCGGACTCGGCAGTGCGACTGCACTCAACATGGTTGACATGATCGGGGTGGGGCCGTTCATAACTCTTCCGCTGATCGTGGGCGCGATGGGTGGGCCGCAAGCCATGCTGGGCTGGGTTCTGGGCGCGATCTTCGCGGTGTGCGACGGACTGGTGTGGGCGGAACTGGGTGCGGCCATGCCTGGATCGGGCGGATCTTATCGCTACTTGCGAGAGATATACGGTCCCCACCGCCTCGGGAGACTGATCTCGTTTCTCTTTATCTGGCAACTTTCCTTCAGCGCTCCACTCTCCATCGCGTCCGGATCGATCGGCCTTGCGGGTTACGCCTCTTACTTTTGGCCCGGACTCGAAAAGCAGTACGCAGCTCACAACTGGGGTGTGCCTCTGCCGCTGGTAGGAACGTTGCAGATCCGCTGGCTGGTCTCTGGCGCTACATTTGTCGCTCTCGGCATTGTTGTGCTCACTGTATTGCTTCTCTATCGCAAGATCACCAGCATTGGCTGGATGTCCAAGCTGTTGTGGACCGGCACGGTCGGCACCATCGGTTGGATCATCATTGCGGGATTGACGCATTTCAACGCTTCGCGAGCCTTTAGCTTCCCGCCCGGCGCGTTCACGCTATCGCGCAATTTCTTTCTTGGACTGGGCTCGGCCATGTCTTTTGCAACCTACGATTACTGGGGATACTACAACGTTTGTTACCTGGGAGATGAAGTCAAGGATCCCGGAAAGAACATTCCGCGGGCGCTGCTGCTATCTATTCTGAGCGTTGCCTGTCTATACCTGCTGATGAATATCAGCATCCTGGGCGTGCTGCCGTGGCAGGAAATCGCTCATCCAGGGAGGTCCGAAGGTGGTTTGTACGTGGCTTCCATTTTCATGCAAAGAATCTATGGGCCTTGGGCCGCTAATCTCGTAACGGGGCTTATTATGTGGACGGCCTTTGCCTCGGTTTTTTCGCTCACGCTGGGGTACTCGCGTGTGCCATACGCGGCCGCGCTCGACGGCAATTACTTCAAGGTGTTTTCCCGGTTGCATCCTAAATATCGATTTCCGTATGTTTCGCTGCTGGCGCTCAGCGGAGTCGCTTTACTCTTTTGTTTCTTCCCACTCGCGGACGTCATCGCCGCCCTGGTGGTGATTCGCATTCTGCTGCAGTTTCTGGTGCAGGCGATCGGCGTAATCGTACTGCGGATTCGGCGGCCCGATTTGCCTCGCCCCTTCCGGATGTGGCTTTATCCGCTGCCGGCTGTGATCGCGGCGGTTGGCTTCTTGTTTGTGCTCCGCTTTCGCGCGAATTTCCTGAAAGAGATACGCTATGCAGCGGTGATCCTGCTAGCCGGCCTGGTTATCTACCTGGTGCGGGCGTGGCGGCACCGGGAGTGGCCGCTGGGAAACTCTGTGACCGTTGCAGTGCAAGGAGTCGCCGAGTAACTGACCATGGCTGAGTCGCAAACCACGATGCCGGCAAGCCTGCCCGTCCAGAGCAAAGGTTCCGCCTGGGCCCCGCTACGTGAGCCGTTGTTCCGCTCGTTGTGGGGAGCGGCGGTAATTTCTTACACCGGAACCTGGATGCAGAATGTGGGTGCGGGCTGGCTGATGACACAGCTCACGATGTCTCCCCTGATGGTGAGCCTGGTCACCGCTGCGAGCACCCTGCCCGTGTTTCTCGTTATTCTGCCCGCGGGCGCGCTGGCGGACATGGTGGATCGGCGGCGCTTCCTGTTGGTCACGCAGGGTTGGATGGTGATCGCGGCCGCGCTGCTTGGGATCTTCACGCTGCTCGGCCATATCACTCCATGGATTCTGCTCCTGTTCACATTCCTGCTGGGTCTGGGCGCGGTGATGAACGATCCCGCCTGGCAGGCGATCACTCCGGAGATTATTTCAGTCGAGCAGCACGCGCCAGCCGTGGCGCTGAACTCAGTAGGCTTCAATGTGGCCCGGGCTGTAGGGCCAGCGCTGGGCGGCCTGGTGATTGCCGCGACCAGTTCCGGTGTAGCATTTCTGCTGAACGCCGCGTCTTTTTTCGGAGTTATTTTCTTCCTATATCGCTGGAAGCGGCCACATCTCGAGGACGCAGAAACTGGTCGAGTTAGCGATGCGATCCTAGCGGGGCTGCGTTATGTGCGCGGCGCGCCGCTGGTGCGTTGCGTGCTGATCCGGACGGGAGCGTTCAGTCTTGGGGCAAGCTCCTTGTTAGCCTTGCTGCCTTTGCTGGCTCGGCCTCACGGAGCCACTGGCTACGGCCTTTTGCTGGGATCGTTCGGCTTGGGCGCTTTGGCTGGAGCGGCAGTGTTGCCTCGTCTGCGCAGCCGGCTTTCGGTGGACGGCCTAGTGGCGTTTGCTATCGTCGTATTCGCCGCCACCACCTTCGCGGCGGGACAACTACAATCTTTTGGCGCACTGGTTCTGGTATTGTTTGCCAGCGGGGCAGCGTGGATTGGAATCCTGGCATGCCTGAATGTCGCGGCGCAGACTATGTCGCCTTCGTTTCTGCGGGCACGGGCCTTGTCGATGTACCTGCTGGTACTGCAGGGAGGAATGGCGGTGGGCAGCGCAGTCTGGGGAGCACTTGCCAGCCGGGTCGGGGTTCCTGCGGCGCTTCTGTGTTCTGCCGTCGCTCTTCTGGCTGGACTGTTCAGCGTGCGGCGCTATCCGCTGAGTTCCCAGGAACTGCAATACGCGCCTTCGGTTGTACGGGATTAGCTCGGGTCCAAGTTTGTTCAAGTTTTTCAAGGTCAGGTTTTGCAAATCACAACTAACTTCGAGGAGATTCTGATGAACACCACGAAATGGATGTTTGCGTTTGTGCTTCTGCTGTTGTGTAGCACGCTGGTTTGGGGCCAGGCTGCCAAGCCGGATGAGCACCGCACCGTGTCGCAAATTGAAGACCGCTTAGTCAGCAACGTGGAAGGCGAGTTCGTGCCGGCTGCCGACGCCATGCCGGAGGACAAGTATTCGTTTGCACCCACGAACGGCGAGTTCAAGGGCGTGCGCACCTTCGCGCAGCAGGTGAAGCACGTTGCGGCAGTGAATTACCTGATTGGGGCAGCGATCCTAGAGGAGAAGCCCCCGGTCGAGCTAGGTGGGGAAAACGGTCCGGATACGATCACTAGCAAGGCGGACATCGTGAAGTTCACCAAAGACTCGTTCGCCTACCTTCACAAAGCTCTCAGCAGCATCAATGAGAAAAACCAAACCGACCAGATCAAGAGCCCGTTTGGCGAAGGCAAGGTGACCCGGCTGGGGATCGCTACCGTGGACCTATGGCACTGCTTCGACCACTATGGCCAGATGGTGGAATACCTGCGGATGAACGGCATCGTTCCGCCGGCAAGCCGGTAGCAGCTTCAAATACCTCAACCGTTTGATGGAGGCGCGGGCGTCACCGCCCGTGCCCCATCCCGCTTGTGGGGCTTCTGGGCACTGGTCCGGCCTATGGCACTAAAGTGCCATTTACACGTCCAATGACCAGACATATCTTCCAGACACTCCGCCCCCTCCTGAAAAGAACGCCGCCAACGCAGGCAGTATTGCGGCTCTAACAGGAAGGCGTCGCGCAATCCGGGGTGGTTGCCGCGGCGGGGACCAGCCGACCACAGGGAGAAGTAGATGAGCAGCAAGAAGTACCGCCCAATGGTTACGGGCGTTTCTGACGCCACACGCGACCGCGAAGTCCAACAAGAAATCGATAATTTCCTGCGGGCACTAAGTTCTTATCCCGACCGCTTCGCTCACGAACCACAACTGAGCTTTGAACAGCACTTGTTCAGAATTAGTGCAGCGGGAGAGACACGCACCGACCGCGAAGCTCTTCACCGAACGCGATAAAGTGATTTCCGCGCGGCTCCTCAACGAATACCCTGCCGCCCGCCGCGCATTGCGATCTCCGTTTTCAGTACTTCTGCCGTGAGCCCGTGGGCGCGAATGTGATTCTGGACCTGCATCCTGACGCGATTCCTACTGAACTTCGGATCCACAAAAATCAGCACTGCAGGTCCAGCTCCGCTCAGCGCAACTCCCAAGATTCCAACAGCCCCGGTTAGCTCACGCAATGCTGGGAGTAGCGGGCATAGGGGCGCACGGAATGGCTGGTGAATGCGATCTTCGAGCGCGACCGCTAGCAAATCCCGCCGTCCCTGGACCAATGCCGCCAGCAGCAGCATGGAATTCTGAATGTTGGTTACGGCATCGGCGCGAGAATATTGGGCGGGCAAGACTCGGCGGGCTTCTTCGGTGGGAAGGCTTTCGTTTGGAACTGCCAGCAGCAGAGGCCACTTCCCTTTTGGCTTGATGCGGGCGATTTGTGCTTCGCCCTCTCCTGACATGCGTGCCACCACTACGCCGCCCATCCAGCAGGCCGCAGCGTTGTCGGGATGGTGCTCGCGGCGGGTTGCCTCGCCCACAATCCGGCTATCAGTCCAGCGCAGGCGACCGAAGTGGACGGCGAGAGCAATTCCAGCCAGCCGCGCGGCGGCCGACGACCCGCAGCCCTTGCCGATAGGGATTTGGTTCTCGATTCGCATCGCGAGCGGCTGCACGGGCTTTCTTTCAGCCTGCATCACCTCGCGGTAGGTTGTCAGGATGAGGTGGTTTTCCAGTTGAGAGCAGATTTCAGCATCGCGCCCACGGGCAGTGATGGAAAAATCGCTCGCCGGACGGGCTGTAATCTTGAGGAACAATGACATAGCAAGCGCTGCCGCGTCGAAGGCCGGACCGAGGTTGGCCGAGGTGGCAGGGAGGGTAAGCTCCAGGCCTTTCGCTGCCAAACGGGTTTTGGCGGTGTGGGAAGACATGGATGATTTAGACCTTGGAAGCAACATCTCTTCAGCGAGAATCAATTTCCAGAGACGTAACTTGAACTAATCGCACAAGTGATTCTGGGAAGGGCACGGCTTCCAGCCGTGCCACGACCCGTCAATCAGAATCGGGGCTTCAGCCCCTGAGGGCTCGCACGACTGAACAGGTTGCGGAAAGACTAACATCGTGAACCCCAGCGCCTGAAGGCGACGCTGATAATATGCGCCTGGCGGCACGACTGAAGTCATGCCCTTCCCAAAAACCTGCGTTACCTCGACTCTCCCAGCAACCTGTGAAGCCATGCCCTTTCAAAATTCGTTCCAGCTACATCCCCAATCGATGGTCTGCTTGTTTCACGGCTCGGATGACCGCATCCACGGTAGCATCGAGCACAATCGGGGCACGCTGCTGAGCGGCGAGAATGCCCGCCTCCTGCTCATGCTCAGTCCCGGCGAATAAATCACCACGATGAAACTTTAACGTGAACTCGGGATCTTTCAGCAGATGACCAGTCAAGACCAATACCACAGTTTCTCCCGACTTCACAAAACCCTGCTTAACCAGTTTCTTGAGGCCGGCCAGCGTGACCGCGGAGGCAGGCTCACACCCAATGCCGTCCGCTCCGATCTCGGCTTTGGCCAGAGCGATCTCTACTTCGCTCACTTGCTCAACCGTCCCGCCGGTCGACTCCAGCACGCGAACCGCTTTTTTCCACGACGCAGGGTTGCCGATGCGGATCGCGCTGGCCATGGTCTCAGCCTGCACGGAGATAAGTCTCTTGCCGCCAGTTTCCCGAACAGTCCGAACCAGCGCGTTCGCCCCTTCCGCCTGCACGATGGAAATCTTCGGCAAAGTCGAGATCAACCCGAGTTCCTTCATCTCAAGAAACGCCTTACCGAGCGCCGAGGAATTTCCCAGGTTTCCGCCCGGAACAACAAGGTGATCCGGCGGCTGCCAATCGAGTTGTTCCAACAGTTCGATGGCGGCGGTCTTCTGGCCTTCGAGGCGATAGGGATTGACCGAGTTCAAAAGATAAACCGGCATCTGCTTCACGACTTCGTTCAGCACGCGCATGCAGCCATCGAAATC
>Ga0187819_10001915_pt1 | contig 10861 bp, 6 predicted proteins | sample NC_wetland_sal_i_15_FD_132411 | JGI IMG/M metagenome (GOLD analysis project Ga0187819, IMG submission 132411) | Wetland sediment microbial communities from Neuse River Estuary, North Carolina, USA - SO4_4 | ecosystem: Environmental > Aquatic > Freshwater > Wetlands > Sediment | place: USA: North... | reverse complement strand
GCAATTCGTTCCATCGAAGGCCGGACAACGCCTTCGAGCTAATGACATTTCATTATTGATGAAGCGAAACAGCGGGGCTATACTCCCTTCAACCAAGTCTTCAACAGTGGAGGACGAAGGGGGGAAGATGGCTGTCCCTTGAGGAAGCTATCAGAATCGGCCTGCACTTCGACCGCTTTCAGCTTCTCACCCACCGCTCGAAGAATTCCGCCGTCAGGCCTGGAGCTATTTCCCGAAGCTCCGTCCATCACCCGCACTTATGTGGACACCTTAAGGATCTTGTGCAATGAGAGCGGCCACGCTGGGGCCGCTGGAGGGAGCAACATGATGTTCAATGCCCTCACGCAACACGTCAGGCTCGGCGGAGAGCAGCTAGCGGAGGTGATAAAGCTGTGGCTTCGGATTGCCGGAGTTTTGGCTGGCGCCATTTTGGTGTTTATGGCCCTCTATTTCTTCGTCGCGTCGTTGGAAGTTCCCGTGATTCACAAGCGCATAGGAGTGAGCGGAAGACCAGCCAGTGCCTTCGATCAGACGGCCACCGGCGCACATCCTTTGGAAACCATGGGGAGTGCCTAAATGGAAGGAACCGTAAGCTAAGTACGAATACGTTAAGGAGGGTGCCATGCCCACCCCAGCTTCTGCGGCAGGTCCGGATCCACTCCACGAGTTGATGCGGCAGGTTCAGGATCTGCAGCGCAGGGTTCTGATCCTGGAACAGCGTCTCGGGGATAGCGCTAGCGACGCCATCACTCCTGAGGCCGCGAGCATCACTCCTGCGTCACCCCACTTGCCATCCAGCGCGCTGCCTGTGGTAGGCAGGGTGCTGGTCGCTATTGCGGGCGCCTATGTTCTTCGGGCTCTCACCGATTTCGGGGTGATGCCCCGCCCTGCGGGCATGGCGATCGGCCTCCTTTACGCCGCCGTGTGGATCTTCATCGCCGCGCGACTGCCCGCGGAGGGGGAATTCGCGATTGCCCTGACGGGCTCCACTTCCGTGCTGATCATGGGTCCGCTCGTCTGGGAAGCTTCCGTCCGCCTGAAAGTCATGCCTTTGGGGGTGAGTTCCGGCGTGCTGATCGGCTTTGCTTTCATTGCCCTGGCACTCTCGTGGCGCACGCGCCGGATCATCATTTCTGGTGTGGTGCTGGTGTCATCGACGCTCATAGCGCTAGCCTTGCTGCTCGCGACAGACGATCTTCTGCCGTACACGCTGGCTGTGCTCGCCATCGCCGCGGCCACAGAATTTGCGGCCTGCCGCGATCATCAAACCGGCTCACGATGGATCTCCGCAATTGCAGCCGATTCTGCCGTCCTGTTATTTTCCTGGCTGATGTCGCGCGAACATGGTCTCCCGGAGGGGTATGTCCCGGCCTCCACGCAGGCAGTGCTTGCGACACAACTGCTGCTTATCTTGATTTACATCACAACCGCCATCGTTCAAACGGTGGTCAGACGCCGAACCTTTTCCGTCCCTGAAATGGCGCAGACCGCCTCTGCCCTTCTGATCGGAATCGGAGGCATCGTCTGGGTGTTCAAAAGCAACGGCACCGCTATGCTCACTTTGGGCATCTGCGGATTGATTGGCGGCGTCGCCTGTTACGCACTCTCGTTCCTGCTTTTCGATCAGAACAAGTGGAACTTCCGCGCCTGGGCGACCTACGGACTTTTCCTCGTGCTGGCCGGAACGTCTCTGCTGTTTACCGGTTCCGGATTCTGGGTTCTGTGGTGCGGATGCGCCATTGCCTGTTGTTGGACGGCGATGGTAGCCCGCCGTCCGACCCTGGGCCTGCATGGCGCCGTCTATTTGCTGCTCGGCTCGGCGGTTTCGGATGCTACCCGTCAACCGCTGTCGCTGCTGTTTGGTAGCGGGAACGTTCCGTTCCAATGGCTCGTGTCGCTTGGTGTATTGGCAGCCGCAATGTTCTCGTGGGTGGCCGTGGCCAGAAGCTGGCCCGGCGATACCGCGCGTTGGCGCAAGCAGGTCTCATCGCTTGCCATTTCCGCAAACATCGTTTGGATCTTGTCGGGCATCGCGCAGCGCACTCTCATCTCGGTTTGGCAATTCATGGCCAAAGGACAAGGTGAGCGCATTCCGGCCGACAGTCTCGGAACGGTGGTGCTCACCACCTTCTCCGTGGCACTGGCCTGGGCGGGGACGCGTTGGCCGGCACGGGAACTGGTCTGGCTGGCGTACGGTTTCATGGGTCTCGGGGCCTGGAAACTTGCAACGCGAGATTTCATGAACGAGCGCAACCTAGCCCTGGTTATTTCGCTGCTCTGTTATGGCGGCGCCCTGATACTCCTTCCACGAATCCTCCGAAAAAGGCCGGACGAAACGGCTGAGGCCTACCGCGTCAGTCAAACAGCATGAGCGGTCCGACCTCGCCCATGCCATCCGCACCCATAGCCGCGATGATCTCGTAAGGGGTAAGCCAGGCTGCGACGACCCTGGCAAGAGGTTCCGGGTTTTGCCAGTACCCGTGCGACTGCCGGACCCGCGGCCAGCCGGTCGGAGTGTGGTTCGGCCAGTAAAACACGCTTTCGGATCGGTGCGATTAACCGGCAGTCAACCCAGTTCGCCCCAGAACCATTACAAAGACCATTACGCATCGGCCACGGCGGGCCGCGCTACGCTGGTGGCGTAAGTAGAACGGAGAATCGTAGCTGTTCCGTTCCGTCAACGCACGATGCGAACCGTTTTCTCTTTGGCCTGGATGGTGAGCACCCTCGTGGTTGGGTTCCATTGCATGATGCCGCCAGTAACAGACTTGGGAGCCCATGCGCACAGCTTGAAGCGCTCGGCGGAAACGTTGTCGAACTTCGTGTAATTGATGGCGTCCGCTCCATAGCTGATGTCTTGGACCACCGACGTGGTCCGCAGAAGATGATTCTGATCTTCGGGCGCGAGTTCCGGGAACGACGCCATGGCCCGCAGATAGTGCCGGACATAATCGCCGTACCCGTCGGTGAGCCAGTTGTCGTCACGCGGATAGCGGTTCTTGCCGTCTGTATCCACCATGTACGTGGCCCAGTTCAGCCGGCGGATGGCGGCATCCTTCAGGTCCATGTTGCCGGTCTTCTCGCAATAGAGCAGTTCGGTTGAAGCGTGGCGGGAAGTGTGGCTGTTGCCGGGCACCTTGTAGGCTGTCTGTTCATTGATGGCGATGACGCCGAACTTCTCCCATTGGCGATTGGCGAAGGATTTGTAGCTCCAGTCGAGGATCGCCGCGGCATCCTGCTTCCAATCGGGATCCCAGGATGGGTGCTCCAGAATGTACATCGCCAGAGTATCGGCGTTGATTTCGGTATCCGACCAGGCTTCTGTTGGAACGTCTTCGAAGAACGGCCCCCACTTGTTGGTTTTCATCGGATAGTTCTTCAACCACGCGCTGACCAGGTCGCGCGCGTGCGCGTACTTCGCGGCATTCGTCTGCTTGAGCGCGATCAGGTCGTCGAAAAGGCGCAGGGCCCCGGTGTAGTTGCTGGTGTACGAGGCGGCGTGGGTCTTGCCGTCCTTGACCACCTTATGGACTTCGCCGGTCTGCGCGTGGACGCGAAAAGGCCAGGGCGAGTTGTCGCCGTCTCCCGGCGTCACCTTGGCCGCCAATGTGTCGGCGATGCCGACCGCCGTGTTCAGGTACTTCTGATCGCCGGTCATCTTGTAAAGGACCACCAGCTCCGCCGCGAAACTGGCGGCCTTATCCGGCTGGAGGAAGCCTTTCCCGGCTCGCATGTCGCCGTCATACACCCCGGAATGGAGCACTATGTTGTAGGGATAGGGAAGATTGGCCCACAGATCGTTCTTGCCGGAAAAGCCGTGCGCGATCCAGTAATCGGCCATGTAGATCATGTTGTCGCGGACGCTCGCATCACCCAGGTAGCCGTAGAGGAGGTTCCACGACGACAGCGCCATGCTGATCTGGTCGCCGCCTAGTCCCCGAGGATCCTCTTTGTCCGGTTTCCATACCTGATGCTGCATGTACATGGGCACGCCGTTGGGGCAGTTGCGCATGTTCTTCCAGAACTGGAACAGGAGCCGGATGTCGTGATCGTAGGCCTGGGAGGGCCCGGTTCCATACCAGGGCGCGATCTTGCCGGAAGCATCTGTCTTGATCTCGTGATAGATGAGTGTCTCGGAGCCAGCGGAAGCGCTCCACAGCCATAAAGCTGCAAAGATCATCGATTTTTTCATAACGTTCCGCCCTGGATGCTGATCTGGCCGGAGTTCGCGTGCCGGATGCGGACCACCCAGTCGCCGCCGGCCAGCGGCTGAAGTGTGAAACCTTCCGATTTCAGGTCGCTGCGTTCGGCCAGCGTTGAGCCGCCCGCCGCAATGCGTGACGGCTTGAAGTTCAGGCGAATGACTTCGGTCGCCGCCGCATCGAAGGTACGGTATTCCACGGTGTGGTCGCCGTAGGTCACCTTCTGCACCACCGAACTCGAACGCAAAACGTGGTTCTGGCCCAGGGGCGCAAACTCAGGAACGGCTCCCATGGCCCACTCAAAGTGGCGCATGTAATCGGAGTAGCCGTCGCTGAACCAGTAGGGGCTTCCGTAGTCCACGCCGCAGCAGGCGATGCGGCCGTCGGAACCGGCGAAATAGGTCCCGTAATTGAGAGACCGGAACGCGTCTTCCCGCGCCTGCCCGTCGTGGGTTTTCTCGAAGTACATGGCATTGATGGCGGCCCACCGCGCGGTGTGGTCGCCTTGCCCGGCTCGTGAGCAACAGCCGAAGGTAGCATCCGGCGTGGTCTGTTCGTCGATCGCTTGCGCCCCGAAGAACGGACCACGGCCGAGCTTGATGCGGACCCAGTCGATGAGCCGCCCCACGTGGCTCATCCATTGCGGGTCAATCTCCGCCGGGTCGTCGCGGTTCAGGATGTAATAGGCGGCCATCATGGGCGTGAGCTGATTGACGTCGTCGGTGTGGCGGGGCACATCCTCGAAGTAGCCGGCCCACTTGTTCCACCCCGGGCTGTCGCGGTTCAGCGGGTGGTCCCGCATCCATTGCCAGGCGGTGTCGCGAGCCTTGCGAAATGCGGCCACATCCCCGGCGTTGAGGTGGATCAATTCTTCGAAAAGCCGCAGCGGTCCTGCCACATTGCCGCCGTATTCTTCCAGGGCCAGCGTTACTCCGGTGTGCGCGTCGACCCGAAAAGCCCAGGGAGTATGCATGGCGTCGCCCGGGCGAACATGCCTGGCGAGGGCCTGAGCGCAGCGAATGGCAGCATCCAGATACTTACGCTCCCTGGTCAATTTATAGAAGAGCGCATAGCCGGTTCCCAGCTCGCCGACTTTGTCGGTCTCGATGCCGCCATAAAACTCGCGCGGCATGTCCTGAATGCAGCGGCCGTAATCCGGCTCGTCATCACAGTTAGTGGCAAAGGGGACACCCGGCCATTCCCAATCCAGAGGCGTGGTGCCGTGCGCGAGCTGGTGATCGAGCATTTCCCGTACTGCCTCGACTGCTTCCTGGTCGCCGGAATAGGGGAACCAACCCATGAGGGAGTCCACGAACGACGCGAAGACCATGGCCGGATTGTGCTGCCAGTTGGTGCCCTGCAGAGTCTCGGGGTCGTAAACAGAATTGATGAGATAGATTTTGAGGCCGGTATGGTGGCGGGTGTCGCGCGGGACCTTGTGTTCGATGAAATCCCAACCCAGGCGGAGGACCTTATCATAGCCGAGGTTCTTTTCCGGCTGGTACCACGCCAATAACCGGCCCTGCGCGTCGAGCACAACAGGGTGCCAGGCTACCTGCGCATTCACGTAGACCTCTTCGGCACAGACCCCCAGTGGAAAAGTCACAAGTGCAATCAGAGCTGCGAATAGCCGGTTCATGTACAATTCTCCCGATTCCCGTTGATGCTAGAATACAAGATCATATCTTTTCGGGAACCATCCTGCACCCTGTTTTGGGTGCACCCAGCGGGTTCGGCGAGCGATTGAAATGCAGAGACGCAGCTTCCGAAACGGGCGACTGAGCGAATTTGCGTTGCACGAGATTCAACGCATGATCGGCGAAGAATACCGCGCGCCGGGCTCGCGGCTTCCGAAAGAGGAAGAACTCGCGGACCGCTTGCAGGTGAGCCGGATTGTGATCCGCGAGGCCATGAAAATCCTGGAGGACCGGGGAGTCGTCGAGGTTCGCGCCGGGCGCGGCACGCAAACTGTGGCTCCCAAGCCCGACCGCGTGAAAGAATCGCTTCTGCGCCTGTTTCGCGATCAGCCGATTCCGAAGATCGAAGATATGGAGCACCTTCTCGAACTTCGCCAGGTTCTCGAGGAAACGACCGCCAGCCTTGCGGCAGTACGCGCCAACGAACAGGACCTCACGGAAATCGAGGCTGCGTTGCAGGAAATGAAACAGGAGAGCGACGACCCGGCCCGCACCGTGGCCGCCGATCTTCGGTTTCACCGAAGCGTCATGCATGCCGCGCATAATCGGTTTATCGAAATGGTGCTGGATCCGCTGACGGAGGTGTTCCTTCAGCAAATCAAGCTCACCACCTTCAACACCGGCTGGGATCTGCACCGTAATATCTTTGTTGAGATCCGGGCCCGCAATCCGATTGGCGCCCGCCAGGCGGTCCGCCGCCTCATGAAGACGACACTGGCCGATTCTCGCAGTGCCTTGAATAACTTGAATCAAGTATAGTTCCCCGCAAGCTCATTCCTCGCCAGTTCGGGAGTCCCGAAAGCGCTTGACACCCAGGAGATTGAAACATATGATATTTCAAAATTCCGTTTCAGTGAGGTGTTCAAATGTCTCGGGCTCTGACCGTATACTGTACGGGTTTCGCGCTCGCCGCGATGTTTCTCAGCGCGGGCGGTGTGCTTCAGGCGCAGATTAACACCGGCCGCATCACGGGTACGGTTCGAGACGCCAGCGGCGCCGTGATTCCGGACGCGCGCATCGTTGCCACCAACGACGCCACCAGCGCGGTCACGACCGCGCAGAGTTCGGAATCGGGCGACTACGTGGTGAATTTTTTGATCCCCGGCATCTATCACGTGGCGGTCGAGAAGCAAGGGTTTCAACGCAGCGTCACGGCGGACGTCACGGTCAACGCCGGTGGGATCACGCGCATAGACTTCAATTTGGCGGTCGGCGCCGTCCAGCAGGCGGTCGAGGTCCTGGCCAATCCGATCACCGTCGCGACCGAAACCTCCGAATTGTCCAAGACGTTCGCCTATAAGGAACTCGACCAGCTGCCGAACATCGACCGCAATCCGCTCTACCAGATGAACCTGCTTCCGGGGGCCAACAACGACGTCGGCAGCAACAACTACGGAACCAACGGAGGCGAGAACGGGTCGGCCGTAGGTTTGACGCGCCCCCAGTTGGTTTCCCTCGGAGGCGTAGACGCCAACGCCAACAGCGTCTTCATCGAGGGAATCTTCAACCGCGAACCGCAGAACGCCTACGTCGGTTTGGTGCCGCCGATTGAAGCCATCCAGGAAGTCCAGGTGTACACGGGCAAGTACAATGCGGAGTTCGGCTTCTCGGGCAGCGCGGTGATCAACGTGGTGACCAAATCGGGAAGTAACGAGTTGCATGGCGCGCTGTTCGAGTTCCTGCGCAACAACGACGCCGATGCGAAGAACTTCTTCGCGCAACAGGCCACACCATTCCGCCGCAACCAGTTCGGAGGGGCGCTGGGTGGACCGGCGATCAAGAACAAACTTTTCTTCTTCGGCGATTATCAGGGGACTCGATTCAGTACCAGCTCGCCGGGCTACACGACGGCGCCCACCGCCAAGATGTACAACGGCGACTTCTCCGAACTGTACGACTCCACTCAGCCCCTGGACGCTGCGGGCAACACCTACGGGCAGATCTATGATCCGGCCTCCCGGGTGTTTGACAAAAACGGGAACGTGATCTCAGCCACGCCCTTTCCCGGCAATATCATTCCCGCTTCCCGATTCGACCCGGTGACGGCCAAGATGAATGCCGACAAAATCTTCGGTGTGGCCAACCTTCCGGGCCTTTCCAACAATTTGTACTATCTATACTCAAACCAGCAGACCGTAGATCAAGGCGATGGACGGGCCGACTACAACTTTTCAGAGCGGGACCGCTTTTTCTACCGCTATTCGAGGATGAATGCTATCAACAACAATGCGACTACCGTGAATCAATTCTGGCAAAACGGCCAGGCCGACTCGAACAGTGTGAACCAGAACATGCAACTCACGTATCTGCGTACGATCGGCGCAAGCATGTCCAATGAGTTGCGGCTGGGCTACAACCGGACGCACGTCAACACCAGCAACAAGACCATGAGTAAGGCTTGGAATAACTATTACGGTGTCCCCAACGGAAACCTCGGCGACCCCATTACCCAGGGGATTTTCGAAGTGGACCTCACGCCGATTCACAACATCGGCGACCCGGATTGGGTAGCGTTCATCATCAGCAATACCATCGCGCTGACGGAAAATTTCACGTGGGTGAAAGGCAAGCATAACCTCAAATTCGGAACCAGCATTAACCACGTGGAAGACACTTCCGCCGACACGATTGGTGGCGACGACCCGCGCGGCAGGATCAGTTTCGATCCGGCCATGACGTCCTACAACGGAGTCGCCCAGCCGTACGCCTATCCGAGTTTCCTGCTGGGCAACCCGACCAGCATTGCCCGCGCCCGTTTCGTAGGTGGATGGCCGTACCAGACTTTCTGGCAGAATGCCTGGTATGCCCAGGACGACTTCAAGGTGCTGCCGTCGTTGACGCTGAACCTCGGATTCCGCTACGACCTGTACACGCGGCCCGTCGAGCGATACAACCGGCAGTCGAACTGGGATTCGGAAACGAACCAGCTCGTCGTAGCCACCAAGAGCGACCGCAGCCCCGGCTTTAATCTCGATAAAGGCGACGTAGGACCGCGCGTAGGCTTTGCCTGGAGTCCTGATCGCGGCAAGACCAGCGTTCGAGGTGGTTACGGAATTTCCTACTGGCAGACGTATTGGTCCGGACCGCTGACCATTCTCGGCCTGACCTATCCGAGCTACGTCAAGCAGCAATTCCTGACACCGAACAATCTGACGCCATCGTTGTCCATCTCCAAGGACGGCATCCCCATCGCCACTGCGCAGTACGACAGCTCTGGCAACCTGGTTATCCCGGCGAACGCAGTGATCCGCGGAACGGCGATTAATTTCAAGAACCAGCGCGTGGACCAGGGCACGCTCAACGTGCAGCGCGAAATCCGGCCTGGGATGGTTGTGGACGTTGGTTACGTCCACGTGCAGGGGAGGGACAACAACCATACGGTGAATATCAACCAGGCACCACCGCAGCCACCCGGTGTGGATTACAATCTGGCTCGGCCGTTGTACGGTACCTATCCGCAATTGGGTGACGTACCGGAGCAATTCTCGAACGCCGGCAGTTGGTACGATGCGCTCACCGCGAGTTTCAGTGCCAAGGTGACGAAGTACATCGACATCTACGCAACGTATGCACATGCCCGGAATTTTTCGAACGGCAACAACATCGACCAGACCAACGTCTGGCAGTACTACGGGCCGACGCCGCAGGACATTGCCCACACCTTCAACGCGCAGGTAGTCGTCCAGCTTCCATTCGGAAGAGGTAGGACCTTTGGGTCGAACATGAATCGCGGGCTCGACGCGGTTGTCGGCGGCTGGCAATACGCAGGTTTGATACACATCCGCAGCGGGACGCGGTTTGACGTCTACTCCGGTGTAAGTCTGCTGAACAATGGCCAAGGCAACCGGCCGAACCGCCTCTGCAACGGCGCAATCTCCAACCCGACACCCAACATGTGGTTCAACCCGGCCTGCTTCGTGGACGATACGGTCCCAGACACGTACGGAAATGCGGGCATCAACCCGCTGTACGCCGACGGCCAGCAGCAGCTTGATTCGTCGCTGTCGAAAACATTTGCCATCACCGAGCGCGTCAATCTGCAGCTCCGCGTGGATGTTTTCAATACGTTCAATCACACGAACTTCGCCGCTCCGGACTCGACAGTGGGCGACGCCACCATCGGCCAGGTATTCTCGACATCAGTAGATCAGCGACGGATGCAGTTTGGCTTACGGCTGCATTTCTGAGTAAGAAGTTCAGGGTCCGGAAGGAGGTCTGATGCGCTTCTGGCTGACGGCCATCGCACTGGGGCCTCTCGTGCTCAGCGCGGAGAATCCATTCATTGGCAACCACCGCGCGGTCTACGACCCCAAGGGGATGCTCGCCCCCTGGACCTCCTGGACCGATGCTCTCGACCGCGAAATGAACTGGTATCTCCGGTGCCCGGTGGAGAACGGATACCCGCGGTTCGTATATATCACGTTCATGGACGGAGACTACAAGCCCATCGCGCGGCGCACCGATTTCATTCCCTCGATGCAGAACGGGATGGGCATCATCTCCTACCTGAAGTATTACGCCTGGAGCAGAAAGAAGAATCCGAAGATTCTCGAGTTCGCGCGGTATATGGGGGATTACCTGGCGAAGGAGAGCCTGACCCCGGATACCGGCAAGTATCCGCGCTTTACGCGCTCCACCGGCCTTCGCGAAAAGTTTCCGCAGCCGGCGGACTGCGGAACACAGGCCGACAAGCCTTACGAAATCGAACCCGACAAGGGTGGCATCGCCGGCTACGCCCTGGTCGTGCTTTACGAACAGACTCAAGACAAGAAGTACCTGGATCAGGCTCTCCAAAACGCGCGCGACCTCGTGGCCAATGTGGGTGCAGGCGACGACCATAGCTCTCCGTGGCCGTTTCGAGTCGATTACCGCAGCGGCGAATTCCGCGGGCCGGTTGCCGCCAACATGTCGTTCAACCTGCGCTTGTTCGACAAACTCATCGAGCACGGCTACCCCGAGTTT
>Ga0187819_10001914_pt1 | contig 10864 bp, 6 predicted proteins | sample NC_wetland_sal_i_15_FD_132411 | JGI IMG/M metagenome (GOLD analysis project Ga0187819, IMG submission 132411) | Wetland sediment microbial communities from Neuse River Estuary, North Carolina, USA - SO4_4 | ecosystem: Environmental > Aquatic > Freshwater > Wetlands > Sediment | place: USA: North... | reverse complement strand
GCTGCGGACGTCCAAACGATCCGCGCAATGGATGTTGCCTGTCACCGTGCCCATGACGATGACTTCCTTGGCGGTGACGTTGGCAACCACAACCGCGTTGCGTCCGACGGTGAGACGGCTGTCGCCGAAATTGATCGTACCTTCGATTCGTCCGTCGATATAGAGCGACTCGGCGCCGCTAACCTCGCCCTTGATCACCACGGAGCGTCCAATCGTGGCCTGCTCCATCGAGGAAGTTATGTTTTTGGGTGGGGTGTAAGGAGTTGGAGAATATTTTGCTTCGTTTGCTGGATTCTGCGCTGGCTGCAACATCGGTTTCGGCCTTCCTTTAGTTCCGTGCGGCTTATCCTGCTTCGACTTGCGGTAATGCGCAGCCGCATGCGGCGCGTGTGAGATGGTGGCCATTGGGCCTACCTTGACTATCGCACGGCGTCGCGAATCGAGCAGGTTACGGAAGTAGTTGTCACTGGGTAATGGCCTTCGGAGAACGGGGCGAATTCTTGCGGTGCCGTGTTTCCAACACAAGCTTAACCAGCGGCTGGAAAGTAACCTACGGTGGGATGAGCCCCCATCCCTTTCTCATTGCTTGTCTGCGCAGCGCCACTATCTGTTTAAACCTGATCAAATAGGCAGGCTCACCCTCCAAATCGAAGGGTGGGCCACCATATCGACCTGACCGGAGAAAGCTAAACCAATCCTCCTACTTGGGAATAAAGTCGAACGGAGCGGTTGCGTCAATCTGATTGAAGATCGTACTCGACGATGACGGAACGGCCTGCGTCGCCGCCAGCCCCGTAAGGGAATACAGAACAGCCTTGGAATTCCCTCCAACATCGGCCACTGGGACTGTCAGCTTGATCAATCCACCGTTTCCCGAGTCGGTGTAACTGCCCTGGATCGTGTGAGTCGGTGGGTAAGTCATGAAAAAGCCTTCGCCACTTCCGAAGGTCGCGGTCTCGCCGTCAAAGAAAGTCGGCGCCTGTCCATTGTCTGACTCCATGGCTGCATAGTAGGTATGGCCGGCTCCGTTAGGGTCCGGCACCTCCCAGCGCACCAGCCACACGGCATCCGTTCCTCCGAGCGTGGGCGAAACCGCCAGCGTACTTAGGCTTTGCACATAGATAGTGAAGGCGTAGTGCTGCGCATCGGGCATGCTGATAGAAGCTCCCTTTAGCGTCAGATTCGCGGATGCCCCGACCGCCTCACTATTCGCCGAGTAAATCGCGTCCGGCGATCCGTATGCATGCCCGGTGGCCGGCGGCGTTCCGTTCACCTGGCCGACACTGGCATAAAGGCTGGGACCCGCGTATTGTCGGTTGAAACCGATGATCGCAGCGGAGGTTCCTCCACCGTCTTGATTCACCGCGTCCGCCCAAACTACGTTGGCTTCTCCCTTCAGGCCAATCGTGACGCTGATGAAATCCAGCAACCCGCGGTCTCCGCCGGTGGTGCAGGAGATTCCGAAAGTGCAGATCGAGCCATAGTGGTTCGACACCTCCGAAACATGTGTGGTTGTGAAGCTAGGGTTAGGGTTGGGCTTTCCGTTGACAATGGCGTTTAAGCTCTGCGCCATCAGCACCGACCAGTGCGCGGTAATAGCGCTTGATCCGCAGGGCTGGTTGGGGCACGAGCCGAGGGTTGGAGTTCCATACCAAACGATGTCTACCCGCCCCGGATCACCAGCCACAATCCAGGGAAAGAGGTTGGTCTGCAGAGTGGGGGTCGTTGCCGTCACATTCACGGGAGGGCCCCACGTAGCGCCGTGATCGGTCGAAACCGCCATGTAAATCTGGCTCGAACCGCTTACCTGACCAGTTGAAGTGTTAACCGGCGCCTGCGCCCAGGTAACGTACAGGTTGCCGGCGTTATCGATGGCCATGGGAGCAAAGTCCTGACCCACGGTAATGGTGCTATTGCCCGCGCTATTGAGGGGGCCACTGTAAACCACTTCAGTAGTGCAAAGCGCAGGCTTCGTCTGGCACAACGTCTGACCATTCAGAGGGATCGCGGTCGTCTCGTTGTATCCGTTCGGAAAGCGCACCACCACGACCGCGTTGCTGTTGCCATTCGCATCTGACCCGTTAATAATGTTTCCATTCGTGCCCACCAGCGCCGTATGCGAGATGTACACTCCGCCATTTGCGTCCGTCTTGATGGCGGAAACAATCCCATCGGGCTCGATCTGTTGCGCCGGAAGAGGCGTGAACGTTACTCCATCCTGCGACCGCGTAAGCTCCACAATATTGCTGCCCACCTCGCCCAGATCCGGCAGGCAAGAGCCGATACACTGTTCCACTTCGTCGACAGTCTGATAGAGCGCGCCGCCGGATTGAGGATCGCCAAACGCAGCGATCCAGGGCCGATCCACTCCGGTAGCGTTGGCCGCGTTACAAGTCGTCGACCAAGTCGCGCCCTGATCCGAGCTGACGCTGTTACTTACATCTGTCAGCCCCTGCAGGTCGACAAAATACAAGCGGTTCTTCGTATCCACGGCGAGCCCCGAGTCTCCGCCGCCCGGACAAGTTACCAGCGGCTTCCCCACTGGCGGAGCGTTGCTCGGCACCAGGTGAAAGCTCATCCCATGGTCTGTTGACCGCCAAACGAAGCTGGCAGTCGTCAAAAATCCATACGGCGTTGAAACATAAATCCGGTCCTGGCCGTCAATCGAGATGCTAGGCTCACCTGTAATACGCTGATTGTCTACGATCACCTCCCGGCCAAACAGTGGGCCGGACGCGGCGCTTGCTGGCGTTACTAGCAGCAGTGCCCCAATCACCGCAAACAGAAATACCGCGATAAACCGCGAATGGGTAAGGAAAACCGCAGGATACCTGCTTGTTCGGATCCTCATTTTGCTTCCTCCGTCACTGGCTTGAGTTTTCGAAATGTGTAGACGAGCGAGTGCCCAAGGCAAGCGGCGCAAAGAGGACGACCGGAAGGGTCAAAAAATAACCCTGACCGTCCTCTTCTGACGCAACCTAGCGTGGACCCAAGACAGGGGACAATACAGTGGGCGCTTAGATTGCGCGAGGTTAATCATGTATTCGAGAACATCGAAGCTCAAGGAGCCCTGAGATCCGGGGTGCTGCCCGAAGGTTCACGTTAACGGTGTCATCCTGAAGCGAAGCAAAGGATCTATGTACTTTGTCGCGTCGCCTGCGATCACGCGTCGCTAGGGACGGCGGGTGCGGACGCACGCCCGTGTCCCGGAGACGCCAGAATAGGCACTGTCGGACCGCCGGACTCGCGCAACGCCCGCTACTTCTTCTCCCCCTTCTTTTCCGCGGCCTGCTTCTGCGCCTCAACCGTCCACGGAGGGACGATGCCGTTCACGCGCGCATAAGCCACCAACTGCCCAAGATGCTCGTGCGCATCGGCAACCAGGATGTAAACCACGTCGCCGGCATTCGCCTGCGGACCGAGTTTCGGCAGCAGCTTCGCGAAGTCGGCATTGCTCATGCCGCTGATCTCTTTCTTGGCGAACTCCCACGACTTGTTCAACTCCGCGACGACCTGCGCTCGATCGGTCGTGGATTTTTCAAAAGTCTTTCCATCGAATCCAGCCGGGGCCGTGGCTCCCATCAGCCCCAGAATCCCGTAGCGCTCGCCCGCCACGTGAAGAAATACTTCCGCAAACGAACGCGAATCCGCCGAAGGACGCCAGGTAAACTTATCAGCCGGGATCGCATCAGCAAGGTCCACAAACTTCTTCTGCACCCGTTCCAGGTCAAATAGAGCCTGCGCCTTCATGTCATAACTAGGAGCGGTGTGGTCGGGATTCGCCGCCGCCGCATCCGTATTCTGCGCCCATGCGCCAGCGCTGACACCCAAGGCAACCAACAATACCGCCAGAAACATTTTGTTCATGTTCGATCCTCCAGAGAGAAGCCGCTGGTTCGCTTAGACGAGCCGACAAAGAAAACGGCCCTCACTGGCATTACAAAGTTTTTTGCAAAATGTCGAACTGGAGAGACCCCTGGATCTTTAGCTCAGAGGAATTGTGCTGGGGGCTCTATCTCCGTGCGTTTTCTGCAATGGGGCATAGCACACCTCCTCATCAGAATCAGATCGGGCGTGGAAAAATCCCTATTCCACAAACCCAGTTGACATCATCCGTGCCCCGTCCTAACATGCCCTCACGTCGCCGCTTCAGCTTTGCATGATCGGTAAAGTACTGGGTCACTACCGAGTCCTGGAAAAGATAGGCTCTGGGGGGATGGGGGAAGTCTACCGTGCCAGCGACCAGCGGCTGGGGCGGGATGTCGCCCTGAAGATACTCAAACCCTCTTTGGCCCATGATCAGGACCGCCTGCGCCGTTTCGAGCAGGAGGCCCGCGCCGCCGCCGCCCTCAGTCATCCCAACATTGTTGCGATTTATGACATCGGCATGCACGAGGGTGCGCCCTACATCGTTTCCGAGTTGCTGGAAGGGCAGACCCTGCGCGACCGCCTGCTGAATGGTCCACTTCCACGGCGCCTGGCAGTGGATTTTGCCGGACAGATTGCGCAGGGGTTGGTGGCGGCACATGAAAAGCGCATCGTGCATCGCGACCTCAAGCCAGAAAATCTTTTCATCACCAAAGATGGCCGCATCAAGATCCTCGATTTCGGGATTGCCAAGCTGATGAGTCCCGAGTTCGACTCCGAGGCCGGTCCGGCCGGCGCGGTCGCCGACCTGACCACGCAGACGAAGATCGGCGCGGTGCTGGGGACCGTGGCCTTCATGTCTCCGGAGCAATTGCGCGGCAAGACCGTAGATCATCGCAGCGACATCTTCAGCTTTGGCGCGATCCTCTACGAAATGCTGACCGGCAAGCGTGCCTTTGCGGGCGACACTCAGGTTGATTCGATGACCGCGATCCTGCGAGAGGATCCTCCGGAAATGACTGGCAAGGGTCACGATATTCCTTTTGCCTTCGAACAGGTGGTTCGCCACTGTTTGGAAAAAGAGCCGGAGAGTCGCTTCCAGACAGCGCGCGACTTGGCATTTGCGCTTAGCACCCTGCCGGAGACTACGACCAGCAAGCAAATCCTCCCATTCACGCGCGGGGTGGCGCGATTTCGTACGTGGTGGCCCCGTGTCGCCGCTGCATTAGCGCTGGCGGCTGTTGCGTTCTTCGTGGGAATATGGCTTAAGCCCGCCGTCAGCCCGGACTACAACCGCGTTACCTTTGAGCGTGGCACAGTATACTCCGCGCGCTTCACTCCAGACGGACGCACAGTAGTCTATGGAGCCTCGTGGAATGGGCACCCCCTGCAGATTTATTCCACCATCCCCGACTCCTTGCTGGCGCGCCCGTTGGGCTTAACCTCCGCGTATCTTCTAGGCTTGTCGCGCACCAGCCAACTGGCACTGACGTTGCACGGCAGGCCGGGCTCGCGTCTCGAATTCGAAGGTGGAATGCTGGCAGAATCCCCAATCACTGGCGCCACCCCGCGCGAAGTTCTCAAGGATGTCGCTTGGGCCGACTGGAGTCCTACCGAGGAACTTGCCGTCGTGCACCACGTCAATGGACGCGACAGCCTGGAATACCCGGTAGGCAAGGTCCTCTACCAGACCAGCGGTGCCATCAGCAACATCCGCTTTTCCCCGCAAGGAGACCGCATCGCCTTTCTCGATCACCCCGACCGTTGGGACCCGAGCGGGTCCGTACAAATCTCGGACCTCGCCGGAAACAAAACCACGCTTTCGTCCGGTTGGGATTGGGAGAGTGGTTTGGCATGGTCTCCCCAAAAAAACGAAGTGTGGTTCACGGCCTTGAAAAGCGGATCGAGCAATCGTTCCCTGTGGGCGGTGACTCTTTCCGGGAAGCAGCGCAAAGTGCTTACCGTACCCGGCGGCTTCACCCTGCAAGACATCGCCTCCGACGGCCGCATTCTGGCTACCATCGACAATGAACGGCTAGCCATGGAGTGGAGCGGAAAAGACAAACAGGTGCGGGACCTTTCCTGGTACGACTGGAGCATCGCCAAAGATATTTCGCCCGATGGCCAATGGGTACTATTTGAAGAGGGCGCGCAGGGCTCGGAGCCCGTGGGTCCGGATGGCGCCGTCGCCATTCGCAACGTCGATGGCTCACCGCCCATCCGATTGGCAGCCGGCACCGCGCACACCCTGTCGCCTGACGGCAAGTGGGCAGTTTCGGCGTTGCAAAGCGGGCCCGCACAGCTCATCCTGCTTCCGGTTGGGCCGGGTCAATCTCGTCAGATCCCTTTGCCAGGACTGGAACGCGTGCAAACCCGCACCCACTTCTTGCCGGATGGCAAGCGGCTCGTGATCAGCGGAAATGAGCCCGGACGTCCGGGCCGCACCTACATCGTCGATCTCTCTGGCGGCACGCCCAAACCGGTCACTCCCGAGGGCGTTTATGCCACCCTGCCTTCCCCTGATGGCAAGTTCCTCGCGGGTGGGACCTCAGACTACAAGCTGGATCTGTACCCACTCGACGGAGGACCGCCGCGATCCATCCCCGGCATCGAGCCCGGCTATCGCGTGGCGCAGTGGTCGGCCGATAGTAAAGCCCTGTACGTCTTCCAGCCCGGAGATGTGCCCCTAAAAATTCAGCGCCTCGACATCGCCACCGGAAAGATGAAACCGGTTCGCGATGTGGTCCCCGCCGATCTCGGCGGAGTAGTCTCCATCGGCCCGGTCATCACCAACGTAAACGCATCCGAGTTCGCCTACAGCTACTACCAGACGCTCTCGGTGCTCTACGTGGTCTCAGGAGTGAAGTAACACAACGTAGACGCGAGCGTCCTCGCTCGTGCGGAGCCAGTTCCGGCGCAATCGAGAGTGGATGGCTGGGCTCTCGCAAACTGGCTCTGCCTTCAGCGGCGCCTATTTCGCACCAAGCCGCGGCGGCGGTAAACATTTTTACAAGGCGGACGAAATCGACTTCGTGGTCGCCTATATCGTTCCTCGAGACGTTTGGTACGTGATCCCGGTGAACCGCATAACTTCCACCAGCAGCTTAAGCCTCTATCCATCGGGATGCAGGAAAGGCACCGGCCACTTCGAATGCTATCGCGAAGCCTGGCATCTGATGGCGGGTCTGGCTGCAGCTCCTCGCCCCTCTGTACACCGCGCCAGAGGCTGATCTACGGGTTGTCCTGAGGCTGCTCTACAGGAATTGCCTTTGGCGGTGGGTGCAACTTTCGCTGGGACGCGGGTTTCTAAGGAGCGGGAGAAAACACCTATGAAACCCTTGCAGTTTATTCTGCTCTCTTGCCTGGCTTTGATTTTGATTGGCTGCGGCGCCGGCCATCCGAACTTGACGAGTATCACCGTGAGCCCCCAAACCGCCACGGCGCAAAGCGCGTCTCACGGGCAAGTCGGCTACACCGCCCAGGGCCACTTCAGTGATGGTTCGAGTCGCGAACTTTCGCAGGTCGATGGGCTTTCGTGGGCCACCTCGACGAACGCGGCCAGCATTGGGTCGACCGGCGAAGCTACCTGCCTTGCGCCCGGGAACGTGACGGTCACGGCCAGCGCGCCGCAAAATTTGCAGCTCACGGTGAACAACGGCGTGAATAATACGTCCACGACGGTTCGGGGCACCGCTCAACTGGTTTGCCAGTAGGCGAGACCGCACTCGGGCGTGGACGCAAGCGGGTCTACATTTCTAAGCGCTGGCTTTGTCGGTTAAAGGCAGGATGGGCTCTTCACTACTCGGCGTGGCGGCATCCAGCTCCAACTGCTCCTGGCCACTGAGCACAGTGACGCGGCCACGATAGGTTTTCAGATGTGTCTGCGCTTTGTCGAACGCTTCCTGGGCTTTGCTTAAACTCTTGCCGACGTTCTCGAACTGGCTCTGGAAATAATCGAAAGACTTCTGCGCTTTAGACAATTCGAGGCGGCTCTTCTCGAAACGGCTGGCGACTTCATACCACTTGTGCACGAGAGCAATCGTCTGCAAGGTCATCAGCAAACTGTTGGGTGAAACGGGAAAGACGTGCTGCTGATTGAGCCAGTCGGCGAGCTCGCGGTTGCGGATGGTTTCCATATAGAGCGTCTCGCTGGGCAAATACATCAGGGCGATATCGGTCGTCCCGTTCTCCGGCTGAATATAGCTCTTAATGCGTTTGGCTTCGGCTTTCATCACGCGGACCAGCGCGATGCGGGCTTCCTCGATCTCGGATTCGACGTTGCTTTCAAATAGCGCCAGCACCGCTTCGCGTGGGAACTTCGCGTCGATGGGCAAGCGGCGGTCGGGGAACTGGATGATGGCATCGGGGCGCCCGCCGCCGTCGGGAAGTTGCGCCTGCATTTCAAACATGTGCGCAGGGAGGAAGTCGGCGAGCAGGCGCTCCAGGCTGGCCTCGCCAAAGCGGCCGCGCAGGTGAGGCAGCTTTAGCAGATTGTTCAGGTCGTTGATGGAATGTCCGAGAGCTCCGACCTCGCGGAGTTGTTCTTCCGCGGCCTTCAAGTGCTGCTGCACTTTTTCGAACTGCGCGAAACCTTCCTTGATGTTCTGATCGAGTTTTTGCTGAACCTGGTCGGTGATGGCGAGCAGGCGCGCGTCCACGCGGTCGCGGATGGAATCCAGGCTCTGCGCGGTTTTCTGGTTCAGGCTGTCGAATTCGGATTTCAATTGAGAGGCCGTCAGCGCGAGCGATGACGCCAACTCGGTGCGGACCTCGGTCAGCCGCTCGGACTGTTCCTGCCGGCCGGCCTTCATCTGCTCCTCGACGGCGGAACGAATGGCCGAGAAGCCATCGCCCAGGCGGTCAGCTACCTGCAGGCCGATGGCGCCCTTAGTCTGCTCCAGGCGTGCGGCACTATCGACGGTGGCTGCAGCAAACTGGCTCGAAAGAGCTCGATGAAGCTCCTCGGCTTGCGATGCAAGCCCTTTTAAAGCTTCAATTTGCGAGGAACTGCCAAACCTTCGCTGGAACAGCGAAACGGCCAGTATCAGAAGTACTAGGTTCAAAACGAGAACGAGACCAATGAGGGATGCGAGGAAAGTCAATTTTAATGTATCTCCCTTGTAATCGTGGCTGGCTCGATTCTAGAGCGTATGGTCGAAGAAACAAAGCTGGAAAGTTGATCCTCCCGGGTCCTGAACGTGGGTAAGGCAAAACATGTTTCGGGTCCCAACAGCTTGGCTGGCGGTGGTATTGATCGGCGGCGCGGCTCCAGTGAAGGATCCGCAACCGGCGCCCGCAAAGGTGTTGAATGCGGCCTCGGCGCAACAGCCCTCCCCCAATAATTCGTTCTATGACGCCGAGGCCGAACGCGAGCTGTTCGATTTGGCAAATCAGGCGCGGAGTCAAGCCGGACTCGCCCGACTCCAGATGGATGAAGGATTGATGCAGGCAGCGCGAGCGCACGCTGCGGCGATGGCTGCACAGCATCAACTCTCGCATCAGTTTGCCGGCGAGCCCTCCCTGGCGCAACGACTGGCATCGCACTGTAGCCTGCTGCTCGATCAAACCGGAGAAAATGTTTCGGTTGCGGGCAGTGTCGAGCAATTGCATCAGGGATTAATGCACTCGCCTCCGCACCGGGAAAACCTGCTGAATGCTGCCTACAATGTGGCGGGATTTGGAGTGGTGCGTGTAGGACAATCCCTCTATGTCGCGCAGGACTTCGGCCACAGCCTCCCAGCCTATTCGCCGCGGCAAGCGGGAGGCCTGGTAAGCGGAAGCATTGCGCGCATGCGGCGGGAGGCCGGTCTGCCCCCTTTGCAGTGGATGGATAGCGACGCCGCCCAAACTGCTGCTTGTTCGATGGCGCGCGCAGATTCTTTGAAGACTGTATCCGCTCGCGGATCCTACATGCTTCGCTACACCACCGCGGAACCCGGAACCTTGCCAGAAGCAGCAGCTAAGGCGATCGAAAACCGGGCGGTGCACACTTTCTCCGTGGGGACTTGTTTCGCGCACACCAGCAGTTATCCCAATGGAGCGTATTGGATCACGCTGGTTCTGCAGTGATTCACGTAGTTTTCCTTTCATGACGAGAGCAGTCCTTGGTTAAGGAGCACGAGCGTGGACGCTCGCGCCTACACTTGCTGTGCTAACCTGCAACCTATAGCCACCCACTTAGCAATCCATGGGAACACCTCAGCAGATTCGCATTGGCACGGCCGGTTGGTCGTACAAAGATTGGGAGGGAGTCTTTTATCCGCCTGGGATGCAGCGCCGCAAGCAGCACGGGCTGGAATTTCTGGCGCAGTGCTTTGATGTAGTCGAGATCAACACTTCTTTTTACGGGCACATCAAGCCGGAACTGGTTAAGCTGTGGGTGCGCAAAGTCGCGGTCAATCCGAAGTTTGTGTTTACCGCTAAATTGCACCGGTCGTTTACGCATTCTCCAATCGCAGTGATGGAGCCGACCTCGGCCGCGACGATTAAACCTAATGACGAAGATGAGCGGCTGGCGCGCGAAGGATTGGACGCGCTGGCCTCGACCGGAAAGCTGGGCGCTCTGCTGATTCAATTTCCGGTTTCGTTCAAGAACACGCTATTGAACCGCGAATATTTGGAGTCGCTGCTGCGCCAGTTCATCGAATATCCTCGCGTGGTGGAGGTGCGGCATGAGAGCTGGAATCGTCCGGAAACCATTGCGTACTTCACCGAACGAAATGTCGCGTTCTGTAACATCGACCAGCCGCTGATTGGACGCTCGCTCGATGCCACGGAACATGTGACCTCGCCGGTCGGATACGTGCGGCTGCATGGACGGAATTACGATCAGTGGTTTGAAGCGGAGAAAGGGGCGGATCGCTATAACTATCTTTACAGCGAGGCCGAACTGGCGGGATGGAAAGAGAAGATCGAACGCATCGCGAAGAAGGCTGAAGTTACCTACGTGATTGCCAATAATCATTTTGAGGCCAAGGCCGGGGTGAACGGGCTGCAG
>Ga0187819_10001913_pt1 | contig 10868 bp, 8 predicted proteins | sample NC_wetland_sal_i_15_FD_132411 | JGI IMG/M metagenome (GOLD analysis project Ga0187819, IMG submission 132411) | Wetland sediment microbial communities from Neuse River Estuary, North Carolina, USA - SO4_4 | ecosystem: Environmental > Aquatic > Freshwater > Wetlands > Sediment | place: USA: North... | reverse complement strand
GCGCGCTGCCCGACGTGCGCGACGGCTTGAAGCCCGTCCATCGCCGCATCCTCTTCGGCATGTACGAGCTGGGCCTCACCTCTACAAAGGCCTACCGTAAGTGCGCGAAAATCGTCGGCGAAGTCCTCGGCAAATTCCATCCGCACGGCGATACGCCTGTGTACGACGCGCTCGTCCGCCTCGCCCAGGACTTCAACATGCGCTATATGCTCGTGGACGGCCAGGGCAATTTCGGCTCCGTCGACGGCGATCCCCCGGCGGCCATGCGTTACACGGAAGCGCGCCTTTCGAGAATCGCCGAGGAAATGCTCGCGGACATCGAGAAGGAAACCGTCGACTTCGTCCCGAACTTCGATGAAAGCGAGCAAGAACCGACCGTCCTCCCCACGCGCATCCCCAACCTGCTCGTCAACGGCTCCTCCGGCATCGCCGTCGGCATGGCCACCAATATTCCGCCGCACAATCTGCGCGAAATTGTCGAGGCCGCGATCCTGCTCGTCGAAAATCCGGAAGCCTCGCTCAAGCAAGTAATGAAAATTGTTCCCGGACCCGACTTTCCCACCGCCGGCTACATCTACGGCCGCGAAGGCATCGAGCAGGCCTACAAGACCGGCCGCGGCTCCTTCCAGGTCCGCGCCAAAGCGGCCATCGAGCAGCGCGCCAAGGATCGCCAGGATATCGTCATCACCGAGCTGCCCTACCAGGTAAACAAGAAAACCCTCATCCAGCACATCGCGGAGCTGATCAATAACAAAAAAATCGAAGGCATTGCCGACATTCGCGACGAGAGCGACCGCGACGGCATGCGCATCGTCATCGAAGTGAAACGCGACGAGGAACCGGAAATCATCCTCAACAAACTTTTCAAGATGACCCAGATGCAGGATTCCTTCGGCATGATCCTGCTGGCCATCGTCGGCGGCCAGCCGCGCGAGCTGGGCCTGCTCGAACTATTGCGCCTCTTCATCGAGCACCGCGTCGACGTGGTCCGCCGGCGCACGCAATACGAACTGCGCAAAGCCCAGGAGCGCGAGCACATCCTGCTCGGCTACCGCATCGCGCTCGACTATATCGACGACGTCATCAAAATCATTCGCGGATCTGCCAGCCGCGCGAATGCCCGCGAAAATTTGCACGAGTTCTTCGAAAATAAATCCGTGCGCGTGCTCGTGGGCGGGAAAGAGACCACCATTCGCGGCGTGAAGCTCGACGCCAAAAAGTACGGCATCACCGCCGCCGGCAGCGGCGAGGGCCTGGGCCTCAGCTACATCCAAATCGACGCCATCCTCGAGCTGCAATTGCACCGCCTGACGCAGCTCTCCGTTGACGAAATCCTCAAGGAACTCAAGGAAATCCGCGACAAGATCGCCGAGCTGAAGGAAATTCTTGCCAGCGAAAAGAAGCTGAAAGCCGTAATCGTCGCCGAGCTGCGCGAGGTGGTGAAAACCTACGGCGACGACCGCCGCACGCAAATCGTTGACCGCGTCGAGGAAATCAAGCTCGAAGACCTGATCAAAGACGAAGAAATGGCCATCACCGTGAGCCACGCAGGCTACATCAAGCGCACCTCAGTTGACGTCTATCGCCATCAATCGCGCGGCGGCAAGGGGCGCATCGGCGCCAAGACGCGCGAGGACGATTTCGTCGAACACTTCTTCACCGCTTCGGCGCACAGCTACATTCTGCTCTTCACGTCCAAAGGACGAATCTACTGGCTGAAGGTGTACGAAATTCCCGAAGCCGCCGCGGCCACGCGCGGGAAGGCCATCAACACGCTCGTGAAATTCCAGGAAAACGAAAAACTCACCGCCGTCGTCCCCACACGGAATCTCGAAGAGACCGACCGCTACGTTTTCCTCGCAACGAAGAACGGCACCGTGAAAAAGACCGGCCTTGCCGAATTTTCCAACCCGCGCCCCTCCGGCATTATCGCCATCAACCTCGATAACGACGATGAACTCATCGGCGCGAAGCTTACCGACGGGAAGCAGATGGTTTTCCTCGCCAGCCACGAAGGCCAGGCCATCCTCTTCCGCGAAACCGAAGTCCGCTCGATGGGCCGCGCGGCCGGCGGCGTCAACGGCATGGATCTCGCTAAGGGCGATTACGTCGTCTCGATGGACGCGGTGCAGCCCGATTTCGGAATCATCGCCAAGGAATACAAGAAAACCACCCAGAATCTCGATGAGCTCGAAAGCGACGAGATTCGCGAATCGCTCACCTCGCTCATGCTCACCGTGGCCGAGAAAGGCTACGGCAAGCGCACCCCGCTCGCGGAATATCGCGTCACGTCGCGCGGCGGCAAAGGCGTAATCAACGTCAAGACGACGGACCGTAATGGCTCGGTGGTCGCCGCGCTTCAGGTGCGCGAAGATTCCGACGTCATGATCATCACCGGTCAGGGAAAAGTCATCCGCGTTCACTCCGCTGAAATCCGCGAGGCCGGCCGCTCGACGCAAGGCGTCCGCCTGCTGCGCCTCGAGGAAGGCGACCGCATCGCCGCAGCCGCCGCCATCCTCGAAGAGGAAAATGGCGCCGAAGCCGAGCCCGAAAAGAAATAGTCATGGTCGAACCAAGGGTCTGGGCATTTTTTTACGGGTCGTACATCAATTTGAATGTGCTGCGCGAAGTGAATTACGTCCCCGAAAAGTGGGAAGTCGCGCGGCTCGCGGGTTTCGATATTCGCATCCAGCCGCGCGCAAACCTCCTCCGTTCGGAGCAGCGCTCGGTTTACGGGATTCTCGCTACCGGCACGCACGCGGAGCTCAACCGGCTCTATGCGCATGCCAAAGACATTCTTGGTGAAGTCTATTTGCCGGAAGCGGTGCTGGTGGAAACGCGCGATGGAAAGTGGAAGCCGGCGCTGTGCTACATCTGCCCGGCAATGGAGCCGCGGCCCGCGGCGAAGGATTACGTGGAGCGCATCGTCACGCCCGCGCGCGAATATGGCTTTCCCGCGTGGTACATCGAGCGCCTGGAAAGTTTCCGCCCATAAATTCCAGCTGGGCCTCGCGTTGCGAGGCTCATGATTCAAGATTCCGGCGGAGGAATGTAGTAGCCGGGGCGCGTGCGGACGCTCACCGCTGGCGCATCCACGACAACCTTAATTTCATGGTAGCCGGAAGAATCGTCCGCGGCGGGACGATAGCCGAGCGTGTACTGCGCGTGAATCTCGCCGCCGATTTCATCCATCGCTTTTTCGATCGAGCTATCCTTCTTAATATTCGCGTGCATTCCGCCCGTCGCTTTGCTGGCGATGGCCAGTGAATTCGGGCCCACCGCATTCTTGCCGGTCTTGATCAGCCAAATCGCGAGCGCCGTCAAATCCCCGGCTTGCTGCATCTGCCGCTCGAGATCGGGCGTTTGCGGCTGGCCATTCGGCGTCGGCACCGGATACGTTCCCGGCGGGCCAATCGTGGGCCGTTCCTGCGGCTTCGCGCGCAAATCGGCCATCGCGGTGCTGAGGCCGATCGAGTAAATCGTCACGTTCGCGAGCTGCGCCTGCCGCAGCACTTCGCCGAACTTGCTTTCGCTTCCCGTGTCCTGCGCTTCGCCGACGACCACCATGATGCGCCGCTGCGGGACGGGACGTTTTTCGAGCAACGAGATTCCGCGCGACATCGCATCGTAGAGGCGCAAACCGGAAGTTCCCATTTGCAAATGATTGATCACGCTTTGCGTGTGGTCGCTGTCGGTCGAGAATTTTTCGAGCAGGTTCACGCTGTCGTCGTAGCCGATGATGGCGACTTCCGCCGTCGGCCCCATCACCGTTTCGGCGAAGATAATCCCGGTATGTTTCACGGACGGAAACATCGGCTCGATGTGCGAGCTGGTCTCAACGACGAGGACGATCGAGAGCGAATCACCGCCGAGATCGAAATGGTCCAGCTTTTGCTCCACGCCGTTGTCGAATACGTGGAAATTTTCCTTGTTGAGGCTGAAGACGATCTCGCCCTTGGGATCGCGCACCGTGACGGGAACGATCACTTCGGTCACGCGCACGCGGAGTGCGCGCTTCTCAAGCTCCGCCGCTGGAATTTTCTCGGGCGGGGCGTCGCGGCGGGTGTGAATCGGGCCGGGAGGAGCTCCCTGTCCGCGCGCGGGCGCAGCCAACAAAGCGAGCGTGGCCAGCGCCACGAAAATTGCCGCGAAAGTGATTCCTGGGCGTCCCATTGCGCACTGTAGGCTTCAGTGTATCTGATTCGCGGCGAGCAGAGGCGCGTTGCATGGGACGAATCGTCCCCGCGAGGCTGGCTGGCGTTTCGCTCCGGCGTTCTCCTACAATGGCTACTTGCTCAATCGCTGAGGGGGAATCATGAAGCGTGGCAGCCATCGCATGCCGCATCTGGCGTACAACGATCCAAAATTCATGGAGAGCCTGGGCGCGCGGCCGCTGCGCATTCTCGCCGAGTATCTCGATCCGCTCGCCCGATTGCGCCGCGCCAATGTGGGCGATACGATCGTCATGTTCGGCTCCGCGCGCATCCACTCACACGCTGACGCACTCGATCACCTCAAGAAAGTCCAGCGAGACTCCCGCGGGCGCCGTTCCGCGGAATGGCGCGAGAGAATTCGCACCGCGCGCGGGCTCCTCAGCATGTCGCGCTATTACGAGGAGGCGCGCGAGCTTTCCAAGCGCATCACCGCCTGGGCCATGACGCTCGGGATGCACCCCATGCGCTTCGTCCTCTGCTCCGGCGGCGGCCCCGGTATCATGGAAGCGGCCAATCGCGGTGCCACGGAGGCGGGCGGCGCGTCCGTGGGCTTGAGCATCCAGCTCCCGCACGAGCAGCGGTCGAATCCCTACATAACGCCCGAGCTCAATTTCTACTTCCACTACTTCTTCATGCGCAAACTGTGGTTCGCGCAGATGGCCAAGGCGCTGATCATTTTCCCCGGAGGCTTCGGCACGCTTGACGAGCTCTTCGAGATGCTCACTCTGCTGCAAACCAACAAGCTCTCTTCGCATCACCTCGTGCTCATCTACGGGCGCAAATATTGGGACAAAGTGATCAACTGGCGCCACATGGTCCGTACCGGCACGATCAGCGAACGCGAATACGGCTTGCTGCAATTCGCGGACACCGTTGACGAAGCCTTCGAGCGCGTCCGCTCGGAGATGGAAGCGCACCACCTGACGCTCGACGCGGTCTGGAATCGCATGTAATTTTGTTTTTGAATCTGGCGCGAAGTGGTGCGTGCGGCGGTGCGCAAGCGCGCGGCGCATGAACGCGGGAGGAGCGGAAGGAACCGCGATCGCCCAAGGCGGCGGGGCGTCCACTAGATCCGAGAAGCGCTAAGTTCCCGACCACGCGCCCCGCCGCCCGAACGCGGATTAATTCTTCGAAACCTCGGTATCCGCCAGGAAGACAGCCTCAAACCGCCGCTTCTCGTCCTGGTCGTGCAGCATCACCACCGGCGTAACGCGCAACGACTGCTTGCAATTCCGGCAAGTCGTCGCCTCGCCTTGCAAATCCTGCACGAAGCCGTCGCTGAAGTGATAGGCCGACCGCGGGCGCCGCGCATTCTTCGTTCCCTGCGCGCCGCAGTGAGGGCAGGTGTATTCGACGCGATCCTCCAGCGGGTCGCGGTTGAGCGCGGCCCAGCCGGTCAGGCGAATGCCAACTGTTTCCAATGATTCTCGGTTCATGAGAGCTACCTCGTTTCATCCCCAATCGGGGTTATGACACCGGATTAGACGCGCGCGGGCCCCAAATTGATGCACCGAATTTTCCGGAATTCGTAACCTAAAGTTCGCAAATGCCTTAGCAGAAGGCGCCCTCCCAGCCCCCTGCCCCTTTGGGCAACAAGCGCCCGTCGCCGGGAACCAGTCCCCCCGGGCGGTGTCTATTCCTCTAGAGGTCGCGCGAACTCCGCAGCACCGCCACAGCCGGGCGGGCGCCACCGAATCGCCCGGCGCAACGAGCAAGTTCCCGTTGCATGCCAAAAATGCGCTGGAGGTGTGTCCATGCCCGATCTCGGAAGTCTCTCGCATTGCCTCGTCGATAGCGACGCCGAAGCCGCCGGGCGCGCGCGACGCCTGCGCCGCCAGGCGCTGGTCATCTCGCTCGCGCTCGAAGCCGCGCTCGTTGCAGCCATGCTGCTCTGGCCGCTCATCACGCCGGGCGTCCTCCCGCGCCAGTTCATCATCACGCCCGCGCCACCGTTTCATGGCGGCGGCAAAGCGGCGGCCAGCCATCCGCATGAGCCCATGCATCCGCCGCGCCCAAGCGTCTACCAGCCCTCGCGGTTTTGCATCATGTGCGCGCCGCCCATCATTCCGCCCCACGCCCCGAGCGCGGACGCCAACGAGCCCCCGCCGCTCGCGAATGATGGCGGCCCTGACGGCCCAAGCGGCCCGGGCCTCGGCCCAGGCTTGGGCGACGGCCCCGGCTACGGCTCGCCGATTCCCGGCGCCAATGACGGCCGCCCGATCGTGCCGCCTCCGCCGCGGCCAGCTCCCAGCCGGCCACTGCCCGTGAGCAGCGGCGTGATGGAAGCGGCGCTCACCCACCGCGCGCAGCCCATCTACCCGCCGATCGCGATAGCCGCGCACATTTCCGGCGTCGTTCAGCTTCGCGCCATCATCGCGAAAGACGGCACTGTGCGCGACCTCGAAGTCCTCAGCGGCAACCCGCTCTTCGTGCCTGCGGCGGTGGCCGCGGTGCGCCAGTGGCGGTACAGCCCAACGCTGCTCAGCGGCACGCCCGTCGAAGTCGAGACGCGCATCACGGTAAATTTCGTGCTCGAGTAACTTCGTCTCGCGTCGCGGCTAAAACCGGAAAACAATCCCGGTCGAAAGCCGCCCGTTGTCCTGGCGGCTGTTGAAGAACCGCGTCATCACGTAGTCGCCCTGAATGATGCGCCAGTAAACGCCGCCGACGATCTTCGTATCAATCCCCGCGCCGATGGCGGTCGAAAACGACGTATCCGACGCCCCGCCCGCGCTGAAGTGTGCCCCGCCGATCAACACGTGCGCAAACGGCGAAACGCGCGCCGGCCACGACACCTGCGGCCCGAACAAAAACGTATGCACCGAAGCGCTCGGGCCCGCCGGCGACCCATAGTGCCCGTCGAAATCCGCGACGCCGCCCAGCCAGTCATTGAATTTGTACTGCCCCGAAAGCTCCCAGCCGTTCAGGTTCGAGTTTGGCGAGCCATTGAACCGCTCATAGGTGTAGCCGCCGAACAATTCCACCTTGTCCGACTCTTGCGCCCGCGCCGAAAATGAAACCAGGCAAAGCAATCCCAGCAACAGCGAAAGTTTGCGCGCCATCAAAATTTCCTCCCGTATGATTTTTGAATTTCGAGCGGCGAGCGCGCCGGCCAACCCCACCATGGACGCGGCCACCGCCGGGCGCCTCGAAAGCCTCAGCAGAGGCAAAGGCACCCTATCAGGCTGGCAGTTATTTTGATGCGCGCCCCTTTCGCTTGGTTACCCTTGCGGGGTCGGCGGCGCGGCGGCTGGCGTGGTCACCTCCTTTCGAATCATGGCGATGCGCTCCTTGTGGCCTGACTTCCCTGTGGGGGGTGCGAGGCGGGGCGATAGGTACACGGGCGCCCATAAGACGGACGGTCTCGAAATTGCACTCGCATGATTTTGTTTGGGTTAAGTGCTGTTCGAGATGGTTTTGAGAGTCGATCTAGAAGCCAGCGGCGAGTGACCGATGGACCCCGGCGAGACCTCGTGCGGGCGCTCCGCAGGCGGTCCGCTCCCGACGAGTTGCAATTCCGGCGCGCGCGCTGGTTGTGCTCTGGCACCATGTTCAAAGAGAGCCCCTTCGACTTCTCCGCCTGCGGCGGCCTCAGGGTGACCATCCTTGTCGGATGGTCAATTCTCCAGCGTTAACATGGCACGCGGAAACATACGGCGCAAGGGATCCGGCCTGTGGACTTTGAAGGATCTTGTAGCGCTCGCTGTTGGAGTCCGCCAAGTTTTTGGAGGACTGACGTCGCCGCGGGCCGGTTTTGACTTGTTCCCGCTTCACCCTGAAATTTCAAATGCGCAATTGTCCTATGTTGGCCCATATGCTTCAGCGCTCTTAGCCTCTACATGCTTATCTTGAATTCGTATTCCCCCCTGGCGCCGTACGGACGCCAATGGTTTGGAGCACTGGCGTGCCGGCACCTGGTTTTTCTAGTTCCCCCTTCGCTCCGAAATTTCAAATGTGCAATTGCCCTACGATTGCCCGCCCGCTTCTTCGCTCACCGTCTCTAGGTTCTCCTCCCGAATTCGCACCACTCCCTAGCGCTGTAGGCGCGACAGAAGTTAGCCCAGCCCGCCGTCCTCTGGCGGGCTGGGTTCACCGGAGATACAATCCCCCAGCGCCGTAGGTGCGGCACATGCCTCACACGTACGCTCAAAACGCAATCCACGTCGTCTTCAGCACCAAAGACCGCGCCAAGCTGCTTCCGAAGGATTTTCAACCGCGCCTCTGGTCCTACGCGGCCGGCATCTGCAAAAAGGAGGGAATTTTCGTTCACGCCATCGGCGGAACGGACGATCACGTTCATCTGCTCATCCAGATTCCGCCCTCCCTCGCGCTCGCGAAGGCCGTCAGCACCGTGAAATCGAATTCCTCGCGGTGGGCGACTGAGGAAGGTTTTCCCTTCGCATGGCAACAGGGCTACGCGGCCTTCAGCGTGAGCGCTTCGAATCTTCCGGCGGTTGTGCGATACATCCAGAATCAGGAAGCCCATCACAAGAAAATGACCTTCGAGACGGAATTTCTCGCGCTATTGAAAAAGCACGGCGTGGATTACGACCCGAAATTTGTGTTTGGCTGAGGAATGTGCCGCGCCTACGGCGCTCTCGTTTCTTTTTTCAGCTTTCCCAGCCCTTACGGGCTGGGCTAACTTCTGCCGCGCCTATAGCGCTCTTCTGCACAAATCGAATCCGGACTTCAGCCCCGCGCGCGAGCGCTCCGTCTTGATGGCGAATCGACGTTGCTCCTCAGCGCCGGAGGTGCGTCACAAGTTAGCCCAGGCCGCCGTTTTCTGGCGGCCTGGGTCCGCTACACATAAACATCCCAAGCGCCGTAGGTGCGGCACAATTTAGCCCAGCCCGCCGCCTTCTGGCGGGCTGGGTCCGTAATGCATAGAAACGCCAACCATCGTAGGCGCGACACATGCCATGCGCTGTGTAATATTCAGGCGGCCTGCCGCCAGACCTTGATAAGCGTTTCCTGGAACGAAGGTTGCACGGGTCTAAGGCAATTGCATGTGGAACGGTACTGCCGGGATCGAGGAGGCCGTGACGCGCCACATTCTAAACCCCAGTCGCAGGTGCTACACTCCACCGAAATGCCGATTGATGACGCCGCTCGCGCATTGAAGCAGCAATTCCAACTTGAAGACCTTTCGAAATCTCCCGTCTTGGAAAAGCTTGCAAGCATCGCCTCAGCCTTCCCACTACCTTATCCGTTTGACAAACTTGTGGAGAAAATCAAGGGCAGACTGACATCTGACGCACAGGAGCGAATTGAATTGATGCTCGAAGCGTGTATCGATGAAACAAACAGGCAGGCGGCGCGAGCCGGGAATCTACAAACCAGAATGGATGAAAAAGAAGCCCAGAACAGGCGCGACGTCCTTTCCGAATTGGTGATTGACGCTGCCCGAAAAGCCGAGAATACGCGGTCAAAGGAGCGCGTGAAGCGAGTCGGGACGATTCTGGCGAATGCTGCCTTCGAAACGAAACCAACGGATGCTGATGAAATCGAAGAGATGATGCGCGTAGCAATGGAGTTAGGCGACGGTGACGTCGAATTCTTACGGGAACTAGTGAAGGTTGAGGGAGAAGCGGTGTTGACGAAAGGTCCGGGAGATAAAGGCGAAGAACGGCGGAGCTATTCAGCGCGACGGGCCGTTACAAAGCGGCGGCCCTTCGGCTGAGCTCAGGGCAAGCTCGCCGCCGCACTCCAAACGGGCCGGCCTTAAGGCCGGCGCTACAGAGGCGAAGAAGGACAGCGACTAGAGGAGGGGTTCGCCGGAGTGGGCGGCGATGATTTCGCGGGTGGCGTCGCGGAGGCGGACGATTTCGCGCCAATCGTCGCCTTCGGCGGGATTGGGGAGGACGAGGGGGCCGAGGGTGACGACGACGCGGCCGCGGCGCGGCAACTTGGTTTTGTCGCGGAGGATTTGGCGGGCGCCTCGGACTGCTACCGGGCAGATGGGGCGTTGCGTATCTACCGCGGCTTTGAAGGCGCCTAGCTGGAAGGGGCGAATGCCGGGGATGGCGGTGAAAGTTCCTTCGGGATAGATGACGACGGACTCGCCGCGGCGGAGCGCAGAGTTGACTTCCTCGGCCTGGCGGATGCGGGCTTGCGGGTCGCTGCGGTCGAAGCTGAATTGGCCGGAGCGGCGGATGATGGTGCCGAAGAGCGGCATGGAGAGGGATTCGCCTTTGGCAACGAAGCGGACGCCGTCGGGGAGGATGCCGAGCGCCACGACGATATCGAGGAAGCTCGAGTGGTTGGGCGCGAAAATCCAGGGGCCGGAATCGGCGAGCTGGGCGAGGAGTTCGCGGCCCTCGACTTCGACGGGGACGCGGGCGGCGCGGAGAATCAAGCGGGCGCCGGCTTGGGTGCGGCGGGCGGCGCGGGCGCGGTCCTTGGTTAGGCTCACAACGAGCCAGAGCGGGACGAGGATCACGGTGAGAGCAGCGAGCGCGTAGACGCCGTAGAGAAATTCGAGCGCGCTCGCGGCGGCGTGTTGGATCGCGGCTGACGCGCGTGGGAGGGCGCCGCGGGCTGCGAGCATGGCGACTTGCAGCCAGGCGGGCTGAACTTTTTTGCCGAGCTTGCCTTCGAGGTAGAGGCGGCGCGTTTCGCTGCGGCGCAATTTGCCGCTGGAAGTTTTGGGGATGG
>Ga0187819_10001910_pt1 | contig 10875 bp, 9 predicted proteins | sample NC_wetland_sal_i_15_FD_132411 | JGI IMG/M metagenome (GOLD analysis project Ga0187819, IMG submission 132411) | Wetland sediment microbial communities from Neuse River Estuary, North Carolina, USA - SO4_4 | ecosystem: Environmental > Aquatic > Freshwater > Wetlands > Sediment | place: USA: North... | reverse complement strand
GGTGGCTGCGTCGGTATATTGTTTTCCCAAAACCTGGGGCGAGGTTATGTTCTTGATGTCGTAGAGCCAGCCCTGTACGGTCAGGCTGTCGCCAGTAGCGCCGAGATTGCCGAACGCCAGCATCGCGGCATTCGGTGGAGGCACATTCCAAGCTTCAAACTTTACGTCGGCCGGCGTTCCAACCGGACCAATGGGATAGAAGCTCTTCGAAACCATATCGAAGATGCCGGCATTGTCCAGGTCATTCCACAGGGTGTCATTGAAAACCTTCAGCAGGTCCGTGTTTCGGGCATCTGCGTTGGAAGCCTTGAAGTCGGGGACGGCCAGACGAATCTTCTCCACGCCCAAGCCTGTGCCGGTCTTGATCCAGTCCTGAGCCGAGGCGGGAAGTAGGAATAGGAGAATGGCAGCGAACATCAGGCAGCAGCGGAGCCCAAGTAGTTTCCCCGGACGCACCAGAGAATCATGCTCGTCTGCCAATATCGTCTGACGATAGAAATCAAGAGTCAACGTGTTTCCGTCCCTTCTCATGATCGTACGATGAAAGCCATCAAATGTTCGTTGCTATCTTTTATAGTCAAACCAGAACTCGACCGAAACTTTGCTGCCCGCGTAATCCGACGGCAGTGGGCCAAAAGTGTCGATGCGCTGCAAGGCTCGCATGGCTGACTGATCGAGCGAAGGCACCCCGCTCGATTGTTCCACCTCTATGTTGGTCGGTTGCCCGGGGCGCGTAATATCAAACGTGAGATAGACTCGTCGCGCCTCGGTGATCCGCGGATCAACTTCGTACTTCAGCCAGTTTTCCGACACCTTCTGCTGCACCACCCGCACATACCAAGCGTAGCGGCTGCCGAAGTCGCCCCCGCCGCCAGTGAAGCCGAATCCCCCTTTTGCCCCGCCAGCGTTGAAAACGCCATAAGGCCCGCTGACCGGACCGCCTTCGCCGAAGGGCACCACGTTGTTGGCTTCTTCCGCGGCCTGTTCGGCCTTGCGCTGGGTGGCGCTGGTCTTCGGTTTTGGTTTCAGCTTGGTATTCTTATCCGGGATCGGAATCGCTTCCGGTTCCTTCTCTTCAGGTTTAGGGAGTGACTGGCTCAGTCCCTTGGACTCATTCGCCACAATATTCTGGCTCTGTGTCGGGTTGGCGGGAAGTGGAACCGTGCTTACCAGAGTCACTCCCATGGCATCTCCACCAGCACCCGTTCCCCAGGTGCTGCTACCGCGGCCCGGACCGAACATTGCATACAAAACAATGCCGCCCGCAACCGCGATGTGCAACGCCGCCGACCAGCCCAGATTGCGGGCCCAGCGGTCATGCTCGAAGAAAATTTCAGCGTTGGCTGCCATGAGTCACCAGCGGCTGGGTCACGATGCTCACGTTGGTGATGCCGGATTGTTTAACGGCATCCATGACGGTGGCGAAGGCGCCGAAGGGAACGTCTTCGTCGGCGCGGACAAAGATCGACTGATGTTGCGGATCGCGAATCTTCCGCCGGAGTTGCGCCGCGATCTCGTTGATGTTGACCGGATCGTTGCCCAGGAAGACGCGCTGCTGCTTGTCAATGTTGATGACCAGGCGCTCTTCGGTAATCTCTTTGACCGTCCGCGTCCGGGGCACGTTGACTTCGATCCCCGATTGCAGCACCGGTGCGGTGACCATGAAAATGATCAGAAGCACGAGCACAACATCCACCAGCGGCGTGATGTTGATGTCGGCAAGAGAAGTCTGCGTACGCCCGTTTGCCGCCGTGAAGGCCATTACCGCCGCACCTCCGCAGGTTGCGGCTGAAGACGCTCGACCGCGTTCAGCATTTCCAGAGAGAAATCGTCTCCCCGCGCGGCAAATTCCCGGATGGAACTGCCGATCAGATTGTAGGCAATGACCGCGGGAATCGCCGCCGCCAAGCCGGCAGCCGTAGTGATGAGAGCCTCAGAAATGCCCGGCGCCACCGCGCGCAGGGTTGCGGCGCCTGCGGTTCCCAAACCGTGGAAAGCATCAATGATGCCCCACACCGTACCGAACAAACCTACAAAGGGCGTCACCGCACCGGTAATGGCGAGCCAAGGCAGATTCCGCTCGAAACGAGTCAATTCCTCTGAGTTGGCGATTTGCATGGCGCGCTGAATCGCGGTGACGCTTTTCACTATGCCCGTGGGATTGCCACCTTGCCTGCGGTATTCTTCAAAACCGCCCTCAAATACCGCGACTAACGGGCTGGGCTTGAACTGCTCGGCCACCGCGGCCACATCCTGCAGGCGTTGAGCCTTGCGAAATGCGCGGCTGAAACGGCCGCTCTGAATGCGCGCCCGCCGCAGCAAGCTCCACTTGGAAAGAATAATCGCCCAGGAAATAATGCTGAACATCAGCAGGATCAGGAGAACCACCTTGGCGACCGCACCGGTTTCCCCCACGAGGTCGACGATCTCGCCGCCCACCACCACTGCCAGAAGTGAAAAGAAATACATTTTCTAGGAGAGTCCTTGTTTTCGATTATAGACGAACGCAGCCTCCTTCTTGTGCGGTCGTATCCTGTGGATTAAGAGGTTAACTGAGAACTGAGAACCGGCAACTGGGAACTGATTTTCGTGCTATGCTGCGCACAAGTTCTTGTCCCAGGACATCCGGTGCTCGCTGAACTGCGGCTCGAAAACTACGCCGTCATTGATAACGTGGCGGTGGAATTCGCCTCCGGCCTGAACCTCCTGACCGGCGAAACCGGCGCCGGGAAATCCATCGTGATTGATGCCCTCGCGCTCCTTCTGGGCGCAAAGGCTTCCACCGACATCATCCGCTCGGGAGCGGAACGCGCCGTGGTTTCCGCCGTCTTTGACGTTGACGCGGGGACCGAAAAGACGGTCGCCAGAATTCTCGAATCGAACGGAATCGACGCAGCGGACGAGTCCCTGATTCTGCGCCGCGAAGTTGCCACTGGCGGGAAGGGGCGGGTCTACATCAACAATCAACCGGCGACGGTAGGGGTTCTGCGGCAGCTCGCGCCGTATTTGGCCATCATTCACGCGCAGAATGAATCGCTGGTTTCTTTCGATGCGGCGGCGCGCCGGGATTTGCTGGATGCCTACGCTGGTACGCAGCGAGATGCGACTGGCGAAGCGTTTGCGCGCTGGAAGCACATTGCTGGCCGGATTGAAGAGCTGGAGCAGGGCGAGCAGGACCGGCTGCGCTCGCTGGACCTGTGGACTTTTCAGAAGCGCGAAATCGAAGCAGCCAAGCCGCACGCCGGGGAAGACGAGCGGCTCGAGAGCGAGAAGCGTGTATTGGCCAATGCCGAGAAGATCTACGGCGCGGCCATGAACGCCTTCGACCTGCTTTACGAGGGAAATGCCTCCACGTCCTCCTCATTGCGCTCGGCGCAGAAACACATTGAAGAATTATCCCGCTACGAACCGAAATTCCGGGAAGCGCTGGCAGCAATCGAGACCGCCCGCATCAGCGTCGAAGACGTCGGTGCAACTTTGCGTGATTATGCCGGCGGTATTCAGGCTTCTCCCGAGCATCTGGCCGAGGTGGAAGAACGTCTGGCTCTGCTCGACCGCTTGAAACGCAAGTATGGACCCACTCTCGAAGACGTGATTCGCTGCGGCGATGAAGTCAGCCGGAAGCTTTCCGAGATGGAAAACAAAGATGAAGTTCTCGGCCAACTCCGACGCGAACTGGCCCAGGCTGCGCAGGAGTACTTAGAGGCCGCGCGGAGTGTATCCAAGCGGCGCTACGAGGGTGCCCGCAAGCTGGAAAAAGTCGTAGAGGCAGAAATTAACGATCTGGCCATGAAGGCCGGCTTCCACATTGAAGTCAGGGGCAGTGATGAAGAAGGGAACTGGACCGCGTCAGGCTTCGATGAGGTGGTGTATCTGATTTCTACCAATCCTGGCGAGCCTATGTGCCCGTTGGAGCAGATCGCCTCGGGAGGCGAATTGTCGCGCGTGATGCTGGCGCTCAAGGCCAGTGTGGAAGCCAGCGCCGGAGCGAAGAAGGCCAATGTGGCGCGGACACCCGCGTCGTCCGCGCGGCGCACTCTGGCCTTTGACGAAATCGATACCGGAATCGGCGGTCGCGCCGCCGAAGCAGTTGGCAAGAAGCTCAAAGCTCTATCGAAAGGCAATCAGGTTCTCTGCGTCACCCACCTGCCGCAGATCGCGACCTTTGCGGACCATCACTATGTAATCGAGAAGCGCGTTTCCGGGGAACGGGCGAAAACCACGGTTCGGCTCATCACAGGCGAAGACCGTACCGAAGAAGTAGCCCGCATGTTGAGCGGCGCCAAGCTCACCGAAACCTCCCGCAAGCACGCCGAGCAGATGCTGAAGGCGAACGCGTGATCAGGTTGGGAGCCAAAGCGAGCTTTGCTCGCCTGCCCGGACGAGAGGCGTCTGGGCCTGCACCGGGCTTCTCCCATTCGCTGTTCGAATCTCCCTGCCCGCTGCTAATCCTCTGTGTTTCAGCGGCTTACGTTGACCAAATTGGTTCGTTCCTGTAGCCTAGAGCTATAAATCCACAGTGGGGAAGTGTACCCTTACAGGAACTTTCTTGTGTCTAATCGGAACGGCAAAACGCTGCTTTTGTTGAAGCCCCGGGGATTCTGCGCGGGAGTGGTGCGGGCCATTGATATCGTCCGCATCGCCCTCGAAGCCTTTGGCCCGCCCATCTACGTGCGTAAGGAGATCGTCCACAACCGCTTCGTGGTGGAGGAGCTGCAGGGCAAAGGTGCCATTTTCGTCGATAGCGTCGACGAGGTTCCCAACGGCGAACGCGTCATCTACAGCGCCCACGGCGTATCGCCGGAGGTGAGGGAAGCCAGCAGGATGCGCAATCTTCGGGTCATTGACGCGACCTGTCCGCTGGTGACCAAGGTTCACGTCGAGGCGGTCAAGTTTGCCAAAGAGGGCTATTCCCTGATCCTGATTGGTCATCGCGACCACGATGAGGTGATCGGGACCTTGGGCGAGGCGCCCTTGGTGACCCAAGTCGTGAGTTCGCCCGAGCAGGCCGAGTCGCTCACCGTCCCGGACCCCGATCGCATCGCATACCTTACCCAAACCACCCTGAGCCTGGACGAGACCAGGGGTATTATCGCCGCCCTGCGCAAGAAGTTTCCTAACATCAAAGGGCCGGCCGCCCAGGATATTTGTTATGCCACCGAGAACCGTCAGGTGGCAGTGAAACAGGTGGCTTCCGACGCCGACCTGCTGCTGGTGGTTGGCTCCGATAACAGCTCCAATTCCAATCGTTTAGTCGAAGTGGCGCGTAATTTGGGCACAAGTTCGCATCTCATAGACAGCTTCCGGAACATCAAGGCGGAGTGGCTGGAGGGTGTGAAGACCATCGCCCTCACCGCCGGAGCCTCAGCGCCCGAGTGTCTGGTCGAAGAAGTGGTGAAATTCTTGGGCAGCAAAGGCTTCGACAACGTGAACGAGGTCGAAGTCATGCCCGAGAACGTGCGTTTTGGTTTGCCTCCAGAGATCGTGGAGGCCATCGCCAGTGCCCCTGCGGGTGCAGTAGCGGAGTAACGAAACTACATGGACGAGACCTCCCCTTCTATTCCTGTTTCCGCGCCGCAGCTGCGCTTTGGCAAGATCGATGACCTGGCCAGCCGGGTAGCGGCCGCGGTCGATGCCGCTCGCAGGCAGCTGTTTTCCCAGCAGTACGAGCCGGGCTACTGGTGCGGTGAGCTGGAGGCCGACACCACCCTCGAATCCGACTACATTCTGCTGCACACGCTACTGGGCACGGTGGATCAGGAACGCTTTCAGAAGTGCGCCAACTACATCTTGCAGCATCAGAACGAAGACGGCGGATGGGGTATTTACGCTGGCGCTCCCTCAAGCGTCAGCGCCTCAGTGAAGGCCTATTTCGGCCTGAAACTGGCAGGCTACCGGGCCGACGATCCCGCGCTGGAACGTGCTCGCAAGCGCATCCTGGAGATGGGCGGCGTAACCGAAGTAAACACCTTCACCAAGATCTACCTGTGTTTCCTCGGCCAGTACGACTATGACGCGGTCCCGGCCATTCCGCCCGAGATTGTCCTCTTCCCCAATTGGTTCTGGTTCAACATCTACGAAATTTCGTCGTGGTCGCGGGCCATTCTGGTGCCGCTTTCCATCTGCTATGCCAAGAAGCCTTTCAAGAAAATCCCCGATGAGATGGGTGTGGAAGAGCTCTTCGTCGGTGGCCGCGACAAATCGCGCATGCACCTGCACTGGTCGAAAAAGCGGATTTCCTGGCGTAATTTCTTCCTGTGCTTGGACCGCGTCACCCACTGGTTTGAAGCTGTCCACATCCGTCCGCTACGCTCGATCGCCTTGAAAAAAGCCGAAAAGTGGATGCTGGAGCGTTTCGAAATGAGTGACGGGCTGGGCGCTATCTACCCTTCGATGATGAATGCCATCATTGCCCTACGCTGCCTGGGATACTCCGTCGATGATCCGCAGGTGATTCGGGCCCTCGACGAATTTGAGAAGTTGGGCATCGAGGAGGGCGATACCTTCCGGATGCAGCCCTGCAAGTCGCCGGTGTGGGATACCGCCTACGCGTTGTTTGCCCTTGCCGATGCCGGCGTTCCTGCCAACGACCCGCGCCTGATCAAGTGTGCGGATTGGCTCCTGCAAAAGCAGGTTCGCACCGTCGGCGACTGGAAGGTAAAGAACAAGCAGGGACAGCCCGGCGGCTGGTACTTCGAGTTCAACAACGAGTTCTATCCCGACGTCGATGACAGCGCCATGGTCTGTCTGGCGCTGGCTCAGGTGGAGCATCCCAACGGCCGCTATCAGCGCGAGTCGGTGCAGCGGGCCATCGACTGGATCCTTTCCATGCAGTGCAAGAATGGCGGCTGGGCCTCGTTTGACAAGAACAACGACAAAATGGTGTTCCAGCAAATTCCTTTCGCCGACCACAACGCCATGCTCGATCCGCCGACGGTGGACATTACGGGACGGATTCTGGAGATGTTCGCGGCTTACGGTTTTGACCGCAATCATCCGGCAGTCAAGAAGGCTATCCGCTTCATCCGCGACGAGCAGGAAGCGGACGGTTCCTGGTTCGGACGCTGGGGTGTGAACTACATCTACGGCACCATGCTGGTGTTGCGCGGCCTCGAGGCGATGGGCGTGGATCACCACGAGCCCTATATTCAGCAAGCCGCGGAGTGGTTGCGCATGGTACAAAACGCGGACGGGGGATGGGGCGAAACCTGCGGTTCGTATGACGATCCCACCACCAAAGGCGTGGGACCGAGTACGCCGTCGCAGACCGCATGGGCGGTCATGGGGTTGCTGGCAGCCAGCGACACCCGCAGTGATTGCGTAGCCCGAGGAATTGCATATTTGCTGCGCACCCAAAAGAAGGACGGCGCCTGGGATGAGCCCTATTACACGGGCACTGGTTTTCCGCGGGTGTTCTACCTGATGTATCACATGTATCGCGAGTATTTCCCGCTTCTTGCGCTGACGACTTACAAAAAAGTAGTGGCGGCGAACGGAATCAGGTAGCGTGCTAAGCCGCGTAGCGGCACAAGAGTGAAGCCCACGGCGCGAGCCGTGGGTAAGGCGCAAAATGGAAGAGCCCCAGAGGGGCGAAAGCAGTAGTCACGCGCAATAGGGTTCGGAGCTCTTAAAATATGGCAGTTCCAATTTCACAGGCGTGGACAGTAGCCACTTACGTCCTCAAGCAGAAGCTCAAGGGACGCAAGCAGTATCCGCTCGTGCTCATGCTGGAGCCGCTGTTCCGCTGCAATCTGGCCTGTGCGGGCTGCGGGAAAATCCAATATCCCGCGCACGTGCTGAAAATGCAGCTCACCCCGGACGAGTGTTTCCGCGCCGCCGATGAATGCGGCGCGCCCACGATAGCCATCCCCGGCGGCGAGCCGTTGCTGTACCCGCAGATCGGCGAAATTGTCGAAGGTTTGGTCGCGCGCAAGAAGTACATCTACCTGTGCACTAATGCACTGCTGTTGAAGCAGAAGATTCATCTTTTCAAACCTAGCAAGTACCTGACCTTCTCCGTACACATGGACGGCCAGCGCGAACAGCATGATTTCTCCGTCTGCCTGGAAGGCGGATATGACAAGGCGCTCGATGGGATCAAAGAAGCCCTGGCGGGCGGCTTCCGGGTCACCACCAATACCACTCTTTTTGACGGCGCCGACCCCAAGAGCGTGCGCGCCTTCTTTGACGAAATGATGGACCTGGGTGTCGAAGGCATGATGCTGTCTCCGGGCTACTCGTACGAGAAGGCGCCCGATCAGAGCCACTTTTTGGGGCGTGCGCGCACTCGTCGGTTGTTCCGCGGTATCCTCTCGAATCGCAAGCCGGACTGGCGTTTCAATATGTCCCCGTTGTTTCTGGAATTTCTCATGGGCAAGCGCGAATACCCGTGCACTCCGTGGGGCATGCCGACCTTCAATGTTTTTGGCTGGCAGAAGCCATGCTATTTGCTGCAAGACGGCTACGCCGATACCTTCGCGGAGTTGATGGCCAGCACCGAGTGGCAAAACTACGGCACCGAGTCCGGTAACCCGAAGTGCGCCAACTGCATGGTGCACAGCGGATATGAAGCGTCAGCGGTGAACGACACCTTTGGTTCTTTGCGCGGCTTGTGGCAGACCGCCCGGGCGACGTTGTTCAATCGCTACGACGATCCCTCCGCACTCCGATTGTTGGACGAACCGGTGAAGCCCGTTCATTCTTTTAATCCGCTCGTCCAGATCGAGGCCTCCGCCGTCGAGGAAACACGCGTGTGAGCGGCCGGGAATCAGGACGGACGCCGGCGGCTCCGCATGCCGTGATGGCAGATCCCAACAAGCTGGAGGTCGTGCCCGGCGCGACTCGGGAGAAACTCGAAGGCTGGGTGCCAGAACTTGCCACCCCGGAGGAACTCCACGCCGCGCTGGAACAGGCTTTCGACTATCGCGGAGACGTCCTAATCACGCGCAAGGATGGAACCAAGATTGAAGGCTACATCTTCGACCGCCGCAATGGCAGCACGCTCGCGGAAAGCTTGGTTCGCCTGATGCCCAAAGATGGCGGTCCTAAACTTTCCATCGCCTACGCGGACATTGCCGCTCTCGCCTTCACCGGCCGTGACATGGCCGCAGGGAGGAGTTGGGAGGCTTGGGTGCGTCAATACTGGGACAAGAAGGCCGCCGGTGAGACCGACATTTCGCTGCAGCCGGAGAAGCTGGAATAGCAGCTAGCACTTAGCATTTGGCATTTAGCACGTGAAACAGCATGGTTAGCGTTCTTGGCACGAAACCCGCTTTGGCTAAATGCTAAGTGCCAACTGCTAAATGCTGGCTTTTGTCACAGGCGCGACCGGATTCGTGGGCAGCCACGTGGCTCGCGTTCTCGCCGAGCAAGGCGCTGAGCTGCGCTTGCTGCTTCGAGCTGGTAGCAATCCCGCTAACATCGAGGGCCTCAGAGCGGAGCGAGTCATCGGAGATCTCCGCGATCCGGCGTCGATTGAGAAAGCCATGGCGGGATGTGAGGTGGTGTTTCACGTCGCCGCCGACTATCGTTTATGGGTGCGCGATCCAGAGGAGATGTATCGCTCCAATGTGGAAGGCACTAAGGCAATCCTGGAGGCAGCCCGCAAGAATGGCGTACTCCGGGTGGTCTATACCTCGAGCGTCGCAACCATGGGATTCACCGGGAACGGCCAGCCCGCGGATGAAAATTTCCCCGTGTCACTGGACAACATGATCGGCCCCTACAAGCGCTCCAAGTTCCTGGCTGAGCAGGTAGCCATGAAAGCGGGCCGAAGCGGGATGGATGTGGTGGTCGTGAACCCATCCACGCCGGTTGGGGAGCAGGACATCAAGCCGACGCCCACCGGCCGAATTATCGTGGATTTTCTGAAGAAGAAATTCCCTGCTTACGTGGACACTGGTCTGAACCTGGTGGATGTCAGGGAGTGCGCCCGTGGGCACGTCGCGGCGCTGGACAAGGGAAGAAGCGGTGAGCGCTACATTCTGGGCGGCGAGAACCTCACCTTGAAGCAGATTCTCGACAAACTGGCTGCGATTACCGGCTTGCCGTCGCCCAAGCTCCGAGTGCCTTATGTAATGGCTCTGGCCACGGGCGTGGTCGATGAAGTCCTCACCGGGCGTATTCTGGGCCGGGAACCCCGAGCCACGATTGATGCGGTGCGCATGGGGCGCAAGAAAATGTTTGTGTCATCGTCCAAGGCCGAGCGCGAACTGGGATGGAAGGCTGGCCCGGTGGATAACGCGCTAGGCAGGGCGGTAGAGTGGTTTCGGCTGCACGGATACGTGTAGGGACAGGAACTGGGAATTTGCCGGATTCATGTAAAGTCGCGATCGTCGCCGCTCTGGAGCGGGAAGTGAAGCCTCTGGTACGAGGTTGGCGGGTCGACTTCCACGAGCACGAAGGCCGCCGCTTCAAAATGTTTGAGGACGGCCAGAGAGTGTTGGTGTGCGGTGGAATTGGCGGGCCAGCTGCGCGCCGGGCCGCCGAAGCTGTAATCGTCCTCTACCACCCCGAGGTCGTGCAATCGGTGGGATTTGCGGGAGCACTCGACGCAACGCTGAAGGTTGGAGAGGTTTTCTCTCCCAGCCGAGTGATTGATTCAATGGACGGGAGCTGCGTAGAAACCGGCGTCGGCAAAGGAGTTCTGGTGAGTTTTGGCAGCATCGCCGATACCGCGCAGAAAGCGCGATTGGCCAAGGCTTACGGAGCACAGGCTGTAGACATGGAGGCAGCCGCCGTCGCACGAGCAGCACTTCTCCGGGGTGTACGTTTTGTTGCGACCAAGGCGATCTCCGATGAGCGCGATTTTTCCCTGCCGGGACTGCAGCGCTTTGTTGGCCACGATGGGCAATTCCGCACCGGCGCCTTTGCGGC
>Ga0187819_10001909_pt1 | contig 10876 bp, 6 predicted proteins | sample NC_wetland_sal_i_15_FD_132411 | JGI IMG/M metagenome (GOLD analysis project Ga0187819, IMG submission 132411) | Wetland sediment microbial communities from Neuse River Estuary, North Carolina, USA - SO4_4 | ecosystem: Environmental > Aquatic > Freshwater > Wetlands > Sediment | place: USA: North... | reverse complement strand
CGGTCGAAGGCCTTCCGCTTGCTGGTCATCACGCCTGACTCGTACATGTCAACGTAGGCGTCGACCAGCATTTCGGTGTGCCCGCCCAGGTCCTTCAGGTCTGACCGCGCGATCATCCCCCCGATGGCGTTCGGCATTCCCCCGATGCCCAGCTGGATGACCGATCCGTCCTCGATGTACTTCATCACGTGTTCGCCCACCTGCTTGTCGACCGCGGTGGGCTCGGCACTGGGCACCTGGACCAGCGGCTGGTTGTCCGACTCCACGATCAGGTCGACGTCGGAGATGTGCACCGCCTCCTCATTGCCTCCGTAGACGTAGGGCATCTTGTCGCTGACCTCGACGATCACCGTTTTCGACCCCTCGACGATCGTGGCGTGCAGGCTGTTGCCGGTGCCGAAGTTGAAGAACCCGTGCTTGTCCATCGGCGCGACCTTGATCATCGCGACGTCGGGCTCGAGGTACCGCTCGAAATACATGCGGCCCTCGTGGTAGAGGATGGGAATGTAATTGCACAGTCCCTGGTCGTGGAGCACGCGGTCGCCGGGGCCGAAATGCCAGTTATTGAAGATGAAGTGCTCGCGGCCGGGATCACAGGTCGCTACCTGCGCCAGGCCCGGGAAGACCACCGCGCACACGTTGACCTCCCTGAGCTCGTCCTTCCGTTTCGCCAGGAACCCGTCCAGATAGACGGGAGAATTGGCGTGATGCCCGTACTGCACCCAGTCCCCTGATTTGACGACCCTGACCGCCTCCTGCGGGGAGACGAGCTTGCGGCTGTACTCGCTCGCGTGATCCATGTGATGCACTCCGTCCTGTTAGGCGCCTTCCGGCAGCCGGAGGCTGGCGACGTGCGTAGCTCGCCAGCCGCGTTACCTGCCAGCCGCATGACGCAGAACTACCAGAGCGTGAGCGCTGTCAATGACTGGGAACTAGGGCCGTAAGCCTCTACCTGGCAGGCGAAGGAAACCCTGGCCAGGCCGAACGCGGCCGGGTTGGACCTTCGCAGGTTCTCCACGCAGACTGCACCATTTCTCCATGCCAGCCGGCCCATAAAGGGCTGCAGGAGAACCGGTCGACGTGCTGCATGTGTCGCTCCTGGGGGAGCAGACAATCGCCGACGACCGGGCCGGAAGCGTCCGGGCCCGGTCGTCGCGCGCTGTTGTCCTGGTCGCCTTCCTGGTCGTGCAGGCCGGGTCCCCGCAGGCCCGGCAGCGGATCGCGGGCCTGTTCTGGCCCGAGTCCACGGATGCGCAGGCGCTGACCAACCTGCGCCGCGAATTGCACCACTTGCGGCAGGTCCTGGGCGACGAGCCTTCGCTCGTGGTGACGTCCAGGGATCTGTGCTGGCGTGACACACAGGCATGCCGGGTCGACGTACGCGTCTTCGATATCGAGCGGAAGGCTGCCTTGGCGGCGGCGGCGGCCGGTGATGACGACGGAACCCTGCTTCATTCCGCCGCGGCGATCGCCGCGTACCGGGGTGAGCTGCTGCCTGGCGTGTACGAAGACTGGCTGCTCGAGGCCAGGTCGCAGCTGGAGCGCCAGTGCGTGGACCTGTGCGACCTGGCCGGTGCGGTACGGGCGCGAACCGGTGACCTGGCCGGGGCGGTGGAGGCGGCCCGGCGCCGGGTCTGGCTGCAGCCGCTGGAGGAGGTCGGCTATCGCATCTTGATGGAATTGCAGGCCGATCTGGGTGACCGCGCGGGCGCGGTCAGCACCTATCATCACTGCGCGTCGGTGCTTGAGCGCGAGCTCGGGGTCGCCCCGGACCCCCTGACGCGCCAGGCGTTCCAGCGCCTGATGGTTCACGCCCGGCCCGCGGCACAGCCCCCGGCGGCCGCTGACCCGGGCGTGCGCCGCCCCGGGCTGGCGGCGGCGCGGCTTTTCGGCCGGTCCGCCGAGCTCGCCGTGCTCCAGGACGCGTGGCGGGCCGCGGTGGCGGGGGGCCGTGGTCTCGTCCTGGTCCGCGGCGGGGCTGGCGTGGGGAAGACCCGCCTGGTAGCCGAGGTTGCCGAGATGGCACGGTCGCACGGCGCGGTCGTCGCGATCGCCCGGTGCTTCGGGACAGCGGGGCGGCTGGCGCTGGCCCCGGTGGCGGACTGGCTGCGGCACGATGCGGTCCAGTCAGCGGTGGCGACCCTCGACCCCGCCTGGCGCGCCGAAGTCGGCAGGCTCATCCCCGCCGGGGCTGACGGAGATCGCCGGACCAGTTCGAGAGCGACGGCGGATGCCTGGCAACGTCACCGTTTCTTCGAAGGCCTGGCGCGGGCGTTGCTGGCCGTCCACCGCCCGCTGCTGCTGGTGCTGGACAACGTGCAATGGTGTGATCAGGAGACGTTGGCGTTCATCACCTTCTGCCTGGGGCTGGCCGATGACGCGCAGCTCCTGGTGGCCGCGACGGTGCGCGAGGACAACCTCGGCCAAGACGCTGAACTCGCAGGCTGGATCGTCCGGATGCGGGCCACCGGGTTGCTCACCGAGGTTTCCCTCAGCCCGCTGGAGGCCGCCGACACGGCGCATCTCGCTGAGGCGGTTTCCGGGCGGCGTTTTCCCGAGGCCGACGCCGATCTGCTGCAAGCGGCGACGGGCGGCTTCCCGCTGTACGTCATCGAGGCACTACGCGGCACCGCCGCTCCCGGTGGAACGCTGCTCCCGGCCGGCGATCTGACCACAGTGCTGCGCAGACGTCTCGAGCAGGGGACTGCGGCAGCGCGGGAGGTGGCCGATATCGCGGCGGCGGTCGGCACGAACTTCACCCTCGATCTGCTCACTGAGGCATCTGACCTGGACGCCGACCTGGTCGTGGAGGCAGTTGACGAGCTGTGGCGGCGCGGGATCGTGCGGGAATTCCGGGATGGCTACGACTTCTCCCATGACCTGCTGCGCGAAACGGCATATGCGGGGATCAGCCCGCCGAAACGCTGGCTGCTGCACCGGCGCATCGCCCAGGGCCTGGAACTGCTCCACGCCGAGGACACGGATCGCGTGGCGGCCCAGCTCGCCGAGCAGTATGCCCGGGGCGGGCGGCCCGAGCGGGCGACGGCCTACTACCAGCGGGCCGCCGATGTCGCAGCCGGCATGTTCGCCCATGCGGAGGCCATCCGGCTGCACCAGAAGGCACTGTCAATCGTGGCCGCCCTGCCCGAGGGACGAGACCGGGACTCCCGCGAACTCGCGGTACTGGAGGCGATGGCCGCACCGCTCAACGCCCGGTACGGCTACTCGTCTCCGGGTCTGCAGCGGGCCCTGGAGCGGACGATCGCCCTGGCCGAGTCGCTGGGCCGCAGGGACTCGAGGGTCGTCGGCCTGGCCGCGCTGGGGGCCGCGCAGTTCGTCCAGGGACGCACGGCCGACAGCCACCGGACGGCCACGCGCGCGCTGGACCTCGCCGACCCCGGGTCCGAGCTTGGCGGCCAGGCGCATTTCACCGCCGGCTGTTCGGCCTTCAGCATGGGGATGCCGGCCGATGGACTGCGTCATCTGGAATTGGCCGCGAAGCTGGCGAGCGGTGCCGTCCTGCTGAGCGTCGGCAGCCGCCCCGATGTGCACGGCAAGGCCTTTTCCGCGCACGCCCACTGGCTGCTCGGCCACGAGGACGAAGCGCTGGCCGCCTGCCGTGAGGCCATCACGCTGGCCCGGGCGACCGAGCACCCGTACAGCCAGGCGGTGGCTCTCGCCTACGGCGCCATCACCCACCAGATGCGCCACGACCTGTCCGAGCTGAGGACCACCATCGATGAGCTGCGCCAGCTGTGCGACCGGCATGACTTCGCCTATTACCGCGAGTGGGTGCTGATCCTGGACGGCTGGTCCCGCACGGGCCCGCCGGGCATCGATCTGGTCCGCCGGGGCATCAGCAATCTCAAATCGGAGGGAGCGCTCGCGCGCATGCCGTACTGGCTGTCGCTGCTCGCCGACCTGTCGGCACGGGACAACCAGCCTGGTGCCGCACGAGCGACCCTCGACGCCGCCCTCGCCGCCGGACGCGTCCACGACGACGTGTGGTGGCTGCCCGAGGTGATGCGGATGCGCGCCGCCTATGACGAGGAGCAGGCCGCCCTCACTCGCCTGCGCTCGGCGGCGCAGATGGCCTCCGGACACGGCAGTGTCGCGCTGCTGTGGCGCTGCGAGCGTGACCTCGGCACGCGACGCGTTCGTCTTTCCGCTCCCGGCGTTCGCCCGCCGGGCTAGCGCCCGGCGGGCGGTCCGCGGAGGCCGGGCGGGTGTGCTCGCCGTACTCACCTTCCTCGGCGCCCAGTAGCGAGGCTCACCGGCCGAGGATCCGGCGGATGCCCGCCGGCCGATCGGGTCATTCGTGCCACATTGCGGGCGGTAGACGAGTACCCTCGACCTCGCACGGGTGCCGACCTGGCTCGAGAATCATCTGACGGTCAGCCTGTCTTGTCAGCGATCCGCCGAGCGGCCCATCGTCGATGCTCCGTCAGCGGTGTCCGTCCAGTCGGCCGGCCCGTGTATGATACGGCACCTCAGTTCGCTCATGGTGTTCACTCGCTTCACTCCGGTGCCCGGGTTGCCCGCACGGAGGAACAGTCACTTAGCGCACAAGCTTGATGAGGAGAAGGCAGGGGCCAAGTGGTCAGGCAGCCAGTCAAGCTCTCGAGGTTCAAGGTCCTCTGGCCAGTGAGTTTCTTGTTGATGTTCTGCCTCTTCCTGGCGCTCATCATCTCGACCGGAGCGACCCCGCAGGGAACGGTGCCGCAAGGAACGGTGCCGCAAGGAAAGGTGCCGCAAGGGACGCTCTCCCAGGGAGTGCCCCCGCACCATGCCGTGGCCAACCCTGCCTCCGCCTCGGATAAGTTCAGCTATCTGGGTACAGATATCCAGGGAATTAGGTCGTATAGCGTCATTTCCGCCGAAAACGGCTACGGTCCGCAGATTCTGCGGGTACTGACTCCGGCGCATCCCGTTTCCGGGGTCTCCCATAATTTCCTTATCGTGCTTCCTGTCGAGGCTGGGCTGGGTAACACTTTCGGTGACGGGCTCGCGACCCTGCAGGCCTTTGACGCGCAAGACAAGTACAACCTCACGATTGTCGAACCTACCTTTGCGATTGACCCCTGGTACGCGAACAATCCGAAGGACCGGAAACTCCGGTACGAGACGTTCATGACCAAGGAGCTCGTGCCCTGGATCGAGCAGAACCTGGCCACCACCGGCCACGAGCAGGTCTGGCTCATCGGGTTCTCCAAGTCCGGCCTCGGAGCACAGGATCTCATCCTGAAACACCCTGGCGTCTTCACGCTGGCCGCCTCGTGGGATTCCCCCTTCGGCGCATCCTCGTACGATCAGTTCGGCAACGATTCCGCGGCTAACTACGGCACAGACGCGAATTTCCAGGCCAATTATCGCCTCACGGAAGCCTTCCTGTATGCCCACAGGGCGCCGTTCCTGACCAGCAACCGCATCTGGATAGGCGGGTACGGTCTGTTCCAGACCGATGACTCCGGCTATGACGCGCTCTTGACCTCAGAAGGCATACTCCACTCGACGGAAACGCCACGGTACATGGCCCATAGGTGGGACAGCGGATGGGTTCCCATCGCGCTGGCCGCACTGTACCAGGACAGTCTTGATCTGCACGGATCATAGACGTCGTCGCCCGCGGCCACGCCGGCCTGGATCGTGTGCTCCCGCGCTCGCTCCAAGCGGGTTCCCTCCCGCCGCGAGCCAGAAAATGTTGCCAATTTCTTACGCGGCACTCCGTGTTTGAACGTGCCGGTCACGTGGACCGTATCCGGGGTGAGTGGCCAGTGCCGTGTTGCCGTTATAGGTCTCAAGCCTGTTGACAGGGCGCTGACGATCACGAGCTCGATGACCGCCGCCATGTCAATGAATGGCGCGACGCTGGCCCGTTACTCACAATTTGCGCCGGGCGTGGATCGAATGAGGGAGCGCTGTGAATTCATCGCACAGCCACCGCCGCCTGCGGAAGATCAGGCGGACGGGCAGGCACGCCAGGCCGTCGCAGGTACAGAACGTAGCGGGAACGGCATACAAGGCAGCGCCGGCGATGGCGATCGCAGGCGCGCTCATCGCCGCCCCGCAGGCCCACGCCGCCGCCAAGGTCCCCGCCCGGGCCACCACGATCGTCGAGCAGATCTACACCGCCAGCCAGGTCCCCGCCCGGGCCGCCGCGATCGTCGAGCAGATCGACACCGATGCCCTGGTCATTCATCATGAGCCGGCCCGCCGTTATACCGTCCAGCCGGGCGATACGCTGTCCTCGATCGCGCAGCGGTTCTACGGCAGCCCGGCGGACTGGAATTGGCTGTACCAGGCCAACAGCTCCGTGATAAAAAACCCGAACGTGATCTACCCGGGCGACGTGCTCAACGTTCCCTACGGCCCGCCGGCTCGCAGCACGACATCCGCTCCCGCCGGGTCCAGCGTGCTGACCACCTCGGCGGCTTTGAGCGGGACGCTGGGCTGCCCTGGGCTCGAGGAGCTGTGGGAAGAGGCAGGCGGCTCGGACGCCCAGGCCGTCATGGCCGCCTCGATCGCCATGGCCGAATCCGGTGGCCAGCAGTACGCCACCGGCGCGGTCGGCGAGCGCGGCTACTGGCAGATCAACCCGGACCATGGCTCGCTGTCCACCTACGACCCGCTGGGCAACGCCAAGGCAGCCGTCATCATCTCCGATGACGGCACCAACTGGACCCCCTGGACCACCTACACCAGCGGCGCCTATCTAGGACGCTGCTAACGAGCGCCTGGCGGCAGGCACCATGACCAGGTCCGGGGGACCGGTGCCGGACACCTGATAGGCGATCTTCGCCCCGCTCGACTGCGCGTAGCGCGTTTCCGGCAGACGGCGGGCCATAGGGCAATGATCCACCCGGTGGCATCAACCATCCCGGTGAATGATCGGGGCTGAGCTTGAACCGGTATCGGCTAGGCCTTCTTTACGGCTAGGCGGCCGTTGGCCAGCGCGCTGAGGTCGACGTCGTCAAGCGCCGTGACCACGATGTCGGCGTGCGCCGCCGCCAGGAGCTCGGCGTCATTGGCGCGTGCGATGCCGATCGACGCCATGTGGCCGGCCTTGGCGGCCTGGACGCCCGCCGGGGCGTCCTCTATAACGATGGAGTCCTCGGGTGCGGCCCCGAGCTCATGTGCGGCGGTGAGGAATATCTCGGGATGTGGCTTTCCGTGCGTGAAGTCCCGGCCCGACACGTCGGCGTCGAAGAACTCGAGCAGCGTCAGCCCGGGTCGCAGCGACGCGGACACGATCGCATGTTTCTGCGCGAAGCTGTCGAGCCTTATCTGCCGCAGGAACAGCTTGGCGTTCTTGGAGGAGGAGGCGGCCGCCACCCTGATCCCCGCGTCTTTGACGGCGATGATGAAGCGCAGCGCGTCGGGGTATGCGGTGAAGTCGCCGGCTTCGATCAGCTGGACCACCATCGCTTGCTTCCGGTCGGCGTACAGAGCGAGACGTCTGCCGTCGTCATCGGGGACGTGGAAGTACGCCAGTGCCGCGCGCGCACCGCTCATACGAGGCTTGCCGGACATCTGCTCGTCGTAGACGCGGGACGTGAAGGCCTCCGGAGACCAGCTCGTCCGGTGACGGATGTCGCTCCAGTCCGACTCCATCAGCTGCCGCAGCGACTCGCGCCATGCTTTCTCGTGGGGCGAGTCGACGAGCACTCCGTCGACGTCGAAAATCGCACCCTGGAACTTCGGCACGCGTCCTCCCCTCAGCCGGTGGCCCGGCGCTCTTCGGCCGGAATGGCCGGGGACAGCCGGAACACGTACCGGTCTCCGGGGCTGAGCTCGCGGATCTCGCCGCCGGCCCCGACCCTTATCGGCCCGCTCGCGCCCTCCGGATGGAGCGCGAGTGTGAGCTGGTCCTTGTCGAGCGTCACCAGGAGCGGCGTCCGCCGGAACTGCATCGTGAACGACAGCTCCCCGATCGGGCCGGGAAGCCTGGGCTCGAAGTGAAGAACGTCGTCGCGGATCTCCGTGCCGGGGTAGGCGCGCTGCATAAGGTCGAGCGTCCCGGCCATGACACCCATGTGAATGCCCTCTCTGGTCGTCCCCCCCTGGACGTCCTCCACGTCGCTGTTCAGCGCGACCAGGAAGCGCTCCCAGGAACTCTCAGGATCGAGCGTGGCGAGTACACCCGCGTGCGTGATGAAGCTCAGCGTGGAGCCGTGCGATGTGCGCCGGTCGTAGTAGGCGATGTTCCGGGCCGCGGTGTCCGCGCGATACTCATAACCCAGGCGCTCGAACAGCCGCCGCAGCGCGGTCGGGGAAAACAGGAAGAACAGCATCACCGTGTCGGCCTGCTTGGCGATCTTGTAGCGGTTCGGGTCGTCGCCCTCGGCGCGCAGGATCCGGTCGAGCCGCTGGATGTTCCCGTACTTGGCGCGGTAGCCGTCCCAGTCGAGTTCCTCGAGCGCCTCGTAGCCCTCGAACTGGCTGATGATGCCGTCGTCGTGGAAGGGAACGAACATGCGCCGGCTCATGTCCTGCCACAGCCTCAGCTCCCGCTCAGAGATCTCGAGCCTGGCGCGGAGCGCATCGGCCCTGCTCGCCGGCAGCAGCGATAGCACCTCGCCCGCGAGCCCGCACAGCCACGCGACCATCACGTTCGTGTAGGCGTTATTGCGCAGGCCACCCTCCTCCGCACCCGGATACTTCTCGTGGAACTCGTCCGGGCCCATCACCCCGTGGATCTCGTAGCGCTCGCGGTCCGGGTTGAAGTGGGCGATGGACGCCCAGAAGCGCGCGATCTCCACCATCATCTCCGCGCCGTAATCACGCAGGAAAGCCAGATCCCGCGTGGCCTGGAAGTAGTGCCAGATGTTGTAGAAGATTGCCGCGTTCACATGGCGCTGGTTGCGACTGAGGTCCGGCTCCCAGCGCCCGGACAGCGGGTTGAGGTGCACCCGCTGGGTCTCCTCCTTGCCCTCGCTGCCGCTCTGCCACGGGAACATCGCCCCGCCGAAGCCCGCCTCACGGGCTGCCGCCCGCGCCTCATCGAGGCGCCGGTAACGGTACATCAGCAGCTCACGTGTGACCTCGGGTATACGGAAGCTCAGGAACGGGAACACGTACAGCTCGTCCCAGAAAACGTGCCCCCGGTATGCCTCACCATTGAGACCGCGCGCGGGCAGCCCGGCGTCCAGGTCGGCCGTGTGCCGGGAACACACCTGGAGGACGTGGGAGACATGAAGCCGCAACAGCATCTGGACCCGCTCGTCCCCGCGCACGTGCACGGCGCACACGCGCCACAACTCGTCCCAGGCGGAAAGATGGCGCTCGAGCGACTCCTCGAAGTCAGGCCGCCAGAGCGCTGAGGTCCCAGCTTTGGCGAGCGTATCGCTGGTCGCGGCGTCGCGGGAGGTCGCGAACGTCAGCATCTTCTCGATCCTGGTCGGCGCGCCCTGCTGGACGTCGAACGCCAGCACCTGCTGGATGTAGTCCTCCATCTGGTGCAGGCTGCGTGCCACTGCGAGCGGCTCGCTTCCCTGGAAGACACGTGTGCGCGCCGCCTGGCTGATATAGATGTTCGACTGCCGCGTCTGGACCTTCAGCGCGATGATCTCCGCGCCGAATGTCCGCGGCGAGACAGGATTGAGATGCCGGCCCTCGAGCTCCAGGTAGCGGGCGACGCCCTGGTTGGTCACGCGTCCGTCGATCGCCGAGATCACCTCCACCCGGCCTGACCAGTTCTGCGGCGTCAGCGTCCATTCGATACCGGCCCGGTGCGGATCGGCCATGCTCACGAACCGCCTGCTGCGCAGCGCCGTCTCACGCCCGGCGGCGTCCCGGAAGCGAAGCTCGCGCGTCACCAGCGCACGGTGAATGTCGAGCTCATGGCGGTATTCAAGCAGCTCAACGTCCGCCAGCCGGATTGCGTCCGCGCCCTCGATCCGCAGCTTGAGCACCAGCCAGTTGGGAAGATTGACGAGATCCTCATTGAGCACAGGCAGCCCGCCAAGGATCGTCGTCTCGCGGTTGTAGACCCCGTGCACGTAAGTCCCGGGATAGTGCACACCGTCGGCGTCTTCCCACTCCACGGTGCCGCGGCTGCATAGATAGCCGTTGCCGGTCGAGGTCAGTGCCTCCCGGAGCCCCTCCTCGGCCGGATCGAAGCTTTCGTAGATGAGCGTGAAATCGTTCATCGCAGCAACCGAGTCTATCTGACTCGGTTCTGAGCCGCTCGCTCCGCTCGCACCGGCCGGAATCGTACTGACGTGTAGGGCCGAGCTGATGCCGCAAAGAACATGGATAACCTGTCCGCGAACAAGACTTCCGCCATGAAACGCCTGGTGCAAACGCGCCAACGTGGCGCCCCGCACCTCTGTCACCGTATCGTCACCCTTGATAATCGGGCCAGGGTTTCTAGAAATTTTTTGCTAGTTCTCAGCTGCGTCGATAGGCTGACGGCAGGCACCGGGGACTAGCCGCCGCGGGCGGCCAGCTACCACGGCGCCACCGAAGAAGAGGTGTTGGTGATGGTCGCCCTGGTGGTCATCCTGGTGATACTCGTGGTGGCCGGGCTCGTCGCGGCCGGCCGCTCGTTCAAGGTCGTGCAGCAGTACGAGCAGGGCATCATTTTCAGGTTCGGACGGGTGCTGCCGGGAACGCGTGGCGCCGGGCTGACCCTGATCCGGCCGGTCGGCGACCGCATGCAGAAGGTCAACATGCAGATCATCGCCATGGCCGTCCCGGCTCAGGAAGGCATCACCAGAGACAACGTGACCGTCCGGGTCGATGCCGTGGTCTACTTCCGGGTAGTCGACCCGATCAAGGCGACGATCAACGTGCAGAATTACATGTTCGCCATCTCCCAGCAGGCGCAGACCTCGCTGCGGTCGATCATCGGCCAGTCCGAGATGGACCAGCTGCT
>Ga0187819_10001908_pt1 | contig 10876 bp, 10 predicted proteins | sample NC_wetland_sal_i_15_FD_132411 | JGI IMG/M metagenome (GOLD analysis project Ga0187819, IMG submission 132411) | Wetland sediment microbial communities from Neuse River Estuary, North Carolina, USA - SO4_4 | ecosystem: Environmental > Aquatic > Freshwater > Wetlands > Sediment | place: USA... | reverse complement strand
TCGGGAGATGGCGGACGGACTCGAGGAACCGCTTCGGACGGGGCCGGGCGGTCGAGAGTGGGCCGGCCAGAAGGGCGAGCACGATCCGGTGCTCCTCGATGTGCCGCTGAAGTTCCGTGACGAATTCCATGGAGGAATCGTCGATGAATGGGAAGTCGTCGATTCCCAGGAAGAGGGGCTGTCGTTCGGCCAACGTCGACAAATCTTCGATCAGTCGGTCGATAAGCAGGAACCGGCTCTGGTCGTTCCGTCGCGGAAGGTCGGCCAACGCCGAGAGCAATCGACGCGTCTCCTCGCCACTCGCGACGGTGGCGTCCGGCCCCGGAGCGTTGACAACGCCCGACGACTCGCGGCGCTCGAGGGGGGCGAGCAGGAGCGAGAATACCTCGCCGGGTTCGGAGGTCCGATCCGATGCGCCAGAGGAGTCCCCGAACCCTTGAAGCATCTCCTGAACCGCGGCGAACGGTCGCGGGAACTCGGTCGGCGCCGCTCGCGTTGTTCCGATGCGGAACCCTTCCGCCTGCGCCTGTTCCGACGCGTAGGCGAGGATGGTGCTCTTCCCAACTCCCTCCTCGCCCACGACGACGAGGAGAGATCCGCGGCCGGCCTGGGCACTCGAGAGGGCCTCCCCGATGGCGGTCCGGACCTCGCCCCGGCCCACGAAGGGGCGGCGGCTGCCTGGGATCGATTCTCGCGCGGCCATACTCGGAACCCGGCCCGAGGAGTTCTACTATGATTCGCCGGGAGAGGCTTATAAACCTCCCCATAGCGGCCGGGCCGCGCGATCCGTCAGTTGTTCCGGCGCACCGGGCGACGGCCCGACGGGTCGAGCACGAAGTACGCTGTTCCGCCGGGGCTGGAGGCCGGCTGCACCACGTTGACCGCCTGCACAAGGAGCTCGTACGCTAAGGCCTCGGCCTCCGACTCATCTTGGGACTCCACGGAGTCCGGGACGTAGATGCGGAGGACTCCCCGGTGGACTCCAAGGAGAACCTGACCATATCCATCGCGTCGGGCCCAAGCGAGGAGGCGACGACCCGATTGTTCTACGACCCCTACCCAACGGAGAGACCCGAACCATCGTCCCGCAAGTCGGCCGAAGATCGTCGCCTCGTCGAGGTCTCGGGGAATCTCGATGCGAGCGATGGAGCGGAGGTCGTAGTGGGCGACGGACTGATCGAGAGTGCCGTCCGAAAGTGAACGGTATCCGCCATCGGCCCGTTCGACGAGACCCTCCCGTTCGAGTCGACGAAGGGCGCGGGCGAGAGATTCCGGGTGGGCACCCAGTTTACGGCGAAGGCCGTTGAAAGCCATCCGGCCATGGAGGCCATGGAGCGTGGAAAGAATCCGATCGTCGAGGGATCCTTGCGCTTGCAGGAGGTCGGGCTGAGGCTCGCGGGTCATCACACGTCGTGGGGCCCGGAGGATTTAGCCATCGGGTAACCAGCACGCCAGCGCCGGGGGGCCCCGCTCGGCGGGCCTCTGCAGGCTGTGCGCGGCTCGGGGCATGTGACTGGTCTCCCCCTCACCCGCTCAATATCCCCCTCGGTCGTGTGAGCCTCCCGACGAGACCACACCGCGAGGAGAAACTACATGACGCATGAGAGCGAAGACGGAGAGCCATCGCCCCGAGAGCACTACGGTCCGTGGGTCTGGACCGCCTACCGAGCCTACAACGAGCTTCTTCGAGAAAAGATCAAGAAGCGGTTCGAGGCCCAGGAAGGGCCCTGGATGGACAAACTGTCCGAAGTCCTGGTCGAGATCGTGAACGCTCGCTGGGAAGGCGGACGGAAGAAAGGAAAAGAAGACAAGCAGCTGCTGGCCAAACTCGACCAACTGCTCTCGGAGTGAGGAGCATGGAATCCCCCCTCCCCCTGCAGCCCTTCCCCACGCCTCCCTCCGGCCCCCAGCCCTTGCCCACCCGGCCGGGCTTCACGCCCCGGCCCCAACGCTACACAGCGACTACCATGTTCCGGGGAGAGTGAGTCCACATGGCGCTCACCGACTTCGAGAACCGGATCACCTCGGCCGTTGAGTCAATCGCTCCCGGCGTCGCAAGCGTCGAGAGCGTCCGCGTCGGCCGTCGACGCGGCTTCGGACCGTTCATGCAGCCCTCTCAAGCCTCGGCCGTCGTGATCGACCCACAGGGCTTGCTCATCACGAACCAGCACGTCGTCGACCAAGCGGCCCAGCTCCGAGTGCACTTGGCCGACGGCCGTGAGCTGGCCGGCGAGATCATCGGCGGGGACCCCGTTACTGATGTGGCGCTGGTGAAGGTCGAGGCCGACGGGCTCGTAGCTGCGAGGCTCGGCGCCTCCGAAGAACTCCGCGTGGGGCAGATTGTGTTGGCTATCGGGAATGCGCTCGGCCTGCCCGGGGGTCCCACCGTATCGACGGGAGTCGTGAGCGCCCTCGGCCGTCCGCTGCCCGGCTCGGACTTCATCTTCGAGGGTCTGATCCAGACCGACGCGGCGATCAACCCCGGCAACAGCGGAGGGCCGCTGGCGGACCTCTCCGGCAGTGTGGTGGGAATCAACACCGCCATGGTCCCGTTTGCTCAGGGCGTCGGCTTCGCGATCCCCATCCACGCGGTCCGCCGCATCGTGGAGGAACTCCGGCAAAAGGGACGGATCATCCGTCCCTGGATCGGCGTGTCCGTGGCCGAGCTCCGGCCCGAGGTGGCTCGACAGTACGAACTGGCGCCCTACTCGGGACTCCTCGTCGCGGAGACGGTTCCCAAGTCTCCGGCCCACCGCGGCGGAATCCGGGCGGGCGACGTGATCACCCGACTCGGGCCGTTCGAGGTCCGCAAGGTGCGGGACCTGCTCGAGGCGCTCTCGAAGTTCCCCGTCGGGTCGGACGCGGAGCTGCAGTTCCGCCGCCGCACCACCGTGCAGACCACGACGATTCCTCTCGAGGAGAGCCCCGAGCTGGAAGTCGCCCCCGAGTGAGACGGCCCGGCCGGACGAGGGTCTGCCTTTCGCGACCCTCGTTCCGGTCCAACCCATTCCTTCCCCCTCCGAACGGCATCGTGGTCCCGGGGGAAATCCTACGGCTGCTTGGGCGCGGCTCATAAACTCGTGGCGACTTGGAGACACGTGCCCGACCCATCGGCCACTCGTGACGGCCGGCCCTTGACGGAGCGTGTCCGCCCGGGCAGCCTCGACCAAATGGCCGGAAATCCCGAGGCAGTCGCAGAACTCCGACGGTGGGCCAAGGCCTGGCAGTCGCCTCGCGGTCCTCCCCGGTTGCGTGCCGCCCTGCTGGCGGGTCCGCCGGGCGTTGGCAAGACGACCGCGGCGCTCGCGCTGGCCCATGACCTCGGCTGGGGCCTCGTCGAGATGAACGCCTCCGACGCCCGGAACCGGCTGGCCATCGAACAGGTCGCCGGCCGCGCCGCACTCACCGACGCCTTCTCGTTGACCGGGGAGCTTCTGAGTTCCCATCGCGGCCAGCACACCCTCATCTTGCTGGACGAGGCGGATTGTCTGTTCTCACGCGACACCGAGAGCACCGCGGCCGAAGCGTCAACTCCGATATCCTTCCGTGAATTTCTGCGCACCCGATACGGCAACGTCGAGGCGCTCGCCCACGCGTGGGGTCTCGGAGTCGGACCCGCCCCGCCGGCATTCGCTGATTGGTCCGCCATCCCAGTCTCGGGCGGTCGATCCAAGGCCTTCCGTCTGCCCGCCGCCCAACGCGACCTGAGCGATTGGAGCGAGACCAAAGCCCGGCCGGACCTAACCGACCGCGGGGGCCTGGGGGCGATCGCGAAGCTGGTGCGGGAAACGCGACAGCCCGTCGTGCTCACCGTCAACGACCCGAAGGCCCTGAATCGCTATTCGCCGGTGTTTCGGACCGCGGTCGCCCGGATCTCGTTCTGGCCGCTGCGCGACGACGACCTCAAGTCGGTTGTCCGGCGCGTCGCCCTCGCCGAGCACCTCCAGATTTCCTCCACCGCCGCCGACGCGATTGTCCGCCGGAACCACGGAGACCTGCGCGCCGCGCTGAACGACCTCGATGCGGTATCCGCCCTCCCGCCGGGCCGGGAGCAGGAAGCCCTGTTGGGGACCCGGGACGTCACCTCCGATTTCTTCGACCTCACCCGGGAGATCCTGGACTCGCCTCGAGTTTACCGTTCCGTGGAGATTCGGAATCGGCTGGACGCGACGCCGGACGACCTTCTCCCCTGGATCGAAGAGAACCTGCCGAGGGCTACCCGGGATCCTGTAACGCGCCTCAGCGCCTATGAGGAGCTGGCGGAAGCCGACCTTTTGCTGTCGCGCGCCCGCCGGTTCCGGACCTACGGTCTGTGGAGCTACGCCTCGGAACTGATGAGCGGCGGGGTCAGCCTTGCCCTCGCCCACGGCGACGGCCACGCCCCCGACCGGATTGCCTTTCCTCAGTTCCTGGGGGAGATGGGTCGTTCCCGCGCCGTACGGGCCATTCGGACCTCGATCCTCTCGAAGTCGGGCCGCATGCTCCACGTCTCGCGTCGCAAGGCCGCAGAGTTCTCCCTTGACTTCTTGACGGTCGCATTTCGGGGGGCCGCCGGACGCCGTGCTTCCGACCGGGACCGAGAGTTCGCGCGTCGGCTCACCACCGCGCTCGAGTTGACCGCCGAGGAAGTCGCCTACCTCACCGGAGGTCTACCGGATGACGAGCGCGTTCAGGAATTGATCAGGGCTCGGGAGGAGGCCTCCGCGCCACCCGACGAGCCGGAGAAACGCTCTCCAGCGCTACCCCCGAAGCGGGCGGGGCCGACTCCGCCACCGAGCGGGGACCCGTCCGTGGAGTCGCCCACGAGTTCGAGGAAGACCCAGCGTCGGCTGGTCGATTATTGAGTTCGCGGCGGGATGCTCAGACGTACCCGAAGGTACGTTTGGCGAGGTCCGACATCCGATCCGGTGTCCACGGCGGTTCCCACACCATATCCACGACCGCTTCCTTGACGCCCTCGGCCGCCTGGACCGCCGACTTCACTTCGTCCGCGAGAATCCCGGCGACCGGGCAGCCCGGGGCGGTGAGCGTCATCGTAACCGTGACGCTGTTCTCCCCCGTCCACTTGAAGGCGTAAATCAATCCGAGGTCGACGATGTTCATCGGGATCTCGGGGTCGTAGATCTTCTTCAGATTGGTCAGGATCCTCTGCTCATGGGCAGACTTGGGGTTGGCCGGGTCCCATGCCGAGGGGGGACCGATCTTGGCGCCGGTCCAGGCGCCGGCGGGCGGGGAGGGTCCGGCGGGGGCAATGGGTGGAGTTGAGGCAGGGGCCGTTCCGCTCATCGATGTGGGATGTCCGTTGGGGATATTAACGACATTCTAACCGGCAGCACACCGCGACGGAATCGCTCTCCTGCCTCGAACCACTTTTAAGTCGCCCCGAGTACCGCCTCTCCCTTGAGAGATATCCACGCGATGGAACCGACCTCCGGTCGGTTTGAGCTCCACCAGGTCGGGCTGTCCGGCATCCGGAAGCCCCTGACCATTCGGAGGCCGGATCGCGTCGTTACGTTGACGGCGACCTTCGATCTGACCGTGGATCTTCCGTCCACGCGAAAGGGCTCCGACCTCTCCCGGAACGCCATCCTTCTCGCCGAGGTCGTCGACGAGACCGCGGTTCGACCGGCGTCCAGTTTGGAATCGGCCTGCGTCGCGATCGCGCGTGAGCTGCTCAAGCGGCACAAGTATGCCCGCACGGCGAAGGTCGACGCGTCCGCCGAGTATTTCTTGCGGCGAGGCATCGTAGAGGAGCGCACGAGCTTCGAGGATTACACCCTACTTGCCGCCGCGCAAAGCACCCGGGCCCCGCCCGATGGGCCGGTCACGGTTACGAAATCGATCGGGGCAGAGGCCGTCGGAATGACCGCGTGTCCCTGCGCGATGGAAACCGCGCGGGAGGCGCTTTCGGAGGAGTTTCCTCGGTTGCGAGACCCGTCCATGAAATCGATGCCCATGATCACGCACAACCAGCGCAATCGAACCCGGCTCCTGCTCGACCTTCCCAACGACGTGGAGATCGAGGTCGACGACCTCATCGACACGATCGAAGCCTCCCAGTCGAGCCCCACGTACGCGATTCTCAAGCGCGGCGACGAGGCACAGATGGTGATCCAAGCGCATCGACACCCCAAGTTCGTCGAGGACGTGCTGCGGGACCTTCTACGGCGGGTCGCCACCGGGTTTCCAAATGTTCCGGACACCGCCTTCGTTCGAGCAAGCTCGGTGAGCGAGGAGTCGATCCATAAGTACAACGTCGTCGCGGCACATCAGGCGTTCCTCGGCGAGCTTCGGAAGACGTCGGCGGCGTAGGCGGGTCCGGGAGTCCTGACCATGCGCTACGCTGCCGACGCACTTCGCCGGCGCCCCGGCCGCACCGCCCTCACGGCGCTCGGAATCGGGCTTGCGACCGCGCTTGTACTCGTCTTGCTCTCGGTTTCCGCCGGAATCCAGGCCAGCGCGTTCCGTCTCGCGACGTCGAGTGGGGTGGACCTGCTGGGAACCAGCACGAACACGTCGCTGTCATCGAGCAGCTTCCCCCCGGTCGCGGGGGCGCACCAGCTCGCTCGCCAGATTCCCGCGACAGACCCCAACGTGGCCACCGCGAGTCCATGGCTCGTCTCCTCTCTCGTCTTCGCCAACTCAACCCTCTACGCGGCCAGCAACCTCTCTGGCAACGGCAGCTCCGTTCCTGCGGGGTGGCAACCCGCGAGCGCTACCTCCATCGGCTGGATACCGGGGGACAACACGGGGCTCGAGGTCCCCTCGATCGTCGCGGGTTCCAACCTCCCGGTCGCCGGCGACCCCCACTACGCGAACGGTACGTACAATGGACCCCGGACCGACGACGTCGTGCTCAACGCCGCGCTGGCGCAACTACTTCACGTCGACTCGAATGCGACGATATGGGCAAGCCCCCAGTCCCCCTCGGGCCCGTCGTCCCTCGCCGGTTGGTTTGCGGAGGCAACGCCGTTCCGTGTCGTGGGACTGAGCGGGCCGTTCTGGTTCCTGCCGTCCGCGGCCCTCGGGATGTTCTATCTCTCTGAGCTCCAGCAGATGGTCGGCGGCGACACCGCGTCGACCGACTACGCCTCGCTCCTGCTGATCCACCTAGTCGACCCCACTCAGGCGAGCCACGACCAGACGCGGCTTGGGGCCGCTTTCCCGGCGATCACGTTCTTCACTCTAGGAAACGTCGTTGGAGCCATCCAGCACGTGGTTGACCTCTACCGGACGTTCGGTACGATGGTCGGGTTGATCGGGATCCTGGTGGCGACGCTATTCACGGCGACGGTGCTCCTAATGAGCGTCGAGGACCGAAGTCGAGAGCTTGCATTGCTGCGCGCGGTCGGGTACTCCCGGGCCCAGGTCGGTGGCTTTGTCGTGGAGGAGGGCTTGCTCCTCGCGGTCCTCGGCATGGTCGTAGGCCTCCCGCTCGGATTCGTGGGCGCCACGTTGCTGAACGACTTTCTCGAGCGGCTCCTGTCCGGGCTCCCGACCGGCTTCAGTTTCGTCACCTTCAACGCCTCTGTCCTCGCGGAGGGGGTGGTCGAGGTGTTGCTCATCGGACTGGTCGCCTCGCTGATCCCATTGGTCCGAGCTCTTCGAATCCCGGTGGCGGAGGAGCTGCGAGCCGCATGAACGCGCTCCGGTGGTCCATTCGATGGCGCTCGCTCCGGCACCGGACGGCGCAGACCATACTCGCCATCGCAGCGATCGCCTCCGCGGTGGCGCTCCCGGTCGTGCTGCTTTCGGTCGGCGGCGGGGTCTACAGCCACGAGCTTTCCTCGATCGAAGAGGTCGGTTTCTCCATCTCTGTTGACTCGGCCGCCAGCCACGGAATCTCTGAGGCCCACAGCCTCTCGGCACAGATCGATCGGATCAGCGGGGTCGCGGCCGCGTCGCCGATCCTCAGCGTGCCGGTCGACCTGTTCACGCCGGGCGGGCACGTCGTGCCGGTACTGGCCGAGGGTGTCATACCCGCGGCGTTCATGGCGACGCAAAGTGCGGCGGAGCGAGCGCTACTCCCGTCGTCCATCAACCTCGGCGATCCCGACGATTCGGTTCACTACGCCAACGGAACGTACGCAGGCATCTCGAGCGCCCAGCTGCTTCTGTCGACGCCGCTGCTGCAAACGCTGAACGTATCGACCGGAGCCGTGGTAGGTCTGTCGCCGTCGTCGAACGCGAGCGCGGGCACCGTCTTCACCATCGAAGGCTCGTTCGGCCTGCCCCCGGGTATCCTGGGGCCGTCGCCGTTGTTCGTGGCCCTGCTTCCACTTTCGCAGCTGCAGTCCCTCGTGGGCCTCGCGCACGCGCCCACGGGGGCCCTTCTCGACTCGGTCGACAGCATCCAGGTCGCCATGGCGCCGGCGCTCGCCGCGGACCCCGCGGCGGTGCAACGCGCCGCAACGGCGATACGGGCCCTCGTGCCGTACTACTCCGTGACCTCCCTCACCCAACAAACGACCGAGATTCAGAACGCGCAGGCCGTCATCACCGGGTTCTACGTCGGGCTCTCCTCCATCGGCCTCATCGTGGGCTTGCTGTTCCTGGTGATCATCCTCCTGAGACGCGTGGAGCAGGAGCGCCAGTCCATCGGCATCCGCCGCGCCATCGGAGTTCCCGGATGGATGGTCGCCCGGGGCATCGTCGCCGAGGCCCTGGGCCTGACCGCCGCCGGCGTCCTCGCGGGCGTGGCCGGCGGAGTGACCACGGTGGAGCTGTTCGCCCGGTACGGATCCGGGACCGTCTCGGACATTGCGAGCCTCGCGGTCTTCAATCCTATCGAACTGGGTTTGCTCGCCGCGGCGCTCGTGGCGCTGGCCCTTCTCGCCAGCGCATTGCCGGTGCGGCGGGCATTGAGACTGTCGTTACCCGAGGTGCTGCGATGAGCGCTCCGGCCGCAGCGACGATCCGGTTGGAGGAGGTCCGGCGACTGTATCATTCCGGTGAACCCGACGAGGTGCGAGCGCTGGACGGGGTGGACCTCACGATCGCGCCCGGCGAGTACTTGTCGGTCGAAGGGCCGTCGGGGTCTGGGAAAACCACGTTGCTGAACCTCCTCGGACTCCTGGATGTCCCGAGCGAGGGCCGCGTTCTCTGGCAAGGGGCGCCGGTCGAAGGGCTGCCGGAACGGGAGCGAACGCGCCTACGTCGCACCGGCATCGGTTTCATCTTTCAACGGTTCTACCTTCTGCCCACGTTGACTGCGCTCGAAAACGTCGAGCTTCCCCTCCAGGCCCGAGGCGCCCCCGGTCCCGAACGACGCCATCGCGCGGAGGCGCTGCTGGCGCAGGTGGGTCTGTCGGACCGCGCGCGGTCGTTCCCCCATCAACTGTCCGGCGGAGAGGAGCAGCGCGTCGCCATCGCGCGCGCCCTCGCCAACTCCCCTCAGCTGCTGCTCGCCGACGAGCCGACGGGAGAGCTCGACTCCGTGCGGGCCCAACAGGTCCTGGACCTGCTGGAGGAGGCGCACCGGACCTCAGGCGCGGCCGTCGTGGTCGTGACCCATAATCGGACCGTCGCCGCCCGTGCGAACCGACACCTCACGATGAGCGACGGACGAATCGTGTCCGACTCGGCCGGGCGGTAACGCGATGGCACGGATCGCCATTCTTCTCAATGACCGATGCCACCCGAAAGAGTGTCAGTGGGAGTGCCAGTCCTACTGCCCGCCGGTCCGGATGGGACAGGAGTGTATCATCGAAGGGCCCACGGGCAAACCGATCATCTCCGAGACATTGTGCATCGGTTGCGGCATCTGCGTCCACAAGTGCCCCTTCGATGCGATCAAGATTCTCAACACGCCGGAAGCCGATGAATCCGAGATCGTGCACCGGTACGGGTACAACGGTTTCCGGCTCTACCGTCTCCCGCTACCGGCGCCTCAGGGCATCGTAGGACTTCTCGGTCCCAACGGCACCGGCAAGTCCACGGCCCTTCGGATCCTGGCCGGCGTGGAGGTGCCAAATCTAGGCGACTACGACCGGCCGGGCTCGTGGGAGAGCGTCGTCGAGCATTTCCGGGGCACGTCGCTCCACAGTCACTTCGAGCGGATCGCGCGCGGAGAGCTGCGCGCGGCGATCAAACCGCAATACGTAGACCGCCTGGCGGAAGCCGGACAGTCGGTGTCCGAGTTCGTCGGGGCGGCCGGCGTCGGCTCCTCCACGGCCCTCACATCGGTCGGACTGGCCGGGAAGGAGTCGCGGCCGGTCGCCGAACTCTCGGGCGGCGAACTGCAGCTCGTCGCAATCGCGCGCACGCTGGCCACCGACGCCGACCTCTATCTCTTCGACGAGCCGTCGAGCTACCTGGACATCGTGCATCGCCTCCAGATCGCGAGGGTCTTGCGTCGGCTCGGCCAGCGGAAGAGCGTGCTCGTGGTCGAGCACGACCTGGCGTTGCTCGACTACTTAGCCGACAAGTCTCACCTGCTCTACGGTGAAGAGGCCGCGTTCGGGGTGATCTCCCATCCGTTGCCGATGCGGACGGCGATCAACACCTACCTCGGCGGATACCTGCGTGACGAGAACGTGCGATTTCGGACGGAGGCCATTCGGTTCACGGCCCACCCACCGAAGCCCGCGGTCCGGCAGGCCGCGAAGGTGCAGTTCGGGCCGATGGAGAAGGAATATCCCGCCTTCCACCTCCGTGTGGGCGGAGGGACGCTGCCGAAGGGCGAGACCATCGGGATCGTGGGTCCGAACGCCACCGGAAAGACGACGTTCGTGAAGATGCTGGCCGGCGTCGAGCCGCCCTCGTCGGGGACTCCGCCCTCGGGCGTCACCGTGAGCTACAAACCCCAGTACCTGAAGGCGACGCAGGCGGCGAGCCTCCGGGAGCGTCTCGTGGCGCTGGCGAGCGACCCCCAATT
>Ga0187819_10001907_pt1 | contig 10876 bp, 7 predicted proteins | sample NC_wetland_sal_i_15_FD_132411 | JGI IMG/M metagenome (GOLD analysis project Ga0187819, IMG submission 132411) | Wetland sediment microbial communities from Neuse River Estuary, North Carolina, USA - SO4_4 | ecosystem: Environmental > Aquatic > Freshwater > Wetlands > Sediment | place: USA: North... | reverse complement strand
CTTCAGGTTGAAAAGGTCAGAGAGCACGCGGAGAATAATTCCTTGCTGATCGCACAGCGCAGCGATCTCCGACGCATGGTTGTGAAATGAACGCAGAGGTACAGCAATGGCGACTTCGTCCACTACGCTGCGCCGCAAGAACGCCGGCAGATCCTGCAGATTAGAAACCAATGGCCAGCCAAGTCTCTTGAGTTCATCTGCTCCTGACCATTCATTATCGGCAAAGCCGATGATGCGGTAACCGAGTTGGGGGTTGGATTCGATTGCCTTTGCGAACTCAAGAGCCCGGCGATTGGAGCCGATTATCAGCATGTTGCGGAGGTTATGGCCGCGCACCCGGAGCCGCCGCAGGTAGGTTCGGACGACAATTCTGCCTGAGACGGTGAAGAAGGTGCTGAATCCCCAGAAGAGCAACAGAAATCCCGGCGTCACCATCCGGAAGTGCAGTATGTAGGAAGCAGCAGCCAACACCAGAGCCGCCAAAGAGGTCGCTTTGACGATGTCGATCGCCTCGGCCCTGCGGCTGCTCAGTCGCTTGGAAGCGTACAAGCCAAACGACACGAAAATGATATACCAGATCCACAACAACACAGAAAAGACTACGACGTTTTGCAGCTTGATCCGCACTTCCAGGAATTGTGTAAATACCGCCTGCCCGCTCCTCACCAGATGAGGCAGCGTGGCTAAGGCAAACGACGCGATCAGCATAAGCATGTCGAATGCTTTGCTGGCGCTCTTCAAAACTTGTCGTTCCAGAGTGGCCATAGGTGATAGCTCTCAGACCACTGTGTTTAGTCTGAAAAACGGGGGGACCAGAGAGATTGCGATCGCGGGAGGGAGCAGCAGATTCCACAATCGGGATACATGGGGGCTGAAAAGCAGCGCGGGCTATCGATGGTTTTATGCCTTATCCGTTGTGCGGCCTTCGTCTTGGGCCATGTTCCGTACGGGGGTTTGCGGCGTCCTAGCCTTGTGACGAACCTAGAGTCGCTTGTAGATCTTCTCCGGAATAGGAAAGGTCCGCTGATTCAACACTGCCCCCAGCACGCGGACATTCGCTGAACGGAGCTGTTGTACGGCTTCCCGCGACGCATCGCGGCGGGATGAGTTCGCCTTGATCACGAGGACTACGCCGTCCAACAAGCTCCCGAACATCATCGTGTGATTGCAAATGTTGATGGGTGCGACGTCAATGAGCAAGTAGTCGAACTCGGCGCGCAACTCGGAGATGCGCGCCCGCATCAGGTCTGAAGTTAGCAGTTGCTGAGAATCTGCGCTGCCTGCCCCGCAGCTTACCAGCCAAAGATTCTGCCGCGAAAGCTGGCGAGCATATTGACGGATAGGGTCGCCCCCAGCAAGAGCATCAGCCAGCCCGAAGTGATTCTCAACCCCAAACTGCTTGTGCAACGACGGAGAAGTCAGATTGCAATCGACGATACAAACCGAATGGCGGACTTGAGAAGCCAGGATCTCAGCCGCATGAGCACACATCCAGGTGCAACCGGTTCGTGATTCTGTACCAGCGAAAACCACGTGACGCGGCCCTTCGGTGCCTGGCGCCAGGAACAAACGGTGGACCAATTTGCCCAACTCCTCCCGCGCCATTCCTTCAATCCTCAGCGTTGGAGCCGAGTTGGACAGATCCGCTGGAGCAAGCATCGTGGATTCAGGCTTCGCGTCCACCTGAAGCATCTCTTGGGCCTTGCCTGTCTGATAGAGCAACTCGAAATTCTTACTCATATTCGGTCCCTGGATTCCTATTCGCGATCGGGGGGAAGCTGATGGCTGTCGATTTCTAACGCCGTAGACCTGAACCGCCGAGCTACAAGCAACGTACTTCCAAAGTAACGCACTTCCTTAGGCTGCAAATGCAGAGCCGTCACAGAGTGCTAGGCTGGTCTAGCGTCGACGTCGAAGAAACTGCGTCTGGACGTGTATGCTCATGCCCTCGCCCATGCCCATTTCCATTGCCGCTGAAGCCCGCAGCCTGAAACCGGTCGAACTTGTGGGGAACGGCAGCCAGCAACGGAACATCGAGCTCGGCGGAGACCTCTGTGGGGCTATGGAATGCGGGATCCAGATGCTCCTGGATGTACACTGCCCCTGCGGCCACGGTGGACGCTACAAGCGTGCCCAGTATCATAATCAGCAGAGGGGGATAAACCGGCAGCGTCGGTACCACGGGGTTTTCCGCCACGGCCACGTTCACAATGCGAGTTGCGTCTAAGGCCTCTGCCATGCGGGCTTCTTCCCGTTTGCGGAGGTATAGCAGATAGCTTTCCTCGTCGGCCTTATAGTTTCGTTCGAGGTTTAGTTCGACGAGGCCCTTCTGCGCCAAGTCACGAGCTTGCTGCTCATACCTTGTGACAATGGTCTGCATGGCCGCTTCCTGGGCCTTCAACCCGGCGTAATCGGCTTTCGCCTTCGCCAGTTCCTCATCGACCCAAGCGTAGGTCGGATTACGATCAGTAGTCTGCTGCTTGATGGGGTGGGCTTCCTCCACCGCGATGGAAGCCTTGGTATCCCGAATCTCCTTATCGACTTCTACCACCAGCGGGTACTCCGGCTGATATTTGGTAAGCAGTTCGGTGCGCTTGTTTTCCAGGGTCATCAAAGTGTTCTTCAGTCCCTGCAGTACCGGTGCGTCGTCTTCTTCCCTCAACGCGGTGGTTAGACGCTCAGGTGTCCCCCCCGCCTGCTTTTCCAACATATGAATCCGGGTCTGGGTGGCCGCGAGTTGTGCCCTAGTCGTCTGCAGGTTCAGGTGGAATTCCGCCAGTTTCTGCAGAAAAAGGTCCCGCGTCACCGTAGGAGCAACCCCATTTTCCTGATTGGAAAATTCCTTCAGTTGCGCCTCCGCATTAGCCAGATCCTTCGCGTAGTGCTCCGTCTCCTGCGCGAAAAACTGATACTGTCCCGGGGGGGTATGCAGCTCTTTATATTTCTCGATGTAGGCGTCGGCTAAGGTCCGAAGCACCCGCACGGTCAACTGGGGATCGGACGAAGTGTAGCTAACGTCGATCAGGTTGCTCTTCTTTTCCGGTTCTATCTTGAGGCTTCCCGCCAGACCGTTCATGGCTTTGGCAACTTTCTTCTCAGGCTTAGCCGGACCAAAAATATATTCTCCCAGCGACTTGTGATTATTCAATCCACAGGTGAGAACCACCTTGCGCAGCACGTCGGTATCCTGCAGCAGTCCGACTTCCGAGTTAAGCTCTTCTTCGGATATCTGATTGGGCACCGCGCCCGGCTTGTCCTTCTCCGGGGTAACCGTGGCCTCGTCACGTTGGCGCTCAAGCAAAAACTTGGTGGTGGCGCGATACTGGGCCGGCATCACGAAGGCAAAAAGAGAGGCGCCCAGCAGAATTCCAGAGAAGCAAAGCATCGCGATCTGCTTTCGCCGAAAGCCGATGGCCAACAAGTCGCGCAGGGATACGCTTGAACTTACTTTTTCATTCGACGGCGCAAAATCGTAGTTATTCATAAGCTTCGCTCAATTGATCGGTACAACACCGCCTACACCATAGTTCGGGAAGAAACCTTTTACCTTGGAGATGCGGTTCTGGGGTACAAATAGCATATCGCCAGGATGCAGAGTCGGATCCTCACGCAGGTTTTTCCTGTTTTGCATATCCTTCACATTGAACACCTGGGACGCGACCCATTGGTCACCGGACCGGCGGTACAGGACCACTTGCGAGTGCTTGGCATCGTCAGTGAATCCCCCGGCGATGGCGATGGCTTCGGTGAGGGTTGTGTCGGCCCGCAGATCGTACTTGCCGGGATGACCGACTTTACCGTTGGCAATGAAATACGGTTTGTTGAAGTCCTTCAGCGTAACTGAAATGATGGGATCGTGCAGCACCTTGCCGTACGCCGTGCGGATCGTTTCCGTGAGTTCGGGCACGGTCTGGCCTTGGACTTTGGCTTCGCCAACGCCATAGAGGGCGACGAACCCGTCGGGCTGTACCGTCACTGCAAGCTGATTATATTCGGGGCTCAACGGGAAGGTGAGGTCAAAGGAGTCGCTGGGCGCGAGCCGGTAGCGCGGATCGCGCGTGCCGAATTGCGGCGCGTTGCTCGATGTTGTCGAGGCCGGCGCTGGAGTTGAGGCAGCAGAAACCGCATTGAGATTCGCCGCGGCGGAGCTGTCAGCAGCAATCGACTTCGTGTCGGTTAACGCAGCCGGCTTCGCAGTTCCTACCTGAGCGGCACTGATCGATGCTCCGGCCGTGAGAATCAATGCAGCGTACGTGCACAACATGCAATTGTTTTTCATAACTTTTACCCGCAGCATTTTATACACTTTGTTGCTTACTTTCGCTCGTGAGTTGGTCGAACTGGTTACGGCCTGTACTGCAACTTAATGTGCGCGCTCAACGTTCGTGAGGCGGATCGAGATAGAACAGCCGCGGATCCCGGCCAGAAAGCAGGACAGCTTCAGAACAACAACAAGCTTCGGAAAACTACAGCCCTGAGGATAATACGCCGTCACACACCCTAAACACCATCACATTCAATCCCCGACAACGATAGGTTGGCATAGCTTCGCCCGCTGAGTCACAATTCCTTGACCCGACGTTACTATCCAATCGCTAAATACTTCCAATTATCCACGATAGTTGTTGCAATGTCCGGAGTGCCATCATGTTAGAGGAGGAACCAGGCTTCCACGGCGAGTGAAGCTTCATGTGTCAAACCAAGGCAACGCTACCGTGACCACAAGCAAATTGAGGTCGAGGCTACACTAGCGTGCAAGCTCGTGCAAGAGGTAGAAAGCACTGATGACTAAAGTCTCCCATTTGTAGCAAGCTGTTTCTTGTAACTTGCAAACTTTTGCACTTGTCGATCGTGGACTCTCATTAACGGAGGCGTTATAGCAGGCGCGCTAGCCACAACACTCCGGGAGGAGCCTTCCGGGCATGTATCAACCCCTAGTTTTCTTCTGCTTCACCAGCACTTGCGATGGGCCCCCTGTGGAAATCCGCGGAATCTTTTCGCTTTTGCTGCCGCAGGGAAAGCTAGGGGGGTGCGCTTACGATTGCCAGTCATCCCAGTTGGGCCGAGGGATCACTGTGAGTACGGGGCCCCAGGATACGCGCAAAATCCAGAAAACAAAAGCTTTAGATTTCGCAGTACGTGCTAGATCTTTGAGTTTACAGGAGTTGCAAGCAATGTATAGAAAACATGGGAGTTAGAGAGGGGGAGCGCGGCCGGAGATTCCATTTTGAGATTGCCGTCAAGTTGTCAAAGACCGATATTATTAACCCGCAGATAATCCACTCTGCTTGATATTGTCTCGTCTGAGAGCTGAGTAAACCAAAAACGACGTATCGGCTAATGGCATCGCATCTGATGCAGAATCCTTCCGACGCGCTGCCTAGCCAGGCAGAGGCGATCCTTGGCGCGAGAGAAAAGCCGCCTCGAGAGGCGGCTGAGTGTTCGTGTTGTTCGCTACGCCTACGGTTTCACCCGGAATTGCTTGTTGCTGGTCAGCGTGCCGCTGGGAGTGGTCACGGTGACAAAACTGGTCGTGGCTCCGGTCGGAACCGTGGTCTGCAGGTAGGTATCGGACCAAACGTTAAAGGTTGCGGCGGTTCCATTGAACGAGACAGCGGTTGTGCCGGTGAATCCCTGCCCGAGAACCTCGACGGTTTTGCCCACCCTGCCCGTAGTGGACATTAGAGAGCGGTGCGTAGGGACCGGCGCCGCCCGTGCTTCCGGTAAGCGCGGCTTCAGGCTGCTCTTCTTTCTCTCCGCCATAGTTCGTGGCTGGTCACGATTCGTGACAGTTTTGGGTTTTCGCGGCGGCTCGGAGAGCGATGATGAGCTTTGGGCTCGAGTCGGGGGACAACCCGATATTTCCGAGTTGCCTTTGAGTTGTGCCTTGCGGGGCCCGGTTGCGGGCGAGGAAGGGCTCAGGGACCTCGAACTCACGCTACGTCGCTGTGACTATGCTTGCAGTGATGGGTATCACGATTGTCGGTGATGGATTGGCGAGAGCTAATTCTAAAAGCTGTAAACGAGTGATAACTGGATCAGTCTGAAGGGATTCACGCTGGAACGTTTTTTCCTGATATAGAGTGCGCAGCCCAGCGGCTGAAGCCAGTTCGACGACTTAGCGGCCCGACTGAAGTCGGGCCCTTCCCAAAAAGCTGCGTGAATCAGGGTTTTCCGCGACGAGTGCAGAGCCTTGACAGGGGATGCCTCGATCAGCTACGTTGAGCCCGCCGATCGCCTGGGTCGAAGGGGCATTTGCGGAACCTGAAGTCACACCAAACACAATGAAGATCTCAGCCCAAGCGAAGTCGGAATCTCGACCATCCGAGGTGCGACAGGACGGGATGCCCGGCGCAGTGTCGGCCCGACTGGAGGCGGTTTTTGAAAAGTTCGAACGATTCGGCGGCCTCGTCGAATCGGCGATGATCCGCAAGCCTTGGGTGAGCGTCGTCGTAATATCAATCGCGTTCCTGGTCTGCACCTCGCTAAAAGCGGTTCGCGGCCAGCTGTGGACCGACGAGATCCTGACCCGATACATCGCCGGTTTGCCGGGCTTCGACGCCATTTGGAAGGCGCTCGCCGCGCATGTCGAATCCAGTCCGCCGCTGTTTCACCTGGTCTCCAGACTGTCGGGAATCACGCTTGGTTGGACCCCATTCGGTCTGAGGTTCCCCGCGATCGTGGGGTATCTGACCATGATTCTGTGTGTGTACTTCATAGTCAGGCACTATATCGGACCACTTTACGCAGCCATTGGAGCGCTCGCCAGCTATTTAACGTATGCTCCGTACTACGCGACTCGGGCGCGGCCTTATGGTCTGCTGCTAGGACTCACTTGCATTGCGCTAGTCTGCTGGCAGCAGGCTGCGCGGCAGCGGATGCGCTGGCTGGCGCTGACCGGGCTGTGCCTCGGCCTGGCGTGCGCGCTGGGCATGCACTTTTATGCGGTGCTCTTGTTTGCGGCGATTGCCTTTGGTGAACTGGTTCGCAGCTGGCGCACGCGTCGCATCGACTGGCTGGTTTGGTTAGCGCTGCTGGTCGCGACCACTCCGCTGCTGCTTTTTCTTCCCTTGATCCGCGCCAACCAGGTTCTGGCGCAAGGCTATTTCTCTCCGGCCACGCTGTCGCATTTTGTGGAGAGCATGGCGCTGTTTTACATGCCGAAGAATGGAGTTCTCGGGGCGACATTTGTAATCATCGCCGGCGCTTGCATTCTGATGTTTGGCCGACGAGAGGCCCAGCCTCCTGTTACGCTAGAAGCCCCCGCGGCGCATGAAGTAGCGGCTTGGGTGGCGCTATTGCTGGCGCCCATTGCAGCTCTGATTGCGGGGAAGCTTGTCACCGGAATATTCCACCACCGGTACGCCATCATTACCATCATCGGCTTCTCCATTCTTCTTCCCTTCTGCTTGCAGCGCTTGTTTCGCAACTCGCGCGCAGCGCCTCTGAGTGCATTGCTGGTGCTGGTTGTATGTTTTGCCGGATGGTTTGCTGTCCGCGAACAAGCGGAGGCGGAGACGAATGACGTCAGCACCGGACTTGCCCATTGGCTGCGAACCACGGACGTCTTGCGATTGCCGGTCGTAGTAGCGGATCCGGTCACGTACCTGCCGCTGGCGCACAACGCTGCCCGGGAGCTCGGCGATACGTTGGTATACATCGCCGATCCCAAGGAAGCATTGCATTACACCGGGAAGACCAGCGCGGATTACAATTTGGAAGGTCTACGGACAATTGCTCCGCTAAATTTACCAACCTATTCCGGTTTTACCAAGGCGCACCGGCAGTTCCTGGTCCTTTGGCAAGTCTCAGATATTGACTGGATCGTCCCCAAACTGCAGGACGCTGGCGCGCAACTCCGGCTTTATGGTGCCCAAGGCGGGCGCCTATTGTTTCTGGTTAATCTTCCTGCGCCTGCAACCCCATCTGCAGATTCTCTAACAAGATGAAGCTGTGGATCTAGGGGACGTGCGGTAACGATCCATGAGCAGCCTCCAACCGTTCCCGAGCCCCGTTGTTACGGCAGGGCTCACTTTTTGGACTGGCCAGGCGTCGGTGAAAGCAATAGCCGATAGCAACGAAAGCAATAACTTTCTTGTTTTTCGGTCGAAACATAGTATCATTCTTCGGCCTCGAACCACGGTGTATAAGATTTCGAGGCGAAACAAGAGATTTACGAGTTGAGGACAAAAAGCATGACACGCTCGAACCGGCCCATAGGCTCCTGCATACTTGCCGCCGTGGTTAGCGTTGTAATTGCATTCAGAGCTCCGCTTCAGGCCCAATCACTTACGCCGGGCCAGCCTATAATCGCCAATCCTTCCAGCATCCCTATTACGGACGGGCTCTTCTGGGATGCCAACCAATTCTCCGGCTCCGACATGTGCGCCCAAATCTATGCTGCCTGGGAAGCAGCCATGGCGACTGGGGTTGCAAGTGCGACGATTGATGCCCGTGGCATTACGGGAACGCAGAGCTGTGCAGCCAACCCCTTCCCTCATCTAGCCACCGGAAAACTCCTGCTGGGCAATACGCTCATCATCACAACTGCAACCTGGCAAGTTCCCACCAGGACTCACGTCGAAGGCCTGGGCGTGAGCGAGTTGGACAGCGGACGGACTTCGAACACGATCCTGCGGGCCGGGTCCAGTGCGGCGGATCCGGTATTGCAGTTAGGAAACAGCAAGGATACATCGTTCGACGTGCAAGTTAAAAGCCTGACGGTGGATGCTTACGGACTCGCGACTACGGGAGTACTGAACAATAGCTCCTACGAAGGCACAACGCTTGAGAATGTGAACATCTACAACGCCACGCTCTACGGTCTTCTGATTGGGCAATACGATGCCCAGCACAGTGGCGGGGGTAGCGGCCCGTATCGCAATATCAACGTTCAGTATAACAGTCGGTGCTCCAGTTGCGGCAGGGGCACGACCGGGATTTTGATTGAAACTGTCCTCAATCAGCCTGGCATGCCTGTTCGCGGTCTTGACAACATTACAGTTTCGGGAAACGGCACCCTAGGCAAATCTCTCGGTAGCTGCATCGCGGTGATAGGCTGGCCCGTCCAAATTACGAACAGTCACGTGGAATTCTGCACCACCGGGATTCAGATAGGAGCGCCAGGAAGCATTAAAACTAGCAATGTCGAAGTTCAAAATGTGTCCACGGACCCCTTTAACGGTTGGGACGTCACGATCACCAATGCCAGTGACATTTTCCTCATCGGGATTATTGGTTTCGGCAACAAAGTGCTTCAAGATAACGTCACTAATAATCAGATCATGGGGCACGGGAAAGGCATATCCCCCCTTGGTTTTTATCTGCTTGGAGATGGTCCTAATCCGGCGGTCATTTCGACTGCTGCCAAGGTATCCACTGGCCATCTAAAGTGGGTAGCGCCGGGAGACTTGCAGGTAATTGGAAATCTGTCAAAGGCAACGGGCACGTTCAAAATTGATGATCCACTCGATCCAGCCAATAAGTATCTGTACCATTCGTTTGTGGAATCGCCCGACATGATGGACGTTTACAACGGTTCGGTCACTACGGACAAACATGGCGTGGCGACAGTGGTCTTGCCCGATTATTTCGAAGCCTTGAACGGAGATTTTCGCTACCAACTGACGGCAATCGGCTCATTCGCTCAGGCTACCGTGGCCAAGGAAATTCATAACAACCGGTTTACCATCCGCACGAGCAAGCCATTAGTCAAGATCTCATGGCAAGTCACCGGCATCCGCCGGGATGCCTACGCGAAGGCGCACCCGATTCAGGTTGAAGAAGAAAAGCCTCCACGAGAGCGTGGACATTATCTGCATCCCGAGCTCTCCGATCCCGCCGGAGTACCAGAGGTTTCAGATCAGCCTGCCGGCAAATGAGCAGGTTGTTACCGGGGGCACACTCCTGGTTTCCGGAAAAAACTCTAAAATTCGCCTGGCTCTGAGCTGATGTACTCCCGTGTTTTGACACCGCCAAAAACTGTGGCAGAATCGTTTCGCTCTTTCGTCAACTAAATCAATCAGTAAGAACTGTCGCTACGACCACAGGAAGCAAGAATTCATTCTTAATTTGAGCAAGTCAATTTTTCTGGCGGGGGCGTCCGTGAAAAAATTGTTAGTGTTTCTATGCGCAATTACCCTTCTAGTTTTGCAGCCATTTGTATTTTTCGAATCGCCTCTGCAGGCAACCGCCGCCTCCAAACCACAGCCCATTCCGCGACAGCTTTTTGGCATGACTACCCATTGGTTCCAGCCTTGGCCGGAAATCAACATTGCGGGAGTGAGATTGTGGTCTACGCACACAACCTGGGCGAACCTCAATCCTAGTATCGGCGTATACGATTGGACGATCTTGGATCAATGGCTCGATTTCGCTAATCAGCACAACGCAACTGAAACCATTCTGACTCTGGCCATGACTCCGCAATGGGCATCGTCGAATCCTAATGACCAGACATGCCGATTCGGACCTGGCCAATGCGACCCACCGGACGATCTCAACCCCGATGGCACGGGCACAGACCAGCACTGGAAGGACTTCATCACCGCAGTTGCAACTCATGCCCACGGCCGCATCCGCTACTGGGAACTATGGAATGAGCCAGTCAATTACTACTACTGGAACGGCACTTTTCCCCAAATGGTTCGCCTAGCCAAGGATGCCCGCGACATTATCCTTCATATTGATCCAAAGTCCTTAATGCTGAGCCCCCCTAATGGCGCCCATCACCCCTACGGCCAGCACTGGTGGAAGCAGTATGCGGCCCTCGGAGGTTTGAACTACGCTGACGTCATTGCCTTCCACGGTTACAGCTTCGTGCCCCCTATTACTTGCGGCAAATATCCTCAAGCCGCTGAGCTCATCAACCATGTCG
>Ga0187819_10001906_pt1 | contig 10879 bp, 8 predicted proteins | sample NC_wetland_sal_i_15_FD_132411 | JGI IMG/M metagenome (GOLD analysis project Ga0187819, IMG submission 132411) | Wetland sediment microbial communities from Neuse River Estuary, North Carolina, USA - SO4_4 | ecosystem: Environmental > Aquatic > Freshwater > Wetlands > Sediment | place: USA: North... | reverse complement strand
GCGGGGGCGGCCACCACCCAGATGGCCGCGCGGTTCGGGTTTCATCCCGGCTCTCGCGTCGTGGTGAGCATCCCGACCGGTCCGGTCAACATCGTCATCACCGCGATCGTGCGGATGCGCGGAGCGACCTCACCGTTCTGGACGAAGGACAGCACGGTCGGCCTCCCCGACCTCATGGTGGTGCCGGGAAGCGCCGAGTGGTGGGTGGGCGGGGTCTTGCTGGATCCAGACCAGCTCGTGGCGATGCAGAATGTGCTGGGATCCTCGGCGATCGACATGCAGTGGCTGTACCCGCTGACCGTGGGCGGCGTCGGCGCGGACGGGGCGCAGGCCCTGCTCGACAACCTCAACCGGGCGAGCACGATGCCGGTCGGGCTGACCGGCGCCTTCGCGCCCGCAGTGAGCACGACCACGGTTTCTACCCCGTTGGTTCCGGTGTTGTCGGCGTTCCTGGATACCCAGGCCGCGGTGCAGACCGTGCTGCTACTGCTGTTCGTCAGCCTGATCGTGGTCGGCGCGGCGGTGATCCTGCTCGCGGCCGGGATGATCGCCGTTCGCCGGGCCGACGACCTGGGCCTGCTGCGCTCCCGGGGCGCGTCGGTGCGGCAGGTTGCCATGCTGATGCTGCGCAGCACCGCGATCGTGTCCGGGCTGGCCGCGCTGGCCGGCGCGGGCCTGGCCGTGGCGGTGGCCGGCTCGTCGGACGCGTCGTCGGCGCTGGGCTTGTCGCTGGCGGCTGTCACGCTCGGGACCGCGCTGGTCGGCCCGCCGCTGATCGCAGCCTGGCAGCATCGCCGACCCGGCTCCAGGCCCGTGGGCTTCTCCCGTGCGTATCCGGGGCGAGAGGAGCGGGCCAGGACCCGCATAGCCGGGCTGCGCCGCCTGGTTATGGAGGTGACGGCGGTGGCGGCCTCGGTGGCCGGCCTGGTGGTCCTGCATGACCAGGGCGTGCCGGCCAACGGCGGGATCAACCTGTACCTGGCGGCCACGCCGGTCCTGGTAGCCATCCCGGTCGTCCTCATCGTGCTGCGGCTCTACCCGCTGGCCGTCAGGGGCCTGCTCAGGCTCTCGTCGCGGCGGGCGGGCGCGACCGGTTTCGTCGCCCTGGCTGGGGCGGCCCGCTCCTCCCTGGCTGGGGTGCTGCCCGCGTTTGCGCTGGTACTCGCGCTCAGCCTGGCGACGTTCGCCGGCATGGTCAACCAGGCCATCACCCGCGGCGAGATCGCCGCCTCCTGGCAGAGCACAGGGGCAGACGCGGCGATTACCGCGACGTCCGCCCCGGTCACGCCCGCGGCCGAGAAGGCGATCGCGGCGGTCCCCGGGGTGAAGCGGTTGACCGCGACGTGGAACACCAGCTGGACCACGCCCGGCGGCCAGCCGGTCACAGTGGTCGCGGTGGACCCGGCCAGCTACGCGGCCCTGCTGGCGAGCACCCCGTTCCCGGCCGTTCCGTTTGCGAAGCTCGGGAGCGAAGCTCCCGGCACGGGCACGGTGTCCGTACTCGCCTCCCCGGCCGCGCTGGCCAATCTGGGCGGGACGGCGGCCCAGCTCAGCTCGCCCGTGGCCATGGGCCCGATCGGGGTCCGGGTCGCGGGCACGGTGACGAGCATCCCTGGGCAGCCTGCGGGCAGCGCGTTCCTGGTCATGGTCATCCAGCGGCTACCCGGGCCGCTGGGCGTGCCCGCGGTCAACAGGATCCTGATCACCGGCCCCGGGATCAGCGCCGCCGCGATGTCCGCGGTGGTCGCCCGCCAGCTGCCGGGAGCAAGCACAGCGTTCCGTTCGGCCGCACTGACAGCCCTGGCCGGTTCGCCGCTGCAGCATGGTGCCGACCTCATCCTGCCGCTGACCATCGCCACCGCCGCCGGGTTCGGGTTGTTCATTCTCATGCTCGGCGTGGCGCTCGGTACCCCGGACCGGGCCCTGATCCTGGCCCGGCTGACCGTCATGGGGCACGAGCGGTCAACCGGGCTGGTGCTGCTCGAGGCGCTGCCTGCCGTGGCGCTGGCGGTCGCGGCGGGCGTCGCCTGCGCGCTGGCGCTGCCGCCCCTGGTCGGCTCGGCGCTAAACCTGTCCGTGTTCACCGGCTCAGGCGCGCCGGTCCCGGTGCGGCCGGACTGGATCTCACTCGGCCTCCCGTCCGTCGCGGCGGTGCTGCTCGCCGCGGCGGCGCTGGCCACCGAGGCACGCAGGCTGAGCCGCCACGGCGTGACCAAGATGCTGCGAGCCGAGTGAGCGTCGCCTCAGCTGCCCGTGGCGACGGGCCGGGCGGGTTCGGTGATCCAGTTAGACCACGAGCCCACGTACAGCGCAGCGGGGATGCCAGCCAGCGCGAGGGCGAGGACCTCATGCGCCGCAGTGACGCCTGAGCCGCAGTAGGCGCCCCAGGGCCCGGGGGGCCTGGGGGGACGGGCAGTCCCCCCAGGATCGGGGGGATCCCGGGGGGTCGTCCCCCCGAGAGAACACAGCGCCGCGAAGCGGGCGGCGAGCTCGGCGGCGCTCCGGAAGGTGCCGTCAGGGTTCACGTTCTCAGCGGTCGGCGCGCTGACCGCGCCAGGGATGTGACCGGCCACCGGGTCGACGAGCTCTTGTTCTCCCCGGTACCGCTCCCCCGCCCGCGCGTCGAGCAGCCGCCCGGTCCGCGCCATCGATGCCGCGCCCGCCGCGTCCAGCACCGGCATGTGGCCCGGCCGCGCGGTGAAGTCTGCCGGCTTCCCGGCGGGATCAGCCGTGGTGATCGGGAGCCCGGCCGCCAGCCAGGCCTGATAACCACCGTCAAGTACCCGCACGTTCTCGTGTCCGTAGTAACGCAGCAGCCACCAGCCGCGGCCGGCGGCCGTGGCGTCCCGGTCGTCGTACACGACCACGGGACGGTCCCGGCTCACTCCGGCCGCGCGCATCGCCTCCTGGAAGACCGCCGGGCCAGGCAGCGGGTGCCGTCCGGCGGAGCTGGGCGGCGCGGCCAGGTCACGGTCCAAGTCGACGAAGACCGCCCCCGGCAGGTGGCCCTCGCGGTAACTGTCCAGGCCTGGGGGCCCGCCGAGCCGCCACCGCACGTCCAGCAGGACCGGTCCCGGCTCGCTGGCCAGCTCCTCGGCGAGGGCGGCAGCCGAGACCAGGAGCCCGCTGGTGCCCGTCATGCCGCGGTGAAGGACAGGGCGGGGACAAACTGTTCGGATGGCGTGAGCGAACCGTGCATGGCGAAGAGCGCAGATTCGCCTGGCTCTGTCTTGCTGGCCACGACGGCGAAAGTGCCCGCGGCCGCTACCACGACATCGCCGATCCGATCGGCCATGCGCGCGTCCACCGGGCCGAACCATCCTTCCTTGATGGCCTCATCCCTCGACAGGACCCACGCCCGTTCGCCGAGTACCTCACGCCAGGTGGCGAGAACATCGGCGGCGGCACCTGGTCGTGCGTAAAGATGCCTGGCCCGCGCCTCGCCGCCGAGCCACGCCAGCCCGGCCCGGAGCACCGGCATCTCATCCACGTCGAGCCGGTCGTCCGGACCGACGTCCACCATGCCGTGGTCGGCCGTCACGTATAGGCAGGTCTGGGGGGGCAGCCCGCTCGCCAGCTGTTCGGCCAGCTTGTCCACGTGGGCCAGCTGGTAGTACCAGGAATCGGAGCCGAGGCCGAACATATGCCCGGTACCGTCCAGGTCGCCGTGGTAGACCGTCACGAACGCGCGCCCGTGCTCCGCGAGGGCCGCCGCGCCTTGCGCGGCCAGGGCACCCATGCTGTCGGCAGGGCGGAGTTCCGCGCCGCGCAACGCCGCGATGGTCAGGCCTCGTCCGCGAAACGCGCCCCGGGCCACATGGACCGCCGCGATGCCAGCCGCACTGGCCCGCTCGTAGACCGTGGGCAGGGGCTGCCACTGGCGAGGATCGACCCGCGAGTCCCAGCGCAGCGCGTTGAGCACCAGATCCGCGCCCGGCACCAGGACCTTGTAGCCGAGCATCCCATGCTGGCCGGGAGGGCTTCCGGTACCCAGCGAGGGGAGGCTCGTGGCCGTCGTGGCCGGGAACCCGGCCGTGATCGGCTTGGAGTTGCGGGCCAGCTCGGACAGGAACGGCGCGGCGGCGGGATGATCCCGGAGCAGTTCCCAGCCGAGCCCGTCCACGATAAGCAGGCACGCGCGCTGGGCGGGGGCCAAGTCGAGGACGTTCTGCTCCGGGGGCGCTTCAGGGTCGAGGGACGCGAGAATCGACGAAGACAAATCGGCTAGGGTCGCGGTCCCATAGGACGGCACGATCGGCGAATGTCTCGGCTCGAGCGTCATGCGGGAATCCTCATCTGCTACTCGTGGGTGCCACTGCTCGTCTTGCTGGGCGCCTGGCGGATCGACCTGCCTAGCGCCGCCTCGCCTGCGCATCTTGCCGGAACATCGTGCCACTGGGTGGGCGCCAGCGGCAAAATAATGGTCGAACCCTCAGTATTCCGGCAGCCCCGGTTACGCTACCGGGTCGCCGCCGTGGCGTCGGAGAGTACCCGCACGAAGCTGAGCAGCTGCCGCACGGCCTCTTCACCGTCGGCGTCCTGGCTGACTCGCAGCGAGAAGTCGTCGGCCGTGATCGTGCCCAGGTAGCCGTGGTCGGCTTCGCAGCTCTCGTCGCCGCAGTGGGCCGGCTCGAGTTCCAGGTGGGAGAGCACATTCCAGCCGATGGTCAGCATGACCTCCGACGGTAGGGTGACGCCCGGCACGTAAGCGGCCGGGTCGGGGACCACGCGGGTCAGGGCCACGGATGAGATCCGGCCGAACCGGATCGCCTCGGTGCTGGTCTCGGCGCGCGGCCGGCTGTCGGCATCCTCGGCCGGGTGCTCGTCGGTGTGCGAGTAGACCAGCCGGGTCGGAGTGAGCGCCAGCACGGTCATGTGACGGCGTACCTCCATGCCGGGATCGAAGATCGCGTCGTGGTGGACGACGTAGGCCGTAACCGGTTCTGACCCGAGCGCCGAGGCCACCGCATCGGACACCAGGCCCGGGTAATAGCCGCTGCGCTCGATCGCGGCCCGCAGGCCATCGGTCATGACTCGACTTTCCCTCATTCCCCCATCCTGCACCGTCCCGGTGGATGCTTCGCCCGCGGGACTGACTCTGCCAAGCCGCAGGACCTCAGGCGCTTCGGGCGCCTCAGGCGGGCTGGCCGACCTCCGGCTGCCCCGGCGGCGTGATCCCGGCCAGGTCCAGCAGGCGCTCCTCCTCCGGCTCGGGCAGGGCCATCGCGCTCGAGCTTGGGGCGGGCCTTGGCTTACGTGGCTTCCTCGGCCCGGACCCGCCGCCCCGGCCCCGGTAGATGATCAGGCCGTTCACCGGATCGGGCACGCCGTCCAGAGCCGAACGGACCGCGGGCAGCGCGCGGAATGCTTCCCACTGCGCGTCGGAGTCGAACAGCACCTCGAATACCACGCCGTATCGGTGCTCATGCCACTCCCAGTAGACGGCTCCGTTGGTGAGCGCGGCCTCGATAAGTTCGTCTTGATAGGAGTCCTTCCAGCGGCGAGCGGGCAGCTCCGCTGCGTCGAAGACCTCGATTGACCACCACTCGGACACGCCCTTACCACCGCCATCCTGTCAGCTCTGGTCCCTATTGAGATAGTACGTCTTTTGGCCGTGGCCCGATAGGCTCCTGCGGCATGAGGTGGAACGGCCTGCGGCTGTCCCTGACGCTGCTCACCGTAATCCCGCTGCGCGCCGCTGCGCCGGAAGCATCGCCAGGCCTTCAGGCCTCCGCCGCGCCTCGGGCCGGCGACTCATCTGCCGATCCAGCGTGGCCGAAGCCGGATCCAGCGACCGCGGCCGCCGCCATGGCCTGGGCGCCGGTTGTCGGGCTGCTGCTCGGCGTGATTGCCGCGGTCGTCCTGCTCACCACGGATCGCCCGCTCGGCGCCGGCCCGCTGACCGGCGCAGCGCTCGCGGTGGCGTCGCTCGCCCTGCTCAGCCGAGGGCTGCATCTGGACGGTCTGGCTGACCTGGCCGATGGCCTGGGCAGCGGCCGGCCCGCACCGATAGCGCTGGAAATCATGCGCCGTTCCGACATCGGGCCGTTCGGCACCGTCGCGCTGATCCTGGCGCTGCTCATCCAGGTCGCCTCGGTCAGCCATGCGGAAGCTTCTGGCCCTGGGCGTGGAGCCGCCGCACTGATCACCGCGGTAGTCACCGGCAGACTGGCGCTGACCTGGGCCTGCCGCCAGGGTGTACCGGCGGCCAGGCCGGACGGCCTCGGCGCACTCGTGGCGGGCACGGTACGTCCCGCGATCCCGGTAGCGCTCACGCTGGCCGCGGTCACGGCCGCTGCAGCGGCGGTGGTGATCTCCACGACGCTGACCGGTGAACCGCTCGGCTGGACCCTGCCACTCGCTGTCGTAGCCGGACTGGCCGCCGCGTTCGTGGTGCAGCGGCAGGCGGTGCGCCGACTGGGCGGCATCACCGGGGATGTTCTCGGCGCGCTAGCGGAGGTCGCGACCACCGTCACTCTGGTCGTGGCGGCTATGGGCCCGCGGGCGTTACCGCACCGAGCCGGGGCCGTCACCTCCGGAAGCGGTCGCCGATGCGCCGGGCGACGACCTCCGGCGCCACGTCGACGGCACCCTCCCAGTGCAGCCGCTCAAGGAACGTCGAGTCTGAGCGGTAGAAGGCCTTGAGGTTCGAGCGGCAGGCCAGGCGTAGGTTGAGCGGATACCCTTCGCCAGCTGGCGGCGCCCCGTAGATCGCGCAGTTGAAGCTCTGGAAACCCATCTCGGCGTACGCCCCGAGGGCCAGCGCCAGCCCGTGGGCCAGCTCTGCGATGAGATCGTCATCAAGCTCGGAGGGCGAGGAGATCCCCGCGGCGAACGCCCTCAGCTCGGCGGGGGCGATCGGAGCGAAACTGACGATCCACTCGAAGCGCCCGGTATTCCCCAGGTAACGCTCTCCGAGACGGCGTTCGGCGTCCAGGTAGGCGTCATACCGCTGCGCCGACACCTCGGTGAGCAGGCGCTGCATCGTCGTGGGCTGGGCATCGACGATCCCCTGCATGTGGGGATGGAACAGTGAGCTTCCCGAGGGCAGCATGTGATTGGCATTGATCGACGCCCATCGTGAGCGCGGGTCGGCTGCCATCACCGCCTGGGCAAAGGCGACCTGCGCGGCCAGGTTGTCGGTGAGCAGGCGCCGGGTTATCTGGCCGAGCGGCAGGTAATGCAACCGCGGCGAGTAGACCGATACCGAGCTGTGCGATGAGTACGCGTGCAGGTTCGCGAACAGCACCGCCTCGCCGCGCGTGATCCGTCCGTCGGGATGGATGCTGGCCGGCAGTTTGGGCGTCAGTTGGTCGACCCGGCCCGGGCAGAACGGGCAGCCCGGCTGGCTCTCGCGCGCGAACGTCTCGAGGTCGAAGTCGCTGGCGGGCATCAGGCCGCGCTCGGGCAAGATGCGTGAGCTATGCCCGGTCAGCGGATCGTGGCGCACCTCGATGGTCGTGCGGGCAGGCTCGCCGGTACCCGGGTCGATCAGCTCGGCGGTCAGCAGCTCACGGCTCAGTTCCATGTGTTCGCCTTGCCTTAGGACTCCGGGATCTAGACAGAACGCGGCCGCGGCGGTCGCGGTCGGAAGCCGATCTCCAGCATCGCGTACGAACATGTTTCAATGGCGGGAAAGATCAGGACACCGTCGATCTTGCCAGCTTGGCAGTGACCGATGGCCTGGGAGCGGAATCAGACATGCCATCGACCCACGAGGTGTTCAACCAGCCGCCGGCGCTGGCTGGGTACGACGTCGCCGCGGACCCGGCGATGCTCGACGCACTGCGCCGCGAGGGCGCGGGCTGGGCCGAGGACGCTATCCGCGAGCTCGGCCGCCTGGCCGGATCGGCCCAGGCGCAGGAGTGGGGCCGCCAGGCCAATGAGCATCCGCCGATGCTGCGGACCCACGACCGCTTCGGCCACCGCATCGATGAGGTGGAGTTCCATCCGGCCTGGCACGAGCTCATGACCGTCGCGGTCCGGCACGGTCTGCACGCCCCGCCATGGCGGGATCCGCGACCCGGCGCGCACGTCGCGCGGGCCGCGGGCTTTTATGTCTGGGGCACCACCGACGCCGGGCACTGCTGCCCGGTTTCGATGACCTACGCCATCGTGCCCGCGCTGCGGCACGCCCCGGAGCTGGCCGGTCGCTTCGAACCGCTCCTGGCCACCCGGGAATATGACGTCGGCCTGCGTCCGCCGAGCACTAAGCGCGGGCTGCTGGCGGGCATGTCGATGACCGAGAAGCAGGGCGGCTCCGATGTCCGGGCCAACACCACCCGGGCCGTCCCGGCGGCCGACGGGACCTACCTGCTGACTGGGCATAAGTGGTTCACGTCGGCGCCCATGGGCGACCTGTTCCTGGTGCTCGCGCAGGCTCCCGGCGGACTGTCCTGCTTCCTGCTGCCGCGGGTGCTGCCGGACGGCAGCCGGAACGGCATGCACCTGCAGCGCCTGAAGGACAAGCTCGGCAACCGGTCGAACGCGTCGGCCGAGGTCGAGTACCACGAGGCGGCCGCGTGGCTGGTCGGCGACGAAGGCCGCGGAGTCCGCACCATCATCGAGATGGTGAATATGACCCGGCTGGATTGCGTGCTCGGCACGGCGACCGGGATGCGGGCCGGCGTCACGCTCGCGGCGCACCATGCCGCGCACCGGATGGCGTTCGGCCGGAAGCTGGCCGATCAACCGCTGATGGCCAACGTGCTGGCGGACCTGGCGATCGAGTCGGAGGCGACGACGCTGGCGGCGTTCCGGCTGGCCGGGGCGACCGACCGCGCGGCCCGGGGTCACGAGCAGGAGGCCGCGTTCCGGCGGCTCGCCCTGGCGGCGACGAAGTACTGGGTGTGCAAGCGAGCGCCGGCTCACGCCGCCGAGGCCCTGGAATGCCTGGGCGGCAACGGGTACGTGGAGGAGTCTGGGATGCCGCGCCTGTACCGCGAGGCGCCGCTGGCATCGATCTGGGAGGGCTCGGGCAACGTCGCCGCGCTGGACGCATTGCGGGCGCTGACCAGGCAGCCGGAGACGGCCGAGGCCTTCTTCACGGAACTCGACCAGGCGGCGGGCGCCGACCGCCGCCTGGACCAGGCGATCGCCCGATTGCGCAAGGAAGTCAGCGACCCCGCGGAGGAGCGAGCCCGCTGGCTGGCCGAAGCCATGGCGCTGACCCTCCAGGGAGCGCTGCTGGTTCGCTACGGCCACCCGGCCGTGGCCGACGCGTTCGCCGCGTCGCGCCTGGCCGATGACGCCGCATGGGGCCGTGCCTACGGCACGCTCCCCGCCGGTACCGGCACCGCCGCCATCGTCAGCCGCGCCACGCCCGAGATCCTGCCCTGATGACCGGGTGACCAGTGTCCTGGACCGGCCTGCTCCCGGGCCCGACCTGACCGTCCCGTACGGCACGCGGCCCGAGCAGGTCATCGACTTGAGGTTGCCGCCGCCGACACAGCATCAGGCCGCGAAGGCACCGCTGATCGTACTCGTCCACGGGGGGTTCTGGAGACCTGCCTACGACCGGCGCCATCTCGGGCCGATGGCCTGCGCGCTGGCGACGGCCGGGTACGTGGTCGCGGTGCCCGAATACCGGCGCGCCGGCATGGCCGAGGAGGGTTGGACGGGGCCGTTCAACGACATCGCCGCAGCTCTGGACCGGGCGGGCGTGATCGCTGGGCAGTACGGCGCTGACACCAGCCGGATCACGTGGGCCGGCCACTCCGCAGGCGGCCACCTGGTGCTCTGGGCCGCCGCCCGGCCGGGGTTGCCGACCGGCTCGCCGTGGCGAGGGTCCTGGGGTCCGTGCCCGGCCACGCATGTCGTCTCGCTGGCGGGGTGCAGTTCATTGCGCCTGTGCGCGGAATGGAATCTAGGCGCGGGGGCGGTACGCCTCCTGATGGGCGGCGGTCCGGATGACGTTCCCGAACGTTATGCCGTCGCCGATCCCGCCGCGCTGCCCGCGCCGCCCATTCCGGTCACCCTCGTTCACGGCGTTGACGATGACACTGTGCCGCTGCGAATGAGCCAGGCGTTCACCGCAGGCCGCCTGGTCGAAATCCCGGGGGCCGGCCACTACGATCTCATCGATCCGCAAAGCCAGGCGTGGCGGCAGGTCCTATCCGTCCTGTCGGGTACCCGTTTGGAAGGCAGCTCATAACCGGCCGGCGCCGCTCGGTCACGCACCCTGGGACAGTTGAGGAAATTCAGGTCGCGGCGGCAGAGTCTCCTGCCGAACAGATATTGGCGCCTGCCGGAAGCTGAACGGCAGACAGAGATCTCGGAAGGCTACATCTGGCCCAGGGAGCCGGGTTCCGATGGCCCAGACCTAGCTGAGAACCCGGCCGGACGGGGATCAGATGTAGCCCGCGAGATTCGCGCCCTTCCGCGCTCTGGTGACCGCGGAAGCACATCCTCGAAAAGGGTCACGGTGCTGCGGTGGGCAGATAAGTCCAGGATGGACTTGCCGGGCGTCCGGCGCACACGAGCCGGTGCCCGATTACGAGCCACCCACAGAACCGTGCGCAGGCCTAGTTCCCGGTCGCCGCCCGGAACCTGACCACCAATTCGGCGGGCACGCGGCCACGGTCCTTGACCTCGATGCCCTGAGCCTTGGCCCACTCCCGGACTTCCGTGGTGTTGACCCCGCTGGCCGAGGCCCGCCGTCCGCTCCGGGCCGACCGCCGGGCCGCACCCGAGCTGCGCCGCGCGGCGTCAATGTACTTGGCCAATGACTTCCGCAGCGCCTCAGCGTGCTTTGCGTTCAGGTCGATCTCGTACTCGGCACCATCCAGCGCAAAGCGGACGGTGCCCTCAGCCTCACTGCCATCGATGTCATCGATGAACAGGGTCTGTATCTTCTGGGCCACGTGTGCTCCGTTTCTCT
>Ga0187819_10001905_pt1 | contig 10880 bp, 5 predicted proteins | sample NC_wetland_sal_i_15_FD_132411 | JGI IMG/M metagenome (GOLD analysis project Ga0187819, IMG submission 132411) | Wetland sediment microbial communities from Neuse River Estuary, North Carolina, USA - SO4_4 | ecosystem: Environmental > Aquatic > Freshwater > Wetlands > Sediment | place: USA: North... | reverse complement strand
TCTGCTCAACATATTGTGTTCTCCTTTTCGTAGGCCGGGTTGCTCGTCGCTTCCCTAACCCAGCGCGGTTTTTCCAAGCTTTTGCGGTTTTGTTCCCACCTCCCGGAATCGCAGTACTGAAAACTCGAGCCCCGGGTATGCACTGACGTGTGCCTCCCCGAATCCGTGAGGTGCCGCGACCATCCACCGCAATTTTCGATGTGGTGCAAGCCCCCAACAACTGGCAAAAGTAACAGTCTAACCAGCACGCGGTGACCAACTCCGGGATTCCCGCCGACCGCTGCCCGGCTTCTGGCCTGTCATTTCTACCAGTGGCAAAAAATCGGCCTACGGTATACGTTCGATGGGCAATAGGGATGGGTCGAAGGACGATTGTTCCTCAGGGGGCGAGAGCCGGGTACGTGCGCTCTTGCAGAAAAGAGGGTCCGCCATGGAGAAGATGAAACAAGTGCTTTCCGTCTTACTCAGCGCGACACTCATACTCGCAAATGCCATGCTGGATGGTTGCAGCAAATCGAAGACAAAGCAGGCCGCGCAGGCGCCCACTACGACTCACGCAATACCTACAGCCGACGAACTCTTCCAGCTCGTCGCCCCCATCGCTCTTTTCCCGGACAATCTTGTCGCGGTAGTGCTGGCGGGTTCCACTTATCCCGACCAGATCAGTTCTGCTGATACCTGGGTGAAGCAGAACGCCAATCTCAAGGGCAACGACCTCATGCAGGCGGCCGATCAACAATCCTGGGATGTCAGTGTCAAGGCGCTCACCCAATTCCCCGACGTTTTAAGCCAAATGGCCTCCAATATGGCCTGGACTTCTGCCCTCGGCGACGCCTATTTCAACATTCCCCAAGATGTCATGAACGCCGTTCAGGTAATGCGACAGCGCGCCGCCCAGGCGGGGAATCTGAAATCCAATGCGCAGCAGATGGTTACGACCGAGCAAACTGCGGCAGCGCAGCCACAACCACCCGCTCCTTCGCAGCCACAACCAGCGACTGCTTCGCAGCCACAACCATCCGCTCCTTCGCAGCCGCAACCATCCGGTGCTCCGCTGCCAGAAGCCTCCGCTCCTTCCCAGCCAGAAACACCTGCTCCGTCGCAGACGACGATTGTCCAGGCACCGCCCCAGACCATCGTCATCCAGCCAGCCCAGCCAGACGTGGTTTACGTGCCTAGCTACGATCCTACAGTGGTTTATGGCGCACCCGTCGCCGCCTATCCGAGCTATGTTGCCCCGCCTCCACCTTCCACAGGCGAACTCGTTGCCACCGGCCTCGTCTCCTTCGGTCTAGGCATGGCCGTTGGCGCCGCCATGAACAACAGTTGCTGCGGCTGGGGGTATAACTCCTGGGGCTGCGGCTGGAATAACTCTGCTGTGACCTACAACCGGAACGTCTACGTTTCCAATTCCAACACGTTCGTCAACCGCAATAACTATTACAACCGAAACCTCAACAACGCGAACGTGAACAATTTCAACAGGAATAATGTCAACACTAACAACATCAATCGCAACAATTTGAATAACAACAACTACCGCGCAAACAATTTCAATAACGCTGCGCGCAACTCGAACCTCACCACTCCCAACTTCGGTACACAACGCAACCAGTCCCAGTTCCAAAACGCGCGCTCGCCTACCAACCAGGGGCGAAACCAGCAGCTTGCCGGTGCCAATTCGCGAGGTGGTCTGAACCAGGGAAGTGCCGCGAACCGGGCTAATTTTGGTCAAAGTGGCGCCGCGAATCGCGCGAATGCGGGCGGCCAAAACCTGCAAAATCGTCCCGCCGCCCAGAACCAGAGTCGCCCCACCGCGCAAAACCAGAATCGTGCCGCCACCCAAAACCAGAATCGTGCCGCCGCCCAAAACCAGCGTCGCCCCAATGCCAGTCAGGCGCAGCGCGAACCCGCGCGCGGCTATGGTCAGCAACAAGAGCGCGGCACCAGTACCGGAGCCTTCAGCAATTACGGTGAAGGCGGGAATGCGCGGGTTAACAGCGCTCGCGGCCAGCAGAGCCTCAGCGGGAAAAGCTCCTCCAGCGCGCGCGCATCCAATGCGGGAGAAGGTCGTGCGCCTGGTGGCGGAGGCAGTCGCGCCTCCAATGCGGGAGGCGGTCGTACAGCGAGTGGCGGAGGCGGTCGCCGTCGCTAGTCATACCCTTAATGCTTCGAATGTGGAGAAACGCACTTGAAACTATCAACGAACTCCGCCAAGAGGTTAGCTTCCCTCGAGGTGGTTTGCCGGCCCGTTGGCGCTTTAGCCCTCCTGGCCGCGGCTCTTTGTTTACTTCTGAATCGGCCGGGACATGCTCAGCAGGGAAATGAAAAGACGTTCGCCAATCCAGGTCAAGCCGTGGCCGCCCTCTACAGCACGGTGAAGGCGGGCGACAAGGCATCTCTATCCTCCATTTTCGGTCGTGCTTCCGGCGACCTGCTGCAAAGCGGCGATGAGGTTGCCGACAGTAACGCCGTGCAAAGTTTTCTGCGCCGCTACGATCAAATGCACCGCATCGTTATTGAGCCGGATGGCACTGCCACACTCTACATCGGTGCGGAGAACTGGCCTTTCCCTGTCTCCATCGCCAAAAACCCTTCCGGCGCTTGGTATTTCGACGCCGAAAGCGGCAAGCAGGAGATCCTTTATCGCCGGGTGGGGCGCAACGAGAACGACGCCATCGAAATCTGCTACGTGCTGGTCCGAGCAGAGCGCGAATACGCCTCTGTTCCGCGTGGTGGTGCGTCTTCGAAACATTATGCATTGAAATTTCTTAGCGATGAAGGGGAACAAAACGGCCTTTTCTGGAAAACATCCGAGGGCGATCCGCCCAGTCCCATTGGCCCGCTTGTCGCCCAAGCTGCTTCCGAAGGCTACTCCGCGCAAAAGGGGCAACCCACTCCGTTTCACGGCTATTACTATCGCATTCTCACAAAGCAAGGACCCGCTGCGAAGGGGGGGCCGAAGAACTACCTGGTGGCGGGCCAGCTCGTTCGTGGATTTGCCTTTCTCGCATACCCTGCCCAATACAGAAACTCCGGGGTGATGACGTTCCTCGTCAATCAGGACGGCCTCGTGTTTCAGAAAGACCTTGGTCCTGACACGCGCTCTGCTGCAGAGTCAATCACCGAATATAATCCAGACCATTCGTGGAGTCGCGTCGAACCAACGAGCTAAACAGGCTGCGGAAAAACGCTTCCGTGCTGTCCTTCTGAGCGAAGCGAAGAATCGCCGCAGTTGGGGAATCAAGCAACTACATGGATCCTGACGCGAGGTTTACAGCGGCGGACTCTTGTGCTAGATTTGAGTTTGATAAAGGGCTGATAGAACAGACAGCAATCAATCTGACCTGCAACGCCTCAGCAAAGGAGAGCGGTCCATGGAGTCTACTGATAAGCGTGGCTCACCTCTAAGCAGTTTCGACGAATGGGAAGATTTCTTGAAGCAACGGTATCCTGAATCGCCTTCAGACGGCGAGAAGTTGGCGGGGACGGAACCTTCGGCTATCGCTGACTTCGGGAAGAAGCCGGAGGAGTTCCGTGACCACGGGGCCGAAGCGCGCGCCTCGGTGAAGGAATTCTATCGCCTCAACCACGCTTACCAAACGCGTGATTTCGTCCTCGCTAAGCAACGCGAGTATGGCAATCGAGGAAGAACGCGGATGGGAATTTGGGAGGCGATGGAATACCTCAACACCCTCGTTGACGATAGTGACCCGGACACCGACCTTCCGCAGATCGAACATTTGCTTCAGACCGCGGAAGCTTGCCGGCGTGACGGCTGGCCGCGCTGGTTCATCCTCACCGGCTTGGTCCACGATCTGGGCAAGATCTTGTGCCTTTGGGGCGAGCCGCAATGGGCAGTGGTGGGCGACACGTTTCCGGTCGGCTGTGCCTATTCTCCCAAGATTGTGTTCCACGAATTCTTCGCTGCCAACCCGGATACTGCCGTGCCCCAATACCAAACCAAGCTAGGCGTTTACGAGGAGGGCTGCGGGCTGGACAAGGTTGACATCTCTTGGGGCCACGATGAGTATATGTATCGCGTCGCCAAGGATTACCTGCCCGAGGAAGCTCGCTACATCATTCGCTATCACTCCTTCTACCCCGCCCACCAGGAGGGCGAGTACACGTATCTGATGAGCGAACGCGATAAGACCATGTTCAAGTGGGTGCGCGAATTCCAAAAATACGATCTGTACTCGAAGAGTCCGGTGCGGCCTGACCTCAAGGAACTCCGGCCGTATTACGAGCAGCTAATCGCCGAGTATTTCCCGACTCAGATTTCCTGGTAGCAAAGCGCAGCCTACTAAGGGCCGCATAAATCCCAATAAAAAGCCGCGGCTGGCACATAGCGAGGCTCTCCGCTCTGGGGTTTCTACGTTCTGTCCAATCTGCATGTGCGGCCCTGCCGCCCTGACCGGAAAGACCTCGCCTTTCCCTGGAGTTTCTACATTTTTCGTCAATAGATTGCCTTCTCCCCAAGGGCTGAGCATCTCCCACATCTCTCGCTGGACGGCGGGGGTGCTCCATACGCTGAGAATCCCCGCAGGGGATTCATTCAGTAGCCGGGGGCAACGCCCCCGGAAACTCGCCTTCCCCCGCCCCCGACCCTGAAGGGGTCAAAGAAAAACCGTTGTCGCAGCAGTGCCTTACCCCCCTGACCCGTGTCTGCGACCCTTGCAGGGTCGGTCGGTGGGTCGGCAATCCTTCCGGGGGCGTTGCCCCCGGCTACTGCCTGATGCCCCTTCAGGGCATTGTGCTGGGTCGAGCAACGACCTCGCATGCACGAGGTCCCTCGTTATCTCGCGTACTCACCCCCGGTGTCCAGCCGAGAATATGGGGAACAGTCAGCCCCAAGGGAGAGGGCTGACTGTTGACTTTGAACCTTTTGACAACAGCTTCCGTGCCCTTGTTTTCGAGTATTGCGAAGCCTATAATTGCCGCGCGCATGCGTGTTGGGCGCTATAGATTGATGACCGCCGCTTCGCGGCTCGAATAGCGAAAGCTCTGGCGATTCTCAGTTTCCCGAACCTCGTTTTTCGAGTTTCGACTTTGTCTGCGTCGGGTCTTGGGCTGGCCAACCAGAAGGGAGGTAGAGTCTCATGAGAGGAAGAATCTTAGCCGCGCTGGCATGGGTATTGTTCAGCGCCTGTTTTGTTTGGGCCACTGATACCGGGACTATCTCGGGAGTGGTCACCGACCCGAGCGGAGCGGTCATTCCTGAAGTAGCGGTAAGAGCGGTTAACACTTCGACAGGAGTTACACGCACCGCCACGACCAATACACAAGGGTTTTACGCTCTTCCTGACCTGCCGGTGGGGACCTACGAAGTCAGTTTTCACAGGGAGGGCTTCAGGGATGTTCGGAAAACCCGCGTGGTAGTTGACGTGAACGCGGCTCTCCGCGTGGATGCAGCCTTGCAAGTCGGCGGCGTCAGGCAGGAGGTCACCGTTTCCAGCAACCCCGTTCAAGTCGAAACCACGCGCACGGAGATGGGCGAAGTCATCACCGGCAATCACATGGTCTCGATGCCGCTCGATGGCCGCAGCTACACCGACCTGATGTCGTTGCAACCGGGCGTGGTGCCGGTTTCGACGAACGAGTACAGCACCCAATCTCCTTCCGGAGAGCTAAACGCCGGCAATTTATCGGTGAGTGGGCAGCGGGAGGACGCCAACGGCTTCATGGTGAATGGCGGCAACGTTGAAGAGGGCGGCGGGAACGGCGCCGCGATCATTCCTGATCTCGACTCGATCGCCGAATTCAGAATTCAGACCGACAACTTCGATGCCGAGTACGGAAACTATAGCGGTGGGCTGGTCAACGTCGTCACCAAGTCAGGCACGAACCAATTCCACGGCGACGCCTTCGAGTTTTTGCGCAATCCAAACCTGGATTCACGCAATTTTTATTCGTATGACCAAACCGACCCTGTCACGGGCGCAGAGATTCCGGGGTCGGCGCGCGCGGTGCTCCATCGCAATCAGTTTGGAGGAACGCTCGGCGGACCGATCCTTCGCGACAAGCTCTTCTTTTTCGGCGACTACCAAGGAACGCGCCAGGTGCAGGGGCAGCCAAACCTTGTCTTGGTGCCCTCGGGCGCCGACCGCACAGGGAACCTGGCTGACCTGAGTGGCGCACTGACTGGGACCGTCTCCGGTCCCTACTGGGCGAACACACTCAACAACGAACTTGGCTACCCAGCCGGTACGGTGACCGTTGGCGAGCCTTACTACACGCCTGGCTGCACGAACTCCTCACAATGCGTGTTTCCCAACGCAGTCATCCCCCAGTCCGCAATTTCAGCTCCCGCACAGGCCCTGCTCAGCGGGGGATACATTCCTGCGGCCAATGCGGGCGCATTCTACGGGACCTCGGCCTACAAGAGCACTCTGCGCGATGACAAATGGAGCTCGCGCCTCGATGCAAACTCCCGCTGGGGCACGCTTTCCGCCTACTACTTCTTCGACGATTATTACACCGTGAATCCCTACGGGGGCGGCAATCTGCCGGGGTTTTCATCGGTGGTCCCGGGGCGGGCGCAACAGATCAACCTCAGCGATACGAAATCCCTGGGGGCTTCCACGGTCAATGAGCTGCGCCTGAACTTCACCCGCTACGCCTTTTGGACCGGAGAGGCCATTGGCGGAATAGGGCCGAGCCTCAATTCTTTCGGGATCACCGGAGTTGTTTCCGTGGATCCTGCCCACGAAGGCGTCCCCAATGTGTGCACGAATGAGTGGTGCCTCGGCGTCTACCCTTGGCCCGAAAAGCAAATCAACAACACCTACCAGTTGATAGATAACTTCTCCAAAGTGCTGGGCACGCATACCCTGAGGTTCGGCGGCGAGTTCCACTCGAGCGAGATTAACCTGTTTGACCATGCCGCCGGCAATGGGACTTGGGGTTTCACCGGCGGAGAGACGGGGTCGGATTTCGCCGACTTCCTCCTCGGCGCCGTCAACACTTATAACCAGGGACAACAGCTTCCCGAGTACACCCGTACCCGCTACTACGGTCTGTACGCGCAGGACAGTTGGCTGGCCCGGCCCAACCTGACCGTCAATTACGGCCTGCGCTGGGAGGTGAGCACACCCTGGTTCGAGGAGCACAATCAACTCGAGACCATGGTTTACGGCGATCAATCATTGGCTTTTCCGGGCGCACCGACCGGCTGGGTCATCCCCACCGATCCCGGCGTGCCTCACACCGTTTCTCCCGTCCGCTATAACAATTTTGGGCCGAGAATCGGCCTGGCCTACTCGCCCAAGGCCGCAGGGGGAATCTCCCGAAGGCTTTTCGGAGGACCCAACAAAACCAGCTTCCGAACCAGTTTCGGCGTGTTTTACACGGCCTTTGAGGACGCGACCAGTTTCAATGCTGTGGGCGACGCCCCCTTCGGATATTACTTTGTGAATCCCGAAGAGACGCTTTTTGCAAATCCTTTTATCAATCTGCCCGACGGCGGAGTGCACGGCCAGCCGTTCCCGGCGCCAATCCCGCCCCTCAACGTCTCGCCGTCGCACCCTGATTCCAATATAGATTGGTCGGTTCTTGAGCCCATCGGCAGTTCGCCGGGGTTCAACCACACCAACCGCGTGCCTTACGCCGAGCACTACATGTTCTCTTTTGAACGCCAGGTTAACCCGGACACCATGTTCAGCCTGAGCTACGTGGGAACGCAGAGCCATCGTTTGCTGGCTGACCAGGAGGCCAACCCCGGCAACCCCGCACTCTGCGCGAGCGTGAGCCTGCCCAGCGAAGTCATGCCCGGCACACTGACGTGTGGCCCCTTCAACGAGAACGGCGTGTTTTATCCCATCACCGGCGGCGTGATCAACAGCACTCGCGGGCCCTTTGGGCCGAACTTCAGCAGCGACGGCTTGTTTTCAACCATGGCCAATTCCAACTATAACGCCTTTGAGGCAAGCCTGCGCCACACGAGCGGGCGGGCGCAGTTCCTTGTCGGCTATACCTACAGCAAAGCGATGGACAACTCCTCCAGTTGGGGTCCGGGCTCGGGCGCCGCGGGCGTGGAGATCATCAATCCTGTCAACCCCAAGCTGGGCAAGTCGCTTTCGGCTTTCGACTTGACACATAACTTCGTCGCCAGTTTCGTTTACGAGCTTCCGATTGACAAGTTCCTCCCCCGCAATCGCGCCACGCAGGGCTGGCGGCTGACCGGCATCACGCATTTTGCAACCGGACTTCCGGTGTTCATTACCGAGCAGGATGACCAGTCGACCTTGGGGAGCGGTTCCACAGGGCCCACAGGCAGCGACTCGGATACCCCCAACTTCACGCCGGGCAGAATCACCAGGGTTGACCCTCGCAGCCAGAATCTGAACACCTTGGCGAACCCTTACCTCAGCAACGCTGCGTCGCTCTTCTATCTGGAAGGCTGCCCTCCGGGTTCCGGTCCAACCGGCTCGAGCGGGCCTGGATGTTCGAACAGAATCGTGGGACAGATTGGGACGGCGAACCGGCGCTTCTTTCACGGGCCGGGAATTAATAACTGGGACTTAGGTCTTCTGAAAGACCTCAAGCTAACCGAATCGAAGTCGCTCGAGTTCCGCGCCGAGTTCTTTAGCGTCTTCAACCACGCGCAGTTCGGGAACCCGGACGGCAACATCAATGACTCGGTTTTTGGATTCGTCACCGGCGCCGGTGGCGAGCGCACCGGCCAGGTGGCGGTAAAACTGTATTTCTGAAGGTAGTCGCCCATGCCCGTCCGCTGACGGGCACCCAGAAACCACGAAAACCCTGTCATTCTGAGCGAAGCGAAGAATCTCGCTCTGATCTTTTCGTTTTCGCTGCCTCACGGACCAGGGCAAGATCCTTCGCTGCGCTCAGGATGACAGCGCGTTTTCAAAGCAGGGATGACACATTCAGGCGGGTAGGGCGGGTCAAGGGGTCCAGTCGAAGTTATCATTCTAAAGAATTATGAGGGACACCACACTAGGTGCAAAAGGTTCTCAAATGCGGCTAAAAACATTGTTTTTTCTCCTGGGCCTGGTAGCGGGCTGGGTCTCAGCCCACGCTCAGTCGTCCTCGTCTCTCCCCATATATCTTGATTCGACACAACCCCTCGAGCGGCGAGTGGACGACCTGATCAGCCGGATGACGCTGAAGGAAAAAGTGGGCCAGCTCAATTTACCCGCCGTCTATGTTGACGGGCTAGGAAAAACCAACCCCGCGAAGATGGAGGCCTGCAAGAGATTCGCGGCTGGGACTTACAACCGGGAGATTGGGCCCGGCTGCGGGTTCTTCACCCTCGCCGACACGATTCTCCACGAGGGGCCCCGGCAGCAAGCAGAGTTTTTCAACGCGCTTCAGAAGATCGCACTCACCCAAACGCGGCTGAAAGTACCGCTGCTCGAGGACGAGGAAGGCACGCATGGAGCCATGTTTCCGGGCGCGACCGTGTTCCCGGAAGGACTCGCCATTGGCAGCACCTTCGACATGGATTTGGTGAGGGCGATTTACGCGGCGGCTGCTCGGGAGGCGAGAGCCGTGGGGATCCATGTTCTGTCCACGCTGGTGCTGGAGCTGGATCGCGACCCGAGAATGGGACGGAACGAAGAGGCTTACACTGAGGATCCCTACCTGGGCTCGAGAATCGCCGAGAGCATCGTGCAGGGCGCGCAGGGCTCCGATATCAGCGCCCCGGATAAAGTGATTGCCTTGATGACGGATTTTCCAACCCAGAGCGAGCCTATGAGTGGCCTCGAGCGCGGCGCCATCGAGTTGTCCGAGCGCTATATTCGCGAAAACATCCTGCCGCCGTGGATTGCAGCCTTCAGGGCCGGCGCATTAGGCGTGATGGCGGGATACCCCGAGATTGAGGACGTGCCGGCGCATGCCTCGGAGAAGTGGATGAACAAGATTCTCCGGGAGGAGCTTGGCTTCAAGGGAATAGTCGAAAGCGAAGGCGACGGTTTCGACACTTTGGTCTATGAAAATATCGTGCCGACGCAGAAAGAAGCCGGGGCCTTGGCTCTGCGGGCCGGCGTGGATTTGGACATTACCTATGAACCCGCCTACATGCGACCCCTGATCGAGAACGTTGAAGAAGGGCGCGTCCCTGTGGCGCTGGTTGACCGGGCATTGCGCCGAGTTTTGGAGCAGAAGTTCCGACTCGGATTATTCGACCACCCCTATGTTGATCCGGAACAAGCTGCAAAGATTGTGCATTCGAAAGAGCATCAAGATCTGGCGGTTCGAACTGCCCAGGAAGGAATTGTTCTTCTGAAAAACGATCGCAACTTCCTGCCTTTGAGAAAAACGATCAAGTCCATCGCCGTCATCGGACCCAACGCCGACAATGCCAAAAACCAGCTTGGAGATTACTCTCCCTTGAAAGTGCCCCAACATGTAAGCACGGTTCTGGAAGGCATCAAGGGCAAAGTCACGCCCGCCACGCGGGTGGTCTACGTCAAAGGCTGCGATGTAGTGGGCGCGGACAAGAGCACCTATCAGAAAGCGATTGAAGCGGCTCGGGGCGCGGAGGTAGCCGTGGTTGTGGTCGGGGAAGATACGCAGTTCCAACCCAATCGGGGAACGGACGGGGAAGGCCAGGACGTCGCCAGCCTGGATTTGAGCGGCTTGCAGGAAGACTTGCTGAGGGCGGTCGTAGCCACCGGCACACCGACGGCTTTAGTGCTTATCAACGGTCGGCCGCTTTCCATCCGCTGGGAGGCGGAACACGTTCCAGCCATCGTGGAAGCGTGGAATCCCGGCGAGCGGGGAGGCGAAGCAGTGGCTGACGTCTTGTTCGGCGATTACAACCCCAGCGGCCGCTTGGCAATTACGATTCCTCGTAGCGTGGGCCAGTTGCCGGCCTTTTACAACTATAAGCCCTCGAAATCATACTGGATCGA
>Ga0187819_10001904_pt1 | contig 10883 bp, 8 predicted proteins | sample NC_wetland_sal_i_15_FD_132411 | JGI IMG/M metagenome (GOLD analysis project Ga0187819, IMG submission 132411) | Wetland sediment microbial communities from Neuse River Estuary, North Carolina, USA - SO4_4 | ecosystem: Environmental > Aquatic > Freshwater > Wetlands > Sediment | place: USA: North... | reverse complement strand
GTGGGATGGGTGTAAGTAGCCGGCAACGGCTCGTCTGAAAACCAGCAGTCGGCGATAAAGCGGCCTGTGCCTGAGGGGCACATGACATCGCCTCCCCAAAGAGTATCGATACCGAGAATGGCGTTGGCGATGGAAAGATCGGCTTGATTCATAGGAAGCCTCCGTTGAAATCGTTCATATCACAGCATGCCGGCTGTGGCGCGTGGTTTAACGTGGGTCGCGCCCCGGATCTATTCGTTTTCGGACTTCGGTTTCTTCATCGAGTTCAAATAGGTGTACACGCAGAGCGCCACGAACCCGAGCGCGGAGAGCATCTGCGAAACCGGGATGTTGTCGTAGAACGGCGTCTGGATCCACTCTTCTTTGAAGTGTGGCAGCACGCGCAGCGCCGCCCCAATCACGCCGCCGAGCGCTCCACCCGCCATCAGGCCGCCGGCAATGATGATACCCCGCTCGCGGATTGTCTTACCCTGCTGTCCGCCGGTTTTTTCGGCGCGCTTGTTCACAAGGTGCGATAGGAATCCCCCGGCCAGGATGGGCGTGGTCAACTGCAGCGGTAGATAGATTCCGAGCGCGAAGACCATGGAGGAAAGGCCAAGCATCTCCATCACCACGGTGACCATGGCGCCGAGACCGAACAAAATGTAGGGGGCGGGCTGGCCACTCATGAAGCCCGAGACCACGGCCTTCAGCGCAGAAGCCTGCGGCGCGACCAGGACTTGCCGCGGATCGCCGGGCATTGCTTCTCCGAACTGAAATGCCTTGGCCAGCAGGATGATGGTGAAACCCGCAGTGATCGCCGACGCGATGACTGCGATGAACTTCACCTTCTCCTGTGCTGCGGGCGTGGATCCGATCCAATAGCCGGCCTTCAAGTCGGTGATGAACTGTCCCGAGCAGCACAGAGCAACGCAGACCATGCCAGCGAGGGCCATCACGAAAAACATGCCGGTGGCCCCGGAGAGCCCGAACCTCAACAGCACGACGGCAGAGACGATCACCGTTAGCAACGTCATGCCGCTGGCTGGATTGTTGGCTGTTGTGGCAATGGCGTTCGCAGCCACCGTAGTGAAGAAGAATGAGAACAGCAGCGTCAGTGCCAGGCCTAGTCCAACCACGGTCCAGGAAACATGAAGCTGTCCAAAGAAGGCGGCCACTGCGATCGCGCCCAGCACAACTCCGAGCAGGATGCTGATGATGGGAATGTCGCGATCCGTGCGTTCCATTTGCGGCGCGTCACCGCGGCGGAAGGCGCGCAGGGCGATGCCGAATGATCCCGCGACCACGCGCAGGGACTTGAGGATTCCAACCAATCCCGCGCTGGCGATGGCGCCCACGCCGATGAAGCGCACGTAGTTGCGGTAGATATCCGCAGCCGTCATGTGCGAAATAGGGATGGTGGCGGGATACAGGGTGACATCGCCCATGTGGCTGCCGACAAACCAGATCATCGGCACCAGCACGAAGTTCACCAGTACTCCGCCGGCACAAAAGATGAGAGCGACGCGCAAGCCCATCACGTATCCGAGGCCGAGAATGAAGCCGACCGCGTCGAAATTGAAGACCATGCGGCTGCGATCGGCGAGCGACCGCACTACCGGCAGAAACTGGAAGTCCAGGTACTCCTTCCAGACATGAAATGTGGTGACAAAAAAATCGTAGATCGCGGCGACGACAGTGGCCTGCAGGAGCAGCTTGGCTGGCGAGCCACCTTTTTCGCCCGTCACCAGGACTTCGGTGATGGCTGTGGCCTCCGGGAAGGGGAACTTGCCGTGCATCCCGCGGACAAAGTAGCGCCGCAGCGGGATAAGAAAGAGGATGCCAAGGCATCCGCCAGCCAGACAGATAAAGATGGTCTGCACCGGATGCGGATCGAGGTGGAGCGCATACAGCGCCGGCAGCGTGAAGACAGCACCTGAGACGACAGCGGCCGAGGCGCCACCCATGCCGGTGATGATCACGTTCTCCAGCAGCGAGGAGCGTCGCGGGTACAAGCGCGCCAAGCCGATAGCGAGAATGGAGATGGGAATCGCCGCCTCCATTCCCTGGCCGACCTTCAGAGTCGAGTAGGCCGACGCCACCGTGAAGATCACACAAAACAGGACGCCCCAGAAGATTGAACGCGAGGTGAGTTCTGGCAATTTGCCGGAAGCTGGAACAATGGGCAGATACAGTTCGCCCTCATGCAAAGGTTTATAAGCATTTTCAGGAAGAGTCTTGGTGTCGATCAGTTCAGCCGACATTTGGTGTCCCCTCGTTCGTTGCAAGTGGACCACTCCGGCCTACATCGATCAATGACTCAGATCACAGTGCTTTGGCCCGCGAACGGTCACAATGAATGCCGAAATCCCCCGGACCGGGGAAAGACCGGGGAATTCAGTTGTTAGCCTCCCACAGCCAACAACCCACTGGCGGGGCAGGAAGGGACACCTTCGGGCTTTTGTTGCGTGCAGACGAAGAGATGAAAGCGGAATGGTTCCATGGCGTCCTCTTCTCCAGATAACGTTAACGCCTTCTACTTCGCCGAAGACCGAATATTCCGGCTGGATGAAAAACGCCGGATTCGCGGACATATCCTGGATCAAGCTACCCGGCCCCAGCGATCTGATTGTCGGTCTGGCGAAATAGATCCCGATCCTTTGCCCCACGGCCAAGGGCGCTGTGTGCCGCCGGTCAGCGGAGCCAACTGGAAAACACAGTATGAGTGTGAATCTTTAGGAGGAAGGATCATTCAAGCGACTTGTGGAAGCGCAACACGCTGACGCTCAGCGTTAGGATTGCGAATGCTGCCATGACGACTATATTCGGCCACAGGACATCGAAGCCGACACCTTTGAGAAAAATGCTGCGCAGAATCAAGACTACGTGGCGGAGCGGGTTTAAATAACTTAGTTTCTGGAAGAAAGGAGGCATGCTGCTGATGGGCGTGCCGAACCCAGACAGGCTGGTCATCGGCATCGTGAAGAAGAAAGCTGTAATCATTGCTTGTTGCTGCGTAGCCGCCATGGTTGAAAGCAAGAGCCCTAGGCCAAGCGCCGCGAGCAGAAAAAACATGACGCCGATTGCCAGCACGCTGGTGTTTCCACGAAGAGGCACTCCAAACCAGAATGTGCCAATGAGCGTCACCATGGTCGCGTCAAAACAGCCAATGAGAAAGAATGGTACCGTCTTGCCGAGGATAAATTCCCACCGGCGGATGGGAGTAACCATGACCTGCTCAAGAGTGCCGATTTCCCGCTCGCGGACGACGGCAAACGCCGTCAGGTTCATGATCTGGATCAGCAGTAGGTTCCCAATGACGCCTGGGACGAAATACCATTCGCTGAGCAGGCCTTCATTGAACCAAGGGCGCACTTCAAGATCCACTTGAGGCACAAACGACACCAACTGGGGAGCGACTCTCTGCATGTGATCGATCTGGTACTCCCGCGCGAAGTTCGCTCCTACCTGGCTGAGATAGCCGAGCGCAACCAGCGCGGTATTGGAGTTCGAACTGTCAACAATGACCTGCACGGATACCCCCTGGCCATTGCGCAGCCGTTGCGCAAAGCCCGAGTCGATTTCGATCGCCAGGAGAAAATCGCCTCGATCAATGCCTTCGCGAAGCTGGTCGCGTTCCGCCTCGTACTTTGTGATCCGGAAATACCGGCTTGCAGAGAAATGAGAAATGAGTTCCCGGCTCTCTTGCGTGTTGTCCTGATCGAGGACCGCCAGGGAAACATGTTTGATCTCCATGGTGGCCGCATAGCCAAAGACGATCATCTGGATAAGCGCCGGCCCGAACAAAAGCCAGCGAGTGTGCGGGTCGCGCAGAGTCTGGATGAACTCCTTCTTCAGCATTTGATGAATACGTTCCATGGACTCGCGGATTCTCATGCCAGCCTCTTCTGGAACGAACGTGTCGCGAGTACCACCAACACGACCGCAATCGCTGCCAACGCGGAAATATCCCCCGCGAGCAACCGTACCTCGGTACCCTTCAGGAATACGTTCCGCAGAATGGAGACGTAGTAGCGTGCCGGCAGGACCGCAGTGATCCACTGAACGACTACGGGCATCTGGTCGATCGGAAAGATGAACCCCGACAACAAGTACGTGGGAAGAAACGTGGCCAACAAAGCCATCTGGCAGGCGCCGAGTTGGGACTTCGCCGTCACGGAGATAAAGTAGCCGAGCGACAAGACGACGATCAGAAATAGCATCGAGCAGCCAAACAGAACAACCCAGCTTCCACGAAAAGGCACACCGAACCACCACACTGCCGTGCCCGCACAAATTGCCGTGTCTGTGATTCCGATTACAAAGTACGGCAATAATTTCCCGATCTGGATTTCCAGCTTGCCGACCGGCGTGGAGATGAGCTGCTCCATCGTGCCACGCTCCCATTCCCGAGCAATGGTCAGTGATGTAAGAAACGCGCCTACCACCGCCATGACCAGTGCGACCACGCCAGGAACCAAATCCGCCATGCTTTGGAGATCTTCATTGAACCAGGTGCGCGGCTCAAAAGTAACGTCTGCCACGCCCGCGCTTCGGCCTTCCTGCCGTTGCCAGGCAATCTGTATTTCGGAGGAATAACTCTGCACGATTGTCTGCGCATAGCCCATACCTATGCTCGCCGAATTGCTGTCGCTGGCGTCGAGTATGGCCTGCACGCTCGCTTGCCCGCTCGAATGAAGAGTTTCCGCGAACTGGGGAGGCACCACGACCGCGACGGTGCATGCTCCGTGGTCGATGTTCCGGACGATGTCGGAATAATTGTCCAATACGCGAACGATCTTGAAATAATCCGTTGCCTGAAAATGCTTGAGAAGGTCTTGACTGATTTGCGTGCCATCGCGGTCGTAAATACACAGCGGAACATGCTTGACGTCGAGGTTCACGGCATAGCCGAAAATGAAGAGCTGCACCAGCGGTATTACGAGGATGATGAGGAGGCTTCTGGGATCGCGCCGGATCTGAAGTATTTCTTTGCGTGTCATCGCGGCGATGCGTGCCCAGCTCATGCGGAGACCTCTTTAGTCACGCCTCGCATAGCGGTAAGCGACACAAAGACATCCTCGAGGCTCGGTGCGATTTGTTCAATTCGGCCCACGCGAAATTGCCGGGCCAATAGCAATTCACGAATTTTGGGCGCTGCGACCGTTGCGTCCGCAACGACGGCATGGAGGCCGCTGCCAAAGACGGCGGCATCCAGCACTTCGGGAGCCGTCTGGATCAGCTCCAGTGCCGGACCGAGCGGTTCGCATTCGATCATCAAGAGCTGCCCCTTCATGGAATGGCGTTTAAGTTCGGTGGGTGTGCCCATGGCCACAATATGTCCGCGATCCAGCAGCACAAGCCGGTTGCAATATTCCGCTTCGTCCATGTAGTGCGTCGTGACAAAGACCGTGACTCCTTCTCGAACCATGTTGTGAATTAAGTCCCAGAATTGCCGGCGCGAAACCGGGTCGACTCCCGACGTAGGCTCGTCCAGAAAAACGATCGGCGGGTGATGCAATACGGCACACCCGAGGGCCAACCGCTGTTTCCAGCCAACGGCCAGCGCACTCGTGGGACTTTGCCCGCGCCCTTCGAGCCCAGCCATCTTCAGCACCCACGCGATGCGCACTGCAATTTCTTTTTTCGGTACGCTGTACATACCGGCAAAGAACTCAAGATTTTCGGCGACGCGCAGATCGTTGTAGAGGGAGAATTTCTGAGACATATAGCCGATACGCTGGCGTACGGCCTCAGGATTTAGGGCGACATCGATTCCGGCAACTGTGGCACGTCCGGACGACGGCCGTAGCAACCCGCAGAGGATGCGGATCGTTGTGGATTTACCAGAGCCATTCGGACCCAGGAACCCGAAGATCTCACCCTGACGCGCCTCGAAGCCTATATTGTCCACCGCGATGAAATCGCCAAATCGTTTGGTCAGATTCTCGACTACTACCGATGATGCGACTTGATTCATGATGACGTTGCCGGCGATTCTGTTGCCGGTTCCCCTTCCACTGCCGACACGAAGAGGTCCTCAATGCTTGGCGCCACCTGTTCGATTGAGTTGTAGGAGATCTTCTCTGCATCCAATCGTTTGCGCAGCTCGGTAATGCGTCGATTGGCGTCGTCCACGAAGATGTGTACTCGATCGCCCACGAGCAATACATCGCGTGCTCCATCAGCACCGGAGAGCGCAACTCGGATTCGCTCGGCATCAGGAGAATGGACCACGACGACCCCGCCGGGGAATCGCCTTTTCAGCTCGTCGGGAAGGTCACAGAAAAGCATCCGGCCGCGATAGAGCAGCCCCACTCGATGGCACCGTTCGGCCTCGTCCAGATAAGAAGTTGAGGTGAGAATGGCGACGCCTTGGGCGATGAGCGAATAGAGAATTCGCCAGAAGTCCCGGCGTGAGACCGGATCCACTCCGTTTGTCGGCTCATCGAGCAGGATCACGCGCGGGGTATGAATTAGGGCACAGACAAGGCCCAGTTTTTGCTTCATTCCCCCGGACAGGTTTCCCGCTAGACGACGGCGAAACTCAGCCAAGCCCGCGGCGGCCAGAAGTTCGGCTGACCGTTCCTCGCGCTTTTTCCGGCTTACCCCGAATAGATCGGCATAGAACCGAATGTTCTCGTCGACCGTGAGATCTTCGTAAAGGCCAAAGCGCTGCGGCATATAGCTCAGATCCCGCTTAGCGCCTTCGGGGTCAAGCCGAACATCATGTCCGGCAACAGTTGCTGATCCGGAATCCGGGATGAGGACCCCGGCGAGCAATCGCAAAGTCGTGGTCTTGCCGGCACCGTCGGGTCCGACGAGACCGAAAATTTCTCCTGGCTGAACATCAAATGAAAGCTGGTCGACGGCGTGGACATTCCCGTAGTGCTTGCCTAAACCAGAAGCGATGATCGCAGGAGTCGAGTTCATGGCAGCACCGATCATTTCAAAGGGATATAGGCATCGGCTGGCATGCCAGGTTTGAGTTCGTGGTTCGGATTCTCGACGTCGATCTTGAGACGGTAGACAAGCGTCACGCGTTCAGTCTCCGTTTGCACGCTCTTAGGCGTGAATTCCGCATCCGAAGCGATTACGGAAATGTGCCCTCGATAGGTCCTGCCGGGATACGTATCGGTTCGCACGTCGACCGCCTGGCCCCAATGGACTTTTCCAAGATCGGTTTCCGGCAAATACACGCGCAGCCATATATGGTCGAGGTCGGCGAGCGTCACGATGGGCGTTCCTGGGGATACGACCTCGCCCAGTTCGGCTTGGCGAACCAAAACGATGCCGTCGAATGGCGCCCGCAGCAAGGTGTAGCTTAGGCGAATCTGCGACATATCGAGATTCTGTTGAGCTTGGCGGACATTGGCACGGTCCACGTCCAATTCTTCCTTCCGGGTACCCTCGACGAGTTCGTTCAAGATTTCCCGCGCCCGGTCGTAGGTCGCCTGTGCGCGGGTCACGTTCGTCGCAGCCTGGTCGCGCGTCTGCCCAGAAATCTCATCCTTTTCGTAGAGGGCTTGGTAGCGCGCGTAGTCCTTCTTCTTCTGATCGAGGTCGGCCTTTGAATCGATCACGGTTTGCTTTGCCGCCTCGATGTCCTGCCAGCGGCTGCCCGCAAGGCCAAGCCGCAGCTGCCGAGTGCGTACGCGCTGTGTCGCTGAGTCAACGGCAACCTGCTGGCGGTAGTCCTCTCTATCAAGTTGCGCCAGCAGATCTCCAGTTTTCATCGCCATGCCTTCGTCCACCGGCAGATCGATGATGCGGCCCATCACTTTGAAACTGACGAGACTCTCATGCGCTTCGATATTGCCGGAGAGCTTCAGTTCATTGGCTGAGTGCCGCCCGGCGAGCCAGACATGATAGACCCTCATGCCCGTAAACATCGCAACGACAGTCAGGAATACGATTAGGATCACGCGTCTCATGGCACTTTCACCTCTTTCCGACTGTCAGCGTCGCTCCCTGGATCGGCTTGGCCGAAATAGGTTTGATAGTTCTTCTCCGTGGCGCCGAGGGCGCGCGCCAGGGCGGCACGCGCGTCCGCATTCTGCGCAGTCGCCGCAATTCGGTCGTCCTGGGCACTCGCCAAAGCATCCTGAGCGGTTACGACCTCGATGTTGTCGGTCACTCCATTGCGGAAGCGGTCCTCCGCCAAGGTCAACTCGCGTTGAGCCAGATCGAGGGCGGCTTGCGTGACGCTTACTTGTTGTTCGGTGGAGTGAATGTCCAGCACTGCCTTGCGCAGATCCTGCTCGATACTGCGTACGAGATCATCTGTTTGTGCCTTCAGGCGCTCGACGCGGCTCTCTAGCTCCCTTTTCTCTCCACTGCGGTCGCGATCGAAGATGGTCACGGATACGATTCCTGAGATCCCACCTGTTGCTGGCATTGCCCCAAAATTGCGGCCGGTCGCGCCGTAGTTGCCATTAATCGCCAGCGTGGGCCAATAGCGCGCGTGCGACGCCTTCTCTTGCTCCACCAGCGATTGCTGCTGGCTGAGAAGCGAACGGTAGTCGTCGCGGGCTGCGAGCGCCTCTGGCAGGGCTTTTTCGATGTCCGGTGCGTCGATATGCCTGAATTGGAGCTTCTCGGCAGGCTCGATGGAAGTTCCGGGGCTCAGTCCAAGAAATCTCGCGAGCACGAGCAGCGAAGTTTGGTAATTGTTCTGCGCCACAAGCAGGGCTTGTTGATTCCGCGCCAGCTGTACTTGGGACCGAACCACATCGATGGCGGTCGCGAGGCCCTGATCGTGTTGATCATTGGCCAGCTTCTCAAGGACTTGAGAGGTTTCAACCCGTGACTGAGCCGCTTCGACTTCGGCCGCCGCCGTTTCAGATTGTAGGTAGAAGCCAGCGGCCTCCCGAACAATCAAGGCGCGAGTATCCTTATAGCTCAGTCTTGTGGCTTCTTCCTGCCTGACACTGGACTTCCAGTTGTGCAGCGCTTGGCGATCGATCGCCGCCTGCGATGCGGATACGCGAAAGTCATAGTAAGCAAAAGGGCCGACGACTTCTGGAATTCCACGGACGGAGATTCCTTCAATACTGAGGTTGTTTCTCTGCAGGGTCGCGAGCGCATCTGCACTGGCATGCGGAAGCAAAGCGTTCAGGCGCCTTGTGCGGGTCCCTCCTGCTTCATCAATCTGGGTCGCGGAAACCTGCACACTGACGTTCTTCTTCAGCGCGAGGTCAATCGCATCTTTCAGAGTCAGCCGTTGCGGACTCTCTTGCGCGCTAGCCGACGGCGTAGGTACCGCCAGAAGGAGAAGGAAAAATACGGTGGGCCGCCATGTATGCCTCATAATGCTTCTGCCTCCCGAAGCGCTTGTGTCTTTCTTGGAGTATTCCTTGAAGGGACACCGCGGAGTCCACGGAGGACAAAATCGAGGTGCGCCTGTCGATACGCGTCGAAATTGAGGCGGTGATGCTCGCCAAGCACCAGGGTCCACACCACAGCAAGAACCATCGGCGCAATCAGGATTTGAGGAAAATCGCGGATACCGGTTGCCTCAAACTCTCCAGAGGCGACGCCTCGATCAATCACGAGACCTAAAGCCGACCTGCCCGGCTCAATAATTTCCCGGTAATACATTTGGGCAAGCTCGGGGAATTGTGCGCTCTCTGCAATCAACAGCCTGAGAAGTGACCGTGCTCTTTTGTTTCTGACAATCTCGACATATTGACGCGACAAGAGATCATGAAGAAGGACCTCGGCCGTGCCAGAAAAGTCCTGGAGAAACGCTTGGAATCCAGAGAAGACAGGTTGAATCAGGCCGCGCAGAACTGCGCGGAAGAGTACTCGCTTGGTCTTGAAATGCAGAAAAATCGTTCCTTTAGCAATTTTCGCTCTTCTCGCCACATCGTCGAGACGGGTGGCCGCATATCCGTTGATAGCAAACTCTTGGAATGCAGCTGCCAAGATCTGTTGTCTCCGCCGTAATTTTCCCGTTCGCTTTCGAACGGGCAGCCTGGCTGCAGACACTGGCTTAATCCTTGCCTTCATCGTGTTCATCACTTATCTAACTGACCAGTCAGTCAACGCATAGTGTGAGCTTTCTGACGCATTGCCTCCGTGATTCGCATCACCTTCTGCTGTGCAATACGTCACTCTGGTTTGCCACGAGCTGTTGGCTGTCCGCTTGCACTTGTTGGGGGTCTGGCCGATGAGAGAAGTCGATTGACTTTGCAGGGCAAATCGATTTCCGGGTGGGATTGTTTGAATGCTAAGTCCAGGAGGAGCGCATGGTGTAGAAAGGCTGAACTCAACGGGAACGTTGATTCAGACTACAATCGGCCGAGCGAGTTTTGCCAGAGTCGAGGTTTGAGGGCCCAGCCCAAACACGGCTTACGCTCGCTCCAGGATGCCCACGAGGTATTCGAACGTACTCGTATCAAAATCCGGACACACCTCGATCCGGCACACGCCCGGCAGCAGGCTTACAATCAACCTCCCGTGCGCCCGTGTAACTAGTCACCAACCGATACTATTCGGTCCACACCGGTAAGACCTTAGGAACTGGCGGCCGTTCCCTTAGTGACATCGTCTGCGCCCGCTGCATGTTTGAGAGGAAAGGCGAAGAATTGACGTCTGAATCCAGGGCCGCTTTCAGCAAGTGGCCTTCGACCCGGAGACCCATGGCGAAGATCTGCGAAATCAGTATCAGTACCACAGCGCAAGCAATCAGCGAAGCAAAGATCACAGCGAAACCATGATGTTCTGCGGGATTCGATATAAATTCGACGAGGCCCGCGACGAAAACCACACCTCCTACAAAGATGCCGCCAAGCTTGACGGTTTGGCCAAAAGTGACTACCCCATCTGCTACTCGATAGCCATCTTGATAACGCCTGATCGCAGCTGTGGAGTCATTGGATTGTGTGTCGATAGCAGTGATG
>Ga0187819_10001903_pt1 | contig 10885 bp, 9 predicted proteins | sample NC_wetland_sal_i_15_FD_132411 | JGI IMG/M metagenome (GOLD analysis project Ga0187819, IMG submission 132411) | Wetland sediment microbial communities from Neuse River Estuary, North Carolina, USA - SO4_4 | ecosystem: Environmental > Aquatic > Freshwater > Wetlands > Sediment | place: USA: North... | reverse complement strand
TCAGCGCCAATCCAATCGCGCGGAGGGGAGTCAAGGGACCGAGCGCGCCAGTGCGCAATGCCCAGAAGACCAAAACACCGGCGACGACGATGCTAACGATCGTCAAAATCTGCTTGCCCACGCCGCCTCCCGGCGAAACACCTGATTCCCGTTGCGGATCATACATCCTCCCGTAATTCCAATGTAAGTTGGTTGGCGTCGCGGGGGAACACGGAGCAGACAGATCAGGCGCAAGGCGTTTAGGACGGCAGCCGCCGTAATGCTACACTGTGCGGCTCGCAAACGACGATTGGTTCACGCGAATGGCCAGCGCTGCTACAACCCCTATACAAACGCCGCCAACATGGGATCGCAGCCGAGTTGCGCCGGTCTGGCACACGATCGTTTTTATTGTGGTCACGCTCGGACTCACGTTTCTTCAGGCGGAGCAAACTCCCAAAATGGCGACCATGCACGTGCGGACGCGGCTGCCGCTCTATGCGGTAATGGTCCTATTCGAGTTGATTTTGCTGGGCTATGTTTGGCTGCTGGGCTTGCGGCCCGCGGGAAAAAGCCTGCGCGACATCATTGGCGGCAAATGGATCGACTGGGGCGACTTCTGGCTGGATGTGGGGATCGCTGGACTCTTCTGGATGGCAGTTGCCGGGATGCTGTTCGCGATGCAGGTTGCGCTCGGGCGGAACGAAGCCGCGGTGAAAGCCCTGCAACTGCTTGCGCCGCGAACGTACGCGGAAATGATCTTTTGGGTGATCTTGTCGGTGACGGCCGGCTTCGTCGAGGAACTGATCTTCCGCGGGTACCTGCAACGGCAATTCTTTGCGTGGACGGGCAGAATCGGGTTGGCGGTCGTGCTGCAGGCGGCCGTGTTTGGCGCCGCGCACCTCTATCAGGGCTGGAAAGGCGCGGCGACGATTACGGTGTATGGCGCCCTGTTCGGGATCCTGGCGGCCTGGCGCAAGAGCCTGCGGCCAGGGATTATGCAGCACGCGGCGCAGGATACGGTCGCAGGGCTTGTCGGGAGCTTCGCTCTCCGCCACCATTATTTCTGAGCCTGCCCCGCCCGCATCTCACCCAACGGCTTCCAAAATCACGTGAGCGCGGCGGTTCAGTGCGCGTTTCAAATTAAATAGCCCGCGCCTGGCGTCACCCGAACAGTGAAATCTTGTAGGCGAGCAAAATTGCGATCATCAGGGCAGCAACGAAGATCGCGGCAGTAAATCTGCGGAAAAAGTACAGGCCCACCGAAATCGCTGTGAAGACGCAGGCGATCAACGCGCCCAAGATGTAAGGTTCTACCATTGCAAGCGTCAACGGATGCGAGCCAAAGTGCTTGAGCCTGAAATACTCGGCCAGGGTTCGAACCAGGACAAGAAACTGCACGCCGATGGCGAGTTGAGCTGCGCGTTCAACTGAAATTCGTGGCATCGAGTCGCAGCCAGCATACTCTCGTGAACCGCGAGGCAGAAGATCAGCTCAAGCTCGCGGATTCGCCCGTTCCCCTGCTGACCTCAGAAGATGCCCAGCTTGATCTGCAGGAACTTCTTCGGATTTTTGCGAAAGTCGGAGACGAGCAGACGCATATCGCCCGACAGCCCGGTCATATTGTCGTAGAAGGCGGGGTCGCTGAACATTTTGCCCAACGTGCCTTCGTTGGAATTGAGCTTGGCAGTAGCGTCGCGGACATTTGCGGCGGCGTCCTTCACTTCGTTGTAGGCGGTATCATCGGTGGCGAATTTGCCAAGCGTGCCTTTGCCTGCGCGGATGTCGGACAACAGGGCGTTGCCCTTCTCCGCGACGCCCTTCGCGTTTTCTGCGAAGGAGGGATCGTAAACAAGCTTGCCCATCGTACCTTTCTGGTCGTGGATGGCGCCCATGGCGTCGTCAATCTTGCCGACCGTATCGTTCACCTTGTTGTACAACTCATCGGACGCAACCAGTTTCCCTACGCTGCCGTTTCCCTGTTGCACCGAAGTCATCATGTCGTCGATCTTGGCCGCGGTGCTGTTGAAATGATTGTAGAAGGAGGGATCGTTCAAGAATTTGCCGATACTTCCTTCTCCTCGATTGACCTTGTCAGTAATCTCGCCCAGCGTCAGGGAGAGGACCCGAAGGTTTTCGGCGACCTCGGCTCCCTGTTTGACCACTTGGCTCATTTCCAGGCTCTCGCCTCCGGGTACTACCCCCCCCGGTGGGATCACCGAACCCGTAGAACCGCGAGTAATCTCGACGTAGCGGTTGCCCAGGAGCCCCTGCGTGATGAGCGTCGCGGTGGAATCTGTGCGAATGCTGGATTGATATTTCCTCTCGAGGCGCAGCACCACCGTGATGTTTTGCTGTTTGTTCGCTGGATGAGGCGTCAACGCAAAGGACTCGACGTTCCCGATAGGGACTCCGTCCAGCGAAACTGGCGCGCCCTGGGTGAGATCCTCGACTTCGGGCAAATAGGTCCTGAGCCTGTACTTGGCTGTCCAGAATCCCTTTTGCCCTGTGACGTAGAAAATCCCTATCGCCACTACGATCAAGCCTACGAACACAAAGAGTCCTACGCGGAGATCCGTCCAAGTCAGTCTGCGTTGCGCCATCGCCTTCCTCCTCCGTTGGGCTTCGATGAAGCCCGGGCTGCGCCCCCACCGTGCAGCTTGCTCGGAAGCGCTGTGAAGTTTTACTAAACGCGAAACGATTCCGCGGATACCAGAAATCTCTTCAGATACTCATCGGATGAGTCGATGAGCCCTTCGGCTGCCCCCTCGAAATAAATCTCGCCGTTGCGCAGCACGAGCACCTTTGTGGGCGGAGCCTCGGCTCGGCTTCCATTGCGGCCGGTGGGCACAACGCGCCCCGCTGCTTTATCGAAACGGAAATTCGCCAGGCCAAATGCGTCTTGCACGCGGTGCGTAGCGATCAGCGAAGTAACGTTTCGCAAATCGCGATTGCGTATAATCAGGACGATGATGGTCTGCGACGTGACCGGATCGAGTCCGGCGGTCGGCGAGTCATAGAAAACGACGGGGGGATTGTCGACCAGTGCGCGGGCAATGGAAACGCGGCGGCGCATGCCTCCGGAAAGTTCCGCAGGAAACTTATCGATGGCGGACTCGAGTTCGACGAAACGCAAGGCTTCGCGGACGCGGGACTCGATCTCTTCGTCGCTGATTCGTTCCTGCCGCAAACGAAAGCAAACATTGTCGGCGACGGTCAGCGAGTCAAACAGGGCCCCTTCTTGAAACACGAATCCGATGTTGCGGCGGAAATCGAGCAGTTCCTTTTCGGACATGCGCCCGACGTCTCGCCCCATCACGCGAATTTCGCCGGAGTCCGGGCGCAAAAGACCTGCCGCAAGCTTCATGATGACGGTTTTGCCGGAGCCGCTGACGCCGAGCAGCACCTGAGTTTCGCCATGGCGCACGTCGAAGGAAACGCCCCGCAGAATGTCGCCCTCATCGAAGGAAATGTGAACGTCTTTGAAGGAAAGGAGCGGCTCGCCGGGAGCAATCTCAGTCATCGTCTACACCATCACGTGGACCGATGGCGCGCCTCATGATGTGATTATAGATGCAAACGAGGCCGATTGAGGCGTGGTTTATGATGCGCGGGGCTCAGCCTGCAAGCGTACGAAAGGCGGAAGGGCTGTGTGGCGTTCCTACAAATTGAAGATGTAAAGGAAGAGGCGCGTCAGGAAGAAATCCGTGATCAGAACGAGGACGGACGAAACCACCACGGCTGATGTCGTCGCGCGACCGACGCCCTGCGTGCCGCCGCGAACGCGGAATCCCTGATAACACCCGACGGTTGCAATGATGATGGCGAAGACCATTGGCTTCGCCAGGCCCATGGCCACGTCGCCAAATACGAGCGCGTCAATGGCGCGCGTCCAGAATTCGACCGCGCCGACACGCAAAGTCAGGTTGGCAATGGCGTAGCCTCCGAGCAGCCCGAGAAAATCGGCCACGGCCACGAGCAGCGGCAGAACGAAAAACGTAGCCACAACGCGGGGCGTCATCAGCTTGCGGACGGGGTCTGTGCCCAGCGCGCGCATGGCGTCGACCTGCTCGGTCACCACCATGGAGCCGAGTTCGGAGGCGATGCCCGATGCGTTGCGACCGGCGACCAGAAGGGCGGTGATGGTCGGCCCCAATTCGCGCACAAGGGCCAAAGAAACAGCGTCGCCGGTGAGCGCGGTCATGCCAAAACGCTCGAATTGCGACGCGGTGTTCAGCACCATCACGCCGCCAATGAACACAGCCGCAATGGCAACGATGGGCAGCGAGCCGACGCCGATCAAGTCCATTTGTTCGAGGGTGTCCGTCCAGTACTGCGGAGGAGTGAAAATATCGGAGATGGCTTCGATGGAAAGGAGGGTGTAATCCTGAATGGCGAAGAGCTGCCGCTTGAGCGTTTCGCTCAGGACCGACGGAATCGAAGGACCTTCAGCGGCCTCGAACATGAAGGTTGCCCGCACCTCCGGCAGGCGAGCACACGCAAGGGTAGCGTTCACCGCCCATGGCGTCAAGCGAACTGACCGGATCTGTAGCTAAATCGCGGTGCGACGGTGCTTTACGCGGTGTGGCGCGTCCGGTACAATCGCACGTTTGTTTCGAGCCGTTCCTGTTCAGGCACAGTATCGTCGCGCGCTGAACGCGCGACCGCACCGCTGAATATGCTGCGATTCGTCACCGCCGGAGAATCTCACGGGCAAGCGCTCATCGCCTGGATTTCGGGATTGCCGGCTGGCCTTCACGTCGACCTCGACTTCATCGCGCGCGAATTGCACCGCCGGCAACTAGGTTACGGGCGTGGTGGGCGCCAGCGCATCGAAAAAGACCGCGCCGATATTCTTGCCGGCGTTCGCCACGGAAAAACAATCGGCGCGCCCATCGCGCTGCGCATCGAGAATCGCGACTGGCCGAACTGGGAGAAGGCGCTGCCGGTCGAGGACACTGAAGGCGCGGAAGATTCTCAGCGCGTGCTGACGGCACCGCGCCCCGGCCATGCCGATCTGCCGGGCGCGTTGAAATTCAACATGCACGATGCGCGTTACGTGCTCGAGCGCGCGTCGGCAAGAGAAACGGCCGCGCGCGTGGCGGCCGGAGCTTTCGCCAAATTGCTGCTGCGCCAGTTCGGGATTACGGTGCTGAGCCACACCATTGCGGTGGGGCACGCGCGGCTCGAGCGTCAAGCTGGATGGGCTGAAATCGAGGCGGTTTGCGAGAATCTCGAATCGCCTTTCCGTTGCGTCGATTCTGCCACGGAAGGCAAAATGAAAGCGGAAGTGGACGACGCGCTGCGCGCCGGCGACTCGGTGGGCGGGATTTTCGAGGTCGTGGCGCAAGGCGTTCCGCCGGGGCTGGGCAGCCACACGCATTGGGACGAAAAGCTCGACGGCAGGATCGCCCGCGCGGTGATGTCGATTCAAGCGGTAAAAGCGGTCGAGATTGGCTCCGGCGTGGCGAATGCAACCAGCTACGGCTCGCAAGTGCAGGACGAAATCGCGTATGACACGAGCCGGAAAAGATTCGTTCGTTCATCGAATCGCGCGGGCGGACTCGAAGGCGGGATCACGAATGGCGAAGAGGTCGTCGTCCGCGGCTACCTGAAACCGATCTCGACACTGCGGCGTCCCCTGCTGACGTCAGACCTCAAGACGAAATTAGGAGTCAAAGCCGCTTACGAACGCTCCGACATTTGCGTAGTCCCCGCAGGCGGCATCGTGGGCGAAGCAATGGTGGCGCTGACGCTCGCGGGCGCTCTTCTGGAGAAATTTGGCGGCGACTCGCTGGAGGAAACGCGGCGAAACTTCGAAGGATACGAACGGCAGCTCGACGCTTTTTAGGTGCGGAGAAAAATGATCCACCCGATCGTGAAGTATGGCGACAAGGTGCTGGAGACGCCCACGCAGACCATTGAGAAGTTCGACGAAGAATTTCAGACTCTGGTCACCGACATGTTCGAGTCCATGTACGCGGCGCAAGGAGTAGGTTTGGCCGCGCCGCAGATCGGATTGAATCTGCGTGTTGCGGTGATCGACGTGAGCAACGGCAAGAATCCGGAAGCCAAGATCGTTTGCGCGAATCCCGAAATCATTCACACCGAGGGCGAACAACGGGAAGAAGAGGGATGCCTGTCGCTGCCCGGCTTTCGCGGATACGTTGGACGGCCGACCTACGTCACCGTGCGCGCGCACGATGCCACCGGTAAGGAGTTCGAGATGCGCGGCGAAGGATTGCTGGCGCGCGCGTTTTGCCACGAAATCGAGCACCTGGAAGGCACGCTGTTCATCACCCACCTCAGCATCTTGAAACGCGACCTCATCAAACGAAAAATTCGCAAGATGAAGAAAAATGGCGAGTGGTAAACGTCCGTGCCGCTGCGCATCGTATTTTGCGGCACGCCCGAATTCGCTCTGCCTTCGCTTCGCCTCCTGCTAGAGCAAGCGGACTTTCGCGTGGAAGCTGTCGTCACGCAGCCGGATCGGCCGCGCGGCCGCGGGCAGCGAGTCTCGAGTTCACCGGTGAAGGACGCTGCGCTGGATGCGGGAGTGGCGGTTTACCAGCCGGAAAAAATCAAATCCGATTCGGCCTTCGATTTTCTCTCGCGCGTCGCGCCGGATATTGTCGTCATCATCGCCTACGGGCAAATCATTCCGCAGCGGCTGCTCGACATTCCGCGACTTGGCTGGATCAATCTGCACGGGTCGCTGCTACCGAAATATCGCGGCGCAGCGCCAATCAATTGGGCCATCATCAACCGCGAAACGCGCACGGGCGTAACGACGATGCAGGTGGAAGCGGGTCTCGACACCGGCCCCATTCTCCTGAAACGCGAGGTCGAGATCGGCGCGGATGAAACGGCGCCCGAGTTGGCGGCGCGTCTCGCCGAAATTGGCGCGCCATTCGTCGCCGAGACTCTGCGCGGGCTCGAGCGCGGCAAACTCAAGGCGCAGCCGCAGGATAATTCGCAGGCTACGTTCGCTCATCTCCTGAAAAAAGAAGATGGACGCATCGACTGGTCGCAGCCTGCGTGGGCAATTTACAACCGGATTCGCGGGTTGCAGCCGTGGCCCGGTGCGTTCACCACATTTCACGGAAAGATCTGCCATGTCTGGGGCCGACCTGCGGCGGAAGATATAACTTCTGTCGCGCGTGAGACAAAACCAGCAGCGCTAGGCGAAATCGTTGTGCGCGGTGGAGACATTATTGTCGCGTGCGGAAGCGCGACCGCTTTGCGCATTGAATTTGTGCAGCTCGAAGGCCGCAAGCGCATCACGGCGCGCGAATTTGCAAGTGGCGCGCACCTTACCTCCGTCGACCGCTTCGAATCCTAGAACTTTGCGTCGCTAACGCCGTATACTACCCGCCGCTTACGGAATTGATCGCACCACGTCTATTGGGCCACGAGCGATAGTCAGGAGGCTGAGTAATGAATCGAATCTGGGTGAAGTTGTCGTTGCTGACGGTTCTTATTCTTGGAGTCATTCACTTTTCTCCCGGAGATTCGAGCAAGCTGCTGCTGATCCAGGCGCCCACATTGAGCAAGACGCAAATCGCATTCGTATACGGGGGCGACATTTGGATTGTGAACCGGGACGGCGGCGAGGCACATCGCCTGGTCACCGGGCGCGATCTTTCGACCGGCCCGATTTTTTCGCCGGATGGTTCGATGGTCGCCTTCAGCGGGAATTACGACAGCAATGTCGATGTGTACGTGGTACCGTCGACGGGAGGCGAGCCGCGCCGGCTCACGTACCATCCCGGCGCCGATATTGCCATCGGCTGGACTCCGGACGGCAAGAGCGTTTTGTTCAGCTCGCCGAGATCGAGCGAGAACGACCCTCATCACCTCTTCACTATTCCGGCGACCGGCGGATTTCCCGCGCAACTGCTGCTCGATATGGCCGAAAACGGATCTTATTCGCCCGACGGAACGCACATCGCCTACGTTCCGATTTTCCAGTGGGAGCCGGATTGGAAGGGATATCGCGGCGGCCAGACCACTCCGATCTGGCTCGCCAATCTTTCCGACTCGAGCGTCGTGAAAGTCCCGCGTGAGAACTCGAACGACCGCAATCCGATGTGGGTCGACAAGACCGTTTACTTTTTATCTGATCGCGAAGGCCCGCGCACGCTTTTTGCCTACGACACCACAACCCAGAAGGTGACGCGCGTCCTCGAGAACAACGCGTTCGACATTACTTCCGCCTCCGCGGGGCCGGGCGGGATCGTGTACTCGCAGTTCGGCATTCTGCATCTCTACGACCTGAATTCCCACCGGGATCGCGAAATCAAGGTCACCGTCTCGGCGGACATGCCGCAACTCCTGCCGCACTGGGCAAAAGTTGGCGATCACATCCTGAACGCAACGATTTCGCCGACGGGAGTTCGCGCGGCTTTCGAGGCCCACGGAGACATCTTCACGGTCCCTGCGGAAAAAGGCGATGTTCGCAACCTCACCAACACCAGCGCCGTCGCCGAACGCGATCCCGCATGGTCGCCGGACGGAAATTCGATCGCTTACTTCTCCGACGCCTCGGGCGAATACGAACTTCACATTCGCGATCAGAAGGGGCTCGAGCCGCCGCGTGTCATCAATCTGGGCAAGCCGGCGTTTTACTACTCGCCAATGTGGTCGCCCGACAGCAAGAAACTGGCCTATGCCGACAAGTTCCTGAATTTCTGGTATGTCGATCTCGAGCATCCGAGGCCCGTCAAGATTGATACTGGCGATTACGAAGGATTCGGGAATCAGCTCAGCGAATCGTGGTCGCCGGATAGCCGCTGGATTACGTACGCGAAGACATTGCCCAATCAGTTGAATGCGATTTTCATTTATTCGCTGGCCAGCGGAAAGACCGTTCAAGTCACCGACGGCATGAGCGATTGCAGGGATCCGCGCTTCGATAAAAGCGGCAAGTACCTCTACTTCATGGCCAGCACCAACACGGGATTGACCGCGTCGGGCGCCGACATGTCGAGCGAGGAGCGCCCTGTGACGCGCAGCATTTATGTCGCTGTCTTGCGCCAGGACCTGCCTTCGCCCATTCCTCCGGAGAGCGACGACGAGAAAGGCTCCGAGAAAACCGCGGCAGGAACTGAACCGTCGAAGGCGAGTGCGGATCAGAAGAGCACAGAGCAGAAAACGGCCGAAACTTCAGGGCAAAAGCCGGAGGCGAAGTCGGAAGAAAAGCCCGCCGAAAAACCGAAGGAGCCGCCGAAAGTTGAAATCAATTTCGAGGGCATTCTGCAGCGCATCCTTTCCCTGCCGATTCCGGCTGCCAACTACATCCAGCTCGAAGCAGGCAAGGAGGGCGAAATCTTTTTCGTCGAAGCTCCCATCGTGTTCATTCCGTCCGAGGGGCCGCCAAGCTTCACTCTCTCGAAATTCGATCTGAAGTCGCGAAAAACGGAAAAGATCGCCGGCGGAATCCAGGGTTTTGATCTTTCATTCAACGGCGAAAAAATCCTGTATGCGCAACAGCATCACTTCTTCATCACGGATTCGGCAAAAGCCGTCGAGCCCGGAAAAGGAATGCTGAAGACGGACGCCATGGAAGTGAAGGTCATGCCACGGCAGGAATGGGACCAGATGTACCACGAAGTGTGGCGCATCGAGCGCGACTTCTTCTACGATCCGCATTACCACGGGCTCGACATCAACGCCGCGGAAAAGGAGTTCGCCGCATTTCTTCCGGGCATTGCGAGCCGCGACGACTTGAATTTCCTTTTCCGCGAAATGCTCAGCTACATGTCGGTTGGGCACATGTTCGTGTTTGGCGGCGCGGAGCCGGAAACGCCGCACGTCAGCGTCGGACTGCTGGGCGCCGATTACACGGTCGAAAACGGCCGCTATCGTTTCGCCAAGACCTACAGCGGCGAAAACTGGAATCCAGACCTGCAAGCGCCGTTGACCCAGCCGGGCGTAAACGTAAAAGCGGGAGAGTATTTGCTGGCCGTGGACGGACGCGACGTGACGTCGTCCGAGAATATCTACGCCGCGTTCCAGGAAACGGCGGGCAAGCAGACCACTCTAAAGGTTGGACCCAAGCCGGACGGCGCGGGCTCGCGCGAAGTCGTGGTGATTCCGATCGCGGATGAACACGGTCTGCGGCATCGCGACTGGATCGAAAGCAATCGCCATAAAGTAGACGAAATGAGCGGCGGAAAACTGGCCTACGTCTACTTGCCCGACACGGCAGGAGGCGGCTACATCAGCTTCAATCGCTACTTCTTCGCGCAGGTTGGGAAACAAGGGGCGATTCTCGACGAGCGCTTTAATCACGGCGGCCAGCTGGCCGACTACATCATCGACTACCTGAACCGCAAACCCATGGCGCAAATATTCCCGCGCGATGGCGACAAGTTCATGGAACCTGGTGAGGCCATTTACGGCCCCAAGGTGATGATCATCAATCAATTCGCGGGCTCGGGCGGCGACGCCATGCCCTGGTTCTTCCGCAAAGCAAAGGTGGGCGAACTTGTCGGCGTGCGCACCTGGGGCGGGCTCGTCGGCATTGGCGGCTACCCGCAACTGATCGATGGCGGATTCGTGATGGCGCCTCGCATCGCTATTAGCGGGCTGAACGGCCAGTGGGAAGTAGAAGGCGTCGGCGTTCCGCCGGACGTCGAGGTCTGGCAGGATCCGAAACTCGTGCGCGAAGGACATGACCCGCAACTCGAGCGTGCTGTCGCTGACGCGATGAAGGACTTACAGGAGCATCCTTTGCCTGAGTATCCGAAACCGGCGTATCCGAATCATCATCCGAAGCTGCCGCCGCTGCCCCACTAGTCTCCCGTCTCTAAAGTTTCTTTATATTTGTTGACCTTCCGGATGATCTTACTGGCGCTGGCGATCCACTGAAATGGTTGTGGGTTCCGATTGTAGCGGTGAATGT
>Ga0187819_10001902_pt1 | contig 10885 bp, 9 predicted proteins | sample NC_wetland_sal_i_15_FD_132411 | JGI IMG/M metagenome (GOLD analysis project Ga0187819, IMG submission 132411) | Wetland sediment microbial communities from Neuse River Estuary, North Carolina, USA - SO4_4 | ecosystem: Environmental > Aquatic > Freshwater > Wetlands > Sediment | place: USA: North... | reverse complement strand
GATACTCGGGAACTCGCTGATGAAGTCGAGTTCACCCACGTTGGTAAAAAATCCCAGGCGCGGCAGGAAAACCAATCCCCCACGATCCGCCCTGAGGAGTTCATCCGGATGTTTGGGGCTTTCAGGTTCCGCTTTCTGCTCGGGAATCAGCACGCCATCGCCGTAAGCCAGCTCCATCTGCATGTAGGAGATACCGGTGCCCGTGGAGGTGCGGGCGCAATACTGCACGGGCAGCTTGGTCACGCGTACCAGCTCCCACAAGCCCTCCAGGTCGCACTGATCGGCAATGAAGGAGTTCTGCGTGTCCACGTGCAAGCGCCCAAACAGGGTGGTGGTGCTCCCCTTGAAGAGGATGCGCCCGTAGCTCATGTAACTGCGCGCGCGGCGGCGCTCGATGGGATGCGCATCGCGGTTGAGCGAGAGCGTCAGGTCCAGCTTCCGGGCCTGCCGGAGCAGCGCCGGAAACAACGTCGAATCACCCCACTCGCTCAAGATTATGTCCGGGTCGTGGGCGCGTAGCAGGCGCTCGAAACCCAGCGCGACCGGTTCCTCGGAATCGTCCAGCACCCGCCACTCGCCGTCGACTTCCACTTCCAGCGCGCCGCGCCGGCCATGCTGCGGGTCCACATTGGAAAGACCTTCGAGCCGCACCCGCATGATGCGGAGGGGCGGCAGCTCATAGTTGGTCGCCCATTCGTCATCACAACACCTGAGCGCGCGAACTGTAGGGGCGGGCCTCGTACCCGCCCCAGCCCCCGGCTCTTCCTCCACTTCCACCTTGGCCAGCGGAAACACGCCCTTCTGCCAGCAATACATCGGCGCCAGCATCAGGTCGGAGTTATAAAGCCGCAAGCTGGAATCGTAATGGTGCACGAAGCGCGCCAAGGCCGCAAACTGTGTGGGGTGGCGCACCATGACCTGGAGCACGCGCAGCTCCTCGCCGTCCCAGATATTGCTCTTTTCCACCAACCCACACCTCACCGCAGCGCGGGCCGCCAGGGCCTGGGCCAGAGGGGCGAGGCGCGACTCCGGGCCGTGCACGTAAAAGCAAGGGGTGAAGGAGCGGTCAAGGAGCCGGCGGGGATTCCCCTCCGGTCCGACCAGCCACAGCACCATGCCCTCAGGGCAGGGGTAGAGGTCGAGAATCCATCCACTGAGCATCAAGGTTAATCCCCAAGCGCGCTTCGAGGGCGCGCAAGCGAATCTCGTGGTCAAGTCCAACGGCCACGTGGATCGCATCCATGGCGTGCACAGGAAACTCGTAGGTGCAGGCCTGGATATAAAGGCGCACGCGGTTGAACATCGCCTCGAAATGCACCCGCTCCTCCTGCCGCAGCGCCCGGCCAAACACCCGCTCCCAGTTCTGGAGTTCCTGCTCGATCAAATCCCGAAATGTCGAAACCGTCCGACCCATAAATCACCTGCAATTGAATCATTGAGTCATTGAGCCATTGAATCATTGCTTCATTGAATCATTGGCCCTTGTGTAGATTCCTGCCCTCTCCCCCAGAATCGGGTGATCGGGAGGTCGGGTGATCGGGTGAACAAAAACCTGATCTCCTGCTCGTCCGATCTCCCGATCCCCCGATCACCCGATTTCATGTAGCTCCCCTTCGGGGAGCAGGAAGCCCGGGTACACGTTTTCTGCACACAAGCCCAAGTTTTCCCTCGGCGTTCGAATTGAACTGCCAGACCTCCGATCCCGCCGCGCAGACCTTTTCAAAAAACCGTCGACGCGCCGGAGAGGGTGTGAATGTGGTGGCCGAGGAAAACACCGCCACGGTGAGCACTAACCCAGGCGATGTAAAATTGCCGCTACGTGCCCATCGCCTGAGATTCGCGAGCGCCTGTTCGAACGCTACCTGCGCGTTCCAGTCGCGCACATCTTCGTCGTAGTAGAGTTCGGGGAAAGCCGTGACGATCAGTACCTCGGCAGGAAAGTCTGCTAAAAGCCGCGGCAGGCGCGCAATCAGTTCGGTAAGCTGGAAACAGGTGAAGGCGCGGGCAATCTGCATCTGCCGGCAGAACTGCTCGAAGGGCACGCGACGCTGGCGAGCCAGGCGCTCCAGCAAGCGCGGATCGGCACAGTTGGCGCCGTCCAGCATCAGAACTCGTTTCCCTTCCAACAGCAAGCGCGGCAAAAAATAGTGGCTGAGCCGTGCCGTGTTCTGATCGCCATGGAAGAGCGCCAGACCTTGCGGCGGCAGCGTCCACGGCCTATGTAGCGGTGATGTTACACCCGGCTTGTCTAAATTACGCTCGATCCCGTGGGCGGAGCCCTGCGGCTCCGCCGCCTGTCGTGCGGAAAGGCAAAGCCTTTCCGGAGAGCATGCACCCTGAAGAACTTCCTCCGCGCCGGCTGGAAGGCTCAGCCTTCCAGCCGGCGCGGAGGAAGAGGAAGGATCCGGCACCAGCCGGAAAGGCAAAGCCTTTCCGCAAGACGGGGCGGCAGAGCCGCACTGAGCACTCGAGAGAGCCGCTAATTTGGACAAAGCAGACTCGTTTTCCTCGGCCATCGCAACCTCCAGGTCCAAGCCTCTCCCCATCAGGGGACGGTGAGCGGTTCCCCGACAGGTGTAGGGGTAGGGCTTGCCCTACCCGCCGTCCGCCGTGGAGGGTGGCGGAGAGGCCACGCCACGGCTTCAAGCGTAGGCGAATAAAAAGCGAAAGTCAAGGGCAATCTTCCACTGGTACTGTCCTAATTTGGGCCGTAACGCCGGCTTCCAGCCGGCACCGGAGCCGCCACGATGGCGGCGCTACGCCCAAATTAGGACAGCAATCTTTCGCTCGCGCTTGCCGCCCTGCTGACCCCTCGACGCGGCGTCAGCGCGACCGCACCGCCCCGAGTAAGCTCGAGACGCAAAAGCGGCAGCAAGCTGCCGCAATCCAAAGACGCTTCCACCTGCGGGCATCCTGATGTAAATTGTTCAGACAGGCTAACGCGGGTCTTGGCGCAGGATGCTGAGAAACTGTTTTTAAGCACCCTGCCAAGGACGGGAAGGAGACGCTGAGATGAAGATTGCGATTTCTGTTTCCGATAAAGAAAAAGCCAAAGGCGTCCAATCCCCCTACTTCAAGGCGCTTCTGGCCGTTTGTGTAAAGCCTGAGGAGGTGGAGGTGATCTCGCCCTCGCACCCCCCCGTCCTCAGCATCCAAGAGTACGATGGGATGCTCTTTGGCGGCGGGAAGGACATCAACCCCAAGTATTATCAGGAAGTACTCAAATACCCGGGCCTCGCCCAGATCGATGAGAAACGGGATGCCTTTGAATTTGAGCTGTTCGATCGTGCGCACCGCCGTGGCCTGGCCATTCTGGGCATCTGCCGCGGCATCCAGATGATCAACGTGAAGTTCAGTGGAACACTCTACCAGGACTTGAACACGGAAGCCCGGGTCGAGCGCGACCACATGCAGTCCGCAGCACGCTCGGAGCCAACCCACATCGTGACCCTGACGGACCCTGAATCGAGGCTGGGGGAAACATTCAAGGGTAGTTGTCTGGTGAACAGCTTGCACCGCCAAGCCATCAAGCGCCTGGGACGGGGACTCAAAGCGACTGCTCATTCCGAGGACGGGCTGGTAGAAGCGGTGGAATCCGCCGATGACTACCCGTTCCTGCTGGCCGTTCAGTGGCATCCGGAAGAAATGGTTGACCTCCCTGAGTCGCGCAAGCTATTTGAAAACTTTGTGGCCAAGTGCCGCGAGCTGGCCGAAAAACGCTGAGCACCACGGGGAGTGCAGACCTGCAGGTCAAAGTCTGAGGCTTTTGGGAAGGTCCAGATCTGGTTTTCAAGGTCTGCGGCCTTTGGGAAGGTTCAAAATGCCAACGAAAATCTACTTCTCGAAAGGCGACATCACGGACATGGCGGTGGAGGCGATCGTCAACCCCGCCAACACCGATCTGCTCATGGGGTCCGGGGTCGCGGCAGCCATACGTCGAAAGGGCGGCGAGCGCATCCAAGAGGAGTGCGAACGCCTTGCCCCCGTTCGGCTGGGCGCCGCCACAGTCACCACGGGCGGCAACCTCAAAGCACTTTTCGTGATTCACGCCGCCACGATGCGGCCCGGTGAGAAGGCGACTGCGGAATCTATAAAGCTGGCAACCAGGCAGACTCTGTTTCGCGCCGAAGAGAAAACGATCAAGAGCTTGGCTCTGCCGGCGATCGGAACGGGCACCGCAGGGTTTCCAGCCGAAGAGTGCGCGCGGATTATGCTGAGGGTTGTCCTGGAGCATATCAAGATCCGCACGAGCCTCGAGAAAATCCACTTCGTCCTTTACGACGACACGGCGCTCAAGGTGTTCGAAGACGCTTTCCAGCAACTCACCGCGCGCCCGCAGGCCAGCGCGGCGTAATGACGGAACAGGGTCGCGCGGACCCCCGGTTTTGGGGTCCGCGGTTTGTCTACGGGCCTAGGAAAGAGCCGCGGACCCCAAAGCCGGGGGTCCGCGCGACCCTGTTCAAATGTGGTCACGCACAAGCCCAGCGATCCTGTGGACCAGATACCTCTCAAGACGTTTCTCCTCGACACCATCAAGCATGTCGGGCCCATCACCTTCGAGCGCTACATGTCGTTGTGCCTTTATCATCCGGAGTACGGATATTACACACAAGGGCGTGACCGCAGCGGCGTCGCGGGCGACTACTTCACCAGTCCGGACCTCCACCCCATTTTCGCTCGCCTGGTGGCCCGCCAAGCCGCCGAGATGTGGAACCTGCTCGGCCGCCCCTCGTGCTTCTCCTGGGTTGAGATGGGCGCGGGGCGCGGGCTCTTTGCGCAGGATTTCCTCTCCTGGGCGAGGACCGCCCTGCCGGATTTCGCAGAGGCGCTCGAATACCTGGCCATCGAGCCTGGGCCCAGGCAATGTGCGCGCCTCAGGGAGCGTCTGGCGGAAAAGGGTCTTGCGGGATCGATCCGCTTGCTCGAGAACCTCGAAGAGCTCACGCCCGTCACCGGATGCTTTTTTTCAAACGAGTTGGTCGATGCCTTTCCAGTTGCCGTCGTCACCCGATCCGGCGGGCGTCTGCGAGAAGTTTATGTGGCCGCACAAGGCGACGAACTTTGTGAAAAACTCGACTCCATCAGTAGCCCGGCTATTGCCGCTGCGGTGGCGCGCTACGCCAACCAACTCGAAGAAGGCTGCCGCGCAGAGGTGAACCTGATGGCCACCCAATGGATGCGCTCGGTGGTCGAGAAGCTCGTCCGGGGCTTTGTTATTACGATTGATTATGGCGACCTCGCCCAATACCTCTACAACCAGGACCGGCCGCAGGGGACCTTGCTTGCCTATCACCATCACTGGCCTTCGCGCGACACCCTCGACGCCCCCGGCCAAGTCGATTTGACCGCCCACGTCAACTTCAGCGCTTTGATCGACACCGCAAGGGATGCCGGACTGGAATGCACGGGCTTCACCAGCCAGCAGAGATTCCTCCTGGCGCTGGGCGAAGCCAACCAGTTCGCGGACCTCTACCTGCCGGGCGCTACGGAACTCGAAAATCTCAAAGCAAGATTGAAATTAAAGCGGCTGATTCATCCGGAGGGGATGGGGAACATCTTCAAGGTCCTGGTGCAACATCGGGGGATCGACTCACCCAGAATTACGGGGCTGAAATTCGGGAGTATGCGGCTGTAACCTCTCTACTCTCAAAGAGCAAACGAGCAATTCAAAGGGCAAAGTTCAAATGGGTTTCGATTTTTCATTTGCCATTGGCCTTCTCAATCCGGAGTTTCTTTTCCGCGGCGCGCGCAACCACTCGTTGCAACCGCAGCTCGGTCATCCTGAGTGGGCACGGGCCTGCGGCCCACGCATAGAAATGAAAATCAAAGCCGTCGTCACCCCCGCGAAAGCGGGGGTCCATCTGGGCTACTTTGATGGTATGGTCGACTCCGCGGTCGTTTTGTTTTCCCCGGAATACGGCTTTTTGACGTACTCGTTGGCCTTATCCAGGGCGCCCTGCGTGTTGTCGTTGGTCTGCAAGGCGCGCTGGTACTCATTCAGCGCCCGGTCGCGCTGCCCCGTAACGTCGAAGATCTCTCCCAACATCAAATGGCTCCACACGTCGGTCCACTTCGGGTCCAGGTCCCCGTCCAGCACGCGCCGAAACTCCTCCATCGCCGCGGTGTAGTTGCGCAACTTGAAAAAGATTTCACCTAAGCGGTAATGAGCGAGCGAGCTGTTCTTGTTGAGTTCAAGGACCGCGTTATACTGCTTGACGGCCTCGAGGTAGGCTTGCTCCTGGGCAAGCTGGTCGCCGCGCGCCATCTCCACCTGGAACTTGATCTTGTCGTCGTATTTGAGTATGCGGCTGGCCGGATCGACGATGACGTGCGTGGGCCTGGTTCGCACGTTGACCGTGAAATCCGCCGTGGTGCCCACCATCTGTACCCGGTCGGTCACAGGCCGTGTCCCTTCGGTCTCGATCCGGACCTCAACCGGCATGCGAAACAGGTCCAGATCCTGCTGGATCTTACCCACCACCTGATAGCCTTTCGCGGTTCTGTAGACAGCCCATGTGCGCTTGAATTGGGGGACACCGGTCGAGGTGACCCACTGCGCGAAAAAGTATGTCAGCTCTTGCTTGGAAGCGGTCTCCGCCAGCTTTTGAAACTCGTCGGTAGAAATGGACTTCCCGGCATACTGCTGGCAAATGGCCTGGAGCGTTTTGAAGAACGCCTCGTCACCGATGACCCAGCGCAACATGTGGAGCACCATCGCGCCTTTCTGGAAAACAATCGACTGGTATTCGGGCGTGTACTCGTGCAACTGCCCCGATTGAGCGATGGCGACAACCTCCTCGTGCGTGAGCGCGCCGACCTCTGTATTCCGCATCTGCTCCTCAAAGGCGGTTTCACCGGCGGCATCCTGCACGTAAAGGGCAGCGGAATAGGTCGCCAGTCCGTCTTCCAGAAAGAAATCGCTGCGTGAAGCAGGACTCACCAGCCCACCCCACCATTGATAGGCGATCTGCTGCGCCAGCGCCTGGAAATTAACCTGAGTGGAAAAGAGGCGTGAGGCCAGCGCCACCAAGCCCGGCGCGCTATATCCGTTGACGGTTCCATCCTCGATTTCTACGATGTCAAGGTGGCCGTTGGGCAACGGCCCAAACTTCTCGGAGTAGAAGGCCATGATCTTGGCCGCCGTCTGTCCGTAATTGGCGGCGAAGCTCTCATGCCCAGGCTTCATGAAGAGGGTGATGTCCGCGCCCACAGCTGTTGCGGGCTGCACCACGTAGTGCCCGGCAATCACTGTGCCCGGAAACGATGGCTGCCCGTATTGGTATGTGTACGTCACTTTGCCGGCCTCGCGCACGGGAGCAGAAGCCTTTCCGCAGGCTATCGCTAGCTCGTCTGAGGGGACGGTGATGCTCATGCTGGCGGCGAATCGCCCCACTCCGTATTCACTTACGGGGAACCACCGTCCTGCGTAGAGAAGGTAACTGCCCTCCGGCCCCACGTACGCCAACTTCAGGTTCTCCACAGGGCTGCCTTCCCCTGAAGACAGCAGACCTCCGTACTTGACCGTGATCGAAGCCACTTTACCCTGCGGAACAGGGTTCACGAAATCGACGGAGAGGTTGAGACCTTCCTGCCGAAAAGTGCAATCCTTGCCGGCGGCATCTTTCACACTGTCGACTCGCAAGCCGCTGTTGAGCTCGAAGCTCATGGTGGTGAGGTCGGTGTGTGGGAGAAAATCAATTCGCACGGTGGCCGAGAGCTGATGTATGGAAGGAAAGAGTTCCGCGGTGATGACGTAATTCTTCACCTCAAACCGAGGAGCACTTGACTGGGCGAACGTGGCGGGAGGAATGAACCCCAGCGTCAACAGCCAGAGCACTGCACTCACCAGCACTCTCCGGAAACGGGAGAACCTACTGGAGAATTCGGCCCCGCTTCCAGCCCCAAGATTGTTCATAAAAGGCTCCCCTCGACTCTGACTCCTTGTATCCAAGTTTGTCTCGCACTGCGCCTCTTAGATTGGATTACCCAGCAAACCAACAAGTTGCATGGTGGCCAACACTTACCGGCGTGTGGGGTCGTTATTCCGACGTCTGTCTTCTGGCTTCTGACTCCTCTCTCCTTGTACCACACTGCCCGAATGGAACACTTCCACTACCGCATCAGCGGCCCGCCCGACGGCTCCTCCGGTCCCTAAGCGGTCCTTGAGGGCGCGCAACTCTTGCGCCATTTCCTCGCGTGCTTGGGGATGATCAAGTAAGTATTCTACCTGACTGGCGACCTTTGCAGGCGTGAAACCACTCTGAATCAGCTCGGGAACCACGGGCCTACGGGCAAGAATATTGACCATACTGTAGAAGGGAACATGGACAAGAAGTCCACCCAGCCCCCACGTCAGCCTGGAGACGCGGTAAACCACCACCATCGGCCGCTCAAGGAGGGCCGCTTCGAGCGTGGCCGTGCCGCTGGCCACGATGGCCACTTCGCAATGCTGCAGTGCGTCATAGGTGGCGTGGCTGGCGACGCGGACCGTCGCCCTTCCGGTGTAGGACTCCAGCAGAGTCGTTTCCAACCATCGAATGTCCAACGTCGGCGCAAGGGCAACGACAAACTGCGCCTTATGGGAAACCGAAAGCCGATGCGCGGCCTCGAGCATGGTCGGCAAGATGCTCCGCACCTCTTTCTCACGGCTGCCCGGCAACAACGCCACCGTCGCCACTGCCGCCTCCAGCCCGAGTTCTCCCAAGAACTTTTCCCGCGTCAAGCGTGGCCGCACCAGATCGACCAGAGGATGCCCAACATATTGCACGGGAATGCCGGCTTCGCGATAGATGGCCTCCTCAAAATCAAAAATACAAAGCATCTTGTCGATACGAGCTTTGAGCTGACTCAACCGGCTCTTTCGCCATGCCCACACTTGCGGACTCACAAAATAGACGACACGGACCCCTCTTTTCCGGAGCTGCTTGGCCAGGCGCAGATTGAAGTCGGGAAAATCAATCAGCACCGCAAGCTGCGGCCTGCGTTTTTCCGTCTCCGCGAGCAAGGCATGGAACGCGCGGTAAGCTCGCGGCAGTCCTCCGATTACTTCCGTGATGCCGATCATGGTGAGCTGGTGAGCGTCCACGACGGTATCAACCCCGGCCAAACGCATCGCTTCGCCACCGCAGCCGAATAGTTTCAGCTCTGGCAGCCGCTCGCGTAAGGCAAGGGCGAGCTCAGCTCCATAAAGATCCCCGGAGCGCTCACCGGCGACGATCATCAGGCAAGGGTTCGGCACCATTTCATGTGATCATTTTTCCGCGGGTTTGACCGACGGCTAATGATCTTGTTCTCCTTCGGGGGACTTGACCTGCGACGCATGATCGCGCGGAGGAGGTCCGAGGGCGAGCGGGGCTACCGGGTGATCCTAATGGATTAGGGTTCAAAGCCGCGCAAAAGGGGGATTTTTGGCCACTCTTTTCACATCGTTTGGCTGTTTTAGTTTGATTCGCGATCCATCAAACCTCTTCATCCCGTTTTGCCTTGATCCCCTCGGAGGCGCCCTCGACCGGAAGCTCGAGGGTATTCTTGCCGGGCGTGATCAAGGGCTTGCTCGCCGCCACTCCCTCTGCGGTGGAGGGTCCCGTGCGATCACTCAGCAATCTATTCAGGAGCGGGATCTTCGCGCGGTTTGATTCCACGACGTCCACACCTAGCGCCGTTATTGAGAAATCCGAGTTGTCCGCCATGGTGATGTAGTTCTTGCTCCTGAGATACCACATCGTAAAGTCCAAATAATCGCGGGGGAACCCCATCCGGCGTTCAACCTCGGCGAGTGAAACTTCCGGAAAGTAGGGCCTGATGCGGCGCTGAATGTAGAGCAGCGCCAGCACCGCCACGCGCCGGTTCAACTCGCCGTCGGTGCTATTCATGAAATCAACCGAAGTGGACAAGGGGACCGGCTCGGGTGCCTGCTTTTTATAAATCGCATTGTATTGGGCGCGGCGCTCTGGATCGGACAACACGTCATAAGCCTGCTTCAAGAGAACGAACTTTTCCGGATCGCCAGTCCCTGGGATGTCCGGATGATAACGGCTCGCCAGGAATCGATATACGCGCGAGATTGTAGAGGCCTCGGCATTGGGGCTGATTTGGAGGAATTCGTAGTAATCGGGAATTGTCTTTTTGACTTCCCCGCTGAGGAACAGACCCGCCACGAACCTTCCACTTCCGGCCTCCCTGCACCGGCGCACGAAAGCCTGCCGGTCCATCGGTTGGGACTCGTTGGCCCGTTCGATTTCGCCCACAATCTCGACGAACGTTCCCTCCGGCAACCGGCTCTCGATCTCGACGTTCATCCACTCCTCGCTGAATTCGAGGAGTTTGGCCGCCATCATGCTCCGGCCGGTTCCCGCCTGGCAGATGATTGTAAGGTCTCGCTGACGCGGGAAGGACTTAGTTCGGGGGTGTCGACGGCGTTCCGGATGGGGGGCCATATTGTGACTCCACGCGAGGGCAGATCGTTGAGCTGAGACCTTCAGCTAAGGTACCACTCGGGCGGCGATGATAAATCGTTCCTGCGGACACGTCAATTATTTAATCTGCACTCGAGGCTTACTCGTTCTGGAGGTGACCCCTCACCCGCCTGCGGGCCCTAGCCGGTTGCACGTCCTGAGCGCCCGTAGCCCTTCGGCGGGCGAAGGCCCGGCCCGCGACGGCCGGTGAAAGCGCCGTCGCGGGCCACCCTCTCCCCTGGGAGAGGGCGACCTCTTCACGGGTGGCGCATACATAGAAAGCAATGTATGCGCCGTGGCCACTAACAACTGACAACTGACGACTGACAACGGACTACGGACCGCGAACAACGGACACTTCCTGGTCTTTATACTGAAGCTGATAGAGCTTGAAGTAAATCCCGCGCTTCTGAAGCAACTCCTGGTGCGTC